>Ga0209573_1000319_pt1 | contig 110554 bp, 75 predicted proteins | sample TNRBio252014_DNA_FD_185870 | JGI IMG/M metagenome (GOLD analysis project Ga0209573, IMG submission 185870) | Wastewater treatment Type I Accumulibacter community from EBPR Bioreactor in Madison, WI, USA - TNR Reactor_6/25/2014_ DNA (SPAdes)... | ecosystem: Engineered > Bioreactor > EBPR >...
GGTCCGCGCCAAGCGGCACGGCAGGGGGCGAGGCAGAGATCATAACCGCTATCCAAACGACTACTTCGCTGAGAGGGGGCTGACATCCTTGATAAACGTCACGCACCCGACAGCCTGAAACCTGACATAAGAGATGAACCATCACTGTCAGCACTCATCAATCGGAAAGCCGGATGCGGGAAATCCGCCAGTCCGGTTTGGAGGGAGGGGCGGTGCAAACCAATGCGCCGTTCCTACCCCTATAGGGTGGAAGCCCACGCGGCGCGCTCGGCGGGGGCCAGGAGCAGATCGGCATAGCGGTAGCCCCGCACCGAATAGAGCAGCGGGAACTCCGGCTGATCCTCCGCCTGCATCCGCTCCGCCTCCGTGAACAAGGCCCCGGCCTCCGCCCGCTCCCCGGCCTGATGCAGCGTGTCGGCGGCAGTGGTGCGCATGATTATCTTCATTCCCGCATCCCCGCTGCGGCCATCGGCCACCGCCTCGCCCAACCGGCCCAGCGTCACCTCCAGTTCGCTAAGGTTGCTGGAGTAGATCGCGGCATTCATCCAGTCCTCTGCACGGGCTACCATCTCGATGCTCACCCGCATCGGCTCGACGGCTTCGGTGAGGCGTCCGAGGGCGTGCAGGCGGAAGGCGGCTTCGCTGAGCAGCCAGGCCTTGGCCGGCGGGCTCAGGTGGGGCGAGAGCCGGGTCCACGGCTCGTCGAAAAACGCTGCCACCGCCCCCAGGTCCGCGCCGATGGCGCCGAGTTTCTTCGAGCTGTAGAAGCCATCGTGGCCGGTGCCGCGCTGGATGCGGTCGCGATAGACCTTTTCCACCGCCTCCTGCTGCCGCCCGGCGAGGCAGCCGTGGGTGACGGCCTGGTAGAGCGGTTGCAGCCCGGCCAGCGTGTCGGGCTGGTGCTCCGTGCTGGCGCACAGGTGGTCGAACAGCCGGGCGTGGGCCTGCCGGAAGGCCTCCGACTGCTGCTGGCGGAGCTGCTGGCCGAAGTATTCCCGGATGAGCGGGTGGACATCCACGGGCACGTCGCGGGGTTCGGGGCGCGGGGCGTGCGGGCTTTCCGCGGCAGCGGGGAAGCGGAGCTGGATGAGGTGGGCGTCGTGCAGGCGGCGGAGCAGGGCGTTCCAGACATCGCGGTCCAGCGGCACGAGCCGGTCGGTGAGGCCGGGGATGGCCGGGGCGGCGCGCAGGGCGGCCAGGCAGTCGGGCGTGGCGGGGCGGTCAAAGAGGCCGGTGAGGCGCAGGGCCTGGACATCCTCCGGCCGGCCCTGCGGGGACGCGAGCCATTGCTCGTAGGCCTCCAGCACATGCCAGGCATTGCGGGTCTGGGCGGTGCGCTGGTCGTTGGCCTTGGAGAGCGGGATGGTGTCGCGCTGGCGGATGTCGCCGCCGCGGGCCATGAACAAGAAGCGCCCGAGCAGGATGAGGGTGAGGGCGTGCCCGGCGTAGTCGCGGGCGGCTTGCTCTAGGTCCGCGTCGCTGCCGGTGACCTGGAGTTTGCGCAGGAGGCGGACGGCGACTTCCACGGGCAGTTCCCCGAGGTCGTGTTGCGGGGCGGTGCTGGCGGCGGCTCCGGTGAGGTCGCTGAGGGGCTGGCGGCTGGAGACGAGGCAGAGGCCGGGATTGTGCTGGGCGAGGGCGACGAGCAGGTCGTGCAGGTCGGGGTCGGTGAGCTGCCCGGCCTGCGGATGGTGAAATGGATACTGGAGCGGCTCCAAGCCATCGAGCACGAGCAGGCTGCGCTGGGCCTGCACGAGCCGGGCAAGGCGCGCGCCTTTGCCGGGCTGGGCCGGGTTTTCATCGCCAAAGAACTCCAGCGCGGCGGCGAAGAAGGCATCCACGCTGGCCGCGCCAGCGCGGGTGTCGTCGTCGGAGCGGGTGCCCTGGTCGTAGAAGGTCCAGTCGAAGTAGAAGAGTGGTGCAGCCCTCTGGGCTGCTTCTTCCGGACTCAGTCCAGAGGACTGAACCACACTCTTCCAGCCCTTTTCGGCGAAGCGGCTCTGCACCCAGCGGGCCAGCAGCGCGGTCTTCCCCACGCCGCCCCAGGCGATCAAACAGAAGATGTTCGTGGTTCTTTGTTCCTGGTTCCTGGTTGAGTCGGGGAGCCAGGCTTGGTCGAGCAGGGCAAGTTCGTCTTCGCGCCCGAGGAAATCAGCAGCGGTGTGGCGGGAGACGAGGCGGGTGGGGGCGATTTTTTGTTCCGTGACCGATAGGGCCGGAATGATGTCCCGCAGATCGCCAATGAGCTGGCCGAGCAAATCGGCGGCGTCGGTGAAGGGGCTGGCGTGCTTTCGCGGGCGTCCCTTCAGCAGGCGGTTCAAATGCGCCTGCTGCCCCGAGGTCGCGTCCGCCGTGGCATAAACAAAGAGCGGCACGCGATGATGGAGCGCCATGTAGGCCTCGAACTGTGTCAGCGAGATACCGGCGCCATCGCCGAAGTCGGCCAGCAGCTCCGGCTGCTTGTCGAGGAATGTGCGGCCACCGGGCTCGGCAGCGATGTGGGCCAGATAATCGGTTACATCCTGCGGCGAATCGGCATCCGCCAGATGGCCGGGCATTTTGCCGACGAGATGGATCACGGCATCGCAGTCGCGGATGTAGGCGTCCAGCTTTTCCAGAGTGCCGCCGGGTGTCTGGCGGAAGTCTTCCTGCACCTTCACCTCGCAATCCGCCGCCGTGAGATGGTGCCGCAGCTGGGAACGAAGATTGGGGAAAGCCGCCGACGCTTTCTCGAACTCGTTCGAGACGGTGGAGATGAAGATGCGGTTTCCTTTGCCGGGTTTCTCGGAGGCGGCCATGGGTGCAGCATAGGCAGCGTTTCGACCTAGCGCAAGACAAGCGGTTGAGCCGCCTTAGCCGCCCTTGCGCAGAACGAGTTTTCCAACTTGGTCAGAATGGAGTAGCGATTAGGAAAACTCGCTCGAAGTCAGCCGATCACTTCCGGCCATTCCAGGTGGAAGAACTGGCCTGCGGGTTTGTCGGTGCGTTCGTAGGTGTGGGCACCGAAGCCTTGAGGGGAGGCGCAACGAGGTAAATGTTATCAAACGATGGTGCTTCCCCAATTTGTAGGCCGGGAGGCGCGGCGTGCTCAAGCAGAAAGTGGGGGGGATGATCCCGATTAAGCGGCTGCTTCCATGCCCGTCGAGAAATGCTTGTGGGGCAGTTGCGAGCCCGCCTGTGGAGTCTTGCCGGGGGGCAGGGGTGCGGGGAGGTCTTCTTGGACGCCTAGCAGGTATTCCTGGAGCAGCGTCCCGCGATCATTTTGATGCAGGAGCAAATAGTCCTCTCCATCGAGCTCAAGGCGGGAGTCGATCCTCCAAACGTGGCCGGACGGGTGTTGAATCAGTTCCTTCGCCGTTGAGATGGAGACGAGCACGTGGGCGTGGGGGTGGTCCTCAAGCAGGCGCTCCACGGCCAGAAAATCATCGGCCTTGAGGACATCCTTCCGCGATGGAAGCAGACCTTCGGGCAGTGCGCTATTGACGATGAAGACATCCGCACCCCGCTGATGCGCATCCAACCAGAAACTGAGCGCCGATGTCGGCGCCTTGGCCGGGGCCAATGTGATTTGGCTGATCCCAAAGAAAAGCGCTACTACGGCAATGGCGGCGACGGACACCCAGGCCTTCCGCCAGTGAGGGTCCTCCGGAGCCAGACGATCTGTGGCTGCCACCCACGGGGCCGTGCGGCGAGCCTGAACGCAACATTCCGAGCCGAGTGAGGGCGAAATCGCACCCCAGATCTGGTTGAGCCGAATCCACCAGCGCCAGTTTTCCAGGGCGCTGCCTGTGCGGCGGAAGGCGTGACTGCCGGTGATGAATTCTGGCTGAAGTCCCACGTCCTCCGCCAGCGCTCGCCACCGAGAAGGAGACAGGACTGTGATGTGGCCGCCCGCAGCGACGAGCCCACGGGCAAGGCGACTCCGGAACCAGCGCTCGCGCCAGCGTGCCAAAAAGCTAGGCATCGTGGGTGCTGCTCCCAAAAACACGCCGTCGGGTTTCAGGAGGCGGCTGACCTCTGACATCGTGCTGCCGGGCCGGGGCAAATGCTCGAATACATGCAGGCTCACGACGGCGTCAGCGCACCCAGATGGCAGAGGGAGGGGCTCGTCAAAGTTAGCGTGATGGACTTCGTCGTAGCGGGCCAGTTTGCGGGCTTCCTCCGGGGGATTCCAGTCGAGGCCGGTCCATCTTTCGACCACACCTTCTGGGGTGAAGTGCCGCAACCAGCCTCGCTCGCAGCCCAGATCGACGACCTGAAGAGGACGTCCTAGACGGCGGGACTCTGCCGCCAAGGCCTGGCCGGCCCACCAGTAACGCAACAATCGGACTGAATACTCTGCCTCATCCAGGTGCCTGGAAAGCTTGGTTCGTGCTCCATCGGGGAGCCGCTGGCTGACAGATGAGGAGGCGAGAAGGGGGAAGCGAAGAAGGGCGAATCGGGAAAGGGGCATGGGCGCGTTGAAGATGACAGCTTTCGAACGTCTGAGTTTTGGGGGGCGGATGCAGATTATTTGAGATGGTCGATGGCGGGGTTGACGAATGGTCTTGTCATCCCGAGGTATCCCATTAACATTCGTCACTATGCAGACTCTAGTTCATGCCGCCGATGATGTGGATTCCCCCGATGCGGGGACGGAGAGGCCGCTGATTGTGTGGATTGTCGCCGGATTGGCGTTGGCTTATGGGCTGGTAGCCATAGCCTCGATGATAGTATCCTGGGGCGTAGGGCGGGTTGCGCTGGACCTCAACGTCGTTGGGCTCATTCTTGCGCCGAACTTGCTGCGCGGGTACCGACCTGCATTGTATTTGGTGCTAGCGGCCCTGGGGCTGTCGGCACTTCTTGGTGTGATCGGTGGGACCTACTTTCTTTTGAGTGGTTCGGACTACTCACCGGCGGAGGGTTTGGGTTTGATCGTTCTTGGGGGGATCAGTGGGCTGGTTTTTTGGCAGATGTGTTGTCCAGCGGTGGGGGCATGGTTTGCGTCGGCAAGTCGGCGTGATGTGGCGCTTCCGAAGGCCTTTTGGTCGATGCTGTTGGTCGGATTGGTCGCGGTAGTGCCGTGGGTCTTCAATGATCTGCGTGCAGCCGCAACACTGAAGGCCGCTTATCCGGTGAGCGTGAGGCTTTTGGTGGTGGACGATCAGACTGGCCAGCCGGTGACGGTTCCGGTGAAGGTGGAATCGAGTTTATTGCAGCGCAGTTCTTCACGACGTGCGGTTCTGCCGCAGTTGCGTTGGGTCGGCAGTTCGATGGCGGAGTCCTCGGCAGTCTTTGAGTTTGCGGGAATCTTGACCGGGGAGGAGAGGATCATGATCGTGGCCAAAGGTTACCGTTCCCATGTCGTGACCATTGGAACGCAGCAGGATGGGCGTGAGGACGTGGACGTACGTTTGATCCCCGACCGTCCCTGAGTCACGCTGCCAGTGTAAAGGCCTCGTAAAAAGGCCAGTGCGGGACTCGCATTCTCTGCGCTGGGGCGTTATGCTGATCGAACAATGGAGCTGACCGCTATGAATAAACTTCTACTTCTCGTTGGGTGTGTAATGTTGCCGATCCCTGGAACTCTCTTGGCACAGATGGATGCTCCGAAAAAAAAACTGGATCAGGCAAAGGGGCTTTCAGAGGCTGGAAACCATCGCGAGGCTGCGGATGTCTTGCTGCCGCTGCTAAAAAAGGATTTCGTTGTCAGTGGTGATCTTCGGGCCAAAGCACTGGCCGACCTTTCTATGGCGCTCGATCGGTTGGGAGAGGACGGCGAGCAAGCCGCCGCTGTCGAGCAGGCGGTAGCTGACTTTCCCGCCTCCTGGGAAGTGATGGCAGAGGCGGGGCGGATCTTTGCCCAGGACATCGAACATTTTGGGTGGATCCTGGATGGGAAATTCCAACGTGGCTCCCGTCACGGAGGGGGCGAGTGGAAATCAACGCGACTGGCAGATCGTGCGCGGGCCTTGAGCTGGCTGGCAGCGGCGAAAAAGCTGATCCCTGCAACTGCTCCCGTGGAGGCGCGGGCCGAAGTTCTGGAGGGGATCGCAGAGATCCTGGTGGGGGATCAAGATGGTGCCCGGAGTGCCTGGCAGATGGGCATTTTAACCGATCTTGAGAAATTGCCCGACTACGATCAGGATGAAGGTGGGGACGAGTCCGCGAGCGGCTATCCGGTCGGGGAAGACGGGGCTGCTAAAATGCTGGCGACGCCCAAGAGTTGGGACGCTGCGGCTACGGATGGAGAGCGCTGGATGTGGGTCATGCAGGAGCGTGAATCACTCGGTGGGTCTCATGGGCGGCAGGCCAGTCATGAGCGTGCGATGCTGGGGCAGACTTGGTTCGGCGTCGGCAGTTTGCGCGAGTGGGACGGGTGGTCGCGGATGCAAGAGGGGGCTGAAGGGTCGGCTGTGCGCGGCAGCATCGCTGCGGTGCACACGTTGAAGGAAAACGAGACCGTGGCACTATTGGCGACGGGTCCGAAGCGTTTCACCCTGCCTGGGCAGTGGGATTTTATGGCAATCTGGCGGAGATTGGCTGCGGATGAAGGCGCTAGGCCTGCGGACCGCGTGCATGCCTGGACGAGCGTGGCGGATGAGCTGCAGGTGCGTCGCCAATTGCCGGAGGCAGCGGTGGCGTTAAGGGCTGCGTTGGCTCTGGAAGATGATTCGGAACAGAAGGGGCAGATTGAGCGCCGCATCAATCAGATTGTGCAAAATTGGGCTCGGCTGGAATCGTTGCCCGCCCAGGCCGCCGGGCGCGAGGCCGAACTTTCGCTGACGTTTCGCAATGCGAAATCGATCAGCTTTGTAGCGCGACGCATTGATATGGCAAAGCTGGTGGAAGACAGCATAGCCTACCTGAAGACAAAGCCTGATCAGAACAACTTTGACAGCGAGTTTGCGGAGGTGCGCAATGTTGGCTATCGCCTCCTCAGGGATCACAGCCAAAAGTATCTGAGCCCACCTGTCGATGCCTGGGAGATGGATCTGGAACCTCTGCCCAATCACTGGGACAAGCACCTAACCATGAAGACACCGCTCACAGAAGGCGGGGCCTATCTCATTGAGGGCAAGGTGGCGGATGGAAATACGACGCGCTGCGTTTTGTGGATCGAGGATCTGGTGATGCTGCACTACACGACTGTCGATGGTAGCGAGCGGCAGTTCGTGGCTGATGCCGTGACGGGGGCCCCAGTGCCTGATGCGAAGGTGACTACGTTTGGATACAAGCAAGAATACAAGCGCGGTGTCTTACGGGGCGAGCCATTTTACGAGTGGTCTTTTGAGACGGACGCTGGCAAGACGAACGAGGCTGGGATGGCTGCGGTGAAACGTCGTGGCCAGGGGTATCAATGGCTGACGATGGCGCGCGATGAGCAGGGCAGAGTGGCCGTAGAGGGTTTCGAGTACTTCTGGAACAATGGCGGGCGGGAGCTGGATGAGCCGCGCCAGACTCGGGTCTATGCGATCACGGATCGGCCTGTGTATCGTCCGGCGCAGTTGGTGAAATGGTCGGCTTGGTTGCGCATGGCCAGCTACGATTCGAAGGCGAATCCAAATCCGTGGGTGGGAAAGGCATACGACGTGGTAATAACTAATCCCCGGGGTGAGAAGGTCTTTGAAAATAAGCTGGTGGTCGATGAGTATGGAGCGATCTCCGGTGAACTGACGTTGGCGGAGGACGCGGCATTGGGCGTCTATCAGATGGCGATCAGTCGGAAGTCGGCGGACGTTTATGGCGGCCACTCGTTTCGGGTGGAGGAATACAAGAAGCCTGAGTTTGAAGTGAAGGTCGAGGCACCGAAGGAGCCTGTGATGCTGGGCGATGGTTTTGAGGTGAAGATCCGTGCGGACTACTATTTTGGTGGCGCGGTGAAGGAGGGGAAGGTGAAGTATCGAGTCGAACGCAAAGCCCACCATGACCGTTGGTGGCCGGTGGGTCGCTGGGATTGGCTGTTCGGCGCGGGCTACGGCTGGACGGGGCGCACCTACGATTGGTATGCGGGCGCTAGTTCCTGGTGTGGTTGCATGCCGCGCTGGCCATGGTGGTATCCGCAGCGCAGCGATCCTCCTGAGTTGGTGGCGAATGGGACGAGTGCGATTGGTGCCGATGGAACGGTGACAGTGAAAATTGACACCGCTTTAGCGAAGGAACTGCATGGAGATGAGGACCATCAATACACGATCACCGCCGAAGTGACGGACGCCTCGCGGCGCACCATCATTGGTAAGGGACAGGTGCTTGCGGCACGGCGATCTTTTGAAGTGTATGTCTATCCCGACCGGGGCTGGAACTTGGCGGGTGAAGAGGCGACGATTCAACTGAGTGCGCGCACACTGGATGGCCGACCTGTGACTGGCGCAGGACTCTTGCGTATCCTGCGGGTCCAATACGTGGGCGGTGGTGTGCAGGAGGAAGTGATCGAGTCGGTTGACCTCAAACTCGATGAGGATGGCGCTGCCAACCACAAACTGAAGTGGGCGCGCGGTGGGCAGCATCGGTTGTCCTTCAAAGTCAAAGACGCAGCTGGGCATGAGGTGGAGGGCGTGAGCTTTGTCACCGTGCGTGGCGATGGCTTTAATGAGGGCAAGGACGTGCGATTTGACGATCTGGAAGTGCTCGTGCGCCGCAGTGAATATGCGCCAGGAGATGAAGTGGAATTGGTCATCAATACCAATCGCGAGGGCTCCACTGTGGCGCTGATGGTCCGCGCGGCGAATGGGCGATATCCCGAGCCAGTCTGGCTGAAACTTGAGGGCAAGAGCGCGGAGTATCGGTTTAAGGTGGGTGAGGCGGATCAGCCGAACTTTTTTGTGGAGGCTTTCACGGTCTCTGATGCCAAGGTGCATCACGTCGTGCAGCAGATCTTGGTGCCACCCACGAAACGAATCGCCACAGTAGAATTGACGCCGGACAAAGAGACCTACCTCCCACGTCAAAGAGCGCGGCTGAAGATGCGCGTGCGGGATCAGGCGGGACAGCCGTTCCTGGGGACGGTCGTCCTGACCGGGTATGACAAAGCGCTGGAATACATTTCCGGCGGGTCCAACCAGGGGGATATCCGGCCGTTTTTTTGGGGCTGGAAACGCAATCACTCTTCCAGCCTCAGAGATTCTTTGCGGTCAATGATCGTGGGCATGACGAAGCCGGGTGAACTCACGATGGACCCGCTCTGGGAGTTTGGTGGGATGGGGCTGGACATGCTTGGCGGCTCCCCAAAGGCTGCTGCAATGCCAGTTCCAGCGTCTGCTCCTCGATCAATGATGCGTAAGGCGGCGGCGCCAGTGGTCGCACTCTCTGTCGGCGGGATCGTCGCGGAATCCATTGATGGCCTGCTCTCGGCACCCGGCGGCGCTCCGGCTGCTGAAGAGGGCCCTGTGCCAATGATACGCGATAACTTTGCCGACACAGCGGTGTGGTTGGCGAATGTGCCGACAGATGTCAATGGCGAGGCGGAAATCTCTGTGATGCTGCCGGACAATTTGACGACATGGAAGCTGCGCGGTTGGGTCATGGGACCGCAGACGCAGGTGGGCGAGGCATCCGTGGAAGTGATCACCCGCAAAAATGTGCTGGTGCGACTTCAGGCCCCACGATTTTTTGTGGAGAAAGATGAGGTGGTGGTGTCTGCCAACGTGCACAACGATTTGGATACGGAGCAGTCTGTCCGAGGCGTTCTGGAACTGGAAGGCGGCACCCTGGAGTTGATGGACAAGAGTGCAGAGGCGAGCAAAAAGATCGCCGCTCACGGCGAAGCTCGGTTTGATTGGCGGGTGAAGGTGGTGAAGGCGGGCGAGGCAAAGGTCCGTGTGAAGGCGCTGGCCCAGGACGATGCGGATGCCATGGAGATGACCTTCCCTGTTCTCGTGCATGGTGTGCTGAAGACGGATACCTGGAGCATGGCCGTGCGTCCCGAGGGCGAGAGCGCCAAGATCACGGTCAGTGTTCCTGAGGATCGAGTCCCAGAGTCAACCCGTCTGGAGGTGCGCTACACGCCGACGCTGGCGATCGCGCTGGTGGATGCACTGCCGTTTTTGGCCGATTATCCTTACGGTTGCACGGAGCAGACCTTGAACCGCTTTGTGCCCAGCGTGGTGACGCTGCGCGTGCTCAAAGACCTGGGAGTGAAGATGGATGCCGTGGTGGAACGCTTGAAGGAGCGCGGTCCGCAAGGTCCAGATAAGGAGGCTTTTGAAAAACGTCTCAACTCAATCACCGAAGCACGGGTGCTGAAGATGGCTCGTGCGGGTTTAGTGCGGCTGGAGGCGATGCGCGGACGCGATGGCGGGTGGGGCTGGTTCCCCGGTGGGCGGGAATCTTCCGTGCATATCACTGCGCAGGTGGTGCATGGCCTGATACTGGCACGCGGTCAGATGAAAGGTCTGGCGGATGAGGATCTGCGCCGCCTGATCGATCCGGCCTTGCAATGGTTGGCCGAGCATGAGCGGGAACAGCTGCGGAGATTGGCACTGCCGAAAGGGGATCCCGATTTTCTGAGCGCTCCAGGCAATGCCGACGCCTTGGTGCATTGTGTCTTGGTGGAAGGCGGAAAGGGCGATGCAGCGATGCGTGCCCGGCTGTATGAGGATCGAAAGAACCTGAGCCGCTACAATTTGGCGCAGCTAGGGCTGGCCTGCGCCACCCTGAAGGAGACCGAGCGGCGGGACATGCTGCTGCGCAACGTTCGGCAATTCTTGAAGCAGGACGATGAAAACCAAACCGCCTGGCTGGATCTGCCGGGGGCGTCTTGGTGGTTTTGGTATGATGACGATCTTGAGACCCAGGCCGCCTTTCTGAAGTTGCTCTGCGCCGTCGAGCCGAAAGGGGAGACGGCGGCACGCATCGCGAAGTATCTGGTGAACAACCGCCGCAACGGCACCTATTGGAATAGCACCCGCGATACGGCGGCCGTCATCGAGGCGCTGGCGCTTTATGTGAAGGCCAGTGGCGAGGCCGACCCGAACGTGAAGATCCAGGTCCTCGTGGATGGCGAAGTGCGCAAGGAGGTGCGCGTGACGGGGGAAAACTTGATGGAATTCGACTCCGCCCTGGTGATCGACGGCAAGGCTTTGTCCGCAGGCAATCATGAGGTCGAGATCCGCAAAACAGGCAAGGGGCCTGTCTATGCTTCAGCCTTTCTGACTCTGTTCAGCCTCGAAGATAACATCCCGGCCGCCGGGCTGGAGGTGAAGGTCCAGCGCAAGTTCTATCGGCTGATCGAGGAGAAACCCGAGACAAACGTCGCCGGAGCCAGTGGTCAGGTGGTGAAACAGACAGGTTTCAAATATCGGCGCGAGGAAATCGCCAGCGATGCGGAGATTCACAGCGGGGACTTGATCGAGGTGGAAATGACCGTTGTCAGCAAAAACGACTACGAGTACCTGATGATCGCCGATCCAAAGCCGGCTGGGTTTGAACCGGTGGATGTGCAGAGCGGTTGGGTCTGGGAGGGGCTCAGCAGCTACCGGGAGTACCGCGATGAAGAGGTGGTATTTTTCGCTGATCGACTGCCGCAGGGCTCGCACAACCTGAGCTATCGAGTGAAGGCAGAGATCCCAGGGCGATTCAGCGCATTGCCGACGAAGATCGAGGCCATGTATGCCCCCGATTTGAAGGGGAATGCGGCGGAATGGAAGGCCCGGATCGCGGAGGCCGCAACAGAACCGCAGACCGGTCAATAAAATTTGTGGCGGAATGGGAAGGAATTCGCTAGTCTGGTCGGATTCTGTCCTTCAGCCATGAGTGATACCCCACCCCCAAGCGGTAACCCAGCACCTCCCCCTCCTTCCGGCGCGCAACCGCCCCCTCAAGGCTATCCACCGGGATATCCGCCACAAGGTTACCCGCCACCACAGGGTTATCCACCCCAAGGGTATCCTGCGCAGGGTTACCCCCAAGGGTATCCACAGGGCTATCCGCCACCGCCTCCTGGCTACGGATATCCTCCGGGTTATGCGCCGCCTCCAGGCTACGGCCCGCCTCCTGGGTATCCGCAGGGTTACCCGCCGCCACAAGGGTATGCTTACCCACCTCCAGGGTATCCGATGCCGATGCACGGCGGAATGCCGCCGCCACCGACGGGGAGCGGTGCCGTTCAGATTCCTTCGGCCACGGGGGCTGCTCCAGTGATGCCCATGACAGCGGGCGTGCCCGCACCGTCGATGCCGCCTCCTACCGTAGTTGCTGCGCCATCCATGCCAGCACCGGTCCCGGCACCGACCGTTGCGGCGGTCGCGATGCCCGCGCCAGTTGTTGCGCCATCAATGCCTGCCCCAGCCGTGGCTCCAGCTTCAGTGATCGCTGAAGTTGCGACCGTGGATTCCGAGGGGACTCCGGTGGCGCTGGGCGAAAGTCACGTTTTCCATCCGCCAGCGCTGACTCATTTTGAGGAGGCCAAGCCACAGAGTGGTTTCGTCAAGATGTGGAAAAAGATCGGTGGCGGTTCGCTGACGCTGAGCTTGGCGATCCATGCTGGCATTGTTCTTTTGGCGGGTATCGTTGTGCTGACCGCGCAGGCGATTCAGCCGCAGGTGGACTTCCTTCCCGGTGGTGGAACCCAGGCGGGTAAGGATGCCAGCGCCGACATGCAGCACAAGGTGCAGCAGAAAAAACGCTCAGTCATTAGCAAAGCGATGCCGATGAAAAAGATCGTCAGCACCAGTACCAATGCTGATATCGCTTTGCCAGAGGCACCTCCAGATATGTTGGACGTGCCTGATGTGAGCTCCATGTTGGGCGGTGGCGCGATGGCGGGCGGGGGTTTTGGGAAGGGTGGTTCTGGCGGCGGATTTGGCAATGGCATGGGGATCGGTGGGGCCTCTGGCTTCGTCAGTCTGCCCCCTGCGATGCGTAGTCGCTGCTCCACTCAAGAACGTCTCGAAAAACTGCGTCAGAATGGCGGCTCGCCTGAGTGTGAAGCCGCAGTGTCCCGCGCACTGGAATGGCTGAAGACCAAGCAGAATCCCGATGGTTCTTGGGGCCAAGCAAACAAGGCTGCGATGACGGGGCTGTCTCTCCTCTGCTACCTGGGACGCTGTGAGACACCGGATTCTCCGTTCTACGGGGACAATGTGATGAAGGGCATCCTCTATCTCATCGAGCTCCAGAAAAAGAATCCCCACGGGATTATTGCCGAAAACATCACCAGCAACGCGGCAACCTACGAACACGGGATTGCGACTTATGCGTTGGGGGAAATGTACACGCTTGCTCGTCTGGGCAGCAAATCACTGCCAGGGATGCGCGAGGCCTTTGAGACAGGGGTGAAGGTCATCATCGACAATCAGAACAAGCGGGGCTCCTGGACCTATGGCGGGGATCGTCTGGGATTAGGGATTGCCTACACCAAGGATTCGGGCGGGGAAGATCTTTCCGTTACAGGTTGGCAATACCAGGCGCTGAAGGCGGCCAAGCACACCGGCCTAAAGATCGCAGGACTCCATTCCTCCATCGATAAGTGCATCGAGTATCTCGAAGGGAAGCAGACTAAAGATGGCGGGATTGGCAACACCAATCGTGATGCGGGTTACAACCAGTGGAACCTGACGGGCACTGGGGTGCTGGGCCTCCAAACCTTGGGCAAGGGTGTCAAAAAATCGGTGATCAGCAAAGGGATCAAGTTCTTGCGCGAGTTTGTCACGGCGGAGCCGCTGGACTGGAACAAGAACTGCAACCTCTACGCTTGGTACTATTACACCCAGGCATTTTTCCAGCAGGGTGGGGATGATTGGAAGTTCTACAACGAGCAACTGCTGCCCAATCTGCTCAATAACCAGAATCCAGATGGCAGTTGGAAGGCTGAGCGCTCCAATGGCGAAGGTGGCGTCGGCAACAAAGAGGGCGGGGTCTATAAGGCTGCGCTGTGCACGCTTCAACTTGAGGTCTATTACCGCTACCTGAAGGTGGCTGACCGTGACGACGAGTCCTTCTTCGACAAGTAACTGATTTCGGAACGAAAGCGCGGCCTGACTCTCAGGTCGCGCTTTTTCGTTAGCGCTTCCGGGTCAGCATGATCTCATTCCCCTCGGGGTCCACGCACATCGCGAGGTGGGGCGGTTCTCCATTCTCAGGCTGAGGTTCCCTCGTCAATTGGCCGCCTGCTGCGACGATTTCTGCGGCACCTGCGATGACATCGGGCACCTGAAAGCTGAGTCCCGTCCAGGTGCGTTTGCCCTCGCCCCCGCCATGAATGCCAATGATGCCAGTGGCGATCGCCACCTCGCTGATGACTTCATTTTGCTTCAGTACCTCCCCACCGAAGACGCTGGCGTAAAAATTGACGGCGCGGTCCATGTCCGCAGCCCAGATGACATACTTGAGTCGTTCGACGATCATGGTTACCCTGTTGCACTGGATCGGGGGGCGGGACAGGAGAACTTTGGTCCCGTGGGTAAATTGCTGCTTCTTGCTTGAAGTTTGGCCTGAAGGGGCCGAAGCTTACAAGCTATGCGACCGGAGAAGATCAAATTTTTGCTGATGGCGGGAAACACCCGGCGTGCGGTTAAATTCTACTGCGATGTGTTCGGCTTTGAGCCGGTGATGGTTTCGGACTGGTGGGCGGAGCTCGCCTTCGGCGACTCGACGCTGGCGTTTCACGGTGGCCATGATGGTTCCCCCCACTCCTCGGGATTGAGCCTTCAGTTCGAAGATGTCTTTGGCGTGATCCCGAAGATTGAGGCAGCCGGAGGGGAGATCCTGGCCGTTCCTCATCAACGGGAGGGGGAGCCAATCCTCCTCGGGCAGTTCAAAGATCCAGAGGGGAACGAGGTCTTTATCACTCAGTACGTTGGCTAAAGCATGGGAAATTCTGCGTCATCAGTGAGCTCTAGCCTAACAGGGGGACCTGAAGGCGGAAACGCGCATCGTCGCCAGCCTGGCAATCGCCTACAGGTTCTGGAGGGTGCCTTGCGTCAGGCGCTGGAAAACGGGGCGCAGGTCCCTGAGGCGTTTGCGGCTTATTGTGCGGAGGCGTTTTCGCGGGCGGACTGGATTGATGGTGCGGTTGAATTTTTGCTCGAAGTCTTTGCGGACGACGAGTCTGAGTTGGCGAGATTGGTGCGAGTCCCTGATTTGGTGACTGAACTGGCCCTTGGCGGAGCCGCCCTCACTTGTACCGTGGCTTCCCATTGGAACGCGACCGGTGAGGCTGCCCGAATGGCGCATCTGGCGGATATGGTCCGTTCTGCCCACGTCCAAATGAAGTCGCCACATGCAGTGGAGGTGATGCTGGTCCTGGCGGCGAGTCTCGGGATCACACGTCCGTCACGGGCACGATCTCTCTTGGGCATTGCGAGTCTGCGGGCCACTCCTGGCGAACATGACGATGCCCTCCGCCAGGCACGCATTTGGGTTAGTGTTGGCGAGGTGGTGGAAGATTCCCCGGTGGAGGAGCGTGAGTTTTGGGATGCGCGGTTACGCAGCCGGTCGCGTTCTTATACCTGGGATACGGTCGAAGAACGCCGGGCGCTGACTCATTTGGTTGAGCGCTTGGACCCCGGTAGCTCCGTGGGGCCGCTCTTTCAGTCTGTGGTTCCCGGCTGTTGGTGGGACCTTTTGCAAAAACACCACTACGATGAGGTGGCCCGCAACAAGGTAGAAAGCTCACCTTCAGTGTTGGTGGATCCCTCCGTCGCCTCCGCCCACGAACTGGCCACGGAGTCGGACGAACCGTCGGCGGCGCAGCGTCCGTCTCACCTGCTGCCGGTGCCCCCCAACCCAGGGGCGAGCAAGCCCGCGCATCCTACGCCACGGCACCTGCCCGCGTTTGTGTTTGGATTGGTCCTTGGGAGTCTGGTGGTGGTGGGGATCCAATATTTCGAAAAGCTGGTTCCTCAAAAGCCGTCCAGTCATGCAGTGGCCACGGCTGCAAAGGCCAATCCTGCTGCGCAGACGGTCAACTTGGAACCTGCGGCGGCGACGGTCGATTGGTGTGAAAATGAGGCCATGCGTCTAAAGTCGGACCTCGTGGATGCGGCCATGTTTGAGGCGGTGAAGTCTGGCAAGTGGCAGGATCATGAAGTGTATTTGCGCGGTCAGACCACCCGTCTGCCCCAGGCGTCCGGGCAGTACTTGACGCTCATGCGGCTGCTGCATCTGGATCTGCCGCAAGATCCAGAATTAGTGCGGATGGTGCCACGCCTGCTCGCACTAAGAGGGCTGGATCGGAGCACGGTGGAGCTTTGGGAGCATTCGGCAGGGAAGTCGCAGGCGCTGGCAGTCGCCATCCGGCAGATCGCCAAAGAAGTTCTCGAAACTCAAGGGGTAGCTGTGCCTGAAGATCTCCGGGCGAGGCTCGAGGGACTGTCTCGAGAGTAGTTGGGGGCTGACAATCCTGTCAGTGCGGCAACTTTCACAGATAGATGGTCACCGCTTGTTAATTACCATAGCAAATAAATAAAGTAGAATCACTTTGCAGAATTGCGCCTTATCTGTTAAAATTGTCGTTAATCTGTGAGGGTCTTTTTTGGCTGGCTCCTTTTATGCTGCCTTGAATTCCTCCATTGCCCCTTTCCGTCCCCCTTTTTTTCAAACGAAGTTGAGATCATGAGCGCCGACACTCAACGATTTGTCCATCTTGACCTCGCCAAGCGCGCGGATGGGCAGTTTGTGGAGTTGACTCGTTCCCCGGACGAGCGCGTTTTTTTGGCTTATGATCGGCGCATCGGACGGCTGGTGGAGCTTCATGTGCTGAAAGGTGGTGCCGCCATGGATGCGACTGAAAAGCGTTCTGCTTTTGAGCGAGCGACGCAAGCCTCCGAGATCCGTGGCGCTAGTTTTCTTCGGATCCTTGAAGTGGGTGAGGACGATGGCGTGGTGTACTACACCAGCAATCTGAACGACGGCGAGTTTCTGGAAGATTACATCGTGCGGCGTGGTGCCCTCAATGCCTCGACGGTGTTCGCCTTGACCCTGCAACTCTTGGAGGAGTTAATCCGGTTGCAAAGTTTCCATCGTCTGGTGGCGCGGATGCGTCTGGATCGGTTGTTGATCACGGCGCTGGAGGATGCCTTCCTGCAACTGCGGGTAATTGATTACGGATTGTCGGAGAAGGAACGGCGGGGGGAGGGGGATCCCGGGCGGCTGATCACCCACGTGTGTGAAGCCATGTTTCTGATGCTGACGGGGCATCCTTTTGGGGGTGAGAATCCGGATCGTTTCCCAGTCCTGACTGCCCTTCCTTCCGGGCTTCGCACCACTTTGCGGGCCGCTTTGAGTGGCTCAGAAAATGCGCCAACGTCACTGGAAAAACTTCGTGATGACGTCAAGGAGGCGTTTTCTGCTGCGGCATCGAGTCTTCAGGTCCGGAATCCTCGGAAGCAGTTACTCGTGAATGATGCGCTGATGCCGAATTCACGCCTCCAGGACCTTTTGCTGGAGAACGTGCCGCTGCAGGTCCTGCTGGGGGGGCGTTTCCGCATCGAGGATACGGCCTCCATTAAGCGTCATCCCTTCAGTATTCCAGCCGTCAATGTGAAGACGCAGGAGGCGGTCACTGTCCACTTGCTGCCGCCGTCACGGATCGTGGATAAGAGCCTCTACGAGGCGGTTCCTCTTCAGATGTGGCGCTTCAGTTCGGACCTCCATCCCAACATTTTGCGTTCCCTTAGTCTTTGGGAGGGCCCAGACTGGGCGTTCTTGACGGAGGAGCGTGGTGCCGGGTTCACCCTCAGTCGTCTGATGGCGGAGCGGATGACACTCAATCCACAGGAAGTCTTGCTGCTTATTAAGCTGGTTCGCAACGGACTGGACCAAGGAGTGGACTGCGGTGTGCCTCGGATCGATCTGCATCCTTCAAACATCCAACTCTGTGTTGGAAAAGGTGGCGTGATGGCGGATCGAGAGTGGGACCGCCTTGCCCAGCGCCGCTTGGACGCCTGGCCGCCGTTCACCATGAAGTTGCGTCCGCATCTGACGATGCGTAGCCTCTACGAGCCCCTCTTGGTGGAGCCTGCCGTGGTCCAAGACGAAACGGGTCCTGCCGAGGTCACAGACGAAGAGTTCCGGGGGCGGTCACTCGCGGCCCTTGCTGCCTTCCTCCTGACGGGGGAGCGTCAGATTTCGTCCGCGCAAGATTTTCCAGAGGCCGTTCCAGATACCGTCGCTGCGTTTGTGAGGGAGAGCATTGACCGCTGCAAGGTGATCGGTCGTGCCATGCCAGTGGCGGACTATGTTCGGCGTTTTGAGGAATTGCTGACCATGCCTTCGACCGAAGGATTGGCGCGTCGGCTCCGGGGGCAGGATGTCCCAATTGAGGAGATGGAAAGCGTCGGCTCGGTGTCTGACTTTGAAGGTGAATGGCAAGACGATGATCGTCCGACGCTGGGGTTTGATTCGGGTGCAGGTGCCCTGGGTACTTTGGGCGCTGCCCCACGGCATGCTGGCCATGGTGTGATCGGTATGGCAATCTTTGGCCTCGTTGCTGTTGCAGTGCTGGGAATGGGCTGGTGGCTGCTCTTTGCTGGCGAATCAGCGCCCGAACCGGTGTCTGACTCTAAAGCCGTCGGGGAGGTTTCTGTGCCGGAAAGTCCGCCGCCTGCTGTGGCATCGCCTCTGCCGCCGCAGGAGCTGTCAAAAGCAGGGGAGCCGTCCGCCTCGCCTCAAGTCACTGCCCCGCCACCGGACCGGACCAAGGCCCCGGTGACGATCAAGCGAGCCATTATCCCTTCGGATGAAGAGGTGGAGAAATTCCGTGCGGAGCATCCAGAGGCGTCTTCGCCTGGCGATGTGGTTGCGGATCCTCCCGTGACCACGGGACGGCCGAAGCTGGCAGATGTGACTGGACGTGGTGGTGAGTGAGGTCGATTTTCCAGATTTTGGTGGCCTTTTTGATTAGAGCCCAAATTTTCGATGCGAAATGGCTTAGAATTCGCTTGGAATCAGGGTCAAATTCCGGCACAGTAGGAGAATTGTCGTCTTTGGGTTGGGCCTGCAGTTGGCATTGGCTGATGTAGTTTTGCTCTTTTCCAACGATAGATAACGATTTTGGTTTACATATTCACGATTTTGAGAATAGTATTTGCAAACAATCTCAGTTATTACATAAATTCAGAAATTAACAGGAGCGCTAGATGAAGGTCAACAACACCATCGTCATTTCAATCGGACAAGCTGGAAATCAAATCGGGGCTTCCTTCTGGAAGACGCTGTGCCAGGAGCACGGCATCGACCCCATGACCGGACAAACAGCCCAGGGACAAGATCCCCGTGGCAACTGGAGTTCATTCTTCTCAAAACTCGGGGATGGCTCGTCAGGCAGCTACGTGCCACGGGCCATCATGGTCGATCTTGAGCCAAGTGTGATCGAAAACATCAAGGCTACCACGGGTTCTCTGTTGAACCCAGCCAACCTGATCTCCCGCACGGAAGGGGCAGGGGGCAATTACGCCGTCGGTTACTTTGGTGCAGGGCGGGAAGTCCTGCCTGAGGCAATGGCCCGGGTGAATGCCGAGGTGGAAAAATGCGACAACGTCGGCGGTATCATCGTCCTTCACGCCATTGGCGGCGGTACTGGCTCGGGTTTCGGGGCACTGCTCATTGAATCGATCAAGGAAGCGTATCCCGAATTTCCCGTCCTGAGCTGCGCGGTTCTGCCATCGCCGCAGGTCAGTTCGGTCGTCACGGAGCCTTACAACACGGTCTTCGCCCTCAATGCATTGCGCCGCACCGCTGATGCCTGTCTAATTTTTGACAATGAGGCGCTCTTTGAGTTGGCCCACCGGAAATGGAGCATCGAGAGCCCGACGGTGGACGATTTGAACCTCCTGATCACGGAGGCACTGGCCGGTTTGACGGCTTCAATGCGGTTTAGCGGCTTTCTGACGGTTGAAATCAGCCTGCGTGAGATGCTCACGAACCTCGTCCCACAGCCATCGCTGCACTTCTTGATGTGCGCCTTCGCGCCGCTGACCCCGCCTGATCGCAGCAAGTTTGAAGAGCTGGGACTCGAGGACATGATTCAGTCTCTCTTTGACAATGAATCAGTGTTTGCAGAGTGCTCCCCGATGGAAGGGCGCTTCCTCAGCACGGCCGTGCTTTATCGTGGTGTGATGGAAGACAAGCCACAAGCGGATGCTGCTCTGGCGGCGATGCGGGACAAGCTTCCATTGACCTACTGGATCCCGACCGCGTTCAAGATCGGCTATGTTGAACAGCCCGGCATGTCTCATCGCAAGAGCATGGTGCTGTTGGCGAATAATACGGAGGTCGCTCGCGTCCTTGACCGTATCTGTCACAACTTTGACAAGCTCTGGCAGCGCAAGGCCTTTGCCAATTGGTATTTGAATGAAGGCATGTCGGACGACCAGATTTCTTCTCTCCGCGCCTCCGCCCAGGAGCTGATTCAGAGCTATCAAGTCGCTGAAGAAAGCGGTGCTAAGGCCAAGAGTCAGGACGCCTCCGCTCCGTCGGTCCGGGCACCTTCTGCGCCGATCGCATCGGATGTCGCCATGGGCGGAGACAGTGCTGCACGCGCCGGGTCCTCGATTAGCCTGAAGGACATCGTGGATCGGGGGAAAAACTGAGTTTTGTTTGAGACCTTTATCGACCCGTTTCAAGTCACCCATCGATCAATCAACGACAGCGTAATTTTGGAGGAGTATTTGTGAGAGAGATTCTGAGCATTCACGTCGGACAGTGTGGCAACCAAATTGCAGACCGCTACTGGCGGCTAGTTTTGCGCGAGCACGGATTAACTGAGGCAGGTGTGCCCAAGGATCCTGCGGCCACCGCAAACAACGCTAACATGGAGGTCTTCTTCACCCGCGTTCGCGATGGCAAATACACGCCGCGAGCCGTCCTGGTGGACCTTGAGCCGGGTGTGATCGCCAGGATTGAAGGGGGCGATATGTCCCAACTGTTTGACGAAAGCAGCATCGTCCGCAAGATCCCTGGGGCCGCCAACAACTGGGCACGTGGCTACAATGTGGAGGGTGAACGTGTGATCGATCAGATCATGAACGTCATTGATGCAGCGGTGGAAAAAACCAAGTCCCTCCAAGGCTTTTTGATCACCCATTCCATCGGTGGTGGCTCTGGTTCCGGCCTCGGTTCCTTGATCTTGGAGAAGCTCCGTGCCGCTTACCCGAAGAAGAAAATCTTCACCTTCTCGGTCGCCCCATCGCCAGTCATCTCCGATAGCGCGGTCGAGCCATACAACGCTATCCTGACCTTGCAGCGCATTCGTGACAACGCAGATGCCGCCGTCATTTTGGATAACGAAGCCCTCTTCCGCATTGCCAAGAGTCGCCTGCATCGCAGTCCGAACTACATGGACTTGAATCACATCATCGCATTGATCATGTCGTCCGTGACCGCCTCCCTGCGGTTTCCTGGAAAGCTCAATACAGACCTCGGTGAGTTCGTTACCAACCTGGTGCCATTCCCAGGCAACCACTTCTTGACCGCATCCTTTGCGCCGATGCGCTCGGGTGGGCAGGAAGGTCAGGTGCGGATCAACTTCCCTGATTTGGCTCGCGAGACCTTTGACCAGAACAACTTCACGGCCGCGATCGACTGGAACAATGGTGTCTATCTTTCCGCTTGTGCCCTATTCCGTGGTGATGTCCGCGCCAAGGAAGTCGAAGAAAACATGGCTTCCATCCGCAAGAGCCTGAACTTTGCCTCTTACGTCCCGACGGGGATCAAGATTGGCTGCGCGGAGACCGCCCCAGATGGCTTCTCTTCCAGTGGGCTCGCCTTGGTGAACCACACTGGCATCGCTGCCGTGTTCGAGCGATTGGTCAGCCAGTTTGACATCATGTTTGACAACCACGCCTACACTCATTGGTATGAAGCGGCAGGCGTCTCGCGCGACATGATGGCAACGGCCCGCAACACCGTCGCGGAATTGGCGCAGTCCTACCGCGATGCAAGTTGAGGAGCGTCATTGGCGTTCATTGACCCCTTAGAGAATTCCTCCCGTGGACCCGACGCTAGAGAAACAGATCGCCACTGCCTCCCGCAGTGTTGAGGAGGCGCGTCGTTTAGCCTATCACGATCCGTCGCGCATCGGAGCCCTTGTGGAGCAGATCAGCGTCTTGGCGGATCTCCGTCAGAAGGAGGGGGATTTCCGCAAGGCGGAGTCCCTCTACCGCGAGGCGCTTTTTCGGGTCTTGGACCTGCGTAAATCGGATCCAGAACTGCTCTCCGGCATCTATTCCCTGCTCGCGTATCTTTATGATCGCTGGGGGAAGATGGATGAGGCTGCCAAGTTTTACGAAAAGGCCTTGGAGCTTAGCGAGCGCAATGGCCTTGCCGAGACGGATAAGGTCGCGACGATCAAGAACAACTTGGCGATGATCTTTAAGTCACTGCGCAATCACGAAAAGGCAGAGCAGTATTACCATGAGGCGCTGGAGTGTTTCCTCCGCGTGGATGGTGAGAACAGCCCCCGTGTTGCCTCGGTCTATAACAATCTGGGCGTGCTCTACTACAGCCACATGGAGGTGGAGCGTGCGCAGGAAATGCATGAGCGCGCGCTCGGTATCCGCCAGCACTTGAATCAAGATGATATGGACCCTGCGGACCTTTCCCAGACCTTCATCAATCTCGGTGCCGTTTACAAAGCCTCCGGTGATTTCCGAAAGGCGGAAGAGTGCGTGGAGCGCGCCAAGAAAATCCGTGCCGGGATGAATGGATTCCGCCCCAAGCCCCGACGTGCGGCTGCGCTGTTGGTGGACGCAAACGGCTAGTTGCGGCTAGATCAGTTTGTGGCGACCTCCGCCAGTGCGGCGCGGACCTCTTCTTCCTGGATCCCGCGTAGCTGAAAGACGCGGAGGATGGTGTCTTCGATCAAATTGTTTGGGCATGAGGCCCCCGCCGTGACGCCCACCTGAATTGGGGCATCGCTGGCCAGTTTCTGCGTGTAGCTTTCCTTCTCCTCCTTGAGGTGCAGATCAAAATGGACGATCTGCTCCAGGCTACGCAGGCACTCGGCGGTGCGGATGAAAAAGGTCGGCAGCTGCTTTTCCCCGATCTCAACTAGGTGGGTGGTGTTGGAACTGTTGTAGCCGCCGACGACCAGGAGAATATCCAGCGGCAGTTTCAACATGTCGAAAAGGGAGTCCTGCCGCTCCTGGGTCGCACCGCAAATCGTGTCAAAGACCTGGAAGTTCTGATCGCCCACGACCTCGCCATCCCGATCAATCACCGCGGCCCTGAGGCGGCGCTGGATCTCCTCGGTCTCGGACTTCAGCATCGTCGTTTGATTGGCCACGCCGATACGTTTGAGGTGAAGGTCAGGATCAAAGCCGGGGGATGCAGCCTCGCCAAATCGTGCGATGAACCCTTCTCGGTCCCCACCGCCATTGCGGATGTAATCGCAGACGTAGTCCACATCATCCAGGGTCAGGATAACGAGATACTGCCCGTTGCCACTCTGGCCCAGAGCGCGGGACGATGTCGCGCGGGTCTCTTCGTGGGAGGCCTTTCCGTGGATGATGGAGGTAAACCCATCGACGGCATACTTGCGTACCCGCTTCCAGACGCTCATGACGTCGCCGCAGGTCGTATCTACCACCATGCAACCGCGTTCTGCGATGATGTTCATGATGCGTGTCTCTGCCCCAAAGGCGGGCACGATCACGACATCTTCTGCGGTCAACTTTGCCACCGCCTCCTCATGCGTGCCGACGGGGAGACTGATGACGTTCATCTCCGTCAACTGACGGTTGACCTCGGGATTGTGGATGATCTCGCCCAGAAGATACACATCCCGATCAGGAAATACCCGTCGGGATGCGTAGGCCAGATCGATTGCCCGCTCCACCCCGTAGCAAAAACCAAAATCGCGTGCCAGCCGGATGGTCGTATTACCGACCGTCAGCAGGCCGCCCGCCTTGCGGATAGCATCCACAAGCGCGCTGCGGTAGTGGGTCTCCACCTCCGCTTGGACAAGTTGCATGACCTCCGGAGTGCGGACGTTCACGCGACGGGAAGTGGGGGCGGACATTGGCGTTGGAAGCAAAGTGGGGCGGGGCGTTCGTTACGAGTCGATTAAAAGTTGTACAGCTTACCTGCACGGGCGTCTTCAAAGACCTTGGGGCTCAGCATGTAGGACATCGGTGGGTCAGGCATGGCGGAGTCATCCAGCACTGGCAGCGTTTTGCCCACCGTTTCGTCTTCAGGGAAGGACGAGGCGATCGTCAGCTTGGTGCCTGGGCGGACGAGATCAAAGATCTTCTTCGCGGACTTGATCGGCAGGCGCACGCAGCCGTGGGTGCAGGGGTAAGGCTTCACAAAACCCCAGTGCATGCCATAGGCCGACTTGAACTCCATCCAATACGTCATCGGGTAGCCTGCCCCTGGGGAGCTCTGGCGGCGGCGGGTAGCGTTCTTCGTGTAAATGGTAAAGGTGCCCTTCGGCGTCGGGGTTGCTGAAGTGCCGACGGAACACGGCGTCGCCAGCAGCACTTCATTGCCTTCCATGACATAGACCCGCTGTGCGTTGGTGCTGAGTTTGACAGTCACCGCGCCCGGGTTCTTTGGTGCCTTCACTGGCGGATCAAAGGTCGTGGAATAGCGACCGCTGCCGGTGGGTTTGGTGGCGCAACTGCTCAGGACCACCAGGGTGGTAAGGAGCGCAGAAGTGGAGAGGAATCGGGCGATGAGTTTCATAGGTGAAGGGGCCGAACCTCTAGCACACTCCGCTGGACGTGCTACCGCTTTTCGCTCCCGATCATTTCTTGTTGGACGGCTTGACCTGCGGGCAGGGTGGGGGCACGATCAGGGGAAGATTCAGCCAAGTTCTCCTTCTCATGAAAATCGCCCCCCTTTTCTGTCTCAGTGCGCTCGCCCTTGCCTGCGCCATGGTTGCCGGACGCGCAGCAGATGAGCCAAAAGCTCCCACCGAGTGGGTCCTCTTTGATGGGAAAAGTCTCGATGATTGGGAGGCAGTCGATGTGGGCGGCAGCGGCAGCGTGGAACTCGCAGACAGCGAATTGGTCATCAATCTCGGCGAAGGCGTTGGCGGTGCGGTTTACAAGAAGGCGGCCACTCTTCCGGTTACCAATTACGAGATCAGCCTGGAGGCCATGCGCGTCTCTGGCGTCGATTTTTTCTGCGGGCTCACCTTTCCAGTGGGGGATCTGAAGACCTGCGCGACCTTGGTCTGCGGCGGTTGGGGCGGCAGTGTGACCGGGATCTCCAGCATCGATGATCTTGATGCGGCCAACAACGCCACCGGCACTTACCAGCGATACGAAGACGAAAAGTGGTACAAGATCCGCATGAGGGTGACTCCAGAGAACCTCAGTGCCTGGGTGGATGACAAGCAGGTCGTCGATATCGACATCAAAGGCCGCAAAATCAGCGTGCGCCCCGGCCCCATCGAAAGCTACCTGCCACTCTCCGTCACTAGCTACAACACGGAGGCGGCGTTTCGGAACATCAAGATGAAAAAGCTGCCTGAGGCTGCCGCCAAGTGATTCCGGTCAGGGCCTTGGATCGTGTTTGTGGGAGAGGATCTCGATGTACACCTCTTCGGAAACGATGTCTGAATCCCCGTGTTCCAGGATGATTTCTGCGCCAAAGAAGGTGCCAATGATGGCGAAGAAGAGCAGTCTTTGTTTCATTCGGGTTAGAGCGAGACGCCGCGCTTCCACGGCAGGAAGTCATCCTGCCCCAGTGAGACCGCCTTGGGCACGTAGGTGCCGCTGGCGGTTTTGAGTGCCAGTTCGAAAAGCTCTGCGCCCATTTCGGGGACGGTCTTTTCACCCCGGATGATCGGGCCTGCATCGAAGTCGATGATGTCTGCCATGCGGGTCGCCAATTCGGTGTTCGTGGCGATCTTCAGAGTCGGGCAGACGGGGTTGCCGGTCGGAGTGCCGAGGCCGGTGGAAAAGACCATCAGATTGCAGCCGCCACCCGCCAAGGCGGTGGTGGATTCGACATCGTTGCCGGGGGTGCAGTAGAGGGTCAGGCCGCCATGCTGGCGGATGGGCTGCCCGTAGTCTAGGACATCGACGATGGAGGCATCCCCCCCTTTGCGTGCGGCCCCGGCAGATTTGATTGCGTCCGTGATCAGGCCATCGCGAATGTTGCCGGGCGAGGGGTTGGCATCAAAACCTGAGCCACAGGCCTTGGCTGCCCCTTCATAGGCGCGCATGAGTTCGACAAAGCGTTGGGCCAATTCGTCCGTGATGCAGCGATCGCAGAGGCTTTGTTCCACCCCGCACAGCTCAGGGAACTCTGAGAGCACTGGGGCACCGCCCAGGGTGGCAAGGAGGTCGGCAGCGTGACCGATGATGGGGTTGGCAGAGATGCCGGAAAAGCCATCCGATCCACCGCATTCGACGCCCATAATAAGATCACGGATCGGGCAGGGCTGGCGGCTTTGTTCGTTGGCGACTGCCATGCCTTGGAAGGTGGTCTTGATCGCGTCCTGCAGCATCTGCCGCTCTGACTTTGCCTTTTGCTGTTCAAAGATGTGCAGCGGCTTCTTCAGATCGCGCCCCCAGGCCGCCAGCTCTTCTTCCAGGAGGCTCACTTGCGCATGTTGGCAGCCGAGGCTCAGCACCGTGGCACCGGCAACGTTGGGGTGGTGAATGTATCCGGCCAGCAGGCGGCAAAGGGCCTGCGCATCCTGGCGGGTGCCGCCGCAGCCGAGCCCGTGCTCCAGGAATTTGACTCCATCGAGATTGGGAAACAAGGCACCCGACTCCGCCGCAGCGGCGTCCAGGGTCAAGGCCTCGATTTCTTCCGCAGACGCGCCGCTGCGGTGCAGTTGCGCTAGCCTTGCGGCAAAGCCCTCGTAGGCGGAGCCTCGGGCGTATCCCAGCGATCGCGTGAGGGCCTCGCGCATGAAGGCGAGGTTGCGGTTCTCGCAGAACACGAGCGGGATCACGATCCAATGATTGGCCGTTCCGGATCCGCCTCCTTCGCGCGCAAAGCCCTGAAAGGTGCGGCCTTGCCAGGCGGAGACGTCTGGCTTGGCCCAGGTGTATTCTGCCTGCTTTCCGGCGAATGCGGCGGAGTCGTGGATGACATTGCCAGTGTGCAAAAGCCCGCCTGCGGGCACGGCCGCAGTGGTGCGCCCGACCATCACGCCATACATGGTGATGAGGTCACCCTTGGCAAAGTCGCGTGCGGCGAATTTTTGTTTGGCAGGGATCGCCTCCTTCAGCGTCCAGCGGGATTGATCATGGCTGACCTCAGATCCAGCGGCGAGTGGGCGCAGGGCGACGATGGCATCGTCCGCTGGATGGATCTGGAGGACGGCGCGTGGGGCAGGGGAGCTCATGGCAAAGGGGTCGGGTAGGGAGCAGGGCAGGGGCGACTAGCGGCTCAGTTCCAGCATGCGCAGCAGTGGCTTTTCAGCGCGCTGGCGGATGTCTTCATCCATGTTCACCTGGGGGGAGAGATCGCGCAGGGCATCGTGCAGTTTTTCCAGCGTATTCATCTTCATGTAGCGGCAGTCGGCACAGGCGCAGTGGCCGGTCGGGCCGGGAATGAAGCGCTTGCCGGGCACCTCGCGTTCCAGGCGATGCAGCATGCCGCTTTCGGTCACGATGATGAAGGTCTCCGCCGGATCATTGCGGCAGTAACCCACCATTTTTTCCGTGGAGCACACCTCGTCTGCCAGCATCCGCACGGCATAGGTGCACTCTGGGTGGGCGACGACTTTGGCGTCTCCGTGCTTGGCCTTGATGGCTTGGATGCTATCGCGGGTGAATTCGACATGCACGTAGCACGCGCCCTTCCACAGGTCCATCTTGCGGCCTGTTTGCTCCATCACCCAGGAGCCGAGGTTTTGGTCGGGAACAAAAAGAATGGGGCGGTCCTGCGGGGCTGCTTCGACGATCTTGACGGCATTCCCGCTGGTGCAGATGCAGTCGCTCAGGGCCTTGACGTGGGCGCTGCAATTGATGTAGGCGATCACGTAGTAGTTCTTGCTGGCGTTCGCCTTCAGAAAGGCCTCCAACTGCGGGCCGGGGCAGCTTTGCTCCAGGGAGCAACCAGCGTCGAGGTCGGGAAGGACGACGATTTTTCCTGGATTCACGATCTTCGCGGTCTCCGCCATGAAATGCACGCCGCAAAAGGCGATGACGTCTGCGGGGGTCTCCTTGGCCTTGTAGGCGAGCCCCAGGGAATCGCCGACGAAGTCCGCCAGCTCCTGGATTTCCTTGGATTGATAATTGTGGGCGAGGATCACAGCATTGCGCTGCTTTTTGAGTTTGAGGATCTCTGCCTGAAGGGTGGGTGTGGCCATGGCTACCATACGGAGCTTTCTACGCCAGCCGCCCAGGGTACTCAAGCACTTGCTGCTGCGCCAGTTTCACCAGCGCAAAAAACTGCTGGGATTCGTAACAAACTTCGGCTTTGTCCGTTCTGATTGCCCCAAAAACTGAATACCCCTTTGATGAAACGCTTCGCCCTGCTGCCTCTGATCGCCTCTGTTTGCCTGTCCCCGATCATCTCTGCCCAAGAGGCAAGCCCGGTGCAGTTGCATCTCTGGTCGGGCGATCTGAATGTGCCAGATCCCGTGGCCTGCGCCGTTGATCCTCAGGGCCGGGTGTATGTATCCGCTACGACGCGACGCAAGGCGGCGGACCTCGACATCCGCGAGCACCAGATGTGGATCGCCGATGACGTCAGCCTCGATAGCGTGGATGCGAAGAGGGACTTCTATCACCGCGAACTCGCTCCTGGCAAACTACGCGTGCCTCGGGGTGGGCTGAAGGATCACAATAAGGATGGGTCCATCGATTGGAAGGACCTGACCGTGCACAGCGAGCGCATCTATCAGCTCCGCGATACCGATGGCGACGGCAAGGCGGACAAAATGACGGTGTTTGCAGAGGGATTCAATACTGAGGTCACCGGCATCGCGGCGGGGATCCTCTATCACGATGGCTGGGTGTATGCGACGATCGCGCCCGATCTTTGGCGGCTGAAGGACACGGACGATGACGGCGTCGCCGATGTTCGCGAAGTCGTCGCGCATGGTTTTGGCATCCACATTGCCTACGCCGGGCACGACATGCACGGCCCACGGCTCGGGCCAGATGGTCGGATTTACTGGAGCATCGGGGACAAGGGCGTGAACGTCACCTCGAAGGAGGGGCGGCACTTTTATTATCCCCACGAGGGTTGCGTGATGCGGGTGGAGCCAGATGGCACTGGCTTTGAGGTCTTCGCCCACGGCTTGCGCAACGTCCAGGAGGTGGCCTTTGATGATTGGGGAAATATGTTTGGCGTGGATAACGACGCCGATATGCCGGGGGAACGCGAACGCTTCGTTTACATCACGGAGCGCAGTGACTCCGGTTGGCGCTGTGGGCATCAGTATCAAAAAATGGCCAGCCGCTGGATGCTGGATGACATCTGGCGGGCGAAGGTCAGCATGGGCAGTGGGAAGAAGGACAAGGTCTCCAAGGATGCCCCGCTCCTTGGCGGACTGAAGGCTGCCATGCCTCTTTTCATCACACCTCCGATGGCGAATTACTCCAATGGTCCTGCTGGATTTGCGCGCGAGCCCGGCACCGCCATGGGGGCCTCGCTGCGCGGTCACTACATTCTGAATCAATTCCCCAGCGGGGTCATGGATGCCTTCCAGATCGTACCTGATGGCGCGTCCTTTCAGATGCAAAAACTGCGCACGGTGAACAATGGCGTGATGGGTATCGGCATGAGTTGGGGGCCTGATGGCGCGCTGTACATGGCGGACTGGATCGGCGGCTATCCGCTGGATGAAAAGGGTGCCATCTGGCGCGTCGATGACCCCACCGCACGCGATAGCACGGAGCGCAAAGAGACGCTGTCCCTGCTCTCGGCAGGTTTCGCCGATAGCGATTTGCAGGCGCTTCAAGTCCTGCTCGGCCACGCAGATCAGCGGGTGCGAGTCGGGGCGCAGTTAGAGCTGGCCAAGCGCAAGGCCTGGCCTGAACTCGCTGCCATCGCGGCGGATGCCCAGCGTCCTCTGCTGGCGCGGGTCCATGCCATCTGGGGCTACGGCATCGGACTGCGGCGCGATCAAGTCGCCGCCAAGCCGATGCTGGACTTGCTAGCAGACGCAGAGCCAGAGGTGCTGGCGCAATGCAGCAAGGTGCTCGGCGATGCGGCCCTGCCAGAGGCGGATCGCGCTCTGCTCATTCCTCTGCTGGCAAACGCTGAGGTCCGCGTTCGTTTTCAATCCGCCATCGCTCTGGGGAAACTCGGCTGCGCCCAGGCCGTGGAGCCATTGTTCGCGGCGGCTGCCAAAGAAGGCGGGGATGCCTTCATGCGCCACGCCCTTGTGACCGGACTAGCGGGCTGCCAAACGGCGGACCTCGCGGCTCAGGTGGGCGGGAAGGATCGCCTGCAAAGGCTCTGCGCGGCCTTGGCCTTGGCGCGGCAAAAGTCGGCAGCCATCGCGGGCTTCCTGTCGGATGTGGACCCGGCAATCGTCGATGAAGTGGCCCGCGCCATTCACGATGATTCTGGCATTCCCGATCTCTTGCCAGAGCTCGCTGCGCAAATCGATTTGCCAGGACACGGAGGCATGGCCACCCAGAGGCGTGTCATCAATGCTGCGCTGCGCGTCGGCACCCCAGACCTGGCTGGAAAGGTGGCGCAGTATGCCGTGGATGCCGCGCATCCGCAGGCCTTGCGGCTGGCTGCGTTTCAGGCCTTGGCGGTCTGGACGGATCCTCCACGGCTGGATCTTCTCGATGGGATCGCACATTCCTGGACACCTCGGGACGCCGCGCAGATCACCGCTGCCCTGCAACCTCAGGCCGCCGCGTTGTTGGGCGTCACGGATAAGGAAGATCGCGAGGCGGGGATCGCTGTGCTCTTGGCGCATCGTCTCGCCGCCCCGGCCAAGGATCTCCAGGGCATCATCAGCGATACCACCACCGATGAACTGACCCGCGCTGCCGCGCTGCAGCTTTTCGCTTCACAGAATGCCGCCGCCCCCGAGTTCGCCGCCGTGCTGGAAGTGGCCTTGGCCAAAAACGCTCCCTCCGCCCTACGCCGCGCTGGTCTCGAGGTCGCCTTTGCCCACGCCCCAGATCGCGCGCATCAGCAGGCGGAGGCGCTGCTGAAAAAGGGCAGCCTCAAGGAGCGCCAGCACGCGCTCACCCTCATGGCCCAGCAGGACAGCGCAGACGATTTGATCCTCGCTGCCTTTGAGTCTATGCAGGCAGGTAAGTTGGATCCAGGCCTGCGCCTCGATGTCCAGGAGGCAGCCACCGCACGGGCAGCAACTTCTCCCGCGCTGGCCGAAAAATTAGCCGCCTATGCAGCGACAGCCGTCCTTCTCATCGACGATCTTGCCGCCGGTGGCGATGCGGACCGTGGCAAGAATATCGTCAGCGATCACCTGGGCGCGAACTGCATCGCCTGCCACACGGTGGAGAGCGCAGAGGGCAGTGCCGTCGGCCCGCCGCTCTGGACCATCGGTGCGCAGAAGGACATCCGCTACTTGCTGGAGTCGCTGCTCACGCCATCGGCAGTGGTGGCACCGGGTTATGGGATGGTTTCCGTCACCACCAAGGCGGGGGCATCCGTCGCGGGCGTCGTTGATCACGAGACGCCTAGCCTTCTCGCCGTCAGGGCAGCCGATGGCAAAGTCACGGAAATCGACAAGGGTGAAATCACCGCGCAAACCCCACCGATCTCCGTCATGCCACCGATGTTGGGCATCCTGACCAAGCGGGAGATCCGCGACGTCGCCGCCTACCTCGCCACACGGAAGAAGGCCCCCAAAGGCGCGTCCACCAAGGAGCATTGATCAAACCTGGGTCGCTCCCCACGTATAGCTCACCACCAATCTCATGCAGCCTCCAGCCCTCCTCATCCTCGCCCTCGCCGCCGTGCTCGGCCCCGTCCACGCATCGGCTCAAACCTCCATTAGCCCGCCCAAGGGCGAGCCCACCGACGCCGCAGAGGCTGCCGCCAAGAAGGCAGCGGCGGATCAACTCCTGGAGGAGAAGTATCAGGCCATCGTGGCCAAGCTTCCGCCGGATCAACAGGCCTGGGAGAAGGTTTTGCAGAGCCACTTGGGCAGCTTTTATCTGCCCATTCATAAGCGCGAGAAGGTCCAGGGACGCTCCAACGCCTGGGACTTTGTTCAGGACGATCCGAAGCTCCCACGCGTCCTGCTGATCGGGGATTCGGTCTCGCGCGGCTACACCCAAGCCACGCGCAAGGCGCTGGCGGGAAAGGCCAACGTCCATCGTGCCCCAGCCAACTGCGGGCCCACCGCCAGTGGCATCAAAAACATCGAAATCTGGTTGGGCGATGGAAAATGGGACATCATCCACTTCAACTTTGGCATCCATGATCGCAATACCCCTCTGGTCGATTACACCCAGCGCCTGGAGACCCTAATCCAGCGCATGCAAAAGAGCGGTGCCAAGATCATCTGGACCTCCACCACACCCATCCCGGACAGCCCCGATGGCAAACAAACCGCTGCCTCCATTGTGGAGCGCAACGCCGCTGCCGCCGTCGTCGCCACCAAGTACGGCCTCGCCATCGACGATCTCTTCACCGCCATCACCCCCCATCTCGCAGAGATGCAAAACCCGAACGACGTGCACTTCAACTCCGCCGGCTACGACTTCCTAGGCCAACAAGTCGCCACCGCCATCGAGTCCGCCCTCAAGCCGTAAAGCAGACACTCCTGTCTGCGTCTGCCCATCATCCCAAGAACCGTGAAGCAGACACTCCCGACTGACTTGGCTGGTAAAAGAGGGAGGGCAAAAAATGGGAGCCCTGTTTTCCGACCTTTTACCGCCAATCTTTTACCAAAAGAAAGTTACCCGCTGCCCCACATCCCGGCCCTCTGAGGACTTGAGGAGCGCCGACGAGTCGTCGGCATTCCTTCCCATTCGCGTTGAAGAGCTCTCAGTAACCAACTGGCAGCAGAATGAAGGCAACAGAATCGGCTTCATTCATTCTCCTGACGAACTTCCCTCCAAAGTCACGGCGACTCGGTGATCGAGTCCCTCTCCAAGCGAACTGACAGCAAATGGGGGCAAAAAAATGAATCTATTTTCTGCCCCCATTTGCTGTCAGCCAAATCTTCCGAAGTTACTCCCTGCCCCACATCCCGGCCCTCTGGGGACTTGAGGAGCGCCGACGAGTCGTCGGCATTCCTTGCCAACGCGAAGCCAAACTCAAAGGTAGGGCCGCTGGTCCCCCAGCCGCCATCTCCCCAAACGCGAAGCCAAACCTTTGTTCGTCCTTAGTGCTTTGTGCTTGGTTCTTCGTTCTTTTGGCCGCCGATTCCCCTCACGCGAGCCCGGAGCGCCGACGAGTCGTCGGCATTCCCACCCAAGCGAAGCCAAACTCAAAGGTAGGGCTGCTGGTCCCCCAGCCGCCGCCCCCACGCAAAGTCACCCCGGAGCGCCGACGAGTCGTCGGCATTCCCACCCACGCAAAGCCAAACTCCCAAGAACCAAGAACCAAGAACCAAGAACCAAGAACCAAGAACTCTCACCTCCGCAACGCGTTGATCAGCTCGTCCAGTTTATCGATGATCTGCTGCACATCCGACTGGTTTGGCGGGTCATTCGCGAAGAAACCGAGCGTGCCGACGCCGTTGGAATTGGCGCTGGTGTTGTTGGTCAGTTCGGTGGTCAGATCCGCAAAGGTTACCTCGCCGGGCAGGCCGGGTGATCCAGGCTCGCCGGGGGGTCCCGGTATCCCTTGCGGACCTTCGGGACCGTCGTTGCCCTGGGCACCATCCACGCCTTGCGGGATGCCAAAGGTCAGGTGCAGGACACTGCCCATGATGCTCACGCCCACCGTCGCCGGGTCCCCTGGGTTCAGCGTCGTCACCGCATCCACTTGGGCGGTCGTGATGGTGGGCACGGCGTCGATCAGGGCCTTCAGGCCGTTCAGTTGGCCGCGCATCTGCACCGCATCGATTTCAGTTCCGGCTTGGGGGAGGTTGGGATCGAACATGGGGGGGTGAGGGTGATGGTGAACTTCTTGGCTGGGGCGCTCTTTGGGGTGGTGGCTGGTTGGAGTGATCGGTGGGAAGTGATCAGTGGATTTTGTCATCCGTGGTCGGATGAGGGGGCTGGTTGGAGTGATCCGTGGGAAGTGATCAGTGGATTTTGTCATCCGTGGTCGGATGAAGGGGCTTATTGGAGTGATCAGTGGGAAGTGATCAGTGGGAAGTGATCAGTGGATTTTGTCATCCGTGGTCGGAAGGGGGCTTGTTGGAGTGATCGGTGGGAAGTGATCAGTGGATTTTGTCATCCGTGGTCGGATGAGGCCTTGAAGTCCCCGGCGGTCACGGCTGCCGGGGACTTCGGGCGTCGGTCTGGATACTCATCACTGACCACCGTTTACTGATCAGTGATCACTGATCACTGACCCCTCACTCCCGTCTCACACTCCCACCGTCACGCTAAAGACTTCCGTCCAGTCGCCGATCTCCGAACCGCTTTCCCAAAAGCGTGCCCGATATTCGCGCATCTCTGGTTGCCCAGCCACGGCCAGGGGGCGCTCGTCCAGGTAGGGGCTTTCCGCATCGATGCCCAGCAGCTCCCAGGGGCCACCATTGCGGCGGCTGTAGATCGCCAAGGCGTAGTAGCCGAACTTCTTGAAGCGGATCCGCACACATTGGCAGCCGCTGCCTTGCTCCAGTTTTAGCGAGATCTCCGGCGCGGTGTGCTCCGCCGCGTCCTCGCCACCGACGATGCCCAGCAGCAAACCAATACCCTCCGTGTAGGCGGGGCGCTTCTTGATGACCTGCACGTAGTCAAAGATGCGGTTCAGCGCCCCGGGCTTCACCGTCGTCAGGCCTTCGGGGGGTGCGGGCGCGGCAAAGGTGGGCAAAACAAACGGGTCTTCGCCCGTGCCATAGCGCAGGGTCTCCAGTTGCGAGGTGCAGCCGGGGCCAAACTCGCGTACTTTCGTTAGCCAGGTGCCCAGGCCATAGGCCAGATGGAGGGAGTCATTGACGGTGGCCGTCACCTCGGCAGGCACGAGGCCCAGGGCTGTGGCCTGCTCCGTCAGTCGATCAGCATAGTTCGTGTGCCACTCGGGTTGGTCGGAGATGCGCTTCGGATAGTAGGGTTGGCGTTTCATGGTTCGGTGTCGTGTTAGGGTGTTAGGTTGCGTTGATGCGGGGGCCGATCCCGGCCCCCAAAGAATGCCGGAGTTCCACAAGACGCCGCTGTTCCACGTCGCCATTAGGAAGCCCTCCCGACGGGTTGATGGGCATGAAAGCACCCCCATTGGGTGCTGCGCCCGGACGAGCCAGGCACGGAACTGAATGAGCCAGGCACGGAACTGAATGAGCCGGGTGCGGAACTGGACGAGCCAGGAACGGAACTGGCTGAGCCAGGAAAGGAACTGGACGAGCCGGGAACGGAACTGGACGAGCCGGGAACGGAACTGGACGAGCCAGGAAAGGAACTGGATGAGCCAGGAACGGAACTGGACGAGCCGGGAAAGGAACTGGACGAGCCAGGAACGGAACTGGACGAGCCAGGAACGGAACTGGACGAGCCGGGAAAGGAACTGGACGAGCCAGGAAAGGAACTGGACGAGCCGGGAAAGGAACTGGATGAGCCAGGAAAGGAACTGGACGAGCCGGGAGCGGAACTGGACGAGCCAGGAGCGGAACTGGACGAGCTAGGAACCGGCTCTGGCGCGACTGCTGTCCGACTGCCGCCCGCTGCGAAACGGCTGGCCAGATTGGATGGGGTGCTGGGTGGCGGGACAGGCATCGGTGATTATTTCACCCGATGCCGAGCCGATTGGCCACTGAACTCGACTATAATAATTCACTGAGGCAGAGAGGCTGAAAAGAGGCCCGCCCAGCAGTAGGGATATCAGCCATTGGCTCAGTCCTTCCCGGCTTTCTTTTTTTTCCCAGCGGGCGGCGGGGTCTCGCGACTCTTCTGCCGAACCTCAGCGCGCAACTCCTCCTTAATTTTGCGGCGCAGTTCGTCTTGCATGACTTCGTCGTCCGCCTCATCCACCAGGCTCCTGTAACGCATTCCCAGGGCCGCTGCCACACGCTCCAGCGTATCTGACTTGGGGCTGGACTTCCCTGTTTCCACTTTATGCAGCGCCACAGGGGTGATGCCGGCCTTGGTTGCCACGGCCTCTTGGGTCAGCACCTGCTGCTCCCGGTGCCGCCGCAATACCTCCCCCGTCTTCGCCGTGACAGGAGCCATTTCTTTACCAACAGCAGTTCCATTCTTCATGCTAGGGATTAAACCACAGCAGGCCCCCGTTTGTGAATTAAACTCCACTATAAATGGCCCTTTTTTTTCAAGCCAAAAACCCGCCCACCCAGAGCCCTGGCCCGGTTTTTTTAGTTCTGAATGCTTGCCCCGCCTCCCCGCCCCCGCTAGGCTCGACCCAGACTATGAATCGGATCTACCAAGGACGCGCTAACGCGCTCCAAATCCTCACTCCTGTGCCGCTGGATCGGCTCGACTCAAAAGCGTTGGCGGGATTTGATTCGCCACTCTGGCGGCATCACGCGCTATTTCAGGACGCGGTGAACTATTACCACTTGTGCTTGGTCGCCTTGGCTGGCCCAGATGCAAATCGGCCTTTGGCGAAGCTGAAGGAACAAATGCAGGCCGCCTGGGACGACGAGTGGGACACTCGGCCAGATTCATGGAGGGTTCTCTTGGCAGCCCGGTTGGGCATCTCCGCCTCAAGTCGTTTTGATGACGCGATGACGAAGGTGCTAGAGGGCAACGGCAGCGCCGAGCGTGCTCGTGAGCTAGCGGGCGAGCTTCTCCTGAACAAGATCGAGGGCGATATCCAGCAGTCAGGGCGTGGCTACTGGCCGCGCTTTTGTGACCCGAAGGCAAACCCGACTTATGATTACAGCGCGACCGCCCGCGCCAGTGCCTCCGGCCTTGCAAGGTTGGCAGGCGTGATTCATGCGGATGGGGTCAGTGCGGAGGCGCTGGCGCGGATCGCGGCAGAGATGGATCTGTCCTGGACGGTGAAAGTACAACCCGCTGAGTTTTTTGAGGCTGCGGATGCCCGCGCACGTCTGCTGGATGGGGTGAAGCATTTTCTGAAATCCGCCACCGCCGACAGCCCATCCCCAAAGTTAGCGGAGGTGCTGGAAAGGTTCCCTGCGGGTGTCTCAGAATGGGAGGCGCTGCCGGAGAAGATTGCAGCCCTGCCGGATGATGTCCGTGTGCCACGCAACCGCAAGGCCAGCCCGGACCTCACTTTCGCCACGCTGCTCTTCAAGCACTTTCCCACGCCCTTCACCGCTGCGGTCCTGGGACTATCGGTGGCAAAGCCAAGGCCCGCCAAGGCAGCGAAGCCAGTCGAAAAAGTGAGCGCGCGGCGCAAGGCTGGCGCGGTGACCCAGGCCGTGGTCGTCGAGGATCAGCAGATTGACTTTGCGGAGTTGGGCGATGATCCGATCAAGCTAGCGCGTGGGGAGCGTGGCTTCGTCTTCCCTGCATTTACAAGCCTGACCGGGTGGGCTATCGCCGCGCCGCACGCGCCCGTGTGGAAGGAATTTGACATTGCCGCCTTCAAAGAGGCACTAAAGACGGTGAATCAGTTTGGCCTCAAGACCGGGGAAAGAAACGCCCTGCTGGCAGAGGCAAGGCGTCGCCTGGAATACATGAATGAGGAGACGACGGTGTGGAAGTCTTCCGATTCAGAGGAACCGGGACAAATCCCACCGAGGCTGAAGACCGATCCAAATTTTGCGCTGGTCCAGGATCTTTTGGACAACAACGGCATCTCCAACCGAGCCACAGGGGAAGAGCATGTACCACGGGGCGTCTATGCGGCGGGGCTGCGGGGCTTTTATGCGATCAAGAAGGACTGGACTGAGCTGTGGGAACGACGTTTGGAAAAAAATGCGCCCCCGCCGACGGAACAGGAGCTGCTGGAAATCGTGACCGACTATCAGCGCGATCACTTGAATGATGTTGGCGATGTCCAGCTCTTCCGCGCGCTGTGTCAGGAAAAATACTGGCCTCTGTGGCGGCCCCTCACGGAGGACGAAAAGGCAGAGCGGAACGGGCAAGGTCGCGCCAGGGACATGATCGCAGCCTATCGGGAATACTTGGAGGTCCGGGATGATGCGGACCACTTGGCCAAGCCGATCCGCTTTACACCCGCCCATGCCGAACGCTCCCGCAGGCTCTTCATGTTTAGCGATATCAGCGGGAGCCACGGCGTGAAGTTCGGCGATGATGGCCACAGCGTCACCGTCAGCATCGTATCGGAGGTCGAAGGACGGCTGATGCCCGTGCGGGCACAGATCGACTTCACCGCGCCACGGGTAGCACGAGATGAGCTCGGCAATTTATCTGGCGGCAGCGAGACGGTGCGGTGGCTCCAACCGATGATGAAAGCGCTAGGCTGCCCGGAGCCCGCGATGCCTGCGCTGGAAAAATGCGCGGTCTCCTTGATGCCGGATGTACAGACCAAGGGCGATGGCCGCTGGGTGCGGCTCTTGCTAAATTTCCCCGCGACCTTAGAGCCCGCAGGGCTGATCGGGCACCTTGGGAAACAGGCGCTGTGGTTCAAACAATTCAACGGCACCTACAAACCGCGCACCATGCAGGTGGACACAGGGCTGAGCCTCTACTGGCCGGGTATGGACAAGGCACCGGAGGCCGACGCGGAGGGCGCATGGTGGAACCGACCCGCCGTCCACCAGCACGGCATCACGACCCTATCTGTGGATCTCGGGCAGCGCGATGCGGGGGCATGGGCCCTGCTAGAGACCCGCTGTGATGAGGCCTTCAGCCGTGGCAAGAAAAGCTTCCTCCAATTGGGAGAAGCCGGGGGCAAACCATGGGGCACGGCATTGCTGGGCCAGGGCATGATGCGCCTGCCGGGGGAAGATGCCAAGACGGGAGCATTGGATGACCAAGGACGCCGGACGGTGGAGTTTCACGGCAAGGCAGGGCGCAACGCTGTGGAGGTCGAATGGAACGAGGCGCTGGAAATTGCCGCGTTGTTTGGCGGTGAGGAGGCGAAGTCCCGGCTCGGGGTAACCCACACCCAGCTTTCCCACCCTGCGCAGAATGCGGAGCTTCTCCGCTTGATCTCCAGGGGGCAGAGTCGCCTTTCACGATTCCACCGCTGGAGCTGCCGAATCCACAAAAAGCCCAAGGCTGCGGCGGATGACATCCTAGACTACGGGGAGGTCGATGCGGAACTGACGCGGCTGACGACGCTCATGAAGGAAAAGTTGGACCACCTGAAGCCAGAGCCTGATGCCGCCCCAGAGGTAATGAAGGCAGAGGCAGATGCCGTCTATGCCCGGCTGGAGGCGCTGATCCCTGAGTTGAAGAAAACGGTGCGCGACAGTCTGCTACGCCTCGCCAACCGGGAGCTACCCCTGCGCGGCAGAGACTGGGTGTGGAACGATGCCAAGGGGCAACTGGAGGAAGGCAATTTTAGCGATGACACCCTGGGGCGCTGGATCCGCGGACAGCGCGGCCTTTCGATGGATCGGATCGAGCAGATAGAGATGCTGCGGAAGCGCTTCATGGCGTTGAAGCGGCAGATGGCGTTGGCCCCCGGTGTGGAAGTATCCCAAGGTGTAGAAGACAAGGGCCGTCGGATCGATGAACCGTGCCAAAAGATTCTGGATAAGCTGGATCGGCTAAAGCAGCAGCGCGTCAATCAGACAGCCCACTTGATCCTGGTTCAGGCGCTGGGCCTGCGGCTGCGCCCCCACCAAGAATCAGCACAGGATCGTCACGAAAAGGATATTCATGGGGAGTATGAGCCCATGCCCGGTCGCAAGCCCGTGGACTTCATCGTGATGGAGGACCTGTCACGCTACCTGAGCAGCCAGGGCCGGGCACCATCCGAAAACCGCCGCCTCATGAAGTGGTGCCATCGTGCAGTGTTGGGTAAGCTCAAACAAATGTGCGAGCCCTTCGGCATTGCCGTCCTAGAAGTGCCTGCCGCCTATTCGTCACGCTTTTGCGCCCTAACGGGCGTGCCGGGATTCCGCGCAATGGAGGTGCATGATGGCAACGCGGATGACTTCCGGTGGAAGCGTCTGATCAAGAAGGCGGAGAAAGACAAGTCGTCCAAGGACGCCGTGGCTGCGGCGACGCACTTTGATCAACTGCGGCGGCTGAACGCTGAACTCCGGGAAAAGAAGATCCTGGATAAAGGGACACCTCTTCGGACGCTGCTGGTGCCCGTGGCGGGCGGGCCAATCTTCGTCCCGATCCAGGGCGGGGGCCCCCGGCAAGCGGATATGAACGCCGCTATCAATCTTGGTCTGCGGGCACTGGCCTCGCCAACCTGCCTTCAGGCTCGCCCGAAGGTCCGTGCCGAGCTCAAAGACGGCACGCATCACGCCATCCATGGCAACAAGCTGGAAAAAGCCGCTGGGCTAGAGCTACAGCCCCCGCCACAACCATCCAAAGAATTGGCCACCCAAAAACGGACAAACTTCTTCTTTGATGAAGACGGCGTGGGCGGGTTTGACACAGGGTGGGTCATCGCCGGGGGGAAGCGGATTCGCGTCTCCGGCTCAATGGCCCTGTGGAAGGCCGTCAAGGACAGGGCGTGGCAGCGCGTTGCTGAACTCAATCAAAAGCGGATCGCCAAATGGCTTGGGCTCGCGCCTGATTCAGACGACGAAATCCCAATGTAGATATAACCGCCGCGCCGCCGCCCCAGCGGACCAGATCTCCCGTCATGAACATTCGCCTCAGCGTCCGCGTGAGTTGACACGGCTCGGTAAGTTATGAAGCTATCAAAACTTTTCGAGAAGACCCTGAATGCACCGCAGTCCGTGCGCTTTGCTGACCTGTGCCGGTTGGTGGTGGCGTTTGGCTACGTTTTGGATCGGGTGAAGGGCAGTCATCACATTTTTATTCATCCGGATGCCCCCCGCCCGCTCAATCTGCAAAACCACAAGGGCGAGGCGAAGCCTTACCAAGTGAGGCAGTTTTTGCGCGACATTGAGGAATTCCAGCTTACCCTGCCGGAATGAAGCCGAAGGCTGATTACCATATCAATCTGTTCTACAGCGCGGAGGATGGCGGTTACATCGCCGACGTGCCGGATTTGAAGTCGTGTAGTGCCTTTGGGGCTACGCCGGAAGAGGCGTTGCGGGAGGTTCTGGCGGCCAAGGAGGCCTGGGTGGCTGCGGCCAAAAAGCATCGCAAACCCGTGCCGCGCCCGCGTTATCGACCCGCCATTTATGCGGTGACTGCCTGAGCCCAGCCGGGGCCACTTGACATAGGGTGTTATTGTACCCGCTGTCATGAATTCGTCTGCCCCACTCCAGGTCCAGGATGATGCCATTGCGCTGCAGCCGCCGCTGCCGGTGCGTCGCCTGCATAACTTCATCTACTGCCCGCGCCTGTTTTATTACCAGTGGGTGGAAAACCTCTTTGAGGAGAATGCAGACACCGTCGCAGGGAGTCATGCGCACCGGAACGTGGATAAGGCGTCCGGCTATGATGAGGAAAAGAAGGCGGCGCTGGCAGAGGGCCTGCCGGAGGGCGCGCGGATGCGCAGCCTGAAGATGGAAAGCACGGCACTGGGGCTGGTGGGCGTGGTGGACCTCCTGGAGGGCGGCCCTGATGGGCTGGAGGTGATCGACTACAAAAAGGGCAGCGCGAAACGCGGTGCCAATGGGGAGCGCACGGCCAAGGAAAGTGATGCGGTCCAGGTCATGGCCCATGCACTGCTGCTGGAGGAACAGGGCACCCAGGTGGCACGCGGCTGCATCTACTATGCGGAGGATCGCCGCCGGGTGCCAGTGGAGCTGACGCCGGAACTGCGCCAGCAAACGCTGGACGCAATCCAGGCGGCCAAGGCCCAGGCGGCCAGTGGGCACTGCCCGCCGCCGCTGGTGCATGATCCGCGCTGCCTGTATTGCAGCGCCTACCCGATCTGCCTGCCCAATGAGAGCCGCTGGTGGGCGGCGGGATTTGTGGAGGAGGTGGATGATCCGCAAATGGCGCTGGTCTTTGATGAGGTGGCCGCCGCCAACCTGGGGGCAGACACCAAAGCGCCAGACGTGCCTCAGGCCCCCCGCCCGGATGGGGATGCGGGGGAAATCCTGGTGGTGCAGACCCCAGGGGCGCAGGTGGGGCAACGGGGCGGGGAATTTGTGGTGACGGTGAAGGGGGAGGTGGTGCAGAAGATGCCCAAGGAACAGCTCCGCGCCATCTACGTCTATGGCGCGGTGCAACTGACGGCGCAGGCGGTGGACGTGGCGCTGGAGATGCACATCGATGTGTCCTACTTTTCCCCCGCTGGCCGCTTTCTGGGGCTGCTGCGGGGCCTGCCCGCCAGCGGGGTGGATGCGCGGATGGGGCAGTACAAGTACTTCCAGGAACCGGCGATCCGCCTGAAACTGGCGCGCGAGATCATCCGGGCAAAGATCCACAACCAGCGGGTGCTGATGATGCGGAACGGGGATGCGCCAGAAAGCGTCCTGAAACGGATGGCGGAGCTGCGGGACGCGACGGCGAAGGTGCAGGACCTAACGGTGCTGCTGGGGCATGAGGGGATGGCGGCAAATCTGTACTTCCAAAACTTTGCCTCAATGCTAAAGGGCCGGGGCCAGGGCTGGAGCTTTGACTGCAATGGGCGCAGCAGGCGTCCGCCGCGTGACCCGGTCAATGCGCTGCTGTCCCTAGCCTACTCGATGCTGGCCAAGGAACTGGCCGGAGTCTGCCACTCGGTGGGGCTGGACCCATTCCTGGGCTTTTTGCACGAACCGCGCTACGGACGCCCGGCGCTGGCGCTGGACCTGATGGAGGAATTCCGCCCGTTGATCGCGGACAGTCTGGCGGTCTCCCTGATCAACCGTGGGGAGGTGGGGCCGGATGACTTTGTGCGCAGCGCCAATGGCACCTTTCTCAAGGACGCCGGGCGGCGGGCCTTTTGGGAGGGCTACTTCCGCCGGATGGATACGGAGGTCAGCCACCCAGAGTTTGGCTATAAGATGAGCTACCGCCGGATGATGGAGGTGCAGGCACGGCAGTTGTGGCGCTTTCTCCGTGGGGAAGCGGGCGGCTACCACGGATTCACGACGCGCTGAACGCCACCGAAGCGCCACCCCTTCTCGATCCGATCCATCCTTTGCCCCCCCCAACGACCGCCATGGCCCGCGCCCGCTATCTTGTCAGCTACGATGTCTGTGACCCAAAGCGCCTGCGCCGGGTGGCGAAGGCGATGGAGGGCTTTGGCGTGCGGATCCAGTATTCCGTCTTTGAATGCGCGCTGGATGGGCGACGGTTTGAGAAGATGAAGGCGGAACTGCCCCCCCTGCTGAACCATGAGGAGGACCAGATCCTCTTTGTGAGCCTAGGGCCGGAAGACAGCGCGCACGGGCTGCGGATCGAGGCGATGGGGCAGCCGTATCTGGTGCGGAGTCGGGTCGTGATCGTCTGAGGGGGGCGGAAAATCCGGAAATCTCATTTGATCTCTGGGGCGACCCGGTCAGAATGCGGGCGGCCATGTGCCACCGACCACCCTTCCTCCGCCATTGGAATGGGCAAGCTCTAAGAATCGAGTTTGATTTGATCTCTGACATCGTGACGACTGAAGCGCGGCGCTCCTCGCGAGCGCGGAAATGCCGGGCAAGTGCCCGGCCCGCGCTCGCGAGGCGCGTCACAACTTAATTCAAGAGGCAAGGTCGCCGATGACGGACCACGCAAAAGCGGGTTGATGGAGGAGCGCTCGCAAAGTGAGCACGAAACGTCCACGGGACAAGCCTCGGGAAGTGCCAGGGCTTCAGTCCCCACGATTCAGAGGAGCTTGAGGCGGTGCTTCAGCTGCGCGGTCGCTGGGCTGACTGCGGGCTTCAGTCCCCACGATTCAGAGGAGCTTGAGGCGGTTCAGGGAACGCCAACACTGCTGCTGCGGTGACCATGCTTCAGTCCCCACGATTCAGAGGAGCTTGAGGCGGTGCATCAGAGGATTTCACCAGCGTCAAATTCACGAGCTTCAGTCCCCACGATTCAGAGGAGCTTGAGGCGGCCATGCTCAGGGCTTGCAGCCAGAACGTCGGTGTGCTTCAGTCCCCACGATTCAGAGGAGCTTGAGGCGGCCACGTCTTAGGGATAATCTTCTTTTCGTTAGACAAGCTTCAGTCCCCACGATTCAGAGGAGCTTGAGGCGGCACCAGTATGAAGACGGCAAGTCAGTCGTCGCGGAGCTTCAGTCCCCACGATTCAGAGGAGCTTGAGGCGGGTGGTGACGGGTGCACTGGAGATCCAGAGTGCACGCGCTTCAGTCCCCACGATTCAGAGGAGCTTGAGGCGGACAGAGTCGGATGGTATCCTATACCCTGGCTGCTGCTTCAGTCCCCACGATTCAGAGGAGCTTGAGGCGGACCTTGCTGCTAAGCACATCTGCTTGCACAAGCGGGGCTTCAGTCCCCACGATTCAGAGGAGCTTGAGGCGGCACATGCACCCTCTTTGGCCGGAGAAGCTGGCCCGGCATGTGTCGGCTTCAGTCCCCACGATTCAGAGGAGCTTGAGGCGGCACATGCACCTCCGGCAACTGCGCCCAGGCCGCAAGCTTCAGTCCCCACGATTCAGAGGAGCTTGAGGCGGAAAGTGTGGACAGCCTGGCCAGGCTGACGGATCGGCTTCAGTCCCCACGATTCAGAGGAGCTTGAGGCGGAAACACGCGGAAAGCGAGCGTTTCCGCAGGGCGGGCTTCAGTCCCCACGATTCAGAGGAGCTTGAGGCGGGCCGAAAGCGCGACATCGTTTCGTTTGGCGCTAGGGGCTTCAGTCCCCACGATTCAGAGGAGCTTGAGGCGGCTCGCCGCCAGCGAACTTATCCCAACCCACGCATGCTTCAGTCCCCACGATTCAGAGGAGCTTGAGGCGGGGCGATGGCGTCTGCGCCTTCAGCGGCGAGAACGGCTTCAGTCCCCACGATTCAGAGGAGCTTGAGGCGGAGCGACCTACTATGCGCGATGGGGCCGTTCCCGTGGGCTTCAGTCCCCACGATTCAGAGGAGCTTGAGGCGGCGTCAGGCCCGGCACAGCCGCCTTGTAGTCCTCAAAGCTTCAGTCCCCACGATTCAGAGGAGCTTGAGGCGGACCGAAAAACACTGCAAACGACGCTGGTGCCCGGGCTTCAGTCCCCACGATTCAGAGGAGCTTGAGGCGGTTCACCGACCCTGAATAGAGCGCCCTACTCCAGACGCTTCAGTCCCCACGATTCAGAGGAGCTTGAGGCGGCTTACCATTGATCCCACTAGCCCCGAGACCACGGAGCTTCAGTCCCCACGATTCAGAGGAGCTTGAGGCGGGATGGAACGATGGTCCGTTCCGTCTTCGCTCGGTGGCTTCAGTCCCCACGATTCAGAGGAGCTTGAGGCGGGCCTCAGCCGATCCAGCCGCACCCCACCACCACCGGCTTCAGTCCCCACGATTCAGAGGAGCTTGAGGCGGATGGGTCGCATCGGCCCTATCCGGCCTATTCACCGGGGCTTCAGTCCCCACGATTCAGAGGAGCTTGAGGCGGGCTGCCGTTTTGATTCCGAAATTGTCCTTCATAATGCTTCAGTCCCCACGATTCAGAGGAGCTTGAGGCGGCCCGGATTGTCCAATGGATCGAGCAAGCGGCGAAGCTTCAGTCCCCACGATTCAGAGGAGCTTGAGGCGGACCCCATCCGCCCCGTGGGAGATCACAATCGGCGCTTCAGTCCCCACGATTCAGAGGAGCTTGAGGCGGCAGGGCAAACCGCCAAGCCGTATGACCAAATCGTGCTTCAGTCCCCACGATTCAGAGGAGCTTGAGGCGGCGCTATATGTCCGAATGCAACCGCTGGGGCCGCATGCTTCAGTCCCCACGATTCAGAGGAGCTTGAGGCGGACCTCTGGGTGACGTGTGGCTACTGCTCTTCGGATGGCTTCAGTCCCCACGATTCAGAGGAGCTTGAGGCGGAAGATCTGGCTCCTTGCCGTTCTTGCGGCAGAAGGGCTTCAGTCCCCACGATTCAGAGGAGCTTGAGGCGGGAGGAGGCTGTGTGGATCTTGGCGAGCGATGCGAGGCTTCAGTCCCCACGATTCAGAGGAGCTTGAGGCGGAGTACATGACCGTCCACGTGGACGGTTATTCCCGAGGCTTCAGTCCCCACGATTCAGAGGAGCTTGAGGCGGTGCTCTGAGGTGATGGCAGACAATCCCCAGCCGCTTGCTTCAGTCCCCACGATTCAGAGGAGCTTGAGGCGGAGAAATCCGCCGGTGATATTCAGACCGCGCCTTGGCTTCAGTCCCCACGATTCAGAGGAGCTTGAGGCGGCAGTCTGCCGTCGTCATGGCAGGCGTAGCACGCGCATGCTTCAGTCCCCACGATTCAGAGGAGCTTGAGGCGGGTTCACGCGCTGGGTGCGCGACGAAATGACCAGCCGGCTTCAGTCCCCACGATTCAGAGGAGCTTGAGGCGGACGAATTGCCCGCCTGTGAACCCGTTGCCCTCGCGCTTCAGTCCCCACGATTCAGAGGAGCTTGAGGCGGTGCATGGTGCCATCGGCGATCCCTTTTACACTCCAGCTTCAGTCCCCACGATTCAGAGGAGCTTGAGGCGGGTAAAGGCATGGAATCCCGGCAAGTTCCAAAAGACGCTTCAGTCCCCACGGTTCAGAGGAGCTTGAGGCGACCAAATAATCCAACTGCCCACATGGGCAGTTCACCGCTTCAGTCTCCACGATTCAGCGGGGCTTGAGGGGAAGATCAGAATGGGGGGGGGCTGGGGAGGGATTTGCTTTCAACGCGAATGAAGCGGAATGGGCTATCGATGGAGGGCACAAGATAGCTGCCGACTCTTCTATTTTTTGCCGCCCCTCTTTTTGCCATCTATCTATCGATCTCACCCACCGCAGCCGGGGATTGACGGTGCCCACGCAGAGAGGTTTCGCGCTCTGCCTTTGGCTGTTGGTGGTTCGTTAGCGGTTCTTTGGCTTTTTCATTGGCGGGGCGGGCTGGAAGCGCCGCCGACCGTACACGGGCTAGAAGCACCGCGCCCCTGGAAGCACCGCCTGCCGTACACGGGCTAGAAGCACCGCGCCTCTGGAAGCACGGCGCCCGTGGAAGGGCAGGGCACCTGGAAGCGCTGCGCCCCTTTCTGTTTACTTCTGACTGGTTACTTCTAACTCCGCACTCCGGCACTCCGGCCTCACAGAGGCCAGCTACAACCATCTCCTGCGTTCCTCCTTCCTGGGTTCCTAATCCCTCAGTGGTTTGGGGAGTTTGGCTTCGCGTGGGATTTGTGGCCGGCTAGGAAGCCTGCGCTCCCACGGGGCTGTCGGCCCCAATCAAAAACATTCTACTGCCCTCATTCTACTGCCATTATCAGCGTCTCATTGGCGGCTCTATGGCTCCGGCCTCACAGAGGCCAGCTACAACCATCTCCTGCGTTCCTCCTTCCTGGGTTCCTAATCTCTCAGTGGTTGGGAGGTTTGGCTTCGCGTGGGGTTTGTGGCCGGCTAGGAAGCCAGCGCTCCCACGGGGCTGCCGCCACAATCAAAAACATTCTACTGCCCTCATTCTGCTGCCATTATCAGCGTCTCATTGGCGGCTCTATGGCTCCGGCCTCACAGAGGCCAGCTACAACCATCTCCTGCATTCCTCCTTCCTGGGTTCCTAATCTCTCAGTGGTTTGGGGAGTTTGGCTTCGCGTGGGGTTTGTGGCCGGCTAGGAAGCCAGCGCTCCCAAGGGGGACCGAGCCCCCAATCAAAAACATTCTACAGCCCTCATTCTGCTGCCATTATCAGCGTCTCATTGGCGGTTCTACGGCTCCGGCCTCACAGAGGCCAGCTACAACCACCTCCTGCGTTCCTCCTTCCTGGGTTCCTAATCGCTCAGTGGTTTGGGGAGTTTGGCTTCGCGTGGGGGGCGGTGTTCTCACCACCCGCGTGACGTTGCCCATGAAATTGTGGCGAGATCCAGGGTCTGGGGAGGCTGGCCCTGGTTGGAGCGAGAGACCTGTGCGGGGGGGGAGGGACCTGACGGGTCGTCAGGGTTCCGTGGGGGCGGCCTGACGGATCGTCAGGGTTCCTTGGGGTTGGGGGCTGGACGCTAAAACGCCCACTCTTTTGGAGTGGGCGTTTTGGGATTGAGGGGTGGTTCCTGTGATGGGCGGCTACTTCGCTGCGCCTGCTGCTGGGGCGGGCGCTGGTGCTGGTGCTGGTGCCGCTGGCTTTGGTGCAGGAGTTGGTGCGGCTGGCGTTGCGGCTGGTGCTGGTGCTGGCGGGGTTGCCGTTGCAGGAGCGGCGGGGGCTGGCTTGGCGGCTGGCGGGGTGGTCGCGGCTGCGGGTGTTGCTGGGGCGGCGGGTTTAGGTGCCGGTGGTGGGGTGGTGGCCGCTGGCTTTGCTGGCGCTGGGGCGGGCACGGTGACGGGAACCGTTGTGCTCTGCTGGCCTGGGGTGAGGTTGATGACTGGGCCGAGTTGCTTGCCGGGGGCACCTGGGGCTGCGGTTGCGGGAGCGGTGGCAGGGGCGGCACCTGGGGGTGGTTTCGGGGCTTCGGTCTCCTGGGCCGGAAGCTTGGCGCTCAGCCATTCAAGTCGGGTCGTGCTTTCGTCAAAGAACTGCGATCCGGTGAACTGGGAGGGGAGGGCGTCGTAGAGCTTGCGGGCTTCGTCTTCTTTGCCTGCGGCCCAGAGGATGTCGGCTTCGCGGATGTGTGCGAGTGCGGCGAGCTCGGAGGATTTGACCTCGGTGGCCAGACGCTTGAAGGTGGCCTCGGCCTCGGCTTTTTCACCCATGACTTCCTGGCGTGAGCCGAGGGAGAGGAGGGCTGCAGGGGCGAGGGCGTGGTCGGCGTATTTGGTGAGGAACTCCTTCAGGACGGCCACGGAGGTGTCCTTTTTGTTTTGTTCCCAAAGCAGCTTGGCCTTGAGCAGCAGGGCATTGCCTGCGGCGGGGGTGCCTTCGTATTCAGCGGTGACGGCATCGCAGTCTTCGACCGTCTGTGACGCGGCGAATTTCCCGGCGGCAGCGGTTGCGACTTGGTGATTGCGGTAGCTAACGACTCCATAGGCGGCGAGGGCGACGATGGCCACTCCGCAGACGGTAACGATGGTCTTGATGTTCTTTTCCAGCACCGCCTCGAGGCCGGATGGCTCTGGCGTTTCGTGGGTGGGGGAGTGGCCGGGGTGCAGCGTGGATTTTGACATGCGATGGGGGTGTTACTGAAGCTTGGAGATCGTTGAAATGACGCGGGAGGGGGAATCAGGCACCGACTTTGGCGCGTGCTTCGTCTGCGAGGGCGGTGGAGAGGTAGCGTTCGCCCGTGGAGCAGGCGATGGTGACGATCAGTTTACCCTTGTTTTCTGGGCGGGAGGCGAGCTGGATCGCGGCGCAGACGTTGGCACCAGTGCTGATGCCAACAAGCAGGCCTTCCTCTTTTGCGAGGCGGCGTGCCATGGCAAAGGCATCGTCGTTGGAGACTTTGATGCACTCGGTGATCTGCGGATTGCCGGCGGCATCGCTGAGGTGCAGGTTCTTTGGAACAAAGCCTGCGCCGGTGCCCTGGATCTTGTGGGGGCCGGGCTGGACGGGTTCGCCAGCAAGGGTTTGATTGATGACTGGGGATGCTTCGGGCTCAACAGCGACGGCTTGGAAGCTTGGCTTGCGTGGCTTGATGACCTCGCAGCAGCCGGAGATGGTGCCGCCGGTGCCGACTGCGGCGACGAGGAAATCGATGGCTCCATCGGTGTCTTCCCAGATTTCTTCGGCAGTGGTGGTCTGGTGGATCGCTGGGTTAGCGGGGTTTTCAAACTGCTGGGGCATCCAGGCGTTGGGCGTTTCTTTGAGGATCTCCTCTGCCTTGGCGATGGCTCCTTTCATGCCCTGGGCACCGGGGGTGAGGACGAGATCTGCGCCGAGAAGGGCGAGCAAGGTGCGGCGCTCCAGGCTCATCGTCTCGGGCATGGTGAGGATGAGTTTGTAACCTTTGGCTGCGGCGACGAAGGCCAGCGCGATGCCGGTATTGCCGCTGGTGGGCTCGACGATGATGGTCTCTGGCTTCAGCACTCCGCGCTTTTCGGCGTCCTCGATCATGGCCATGCCGATGCGGTCCTTGACGCTGCCGAGGGGGTTAAAGAACTCGCACTTCAGGGCGATGGTGGCATCAAGGCCGGCGGTGACTTTGTTCAGTTTGACCAGGGGCGTGCGGCCCACGGTTTCGACGATGTTGTTGTAGATGCGGCCCATAGTGGTGGAAGCGAAAGGTTGGTGAGGGTGTGCCGGGAAACGTCCGGCACGGGAGGGGAAGTTTATAGGGTCGCCAGGGTCGTCTTGCAAAGGAAAAATCGGCCTGCAATGGAGGATGCGAGGCTGCATTTGCTCTGATCTGGCGGCTGTGAAATCGAGGAAACGTTGGCCCAGGGGTTGAGGCGAAGGGGCCGGGTAGGCGAAGGGGGCGGCAGCTTCCGGCCTGGGGTGGTCTGGGCGGTGGCGTTGGATCGGGCTGGTTATTCGCCGATCAAGGTCAGTGGATTGACGCGGGTTTGGAGGGGGAAGGGGACGCGGCTGCCGCCGAGGCGATGGCTCTCAAACACGGCGGTAATCATCTCGATGGTGGTGCGTGCGGCATCGACATTGCAGAGGGGTTGGCCATCTTTTTCGATCACGGTGATGAGGTCCTGTCCGGGATACAGGTGCTCGGCGACCCTGGGGCGGATGTCTTTGATCGGCTCTGGGATGCCGATGCCAGCGCTGCTGATGGGAACCCAGGTGCGGGGTTCTGCGGTGGGATCAAAGGGGCTGCCGGTGGTAATGTGGGCGAGGGGTTCTTTGTCGATGCGGAGATCGATGATGCCCTCGGTGCCAATGATCTGCAGCCCAAATCCTGCGGTCTTGCTGCCTGCATTTTGAATGGAATCGAAAAAGGCGGGTGTGCCAGAGGCGGTCTCGAACCGGGCGTGAACTTCATTGCCGGCGAGCGGCCCGATGCCTTCATCACCGGCTTTGACATCTGCTTTGGTGATGGGGTGCCCGTCTTGGAGAACGGTGGCCGTGCAGGCTGTGGGCTCCCCAGCGAAGTAATGGATCAAATTGAAGAGGTGGCATCCCAGCACCCAGAGATCGAGCGACCCGCCGCGCGTGTCTTCTTTCCCGCGGGCTCTGATTTCAAGGACTCTGCCGATGGCTCCATCCTTGAGCAACTGAGCGACGACAGGCAGCACGGGGTGATAACGATTGCGATGGGCGACGGCCAGCTTGACCTTGCTCTTGGTGCAGGCGAGGGCGATTTTATCGGCTTCTTCGAGGCTGCGGCAAAAGGGTTTCTCCATGTAAATGCCGCGTGCTCCGGACTCGATGGCGGCCATGACCATATCGCGGTGCTGATCGATGTGGCGGGGGCCGATGGCGACGATGTCGGCCTTTACTTCGGCGAGCATCTTGTGGTAATCCGCGAACCCTTGATCGGTTTTGAGTTTCTTCAATGCGGCGGCGAGGCCTGCCGCGTCCGCATCAGCCACGGCGATGATTTGGGTCTGCGGCAGGTGTAGCCACATGCTATCGATGCCGTGTCCGAAATTGCCGCGACCGGTGTGGCCGATGACGGCGACTCGGTAAGGGTTGGCGGCGGTCGCTTGGGATCGCGTCGCAAGGGCGAGCCCTGTGGCCATGGTGGAGTACAGGAGTTGGCGTCGGTTCATGGGGGTGGCTTTACTCTGGCTGGTCCATGTCTGGGGTATGCAGATCCACCGCGTGGATTTTTCCTGTCTCTTTCGGAGTCGTCAGCACCTTATAAATGCACCAACTGAAGAGGCAGGTGACGGTGCCGACGGAGCCGAGCATGATGAAGATTCCGGCAGTGGTCATGGGGAGGAGAGTTGGGGGTTAATCGTGTTTTGTCAGACCCTTTTCCGCCCGCAAAAAGGCGTGGGAACGGGCGGTGATGAGGAAGAAGAAGGTGGCGACGATCAGGATGAAGGCGACACTGAGCTGGGCGGCTAGATTGCTGCGGAGGTCGGTGACGTAGCTGGCCACAGCTCCCCACTGGAGACGCACCAGGTCAAAGCCGAGGATCGAATCCAAGAACCACATAGCGAAGACAGTCAGCAAAAAGGCGGGGCAGACCCATTTCATGATGATGCGGAAGAACTGTGGCACCCGAATGGCGGCCCCTTGGTTCAGCTCTGCAAACCCTTTATCAATGCCCCAGACCCAGCCGAATATGATGATCTGAATGGTGGCGAGAACGAAGATCAAGAAGGTGCCCACCCAGAAGTCGATGGTATCCAGAGCCTTGAGGTCCTTGCTAAAGTACATCACGAAACCGGACCCAATGCAGGTGAGGAAGCCGAGCACCGTCACGCTCATTTTTCGGCCAATGTTCATCGCCTCCTCCAGGAATGCGATGCCGGGTTGTAGCATCGAAATCGAACTGGTTACGGCGGCAAGGAAGAGCATGAAGAAGAATGCCCCACCAAAGAATGCGCCTGCTGGCATCTTGGCAAAGACCAGTGGCAGCACGTTGAAGCCGAGGCCGAAGGTCCCTTGCCCGGCTACGCTCGCGACGCCCAGGAAGGCGACTGCGGCGGGGACGCTGATGAGGCCCCCCAGCCCGACTTCGCAAAACTCGTTGGCGCTGCTAGCGGTCAGTCCGCTCAAGACCACATCATCGTCTTTGCGCATGTAGCTGGAGTAAACGATGATCACACCGAAGCCGACGGACAGACTGAAGAAGATCTGGGAAGCGGCGGAGAGCCAGAGCTTGGGATTGCGGAGCTGAGTGATGACTCCGACCTCTTGCAGGGCCAGCCTGCCGCCGCTGGCGGCGACCGTTGCCTTTGCTTCAGCGATGCCTCCTGTGCCGACGACTTCGTACGGTTTGACGTCTGAAGTGGGGTCGGTCGGGACAACGTTCACTTTGGTGGGATTCCAAAGGTAACCAAGGCCTGCGGCAACGGTGTCGTTTGGGCGGGCGGGGTCGGGCGCACCGAGGGTGAGGACGCGGACCAGCAAAATGATGGCCAAAACGATCAGCAGGGGCATCCCCAGGTTGCACATTTTTTCGATGCCTTTGGAGAGTCCCCGGTAGATCAGCCAAAAGTTAAAAACAAATACACCGACCAACCAAGGGAGTGCGGTCTTCCATGAGATGGCGAGGGCGGATCCGTCCGCGCCGCTCCCCGTGAACGTTTCAAATATATCTCCCGAGGCCGCCGCCGCTGTCGGTGCGAGATCTCCACGCCAAAAATTGATCGCATAGCCGAGGCACCAGGACTCGATCACCACGTAATACATGTAGATCATCACCGGCACCATGACGCCGATGATGCCCGCGTACTTTGCCCAGCGGGAGCGCGTGATCGAGGCAAAGGCACCGGGGCAGGAGTTGTAGCCCAATTGGCCCGCATAGCGTCCCATGGCCCACTCCGCCCAGCCAATCGGGAGCCCGATGATCAGAAAGGAGACCGCGTAAGCGATCATGAAGGCCCCGCCGCCATATTGGGCAGCGAGACCAGGGAATCTGAGGAAATTGCCAAGACCAACCGCGCTACCAGCAACGGCTAAAATGACTCCGAGACGGGAACTCCAAGCTTCTTTCGGGGCAGACATACGCTGAGCCTAGAGTGGAGCCCTGCCTGCGACAAGCCGCAAAAATGGGTTGGCAGCGTTTTCTGCCCAGTGCAACCGGGATGCGGTTCGGGAGAATGCTGATCAAGCCTTGGCCCGCAGGTTCATGAACGCACGGCGATAGGTGAATGCCACTGCCAGAATGCCTAGCGTCAGCATCAGGTCTCGGGTGCCAAAATCCAAGATGTGGCGCGGCGCAGCGATGGCGAGATCTGGTCCAGCGATCCCCCCCGCCGTATTCACGGCGCTGGCGGCAAAAAGGGCTCCGCAGGAGCAAAAAACCCAATAAATGGCGGATCGGATAAACATGGACTCGAAGAGGCTATTCGATTTGGTCGTCTCGCGGCAAGCAAAAACTTTACAATTTAAGGGACTACTTTGCGCCAGTGGCGAGGGGGGAGGGGTGGGTAGGGAGGCGGCGATGGCGGGATTTGCCAAGGTTGCGCCTTGCAAATGGGGCTCAGAATGGCGAAAGATGCGGCCCTTTTTTGCCCCATTTTCTCCGTTATGTCCGCACCCACATCTCCTCGTAGTATTCGCATCGGTCTTGCAGGTTTAGGCAACGTCGGGCTAGGAGTGTTCAAAAACCTTGAGAAGAATAGGGATCTGATCCGCCAACGCACGGGGGCAGACATCCAGGTGGGCCGGGTGGCAGTGCGGGATCTGGCGCGGCCTCGGGACGCTGCGGTGGCCAAAGAACTGCTGACCGGGACTTGGCAGGATTTGATCGCGGACCCCGATTTGCCCGTGATCGTCGAGCTGATCGGCGGAACGACGGAGGCCTACGATCTGGTTTGCGGGGCTTTGCGGGCGAAAAAGATCGTGGTGACCGGGAACAAGGCTCTGTTGGCGGAACGTGGGCAGGAACTGTTTGCCCTGGCGGAGGAGTGCGGCGTGCCGATCTTCTTTGAGGCGGCGGTTGCAGGCGGTATCCCGATCATCCAGGTGTTGCAAGAAGGGCTGGTGGGGAATCGCATCGTTTCGATTCACGGCATCATCAATGGCACCTGCAATTACATCCTGACGCGCATGTCTGGCGCGGGATTGAGCTATGAGGAGGCGCTGGCAGAGGCCCAAGAAAAGGGCTACGCCGAGGCGGACCCAACGCTCGACATCAGCGGTTGGGATGCGGCGCATAAGGCGATCATTCTGGCGTCCTTGTCCTATGGATTCTGGATTCCAGCCCAGGACGTCTATGTGGAGGGCGTGGACAGCGTGTCCATCACGGACTTCCGGTTTGCGGAGAGGCTGGGCTATACGATCAAGTTGCTGTCCGTCATCCGGGCCGATGAAGAGGGTCGTGTGGAGGTGCGCACGCAGCCGACGCTGGTTCCGCTGTCTCACGTGCTGTCTTCGGTGAGCGGTTCCTTCAACGCGGTGCTGGTGAATGGGGACGTGGTGGGCGAGACCTTGTTTTATGGTCGTGGCGCAGGCCAGGATCCGACCAGCAGCAGCGTCATCAGCGATCTTTGTGAGGCGGCGGCAATCCTGATACACGGGCCCCGCCACAGTGGCTTCGTGCCCCATGGATTGTATGGGAAGTCGAAGCCGATCGATGAAACCGTCTCGCGCTACTACCTCCGTCTCACGGTGGATGACCAACCGGGCGTGCTGGCGCAAGTGGCACGTTTGCTGGGGGATCGCGGCATTGGGATTTCCTCGGTCATCCAGCCGGATGATTTGGGGGATACGACGGGCAGCACTGCGCTCGTCCTGATGCTGGATGACGCAACGCTGGGCACGGCCCGCGCGGCGATTGATGCGATTGGTGCACTGCCTTGTGTGCAGGAAAGGCCAGCCTGGATCCGGGTGGAGACGCTTTTGGGGTGATGGGCGGCGGTCTGCTCAGGGCTTAGCTCTGCCTACCAGGCCTTTACCTTCCACAACTCGAAGAGCTCCTTGGGGAGTTCGGCGACGAATCGCGATGGCTTTTGCATGATATTGCCGTCGCGCGCCTGGTGCCAGATCAGCGGGTAGGTCATGTAGAGTTCGTCCTTGGCACGGGTGATGGTGACGTAGAAGAGCCGACGCTCTTCCTCCAGCGCGCCGAAGGCCCCCTCGTCAATGACCCGACTGTGCGGAAACATGCCGTCTGCTAACCAAACAGCAAACACGGCGTGCCACTCCAACCCCTTGGCCTGGTGGATCGTCGTGAGAGTGACGGCATCTTTATCTCCTTCGTCGGCGGGTTTGTTGTCCGTATCGACGCCAGAGAGCAGCGCCATTTGGCCGAGAAATTCCAGGGGTTCGCGGAAGTTATCCGCAAAATCCGCCAACTGATCGAGGTCTTGTTCTCGTTGCTCGTAGTTTTCAAACTTCGACTTCATGTAGTCCAAGTACACGCCCTCAATGATGCTCTGGATCATGCTGCGGGGTGGGACAGGCTTGCCTTCTTCGGTGACGAGTTCCTCCAGGGTGTAGGCGAATTGTTCCCAGACGGCTGCGGCTTTTTTCGGCACTTTGAGCCCGTGTAAGGCCTCGGCAAGAGTCGCCCTGGGGATGTCCCCATCCGCCAACATGCCGCTCTTGCGCCAGTCTGCCCAGAGCCTGCCCGCGCTGGCATTGCCGACGCCGGGGATCATCCTCACGATGCGCATGAAACTGACCTCATCGTGGCGATTCACGATCAGTTTCATGAAGGCGGCCACGTCCTTGACGTGTGCCTGCTCAAAGAAGCGCAGCCCGCTGGTGATTTGATAGGGGATGCCGCGCTGGGTCAGCTCCATCTGGATCTCCAGCGAATGGAAATGGGCGCGGTAGAGCACGGCCATATCGCGGAAATCGACCCCCTCGTCCCGAAGTTCCAAGATGCGCTGGGCGACGAAGGCGGCCTGGGCGCTGGGGTTATCGAGAGGCACCAGGGCGGGTAACATGCCGCCTGCTGGTCGGGCCGGCTGGAGGTCCTTGCGGATCTGGCCGGAATTGTTTGCGATTGCGGCATTTGCGAGATGCAAAACTTCCGGCACAGAGCGGTAATTCACCTCGATCTTATGCACGTGGGTGCGGTGATGTTTTTCGGGGAAGCGCAGGATGTTTTGCACGTCGGCACCGCGCCAGGAGTAAATGGACTGGGCGTCATCGCCGACGACCATCAGATTGCCATCTTCCCCCACCAACATATCGATCATTTTGCACTGGAGGCTGTTGGTATCCTGGAACTCGTCCACCAAAACGAATTGAAACTGCCTTTGGAAGCGCTCTCTCACGTCGGGATTCTCCTCCAATAGAGCGACCGTGAGGGCGAGCAGATCGTCGAAGTCCATGGAGTTCGTCTCGCGCTTTTTGAGCTCGTAGAGGCGCCAAACTTCCTCGATCTGGTCCTCGACACGGGTGAAGTGTTCGAATCGATCCGCGATGACCTCGTGGAGACCACCAAGGGTGTTTGTCAGAAGGGAAAAAATCTCGCACAGCACCGTGCTCTTGGGGAAGTGGAAGCTGGAGGTGTCGATGCCACTTGAGGCGATGACCGTGTCCATGAGCGATTTTTGGTCCTCACGATCCATGATCGAGTAACCCTTGCGAAAGCCAACGAACTCCGCGTGATGCCGTAGGATTCGATTGCCGATGGAGTGAAAGGTGCCGCCCCAGAGTTGCTGGGTTTGGACTGGAACGAGGCCCTGCACACGCTCCAACATCTCGCGTGCAGCCTTGTTGGTGAAGGTCAGGAGAAGGATGTTCTCTGGCAGGATCCCATTGTCCAAAAGCCAGGCTACCCGATAAGTCAGCGTCCGGGTTTTCCCGGAGCCTGCGCCCGCGATAACCAAGGCTTGGCCGGGAGCGCTGGTGACGGCTTCATACTGCTGGTCGTTAAGTTCAGCGCGGTAATCAATCTGCGATTTGCGGTCGGCGTGGGAGGTGTGGAGCGTGTATTCGCGGGGCATGGCGGCGTGCGATACAAGGCTGGGCTGGCGGGTGGTTGCAAGTTGTTCTTCGCCCCCGGAAGTGCGGGATCCTGTACTTTGCTGTTTGATGGGACAGGGCTGCTGCGTACTGAGAGGTCCGACCGCCACTCTTTTGAAACCATGAACTACCGATTGCTCACCCTGATTACTCTCGCTGCTGCCGCGTTGACCCCGCTGGCGGCGCAGGCTCAACTCAAACTCAATCCTGGAGATCGGATCGCGATTCTAGGCGGGACGACACCGGACCGGATGCAGCACAGTGGCTGGTTTGATACGCTGGTCCATGCCGCCAATCCAGATAAGGACATCGTGATGCGCAGTCTGGCTTTTTCCGGGGACGAAGTGGGCACCTGGCATCGTGTCGATGATTTTGGAACCCGAGACGAGTGGCTGACTCGCGTCGGTGCCGATGTCATCCTGGCGTTTTACGGCTTTAACGAAAGTTACAAGGGGCAGGCAGGACTGGATGACTTCAAAAAGAAATTGGACCAGTTTTGCAAAGACATGGCGAAGGCGAACTATCGTGGCAAAGGGGCTCCGCGACTGGTTCTGATCTCGCCCATTGCGGCAGAAAAGCAGGCGAATCCCGATGTGGCTGATGCCGCACCGATCAATGCCAACCTAGCGCTCTACACGGCGGCCATGGCTGAGGTGGCAAAGGCCAATCAGGTTCCGTTTGTGGACATGTTTGGCCTCTCCCAGCAGACCTATGCTGAGGCAAAGGCACCACTAACGTTCAATGGCATTCACCTGACGGCTGAGGGGGATAAGGAACTGGCTCCCGGACTTTTCAAGGGGGTGTTCGGAGAGGCGGCACCAAATTTGGACAGTCTCGAAAAACTGCGCAAGGCGGTGATCGCGCGCAATGATCTTTGGCACAGCCGCTACCGCACGGTGGATGGCTACAACGTTTACGGTGGGCGCTCCGGTCTCGCCTACGCTGCGGGAATCGGCGGGATGAAGCAAAATGAGCGCAATCCAGAGAAGCCCTATGTTTCCAACTTCCAAATCATGCAGCAGGAGATGACGGTGCGTGATCTGATGACCTCGAATCGCGAGGCCGCCCTGTGGGCGATTGCCAAAGGCGGCGATGGCCCCGTCGATGACTCCAATCTGCCCAAGGTGGATCCGGTGGGGTCGAATCTGCCCGTCGGTGGGGATACCTTCAACAAGACACCGATGAGCGGCTTTCAAGTGGATCCCAAGACGGGATTGGTGGCCTTTCCTTCGGGTGAAGAAGTGATCCCCAAAATCAAGGCGGCACCGGGTCTGAAGATTCAGCTCTTTGCCGATGAGAAGATGTTCCCTGAATTGGTGAAGCCGGTCCAAATGGGTTTTGATACCAAAGGCCGCCTCTGGGTCAGTGCCTGGAAGAACTATCCAGAGCGCACGCCTGACAGCACCGATGGCGATAAGTTGCTGATCTTTGAGGATACCAACAACGATGGTCGCGCTGACAAGTGCATCACTTTCTACGATCAACTGAATTGCCCCACGGGCTTCCAGTTTTACAAAGACGGCGTGCTGGTCATGCGCTCGCCGGATCTTCTCTGGCTGCGCGACACCGATGGTGATGACAAGGTGGATATCGTGGAGCGCGTGCTGAGCGGACTTTGCGCGGCGGATTCCCACCACGAGACAAATGCGATGTGCTATGAGCCTGGCGGCGCGGTGTATTGCAGCGATGGCGTCTTCCATCGTTCCCAAGTGGAAACGCCGCAGGGGCCAGTGCGCAATACCAATGGTAGCATCTACCGCTACGAGCCGCGCACCGGGAAGTTCATCCGCCATGCGGCCTATGGCTTTGCGAATCCTCACGGGCGTGTCTTTGACGAATGGGGCAATGACTTCATCACTGATGCAACGGGCAACGCCAATTACTTTGGACCTGGCTTTTCCGGCTTCATCGATGGGGGCGATTTTGGCACCGTTGCGCACAACAAGTATGAGCAGTGGTGGCAGCGCCCTTCTCGTCCATGCCCTGCGACGACGATTCTGAGCAGTCGCCATTTCCCAGAAGACTGGAACAACAACTTCATCAACTTCAACGTCATCTCCATCCAGGGGATTCACCGCGTGAAAATGGAGGAAGACGGTTCTGCCATCAAAGGCACCACGATCACCTATCAGCGTGAAGGGCAGGAGATGAACACCTTCATTGAATGTGATCCAGCAGTGGTGGGTACCTTCCGCCCCATCTGCGGTAGTACGGCCCCAGACGGTTCCTTTTTCTTTGCCGACTGGTCTTGCGCGATCATCGGTCACATGCAGCACCACTTGCGCGATCCTAACCGCGATCATACAACGGGTCGCGTCTATCGCGTGACGTATGAGGGGCGGCCACTCACACCGGTGAAGCAGATCCATGGACAGCCGATCACTGCATTGCTGGATCTTCTCAAGGAACCTGAAATCGACGTTCGGATGCGAGCCAAGATTGAGCTCGATAAGCACGACAGCCAGGAGGTCGTTGCCGCCACCCAGCAGTGGTTGAAGCAGTTTGACGCCAAGAAGATGGAGGACGCACACCATCTTTTGGAGGCGCTCTGGGTGCATCAGTGGCATAACGTCGTGAACACCGACTTGATCAATGCTGTCTTTGCCTCGCCTGATCCCAGAGCCAGAGCCCAAGCGGTCCGGGTAGCTCTCTACCAGAGAGATCGTGTTCCTAACGTTGTGGAGATCATCGAAAAAGCCGCTGCAGACACGAATGCCCGTGTGCGATTGGAGGCTGTGCGAGCCTGTTCGTTCTTCACCCCAGGGGACAAGAAGATGGTGGGCATCGCGTTGTCAGTCACGACGCAACCTCTCGATTACACGCTGGACTACTGTCTGAATGAGACTCTGCGTCAAATTGCGCCGAAGGTGGAAGACCTCGTTCTCCTTGACGACGAGGCAGCCCAGACTTGGCTCTTGAGTCATGTAAAGGCTGGTGATCTGCCGAAACTTGGCAAATCCAAGGTGGTATTGCAGTCGATCATCGATCGCGCCGATAGCCGTGCTGATCATCGCGAGCAGGCCATCAACGATCTCGTTGCGCTGAATCAATCGAATCGCGCAGCGGAACTCGCGCTGGCCTTGCAACGGGTTAATGGGGACAAGGCTGGTGCTGAACAAGAGTTGGCCAAGTTGCTCCTCCAGATTTCATCGGCTGATTTGGCGAAGTCAAAAGACGCGCTGGAGACCCTCAGCAAATCTTCGGGGAATACCCAACGCCGCACCGGACTCTGCGCGCTCGTGATTGCCAGTGGCGATCCTGCCGCAGCCTGGAATGCCGGGGATGCGAGCAGTCGGATCGCGCTGCTGGAGGCGGCTGGCAGCATTCCAGATGCCGCGCTGCGTGCGAAGTTCTTTCCTCTGGCCGTTGCGAGTCTCGAAGGCAGCACCGACGGTAAATTTATCAACGCGACGCTGCGGGCAATGCCACTTTTGGGCAACGAAAATGCCGCTGCTGCCTACGCTCTGGCCGCAGGTTTTGTGAAAGGAAATAAGCACACCGCGCCTGCGCTCTATGCGCTGGCTCGCCTGAAGGGAGCGTGGAAAGCAGAAGATGCGGCGGCGCTGACCAAAAGCATCCTGGCCGATTGCCAATCTCAGCCCGCCAACAAGCGCACAACGGCGGATTACGTCAGTGCGGTTCAGGTCGCGCGCGAACTGGCCGCTCTCTTGCCCAAGGCGGAGGGCGATGCGATGCGGGCACAGTTGCGTCAAGTCAGTGTGGATGTCGTCGTCGTCAAGACCGTGCGCGAACAACTCCGCTTTGATACGAATCGGATCGTCGTCGCCGCAGGTAAACAGACGGAGATCATCTTTGAAAACGACGATGTGATGCCGCATAACCTCCTCATCGTGGACAGTGGTAGTCGCCAACCGATTGGAATGAAGGCCCTGACGATGTCACCCGTTCCTGATAAAGAGGGTCGTCTCTACATTCCTGACGACAAGCAATTCAAGCAGGCCATCCGTGTCGCAACGAAGATGCTGGAACCTGGACAGACCGAGCGCCTCCAGTTTAAGGCCCCAAACAAGGAAATGGAATTCGAGTTCGTCTGCACCTTCCCAGGTCACTTCATGACGATGGGTGGCAAACTGATCGTGACCAAGGACGTCGATGCGTATCTGGCTGCCCATCCCGTGGCTGACAATAGCAGCGTGCCCCCACCCGTGGCGGTTGCGGCTCCCGTTGCGACCAGCGCGCCAGGGGACTATGTGGTCTATGAACCCAAAGGTGCAGCCAAGGGGAAGCATATCGTTTTGCTGTCTGGCGATGAAGAATATCGCAGTGAAGAAGCGATGCCGATGTTGGGCAAGATTCTGAGTCAACATCACGGCTTCAAGTGCACCGTGCTCTTTTCTGTAAACGATAAGGGAGAGATCGATCCTGATAATGGTGGCAGCCTCACTCATCCTGACGCGCTGGATAGCGCTGATGCGATCGTGATGTTACTCCGCTTCCGCCATTGGGATGCGGCTACCCTGGCAAAGTTTGATGCAGCCATGAAGCGTGGCGTGCCGATCATTGCACTGCGCACCAGCACCCATGCGTTCAATGGCATTCCAAAGGAGAGCCCTTACGCAGCGTGGAACTTTAATAACGACGGTGGTTTTGGCAAAAAATTCTTGGGCGAAACCTGGGTGAGCCATTGGGGCAAGCACAAGTCAGAGGCAACCCGTGGTGTCATTGAGGCGAGTCATGCAAAGGACCCGATTCTCAAAGGCGTGACAGATCTGTTTGGCGACACGGATGTGTATGAGGCCCATCCGCCAGCGGATGCAAGGGTCCTTGTGCATGGTACGGTCCTCAGTGGGATGACGCCGGACTCACCACCGGCCGACTATGCGAAGCCCCGTGCCCCAGATAAAAAGGAGCAGGGCGTGAATAGTCCGATGATGCCGATCGCTTGGACGCGTGTCGTGAAGAATGAGGCGGGCACTGAAAACAAGATCTTTTGCACCACCATGGGGGCGGCCACTGATCTGACCAACGAGAGCCTCCGCCGCATGTGCGTGAACGCCGTCTTTTGGGGCTTAAACATTGCAGTTCCTGAAAAGGCGGACGTGACTCTCATCGGTGACTACAAACCCTCCAAATACGGATTCAAAGGCTATCAGGTAGGCGTTAAACCGGCGGCGTATGTCCTGAAGTAGTCGTTGTCCAGCGCAAGAACCAACGGTCACAGACGTTAAATCTGCTGTCTTATGGATCAATCAAGCCGCCGCACCTTCCTTCAGCAGACCGCCTGTGGCTTCGGTTCGCTGGCTCTTGCAGGCCTGGCCCAGCAGCAGGCTGCGGCTGCCGTTAATCCTCTGCAATCCCACCTGGGGCACCATCCCGCCAGGGCAAAACGCGTCATCTTCCTGTTCATGCAGGGTGGCGTCAGTCAGGTGGACTCGTATGACTACAAGCCAAAGTTGATCCAGGAGAACGGTAGGATTTTCGATTTTGCGGATGCACGTTCGATTGCAAAGACGGGGAAGGGGGCCCCGCAGCGGATGATGCAGCCCCTCTGGCAGTTTGCGCAGCATGGGCAGAGCGGACGCTGGGCCTCGAACTTATTCCCGCACATCAATCGCCACATTGATGACCTGTGCTTTTTGCATGGCATGCACACCGAAGGGGTTGCCCATGGTCCGGCGACTCTTTTCATGCACACAGGAACGACAAACTCAATCCGCCCTAGCATGGGGTCCTGGGTGACGTATGGGCTGGGCACGGACAATGAAAATCTGCCGGCTTTTGTCAGCATCAGCCCGAGTCTGGGCAACGGCGGTCCGCGCAACTACGGCAACGCTTTCCTTCCCGCCGTGTACCAAGGCACGCCCTTGGGGCGTTCGGGGCGACCTGCGGCCGAATCCAACATCAAAAACATCGCCAACGGGACTTGGACGGCTGAGCAGCAGCGCAGGCAGTTCGAACTTCTTGGTGCGCTGAACCAAAGACAGGCGGCACACGCTCCTGCTGGTGATTCAGAAATCGAGGCGGTGATCCAATCGTATGAATTGGCCTGGCGTTTGCAGAACCGTGCTCCAGATGCCCTCAACGTCTCAGGTGAAAGCGAAGCCACGCTAAGCCTTTACGGAATCAACGAAAAGCCAACGGATAATTTTGGGCGGCAATGCCTCATGGCGCGGCGTCTTGCTGAGCATGGGGTGCGATATATTCAGGTGAATTATGGTGATAACTCGAATAATCCGGCCTGGGATCAGCATTCGAATTTGCCAAAGCATGGCGATCACGCAGCGGCGGTCGATAAGCCGATTGCTGGCTTGCTTCAGGACCTCAAGCAACGGGGGTTGCTAGAAGATACGCTGGTCTGGTGGGGCGGAGAGTTTGGGCGGACGCCTTACGCCGAGAAAAACGGTACGGGTCGGGATCACAATCCGGGTGGATTCACGGTGTGGCTTGCGGGAGGCGGGGTGAAGGCTGGTTTTGCCCATGGTGTGACCGATGAATTTGGCCACATGGCGGTCGAGGGGAAGGTTCACATGCACGACCTCCATGCCACAGTGCTACACCTACTTGGGCTCGATCACGAACGTCTGACTTTTCGTTACGCTGGGCGAGATTTTCGCCTCACGGACGTGCATGGACGCGTCGTTAAGGAAGTAATGGCTTGAGCCGGGGGTAATGGAACAATCGTTGTAAGTGATAGATATTTCTCGAAGGTTAGGTAAATGACTGATTGTGGGTTTCTCTTGATTTGAGTTATCTTTGGAGTATGAAGTTCTGAGGTCGTTTGACCCGATTCTTCGCTATGCTCGGTATCACCATTGTTCTTGTAATGCTCGCTGCCGTTCTTGTTTCTGCTTCTGTTGGGATGGTGAGATACCGCAATCGGCGGCGCAAAAAGTAGCCTTGAGGCTAGTCTTTCTGAACGCTGTGGATAAAGGCGATCAAATCCCAGATCTGTTCTGGCTTGAGCAGTTGCCGGAATCCGACCATCGGCGTTCCGTCGAGGCCGAGAGAGATGGTCCGGTAGAGGTCTGTTGGCGAATCGCCACTGTGGTGGTGTGCCTGAGTCAAATCAGCCGGGGTGATGGGGTTTTCCCACACGTCGATCAGGCCTTTGCTGCCGGGTCCATTCCCCTTAGCGCTGGTCCCGTGGCAAACGAAGCAGAACTGCTGAAACGTGACTGCACCAGAAGCTGCATGGGGGGCGCGTTTTTCGGTGTCGTGAAACCAATCGGGGACTGGTGGCGGCGGGATGGGGGCGGTGAAGTTTTCTGCACGGTCCCATTTGCGGGAAAATCCCCTCACGTAGGCGATGACGGCCCGCATGTCCTCATCAGGCAACTTGTTGAAGGTCGGCATCATCGTGCCGGAAACGCCATTTCGAATCGTCCGCATGAGGTCTTCCGTGGTTGGCAGAAAGCCCATGGGGGTGGATCGGTATTTGAAGATGCCTTTGCGGAAGTTACGCGGTTTTGTCGTCACGCCCTCCGCCCATTCACCGTCGCCACGACCCGTTCTACCATGGCAGGGGGCGCACTGGGACTCGAAGATCTGCCTGCCTTGCAGGTAGGTATCCATGTCGAGTTCTTGGGGAGTCTCCGCCACAGGCTGTAGCCCGCGACACAATGCGACCGCTGCCATTGTGAGAACGGCAAAGGCGGTGCTTCTGAAGGGTTGGTTGGTGCGGGTGCCGATGGGGATAGAACGAACGCGGTTGTTCACTCTGTGCGTGGATATTGTCATGCTTGGGCACACGCTTGCGGTGGGATTGAATTCAGGCGCAACTTCGCTCTCTTCGGGCTCGTTCCCTAACGTGGCGTTGATCTTGCTGTCGCTTGTTGGGAGCGGATCACTGCACCCAAAACCCCCTCATGCTCAAAAGTCAGTTTCATTGGAGGCATTCCGCCTTTGCGGTTTGTTGTATCTTTGCTGTATCCATCGCTTCAGTTTCCCGCGCCGCACCGGCGGGAAATGCAGCGACGGCGGCTGCGCGCTTTCAAAGTCAAATCGAGCCACTGCTCAGCAAGGTCTGTTATGACTGTCATGCCGATGGGGTCGAGAAGGGGGACTTCTCCCTCGATGACTTTGAATCCATGGATGAGCACCTCGCAGATCGGAAGCTCTGGCTCAAAGTTTGGGAGAACCTCCGTGCGGAGATGATGCCGCCTGCCGAAAAGACCCAGCCCACCCATGAGGAGCGTCTGAAACTCATCGCTTGGATTGAGACGGAGGTCTTTAAACTGGATGCCAACAACCCAGATCCAGGGCGCGTCACGATAAGGCGCATGAACCGTGTGGAATACGAGAACACGGTGAAGGATCTCCTGGATGTGGACTTTGATGCCGAAGAAGTCCTGCCTGCGGATGACACGGGTTACGGTTTTGACACCATCGGCGATGTGCTTTCGATTTCGCCTATGTTGATGGAGAAGTATCTGGAGGCTGCCCGTCTGGTGGTCTCCCAGGCCATCGTTCCGCAAGATCCTGTCATACCAAGTGTGACGATTGAAGGGGAAAAATTCAAGGCAGCGGCCCCGTCCAAGAAGACGGGGAAATACCTCACCTTTGCGCAGGGCGGCCAGGTCTCGGCCAAACGCGTCATCGAACACCCCGGCGAATATCGCATTTCCATTGAGTGCCGCACTCAGGGATCTGCGGAGGCCACCTCCCACAGCGCCAAATTGCGTGTGCTCGTCAACGGTAAGGACATCGGTGGAGACAGCCTTGGCTGGGATAATCGCAAGTCCATCACCATCACAGCGAAGGGAGTGATGGATGAAGGGGAGAATGTCGTGACGATTTCGCTCCAGGAAGAGAGCCCGCCGCAGCCGGATGAAAAGCCTCTGTCTTTGGTTGTCAGTAAGGTCAAAATTCAGGGCCCAATGGATGGCAGCTACAAGGTCTATCCCAAGGACTATTACCGGATCTTTTTCAAAGGTGGGGCACCCAAGGACGCGGTTGCTCGTCAGGCTTACGCCAAGGATATCCTGCGGCGCATCGCGGATCGCGCCTTTCGGCGGCCAGTCGATGAGGGCACCCTGGATCGACTCTTGAAGCTGTCGCAACTGGCCTTGGAGCAACCGAATGCAAAGTTCGAGGACGGTATCGCTTACGCGACGACGGCAATTCTTGCCTCTCCTCGCTTTCTGTTTCGGGCGGAGATCCAGCCTGAACCGGACAATGCAGGGAAGATTGTGCCACTGGATGAGTATTCGATGGCATCCCGGCTTGCGTACTTTCTGTGGAGCTCCCTGCCTGACGAGGAGCTGATGGACTTGGCCAGGAAAGGGGAGTTACGCGAAAACTTGGATGAGCAAATCGACCGTCTTCTTGCGGACAAGAAATCACAGCGATTCGTCGAGAACTTTGTGGGACAATGGCTACAGACTCGCGATGTCGAAGGCGTGAATGTCGATCCGCGCCGAGTCTTGGGCATCAAGGACTTGGGCGATGCCTTCAAAGTGTTCGGTGGACGGCAGCGGCGGGGGATGCGTCTGGAGACGGAGATGCTGTTCGCGTTCTTGTTGAAGGAGAATCGCAGCGTGCTGGAACTCTTCACGGCAGACTACACCTTCCTGAATGAGAGTTTGGCCAAGTTCTATGGCATCCCGGGGGTGAAGGGTGATGAGATGCAGAGGGTGGTTTTGCCCAAAGACAGTCATCGCGGTGGGATCCTCACGCACGGCAGTCTCTTGGTGGTCACTTCCAATCCGACCCGCACGTCTCCCGTGAAGCGGGGACTGTTTCTGCTTGAGAATCTGCTCGGCACGCCCGCACCACCCGCCCCGCCGAATGTGCCGACCTTGGAGGATCAAAAAAAGAAGATGAAGAAAAACATCACCATGCGGGAGATGATGGAAATCCATCGGGAGAAGCCGCTCTGCGCCTCTTGTCACGCGCGAATGGATCCGCTGGGCCTTGCGCTGGAGAACTTTAATGCCGTCGGCATGTACCGTGCCGACGAGAACGGAAGTCCGATCCAGACGAGTGGGCAACTGATCACGGGTGAAAAGTTCACGAACATCGCAGAACTCAATCAGATCTTCGCCACCTCCCGCCGCACGGATTTTTATCGCTGCCTCACGTCGAAGCTCCTGACCTATGCGATTGGGCGCGGCGTGGAATACTATGATGCCCCGACCATTGATCACATTGTCAATGACCTGGAACAAAGTGGGGGCCGCCTCCGCAATCTCATTCGTGGTGTCGTGCACAGCGCACCTTTTCAAAAGCGTCGCGGTGATGGACCCGCCGCTGCCAAATAAATCCTCTCTTCCTTATTTCCCATGAGCACTTCATTCTCCTTTCATCGGCGCACCTTTCTCCGTGGTCTGGGGGCCAGCATCGGCCTGCCTGTTTTGGAAAGTCTTGTCTCCAAGCCTGCCTTCGGGGCTGGCACGACTGCGGCAGGCGCACCCCTTCGCATGGCTTTCATCTATTCCCCCAACGGCGTCATTCTTGACCCCTGGCGGCCGCAGGGGGAAGGCACGGACTTTCAATTTGGCTCCACAATGGAGCCAATCGCGCCGCATCGGGATCAACTCCAGATTTACACCGGGTTCGAGCAAGCGAACGGCTGGGCTGGACCCGATGGCGGCGGAGATCATGCACGTGCCAATGCATCCATCCTCACGGGCGCTCGTCCTCGGAAGACTGCGGGCTCCGACATCCACCTGGGCATGTCAGTGGATCAGGTGGCCGCGCAGGCTGTCGGGGATGCCACGCGGTTTCGGTCACTCGAGCTTAGTTGCGACTCCGTACGTGGGGCTGGGGCTTGTGATTCCGGCTACTCTTGTGCCTACCAATTCAACATCTCGTGGCGCAGTGATACCGCACCCGCCACACCCGAAACAAATCCGCGACAGGTCTTCGAGCGTCTCTTTGGGGCGGGGTCGGGTGCAGAGCGTGCCAAGGCTTACGCCGCACGTCAGATGCGTCAGAAGTCCATCCTCGACTTTGTGATGGAAGATGCGCAGGCTCTAAACAAGCAACTGGGTCGCAATGATCGCAACAAGATGGACGAGTATCTGACGGGCGTGCGGGAGATTGAACAACGCATCGAGCGTGCGGAGCGCTTTGGACCACCACCTGATCCGGGGCAGGAAGCACCGGAGGCTGGGATCCCGAACGCCTACGAGGATCACATACGCCTCATGATGGACATGCAAATTTTAGCCTTCCAGACGGATAGCACCCGCATCTCCACGCTGTTGCTCGCTCATGATGGCAGCAATCGCAGCTTCAAGGAAATTGGCATTTCTGAAGGGCATCACTACCTTTCCCATCACCAGCTGGATAAGGCCAAGATGGCGAAGATCCAAAAGATTGATCTCTTCTACGTACGTCAGTTTGCCTATTACCTCGAACGCATGAAAGCGATCAAGGAAGCGAATGGACTCTCCCTCTTGGACAACTCCATGGTCGTCTATTGCAGCGGACTCTCGGATGCCAATCGCCACCGTCATGATGATCTGCCCGTGATCGTAGCTGGGAAAGCCGGGGGTAAATTCCAGCCGGGTCGGCATACGAACTTTGGCACCAATACTCCGATGTCTAACTTGCACTTGCGGCTCTTGCACGAGATGGGAGTGCCTGCCACCAGCTTTGGCGATTCCACCGCCGTGCTGCAAAAGATCTAAGCAGCAGCGGCAAGTCAGCGCTTGAATTCCGACTTGGCTGGGTGTCCTGTGGGGGATGCCTGAACAAGCCTGTGAAATGTGCGAAATGACCGAGATTCTGACCCACGCGGACCACTACGAGTGCGCCACCTGCGGTCACGAGTGGCCGCTGACTGCCGCTGCCGATGAATCCAACTCTGAGCGCGTCGTCAAAGATGCCTACGGCAACGTTCTCGCGGACGGAGATATCGTAGCGATGATCAAGGACATCAAACTCAAGGGTTCCTCCGACGTGCTCAAGGTAGGCACAAAATCCAAGCCCATCCGTCTTGTCGATGGCGATCACGAGATCTCATGCAAAATGGACGGTATCTCGATTGGCCTCAAAGCCTGCTTTGTGAAGAAAGTGACGGCTTGAGGTTCATTGTCGCCAATAGACGGCCTTTGTCCTGAATCGTGTGAGGATGATCTACGCCTGAAGTGGAAGCGTCGGGCGGAGAAATTCGCCATAAGGAGAATCGCTGCATACGCGGGGCGCTGTACGCTGAGAGAGCGTTAGGGCGCTGACACTCTGTGTCGAGTAATCCCCTCCTCGCGATTCGATATGACAAAAAGCCGCTTCTCAAGTTTGCCGTTTCTAGTTCTGCTAATGTCAATGGTCCATGGAGCTGGATTGGAGGCAGCGGATGTGGTTACGCAAAAACTCACAGGGCGTTGGTTACAGCCACCCAATTTCTATGGACTCGGTTCAGGAGGCGGCGCGACTGTGGTCGCCGCGTCAGATCGGTGGATTGCGGTTGGTGCACCGCTGGCTAGCGAGCGTGTTGCCCAGGAGGGTGCGGTGCAGGTTTTCAATGCGGTTTCAGGCGCGTGGGTTAAGGAGCTGCTACAGCCGGGCGCGCCTTCTGTGGATGGAGCTTTTGGCGCGAGTTGCGCTCTCAGTGGAAACCTTCTGTTGATTGGGCAAAAGGGTTCATTGGTGGGTGATCCGGGTGCCGCGCACCTCTACAGCCTTCCTTCGGGCAAACTGGTCAAGTCACTGCATCCTCCCGTCGGCGATGATGTCGCGGACAACGGTTTTGGTAACGCTGTGGCGATTGCTGGGAACTTCATTTTTGTCGGGGCACCGAGGTTGGCTGCTCGCAGCGGTGCCGTCTTTGTCTTTGATCTGAAGACCGGTGGCTTTGTCGCGAAGATCGTGCCTGCAGGCAACACTACAAACTCGTTCTTTGGTGTGGCCATCGCTGCAGAGGGCAATCTCGTAGCGTTTGGCGCATCGGGCAGCGATAGCAATCAAGGGGCCGCTTACCTCTATGATCTCGCGTCGCTGACGCTGATTAAGAAGGTGCAGCCGACCGGTTCTACGACTGGCGAATTTGCGGGGTCTTCGCTTGCAATGCATCACGGGCGGTTGGTCATGGGTGCCACTGGCGGAAATGGCGGAGCGGGCAAAATCTATGTGGTGAGTCTGGCGGGCGGCAATGATCGGGTGCTCACAGCCAGCGACGCAACAACATCGGACAATTTGGGTGTGGCGATCGCCTTAGATCACCATCTTTTGGCCGCTGGCTCACCCAACAAGGATTCCCAGGTAGGTGCGGTGTATCTCTTTGATCTGTCTTCGCCTTCGACCCATGAATTTCGGAAAATTACTGCTGCTGATGAGCAGAGCTATTTTGGCAATGCTCTCGCGGTGCAGGGTGAGACTGTCTATGCGGCAGCCCCGCATGACAATAGTCAGGGAACGCAGGCCGGTGCGCTTTACATGATGAAGTCGTTCACGGCGCCCATGGCTTTGGCCAAAGTTACCGGGCGAGGGGACTACGCGCCGGGTGCACCGGACATCAAGTTCAACAGGATTGGTGACGCGTTGATCAACATTGATGGTGAGATCTCCTTCCCCAGTACACTTAGCGGGGCTGGGTCGGGAAGGGGCAGGGACACTGGGGTGTTTAGCACTCTGAAGGCCAAGCCACTTCTCAGACTCGTGGCCAAGAGTCGAATGTCGCTTGGCCCAGTCATTGCGGGTGTGGTCAACAAACCCCTCATCAATTGGCAAGGGAGGAGTGTCTTTTACGCCACGCTGCAAGGGACTGGTGTGTCGAGCGTTAACGATGCCGCGATCTGTTGGGACGATGGGAACACGGTGAGCTTCGTGCTTCGAAAAGGTGACCCGTTTGGGATTGGTGGCAGTCCGCCGTTCAAGTCGTTCTACCAGTTTGTCCATAGTCGGGCGGCTGATCGTGTGGGGATCAGCTACGCGGTGAAGACAGAACCTGGCGGGGCGACACTGTCCTCCGATACAGGGGTGGTGATTCTCGGGGCGGGAGGCACTGATCAGGCGCGAGAAGGTGAGTCAACCACCGTGGTCGGAGACGTTTATGGCCAGTTCGCGCCGCGAGTCGCCAGTTATTTCGACCGCCTGACCTATGTAGCAGCGATTGTTGGTCCTGTTGCAAGGAATCAAGCCTTGTTCCAAATGAAATTTCAAAATAGCAAGGCTGAGATCGCCCACAAAGGGGATGGTGCGGTCGGCGCGAATGGGGCACCTTTTGCTTCCTTCGTGGGTGAGTCGAGCGACGTATTCGACACCGTGCTTTTCAGGGCGACCTTGGGATCTCCTGCCTCCAGTTATGATAGAGAGGGGTTGTGGACGCATACCACGGCTGGAGTGAAGAGTCTGGTCATGCGGCAGGGCGATGCTATTCCTGCCTTGCCGGGCGTGAAGATTGGCTCGTTCCTGCGCTTCTGGCAGGTGCTATCACAGTCTATGGCGCTCGTGAGATTGAAGGGAACTGGGGTTTCTGCCGCAAACGATCAAGCTCTCGTATTGTATCAGCCGGGTGCGCCCTTCAATGGCCAGATCGTCGTCTTGATGCGGGAAGGTGAGATCGCATCTGGTTGCGGCCCAGCTACCATTGGCACCATCAATCGCGTCGAAGTTGAGCCGCTTTTTGGTCACTATCTGGTGCTGGCGACTCTGAAGGGGGCACCTGCTTCAACGAATCTGGCTCTTTACAGAGGCTTCAGTTTTCGCTCGGCTAGCACGATTTCTGAACAGACCCTCCGGCGTCCGTTTCTGGTGTTGCGCAAAGGACAGCTCTTCGATAACCAACCCGGGAAGTTGCGTTCGGTGACGCTGCCGACGACCAACGTCACGGCGGCGGGCGCGGGTAGTGTTGGTCTCGGTTCAGCGATGCAAGAGCCGTCCGGCACTGCGGCTCCGGCGCAGATGGTCTTGGCGGTGGATTTTGACAACGGTGTGCATCAGTTGATGCAAGGCACCCCTTGATGGGCATCAAGTGAGGGAGTGATTTTGCGGGGTCAGTTGCTCCCTCGCTTTCAGCATTGCGCTGGCGCGGTTATCGACTCCGATTTTGTCAAAGATGTGCTGGGCATGCTTTTTCACCGTCGCCACGCCGGTGTTTAGGATGGCAGCGATGTCGGCATTGCCCTTTCCCTGTGCCATCCACAACAGCACGTTCGCCTCGGCGGGCGTAAGCCCCAGCTTTTCCAGCGGCTTTGCGGTGGTGAAACAGGGTTGCGATGCATCGGCCACGCTTTGAATGCGTGCCAGCCTTGCCTCGATGGCGTTGAGTAGGTCCGCTGTGGTGAATGGTTTGGCCAGGTAGTCGTCAGCTCCCATACTCATGCCCGTGCGGACGTCGCGAGCATCGCCACGAGCGGTTAAGAAGATGAACGGCACCGCGTGCAGGCTCGGGAGACTGCGCACGATACTGATCACCGTAAAGCCATCCATATCAGGCATGGTGATGTCACAGAGGATGATGTCAGGTGGGTGCGACCGAGCGGCGTCAATACCGATCCTTCCGTTTGGTGCCTCAATGACCTGGTATCCTTCAAGTTGCAGGAATTTGGTGATGTTGGTCCGCATGTGGGGTTCATCTTCAATGACGAGGACAGTCTTCATGGATCATTTTGGGGGAAGAAGTTTGGGAGGGTGACGATAAATTCCGCGCCGCCTCCCTCCGCATTTCGGCCGAGAATACTGCCGCCAAGTGATTCGATGCAGCGTTTCACGATTGCCAGTCCGAGCCCAGTGCCGGGGATGTCGGCTGTGTCGGCTCCGCGATGGAAGGAGGCAAAGATCTTCGGGATCTCTTCTTCCCGGAGTCCTGGCCCACGGTCTCTGACCGTAAAGGTCGCATTCTCCCCATGCCGCTGGATCGAAAGGGTGACGGTCGTCCCTGCCTCCGAATATTTCACCGCGTTGCCAAGGAGATTGGTGAGGACGGTTCGCAACATCGTATCGTCACTCAACGCCTGTGGCAGGTCGTCGCCCGCCTCCAGTTCGATTCGGCAGCGATGTGAAGTGGTGGACACCACCTCGGAAATGAGGGTCTGGCAAAAGTCTCGCGCATCAAGTAGCACTAGATGCGGCTTGGCAACCTCAGCACGACCGAGACTCAGTGATTGCTCTACCAGATCATTCATACGCTCCACGGCCTGATCAATGGTATCGAGTTGGGCGGCGCGCTCCTCGCTACTGAATCTCGCGTCAAACCGTCTCAGCATGCTGGATGCGAAAAGGACGATACCCAGCGGGGTGCGGAACTCGTGGGAGATGGTGTTGACGAAGTTGCTCTTCAGTTGGTTTAGTTGGCGTTCTTGTTCGAGAGACTCTCGCAGCTTCGTTTCGAGGTCGCGCGTTTTGGTGATATCGCGTGCGATGCTGCTCATGTAGAGTGGTGTGCCGTCGGGTGCCTTGATGATCAGGCCGACGAAAGACACTGGGATTTCATGGCCATGTCGATGCAGCATGGTGATCTCACTGTGCCAGTACCCGTGCTCCATCGCATGAGGGAACCCCTCTTTCTCAAACTGCTCCAGTGCCAGCGGCGAAAAAAAGTCTTCGAATTTAGTTTCGGAAGGGGCCAAATCGAGCGGAATGCCCAGCATTGACCGTCCGGCGGGGTTCACGTATAGCGGCGTCTTGTCGAGTGCGGCCATGCCAATGTGATCTGTGGAGGCATCAACTACTGAGCGAAAGCGAAGCAGTTCCTCGTTTGATTGGCGCAACTGCTCCTCCATCTGTCGGCGCGCAGAAATGTCACGGGCAATGGCTGCAATGTACTCCGGCTTACCGTCTCGGGACCGGATGACCAACCCCAAGAATGACACAGGAACCTCGCGACCATCAAGGTGACGCATGTTCAGTTCCCCCTGCCAGTGGCCATGGGCAAAGGCGTGGGGGAGCCCGACTGAGTTCACTAGTTCCCGCCCGTCTGGGGTGGAAATACTTTCGAAGGGAATGGTGCCAATGTCGGCATCTTGCGGGATGCCCAGCATTGCCCTCCCGGCTGGATTCATGTACAGCGGAAAGTTCTCCAACGTCGCAATGGCGATGAAGTCTGTGGAGGTCTCAGATACCGCCTTGAAGCGCTCCTGCTCCTTCTGCGATTCGAGCAATGCTGCTGTCTGCCGCCGCACCTGGAGTCTCAGGGCGACGATCCACACGACGGCGATGAAAATGGCTGCCAGTCCGCCCAGCAGCCAGCGCATGAGGTTCCTTGCTTGCATCGGTGCCAGCGTTGGCTGGATGTCGCCCAGTTCGTTCAGGTTGACGCGGAAGCGTTCAGTCTTTCCATTGGTGTCGCGAAAGGCCATGGCAACACCCTGCAGCCGGATGTAGTCGCCGGTCTTGACGGGCAGTGTCACAGCGGTCTTCTCTTGCAGCAAAGCCCAAAACGATACGCCGTCGTCGTTGATCGTCAGCATGTGGTTGAAATAGCCCTCACGATCTTTTTCGACCGTGATGTCAATCACCTCTCCCGTCACAGATACGGGACGTCCGTCGAAGTCGCCCTGAAGAATGGTCGAGGACGGTACGGGCTCCCAAGGAGGTGGTTCCACGCTGCGGAGGATGCGCCACTCGCATTGCACCAGCCACGGCATTGCCTTGCCGGGCAGATCTTGGAAAATGTAGCCAACGACTTCGACGACATCGCCGGGATCGAGTGCGGGATTCTCCTGAATCGGTCGGTGGTCCTCAGGCGAGACAATGAGAAAGACGTTCTTTCCCCCACGTGCTGTGCTTGTCCCATCTTGAAAGTAGAACCAACCCGCTGGTGACGCATAGGTGACTGTGCCGATGCTCCGGAAGCGCTCAGGTTGCACGGAAGGCTCCTCCCGGAGGCTTTGCAGGGTTCGAAGGGGGCGTGTGAAGACATCGCGATTCCCCGGTTTCAGAATGTGCAGATCGGCTGCAACTGCCAGCGGGATTCGTCCGCCACTGGGCGCACCATTCGGCGCAGCGCCTGAGTGGGCCACACCGACAAATTCGACGATGGCATCAAGCAGGTCATCAGGTCTTTGCAATTCGCCCTCCCTCAGGTGCCAACAAACCGTCAGAGGTATCGTTCCAGACCGCACCAAGAGTCGCACCTCGTCGTTGACTAACGCGACGTCATGCACCACACCGCTCAGCTTCACCCGTTGGCAGTGGGATCCTCCACTCACCAATGATTCTGCTGTCAGTGTCTCAGGGGCGGGCAGGGGCGCGGTCCCTTGCTTCGTTAGGTCTTCTCCACGCAATTGCAATCCGCCGCCATACCCGACGAGCACTCCCTTCACTGTCACCACATCACCTGCGGTGACCTGCATTGCCGCATTCCAAACCTGGATCTGGAGTGCATCACTGCTGTCCTGGATGAAAAAGTGATGCGTCTCTACACACGTAACTGTACCCCTGCACGTAACTTGGCGACCCGCGATCCCCTGTTGGCGCAGTTCATGAAGGTTCAGAGTCGGTGCTACCTCCTGGGCACGCATCGGAGCCGCCGCCAGATTCAAGGCAGCAATCAGGATCATGGATGCGCGGCGAAGGTGCAAGATGAGTGGGAACGCCTCAAGTTTGAAGCGTCGGGCACAAAGACACAAGATGGAAACCTAGCACCTTCCCCCAAAGTGGAAGGACTCCGCCCGCGAACCATCTCAACTTCCCATGAAGCCCAAGTCTGCCGACGCAAAGTTTCCGAGGTTCGGAAACACCGCGTCCATCTCCGCTCCGTCAGGCACACCGAACCAACGGGCCAGGGTGGCACCGTATTGTGCCGTGGCCGTGGAGGGGATCATGGCACCACGGGATCCCGAATCGTCTGGGCCGCCGACTCGTAGCTCGGGAAACTTGCCAAAGACCTCACCACCTCGCACCGCCCCACCGAGGATGAGGTGATGGTTGCCCCAGCCGTGGTCACATCCGGTGCCGCTTGGTTGTAGCGTCCGGCCAAAGTCCGAGATGGTGAAACTCGTTACTTGATCGGGGATTTGCAGATCGTCTTCGGTCGCTTTGTAAAAAGCCTCCATCGCTTCGGACAAGTCATGGAGCAGGTTCCATTGATGCCAACTCTGCGATGCGTGGGTGTCAAAGCCCCCCATGCTGCAAAAGAACACCTGACGACTCATGCCAGTGGTGCCACGAATCTTGATAATCTTAGCTACCTGCTGCAGTTGGGCACCGATGGGCGTCGCGGGGAAGGTCGTGTTGATCTGCGCGGGCAATCCTGAGAGCAGCGCATTAAGATCCATCGCATCTTGGCGTGATTGGTTGGCTGTCTGGACCAATTTCAGGCCGCTGTCGAGTTGTAGAATCTGCTGTAGGCCGGTTCTTCGCGCGTCCGCTGCGGATTGTGGGAAGAGATCCATCCCCGCCATATCACAATTGAAGCCAGGGAACAAACTTGTGGACTGAATCGTCTCGCCTTTGCAAAACAGAGCAGGGCCTGCCAGTGACACCGCCGCCGGAAAGGTGGATGCGCCATTCAGCGACATCATCACATCCGCCGCTCGCCCGCCCCAGCCGGTCCCGCCGCTACTGGAGGCGATCCCGCTTTGGATCTGCTGTACTTGGTCTGAATGGGAAAATAGATTTGTGGGCAGTGTGATGCCGGACTGAGTGTTTAGGAATTGCTGGCGCGTTACCGGATGCACCAGTGTGCCTACATTCGCTATCACCGCTAGTTTGCCAGTCGATGTGCTGTTGCCAGACCACCGGGAATGCAGATGCGTCAAGCCAGGGTTCAACCCATACCTTGTGCCATCGCTGGTTTGCACTTCAAGAAGCGGTCCATTGGAGTCTGGAAGCGCTAGGCTACCCCTCGCGGCCTTGTAGTTATCAAAATCCTCCTTTGTCAGTGGCACGATGGTATTGTGTCCATCGTTGCCCCCGGCCAAGAGGATACAAACCAAGGCCTTGTAATCGGTCGATGTGCTGCTGCCTTGTGCGAGACTATTAACCATCCCCAGGCGGTTGATCAGAGCGGCGCTGCCCATACCAGCCAAGAGGTGACGACGTGTCATTGGATTCGGATTCATAAGAAGAGGAGGAGATGGTTAATGCTGCACAGCGTGTTGGCCGCTCAGCGCGGTCAGATATAGGACGGTCTCGATCCGAGTTCGCGCATCGTAGCCGGGTGTCGCTGCGTCGATCAGCACGGACTTCATCGCGGCAGGCATCCTCCCATACAGCAGTGCCTGGTTCACCGCTTCCACCAGACCAGGCATGTCATTGCCATACGCTTGAAAAGGCGTCAGATCGATGACCCAGTCGGTAGCAGGGTTGTAGTGAAGGATGCTATAAAGGAGATTGCCCCGCAGCGTTGCGTCCGTGGGGGAGTAGATCTGGTATTCAGGACCGAACAGGCTTGGATCTCCAGGCAGTCGATAGAGCGGTGAAAACCAACTGAAGACTGACGGTGGCTCCAGTACCGGCTGCGCCATGTATTCAAACAGATAGCTCAATTGCTGATTGTTGGTGAAATGGCCGCCCAGGGAACGCAGCATGCCTGCTACGTGCAGGATTGGCTCCTTCAATCGGCCTGAAGTATCTTTGGGGACATCATCGCGCGCCTCTCCATCCATCAGAATCGCTGTGATCACGGCCTTCAGATCCCCATTCACACCCTGGCCGTTGTCATTGAAGACTGCGGCCACTCGCTCAATATAACCCGGCGTGGGATTGCTTGTCACTAGGCTGCGAATCAGCCGCGTGGCAACAAACGGCGCTGTATTCGGGTGATTCATCAGGCAATCGATCACGCCGTCCAGATCCTGCTGGACGGCCTGCCCAGAGGGCAATGTCGTGCCGAGGAAGCTCTTCACACCCGTTTCATGTCGCGATGGATTTGGCACCATCGGTGCAGTGAAGTCCTCGTAACTGTTGCCCGCATAGCCCCACCCCGTCAGCGCAAGGGCCACCTGCACCACAGTCTGCTGATCGTACGCAGGGATCGGCTGCTGTGCCGCATCCTGCTTCAGGCTGCCGTCCAGATTCAGTTCCCAAAGCCCGATGCTGAAGAGTTGCATCAGCTCCCGCGCATAGTTTTCATTGGCCCCGCCGGACAGGGATGGCTTTGCCGAATTTGCCAGGTCCAGATATTTGCCCATGGATGGGCAGACGGTCATGTCATGCAGCACGTTCCGGTAGTTCCCAAACGCATGCTGGCTCAGCAGACGCATCCACGGAACCATCGCATCGGGATAGATGAGCTTGTTGCTGGAGGTGACGAAAATTTGGCTCAGCGAGTAGGCCACCCGCTGCCGCAACTGATCCGGCGCGGCAGTGTAGTTGTAGAGACACCATTGTCGCAACTCCGCCATCGAATTGCTGGCCGGCAGTGGTATCACAGTCTCGGGCATGGCGAACTGCTCAGCCAACCATGTCGCCTTGCCCTTCTGGGCCAGTGTTGCCAGCGACGCCGGACTAGGCCCAAAAGTCGCCTGCTCCAGAAAGCGTGCATCACTCAGCGATACTGCGGCTGGTGGTGGCGGGACGAGCGTCACTGTTGCCTTGGCTATCGAGGAAGGTTGCGCCGCTGACACTGCCAGTAGCGTTACTTTGTTACTGCTCGGCATCACCTGGGGCGCTGTATAAACACCCGCAGTCGGATCAATGCTGCCCGCGCCGCTCGTGATCGACCACGACACCGCTGCATTGCTTGTGCCTGACACGGCCGCCGTGAAACTCGCGCTGCCGCCCAGAGGGACACTTGCCGCCGCAGGCGAAATAGTCACCACCACTGGGGGCGGAGGCGGTGCTAGTAGGGTGATCGTTGCCGTAGCGGTGGCGGACGGACTACTCGTTGATGTGGCGCGAATTTGCGCGGTGGTGACCTGGGGCAGCGTCGCTGGTGCAGTATAGACACCCGTGGTGCTGTTGATCGTGCCTGCACCGGATATGACAGACCAGAACACTGTCTTGTCCGTCGCGCCAGTGACGGTGGCTGCAAAAATTTGCGTCGCCCCTGGCAGCAGCGCAGCGGATTTGGGCATCACTGCCACGCTAACGACTGCTCCAGTCACGTTCACTTGTACGTTGTTTCCTACGATGCCTCCAGCTCCGGGTTGCTTGACGGCAAACTGCAATGTGCCAGGTGCGGCAGCCGCCCCGCTTGCGATCAGCTTTGTCGAAGAGACATAGGTAGTGCTCACTGGTGCACCGTTCACCATTACCACAGAGTCCGTCGCAAAGTTGGCTCCATTCAGACTGACCTGGTAGCTGCCTGTTGCCAATGTGCTTGGGTAGGTGCTCCACAGCCAAGGATACTTCCGAGAAATGGCGACCGTCAATGTACCGAAGGCTGTTGGCTTCGCTGTGTTCCGCGCCTTGATAGTGATCACATTCTGCGTCGGCACATTAGTCGGGGCCACGTATAGGCCTGTGGGAGTGATCGTTCCATACGTCGTGTTGCCGCCGACCACATCGTTCACCACCCACTCCACGGTGTTCGGTGTCATGGGAACATAAGCGATGAACTGTCGTGTCGAACCCTGCTCAATGGTCGGATAACCTGGATAGACAGTGATCGGGGCTCCCGATCCCAGGGTGTTGAAGACAAGCAGCATGGGGAGGAGAAGCTGCAGCAGGGTTCGGATCAGTCGGTGCCTGATGGATGGGTGCGTAACTGAGCAGAGGGCAGGGGAGGAGTCCGTGGGATATCTCATGGCCCCAACAAATATTCGATGTCAGGCGCTCTCAGAATTCCACTTTCGGGGCACTCAATGCCTCTGTCCTGCCACTTTGGGAGAACATCTCACCTAGCGACGTCTCGCGAAACGGTTGGGTCAGGCGCGTTGGACCTGTCACGAATTGAATCATCGGATTTTGTCCGCGATGTTCGGAAATTCGGAGGGCATCGACGACGTTGACGCACGATGCATTTCCAACGAGGGCCATGTCTGTTCATCCTTCTGCGTCGTATACTGTCTCTCTCTGCGTGTTTGAGCCTTGGGGTGACTCATCTTTTTTCTGCCGATGGGGGGAAGCCAAACATCGTGGTGATCGTTGCGGATGATCTCGGCTACGCGGATGTCCTTTTTAATCCACTGCATCCCAAAGAGATCAAGACACCGCATCTCGATTCGCTTGCCTCGCAGAGCGTGGTGTGCCGACAGGGTTATGTCACGGGTCATGTCTGCTCCGTGACGCGGGCGGGATTGATGACGGGGCGTTACCAGCAGCGTCTCGGTCTCTACACGGGAGGAGAAGCGGGCTCGGGTTTGCCGATGGAAGAAAGGATCTTCCCTCAGTTCTTCAAGCCTGCTGGCTACACGACCTGCCACCTTGGTAAGTGGCACCTCGGCCCAGATCCGCAGTGGAGTCCGGCTTTGCGCGGTTTTGACGAGGTCTTTGGCTTCTTGGGCCGTGGGGCGCATGATTACTTCAAGCTCGATGATCCAGAAGATCCGATCTATCGAGGCACGGCGGTGGTTCATGAAAAGGGTTATTTGACGGATCGCTTGGGCGAAGAAGCTGTCGCATTCATTGATCGGCAGAGCGGTAAGCCCTTCTTCCTCTATCTGGCCTTCAATGCCGTTCATGCGCCATTGCAGGCCCCTGAAGATGAGGTTGCAAAGTTCGACACTGGCAACCCAGACCGCAACACGCTCTTGGCCATGGGGAAGCGCATGGATGACGCCATTGGCAGCATCGTTGAGAAACTCAAGAGCGATAGGGCCTGGGAAAATACGCTGCTATTTTTCATCAGTGACAACGGTGGTCCGCTCCCACAAAATGCTGATAACACCCCGCTGCGTGGCGGTAAACACCAGGATTATGAAGGTGGGATTCGAGTGCCTTTTCTGGTCTGTTGGCCCAGCAAACTCAAGCCGGGGGAAAGTCAGGCCGTTGTCAGTTCACTGGACATCCTGCCGACGGCACTGGCTGCGGCGGGACTGGACCTGCCATCGGACAAACCGCTCGACGGTATCGACATGGTGCCCATTCTCGCGGGCGAAACACCCGCTCCACGACGTGATCTGTTCTGGTGCTCCGGCAGCGACGAAGGCTGGTGGGCGATCCGATCTGGCGATTGGAAAGTGGTCGGTGAACAGGGCACCATCAGTCTCTTTGATCTCGCCAAGGACACCTCCGAGGCGAACAACCTCGCCGCCCAATTGCCCGAGAAAGTCACTGCGCTAACCGAACTCCACACGGACTGGCTCGCCACGATGGCCGAGCCCGTTAAGGCCGGAGCGAAACGCTACGACATGGCACCTGCGGGTGAAGCCAAGGGCAAAAGGCCGAAGAAAAAGAAGTATGCCGAAGTCGATGGCGCGCCACTGCCACTGTCCGACTCGGTGTTTGCCAATGAAAAATCTGAGGCGACCTTTCTGCTTTCCGGCGGTAGCGTCGGCTTTCGTCATTTCTCGCTCCAGCCCGTCGTCTCCAAGCCATGACTTTCGCCCTTCGATCTTTGTTTGCGATCTGCCTCCTCTCCCACTGCGTTTCGCGGGCACATGCCGCTGAGCCGCTGAACGTGCTGCTGATCATGGCGGATGATTTCCGCGATTTCGGCGGCGCTTTCACCCGGGAGGTGGTGAAGACTCCGAACCTTGATCGTCTGCGGGCTCGGGGCACCGACTTTGAGCGCGCCTATGTCCAATACCCTGTTTGCAATCCGAGTCGATCCTCAATGCTCACTGGCTTGCGTGCTGAGCAAACCGGAGTGACGGGCAACGACGCGATGCTGCGGCAAAAGATGCCTGACGTGGTGACCATGCCGCAGCTCTGCCAAGAGGGCGGTTGGCAGGCGCATGCGTTTGGCAAGATTTTTCACCTCGGCGGTGGTCGGGATGCGGCGAAGAAGGCGCAGTGGATGGACGTTGGGCGCTCTTGGCAAACGGCGCAGGCTTTTGAGGCGACGGCTACCGGTAAGAAGATGTTCGAAGGCCGCAATGTGACCGATGCCGCACTCAAGTGGTGTGCCTGGGGCGCGGCCGAGGGGACGGACGATGATCAGCCTGACGGCCAGATCGCCGCTGCCACTGTCGCCATGATCAAGAAGCTCGGCGATGAGCCCTGGTTCATCGGTTGCGGTTTCATGAAGCCGCACGATCCCTTCATTGCGCCAAAGAAGTATTTTGACCTTTATCCGCTGGAGTCCATCAAACGCTGGACTGACCCAGTGGACATCACGCCGGTGCGGGAGGAGGCGGTTGGTTTTGGCGATTACGGCAAGGCCTTCAGCAAATTCACGGACCAAGAATGGTGCGAGTTGCTGCGCGCCTACTGCGCTGGAACAAGCTTCATGGACGCCCAACTCGGTCGTGTGCTCGATGTGCTGGACCAAAACAAACTTTGGGACAAGACACTGGTCATCTTCGTCGGTGATCACGGCTATCATACCGGCGAGCGTAACTGGTGGAACAAAAACACGCTGTTCGAGCGCAGTTGCAGGGCACCATGTGTCATCGCTGCGCCTGGAATGAAGGGCGGTCAAAAGAGCCGCTCATTGGTCGAGTTCGTCGATCTCTACCCAACGATTGCCGACTTCTGTGGCCTGAAGATGCCGCATGAGGCAGCAGGCGTCAGTTTGCGACCCATTTTGATGAACGCGGAGGCCAAGGTCAAAGCGTTCGCCGCCACACTCGTCACCCGGAGTCCAAAACTCTACGGGCAAAGCGTGCGAACGGATCGCTGGAGATTCACCCTCTGGAGCGATGGCCAGACCGAACTTTACGATCACGAAAGCGATCCTGAAGAACAGCACAACATCGCCGATCAGCACGCCGACGTGGTCACCGAATTGTCCGCCAAAATCGGAGCCCTTCCCAAGCCCAGATCGTAGATCGGTTGGTCGCTGCCCACGATGTCGGCTGGTTACGCCGATGGCCGGTCTGGATTCCACTTTCGCCAGCACCAATACAAGCTGGACCGGTCGTGCCAAGTGCCTTCGAGGTCGTGGGCACAAACGTCGCGTAGTCGGTCGCGTTCGGCTTCAAGGGAAGGGGCTTGATGATGGGCTGCGGACGGTTTTCGTTCGGATTCACGACGGGCGGAGGATCATGGATCTCGGGTCTTGCGTCAAGGGGGCGAGAGTTGTGGCTGAATTCGTTGGAGATGGGTTTGCAAAATCCGTCGGTTGATTGGCTGGATTCATTTTTTGAAGTTTGGAATTTATACAACAAAAATGTTGCACAACAATTATGTTGTGGATAGTTCCGGGACCATGAGTGCTTTAAATTCTAATCAGCCCACGCCCGATTTCTATGTTGGTTCAGTGATCCCTGCTGAAGATTTGCGCTTCCGGGATGCCTTCATCAAAGATCTCTGGGAGGCAGTCTGCACCCACCACGTTTTGCTAAAGGCTCCCCGTCGATGCGGGAAAACCAGTGTCATGGAACACCTCCGGGCCTCGCCTCAGCATGGCTACTCGGTGATTTATGAAAATGTGCAGGACCTGGTCCATCCAGCCGACATGTTTCTCGCGATTCTCGACAACTTTCGGGACCAACACCCAAGTCTATTCCGATCCCTAGTAAAGGGCTGGAAAACGGTGACCGATTGGCTGCCCAAGGTTGATGAAATCGAGTATGGCGAGGTGAAAACCAAGTTCCGTGAGAACGTGAAGGACTATCGTGAACAATGGCGTGTGCACGGGGACGCTTTGTTCCACCAACTTCGTGCCCTGGGCGGTCCAGTGCTTATCATCGTCGATGAACTGCCGGACATGCTCATCAATCTCAAGCAAGAGGACCCTAAGCTCTTGCGAGACTTCCTCTCCTGGTTTCGCGACAAACGTTGTGATCCCGTGCCGAAAAAAGACAGTGTCCGCTGGTTGTTCGGTGGTTCGATCAATCTCTCGTCCACACTCGATGGAATGGCGCTGCTGGATCGGATCAATGACCTTGAAGATATCGCGTTACCTAGTCTGACTGCAGGGCAGATCGAAGCCTTCGTCTCGGAAATGCTGGGATCCCGGCAGGTGGCCTTTGAAAAGAAGGTCCCGGCGCGGCTGCGCGAGTTGTTGGGCCGTCCGATCCCTCTCTTTCTCCAGATGCTCACTCAGGACATGTATCGCTCCTGGCGAAGTCATCAGCGCAAGTTGAAGCCCGCTGATGTTGATGCCGAGTTCGCTCGTTTCGTTACCAGCACGGCCGCGCAGGACAAACTCCAGCACTACTACACTCGTCTGGCTAAATATTACGAGGAGCCCGCGCTTACGCAGGCGCACTCGGTGCTGAACCAGCTTTGCCAGATAGGTGACAATGGAGCCAGTCGATCCGCCTTGATGCAGCTTGTTGATGCTACTTATCCACCTGGTAAGCTGCCGCCAATTCACGAACGGAAGCGCTTGTTTCTTCAACTCATGCGCGATCTGGAGAACGACTTTTACATCACTGAAGTTACCCCTGAACGCTACGGCTTTGCCAGTGGCATCATGAAAGCTTGGTGGAGGAAGCACTATGCTTGATACATCTACACCCACGTCTCAAGTCGGCTTTTACCGGGCCGGCCTCATGTCGCCTGAGCATCGGCGTTTCGTCACGGTCGGGCGCAGTCACTTGCTGGCGGACGTGATCGAGGCCCTGAAGAAAAACGCAGGCCGCACGGCGAAGCACCACGCCCTTTTCATCGGTCTGCGTGGTATGGGGAAGACGCATCTTCTCTCCTTGATCGAGGACGAAATTGCCGTTGATCCACAGCTCGCCGAACACTACCTCGTCGTGCGCTTCCCGGAGGAAAGCTTGCGCACCTTGTCCTTCGCTGACTTCCTGCTGGGGATGATCGAGATCCTCGCGGCCATTCGGCCAGAGGAGCTCCAGTGGGCATCGCTGTTGAAGGAAATGCTGGGCGAGGAGGACGATACGAAGATCGTCGATACCCTTGTGCCAGCGATTCGGAAGGCGAACCAGCAGTACAATCGCACGCTGGTCCTCATGCTTGAGAACGTGGGTGAAATCTTTAGCCGACAGATCAAAGACAAACGAGAGATCGGTGCCTTGCGGAAGTTCCTCATGGAGTCAAAAAACGGCTGCTTACTGATTGGCACAGCCACCATGAACTTCGATGGACTGACTAGCGTGGATGAGCCGTTCTACGACTTCTTTGATGTGCAGCACCTCGATCATCTCACACAGGATCAGAGCACGGCCCTGGTTCACCGAAGCCTGGAGTGGTCAAAGCGCAATGACCTGCTGGCGCAGTGGGACGCACTCTATCCAAAACTCATTGCCCTGTACCGCATGACGGGTGGCAATCCTCGCCTCACCGTCATGCTTTCGGACCTTATTTCGAAGGATTCTGTGGTGGAGGTGCGCGATCAATTCCGCCGTCTGCTCGATCAGATCACCCCCTTCTTTCAGGACCGGCTCAACAACCTCGGCGCGCAGGAGCGTGCGCTGCTAGAGACCATGGCTACCATGCGGGACACGGAGAAGACGCCTGGCAGCATCGCCGCTCGGATGCGGAAGAAGGTGACCCATATCTCCACGCTGTTAAAGCGTCTCAGCGATCTCCGACTCGTCACTGCCAGTGCGCATCCGACGGATAAGCGCGTGCGCCTCTACACCATCAGCGAGGGTTTCTTCGACCTCTGGCTCTACATGAACAATTCTCGCGGAGCCCGCGAGCGTTTGCCCTTTCTGCTCGACTTCTTCGCCAGCTTCTACCCCAGCTACCTGGAGCGCGAGCGTAAGCGTGCCGAGTTGCTGGGCAAGTCCGGAAGATCTGACGCCCAAGCCAACGCCCTTGCAGCGCTCGATACGCTCAGTGAAGTCGGCACCGCGTCAGAGAAGGCCCGGTCCAAGGTCTTCCTCGCCACTGCCTACTTCAACACCGGACATGAGGATGATGGTCGTGCGGTGCTCCGTGAGGCCGTGGCCCAGCCTCTGGACCGCATGGGCACCTGGATCGTCCGCAGCGCCGTCGCCGAGCCCTACCCGGACTATCTCTCCGAGATGCAGGAACTAATCACCCTTTGGGACGAGCACCGCAGCGGCAATCTCGAAGCCTTCGTGCGCAAGATGCGTGAAATGGGCGATGGCTTCACCCCATTCGCCTACTCGAAGGCCAAGCTCGCCTTTCTTGAAGCGCATTTGGAAGAGATCCCACCTGGAGCGGATCGAGTTCTGCTAAGGCTTAAAATCGGGAGTATCCATAATGAGTTGGCGCATTGGTCGGAGGCTGAAACTCAGCTGCGTCTTGCTTTGGAAGAGGCTGAATTAGGTGAACGTTCACTACTCGCATGGGCGCTGAACGACTACGCGCAACTGCTGAAAGCCACGAACCGGCTCGCAGAGGCGGAGCCGCTGATGCATCGCGCCCTTGCGCTGGATAGAGCGAGCTTTGGCCCCGATCATCCCAACGTCGCCGTTGGCCTCAACAACCTCGCGTTGCTGCTGCAAGCCACGAACCGTCTGGCAGAGGCGGAGCGGCTACTGCGCCGAGCTCTTGCGCTGGATGAAACGAGCTTTGGCTCCGATCACTCTACAGTCGCCATCCGGCTCAACAACCTCGCGCAACTCTTGCAAGACACGAACCGGTGGGCCGAGGCTGAACCGCTGATGCGTCGCGCACTGGCGGTGGATGAATCGAGTTTTGGCCCCGACCATCCCAAGGTCGCCAGAGACCTCAACAACCTCGCGTTGCTGCTGCAAGCCACGAACCGACTGGCCGAGGCGGAACCTCTGATGCGCCGGGCACTGGCGCTGGATGAAACGAGTTTTGGCCCGGATCATCCCAACGTCGCCATTCGGCTCAACAACCTCGCGTTGCTGCTGCAAGCCACGAACCGACTGGCCGAGGCGGAACCGCTGATGCGCCGGGCTCTGACGCTGGATGAAACGAGTTTTGGCCCGGTTCATCCCAACGTCGCCATCCGGCTCAACAACCTCGCGTTGCTGCTGCAAGCCACGAACCGTCTAGCGGAGGCGGAGCCGCTGATGCGTCGGTCTTTGGAGATCCTGGATCAGTTCACGATGACCACCGGCCACCCGCACCCCGAACTCGAAAACGCCACGCAAAACTATCTGCTGGTGCTTCAAGACAAAGGCCTGACGCCAGTCGAGGCTGAAGCGGAGATTGAGTCGATGCGGAGGAATGAAAAAAGCGGCTGAGTTGCCTCAGCCGCCTTGGAGTTGAAGGAATGAAGCGGGCAGGATGCCCGCTGCACTGGGGACAGGCAGGATGCCTGTGTTACCCGATCACTTCTGGCCAGTCGGTGTGGAACATCTCGCCTTCGGGTTTGTCGGTGCGTTCGTAGGTGTGGGCACCGAAGAAGTCGCGCTGGGCCTGGAGCAAGTTGGCGGGGAGGCGGGCGGCGCGGTAGCTGTCGTAGTAGCCGAGGGAGGCGCTGAAGGCGGGGACGGGGATGCCGTTCAGGGTCGCGAGGCTGACGACCTCGCGCCAATTCTGCTGGGTCGTGCTGAGGAGATCCTTGAAGAAGGGGTCCAGCATGAGGTTGGCGAGATCTGCGTTGGTGCGGTAGGCGTCGGTGATGCGGTTGAGGAACTTGGCCCGGATGATGCAACCGCCACGCCAGATGGCGGCGATGCGGCCGAGGTCGAGGCCCCAGTTCTTCTTCTCGCCCATGGTCTTGATGAGATCGAGGCCCTGCGCGTAGCTGATGATCTTGGAGGCGTAGAGGGCGTCGTGCACCTTCTTGACGAGCTCTGCCTTATCGAGGGTGATATTGACCGTTGGGCCGGTGAGTTGGCTGCTGGCGGCGACGCGCTGCTTCTTCTGGGAAGAAAGGATACGGGCTTCCACGGCGGCGTTGATGGTGCTGATGACGACGGCATTTTCTGCGGCGTTCATGAGCGTCCATTGACCCGTGCCTTTTTGCCCGGCCTTATCGACGATGAGTTCGACGATGGGTTTGCCAGTCTCGGGATCTTTTTGCTCGAGCGCCTTGCCGGAAATCTGGATGAGGTAGCTGAGGAGGTCGCCTTCGTTCCACTCGTTGAAGATGGTAGCCATCTCGTCGGTGGTGAATCCGGCGTGCTTGAAGATGTTGTAGGCTTCGCAGATCAACTGCATATCGCCGTACTCGATGCCGTTGTGGATCATCTTCACGTAGTGACCGGCACCGCCAGGACCGATGTGGATGACGCAGGGCTCGCCATCGACCTTCGCCGCGATGCTTTCGAAGATGGGCTTCATGACTTCCCACGTGGAGGCGGGGCCGCCGGGCATAATGCTGGGCCCTTTGCGGGCACCTTCTTCACCGCCGGAGACACCCGCGCCGATGAAGCGCAGACCTTTGTCGGCGAGGTAGGCGTCGCGACGCTCGGTGGTCTGGTAGAAGCTGTTGCCGCCGTCGATGATGATGTCGTCTTTATCGAGGAGGGGGATCAATTGCTCGATCACGGCGTCCACTGCGTCGCGGTCGCTGTCCTTCACGGCGGTGGATTTGACCATGATGTGGATCTTGCGGGGCAGGGCGAGGCTCTGGACGAACTCTTCGAGCGTGTGGGCACCGACGAGGGCTTTGCCAGGGTGCTTGGCAATGAATTCATCCGTCACGCTGGTGGTGCGGTTGAAGACGCTGACCTGAAAGCCGCGGCTCTCAACATTCAACACGAGGTTCTGGCCCATTACGGCGAGGCCAATCAGTCCGAAGTCACTTTTTTTGCTCATAGATTATAGGGGCCTGAGACATAGCGCCCCGGCAGGGTTTGGCAACGGAAAATGCCGGGTCGCAGTCCAGGGTTGACCCGGCCCTTTGGCGGGGCAGGGTCGGGGGCTTCTTTCTCATGCGCGTCGCCTCCTACTGCACCACTTTTTTAAAGCCGGAAATGCTTCACATTTACCGTCAGATCACGGGTCTGAAGGAGTGGGAGACTTTTGTGGTGACGAAAGAGCGGCTCTGCGAGGACCTGTATCCGATGCCAGAGGGCGGGATCGAGGTGGTGCCAAAGCTGCGCAGCAATTTTGTGCGGCGGTTTTGGCTCAAATACATCAAGCGCGAGCCTGCCATTGTTTATCGGGGGGAGTACGGTCTGCTGGCAAACATTCTGGAGCGTCGTCACTGCGATGTCCTTCACGTCTATTTTGGACATACCGGGGTGCATCTGCTGCCGTTCCTGAAGCGTTGGCCAAAGCCGAGCGTGGTGTCTTTTCACGGCATGGACGTGCAGACGCGTGCGAACGATCCGACCTACGAGGTGCGGCTGCGAGAGTTGCTACAGACGACAACGCTGGTGCTCGCGCGGTCGAGGTCTCTTCAGGAGCGATTGCGGGATCTGGGATGTCCGGAAGATAAGTTGCGGCTGAATCGGACTGGGATCCCTCTGGACCAGTTTCCGCAAGTCGAGCGGAAGGCCCCCACCGATGGTGCCTGGCACCTGGTGCAGGCCTGTCGCTTGATCGAAAAGAAGGGGCTGGACGATGCGCTGCATGCCTTTGCGGAATTTTCCAAACGTCACCCTGCGGCGAAGTTTACGATTGCAGGCGAGGGGCCGCTTTTGGGTGAGCTAGAAAAGCTGAGCGATGAGTTGGGGCTCACTGACAAGGTTCGTTTTGCGGGGTTCTTAAAGGGGCGGGCACTCTGCGATCTGTATCACACGGCCCATCTGTTTGTGCACCCGAGTCGGATCACGGCGGATGGCAATCAAGAGGGCATTCCGAATGCGATGCTGGAGGCGATGGCGACGGGCTTGCCTGTGGTGGCGACCTTGCACGGCGGGATTCCTGAGGCGGTGCGTAACGGTGTGACAGGGATCTTGACGCCAGAGAGGGATCGTGCGGGGCTGGTGGCATCGCTGTTTGCTCTGACGGATGATGCCGAAAGTTGGCAGGCCTTTAGCCAAGCTGCCAGTCGTGACATTCTGGAGAACTTCGAGGCGGGCGCACAGATCGCGAAGCTTGAGGCGGTGTACGCTGAAGCGGTTGCGAGGTCGTCCTGATCAACGAAAAATGGCCGGTGCAGACATGCTGCGACCGGCCATCGTGGAAAGCGTGATACGCCTGCTGATTACTTCTTGGCGAGTGCGTTCTTGATGAGGGCGACGACGGCCATGAGGATGCCGCCACCTGCTGCGGCGCCAGCAGTTCCGGTTGCCATGGGGCCGCCGAGGTCAACGCCGAGCTTGGCGAGGAGTTCCGCGCCGCCAGCACCGCCGATGAGGCCCATGACGGTGTTGAGGATGACGCCCATGTTCAATTTCTTGATGAGAGCGCCGACTGCGTTGCCACCGAGGGCTCCGGTGATGAGTTGGATGATCAGGTCTTGTGACATGGTAAGGTGCGAGGTTGGATGTGGTTGTGGTTAGCGACGCAGATGCCTAGGTAGGCACCTGCGCGGGGAACTCTGTCATCCATCCTAGCGATTTCGTTCGAAATGAATCGTCACGATTTCGCCTCTACTCTGACCGTGGGCTTACAAGTGGATCTCGGTTCCAATGCCGACATCGGTGAAGATTTCGAGAATCAATGCATGCGGGATGCGGCCATCGATGAGGTGGACTTTACCGACGCCACCACGCAGCGATGCGAGCGAAGAGTCCACTTTGGGAATCATGCCGCCGCTGATAATGCCATCGCGCTTCAGGCGATCAATCTCGATGGGATCAAGCGTGGGGATCAGGGTGGTGGCATCTTTGGGATCGCGCATGACGCCGAGCACATCGCTGAGGAAAATGAGCTTGGCTGCTTTGAGCCGAGTGGCGAGGGCACAGGCGGCGAGGTCTGCGTTGACGTTGAGGGTGTTGCCGGAATTGTTTTCTCTGGCAACGGGCGAGACGACGGGAACGAATTCACCAGCGACTGCGGCTTGAATTAGGCCGAGCTTGCAGTCGGTGACTTGCCCCACGAAACCGAGGTCAACGAGTTGGCCTGTGGCGGGATCTTTGCCGGGCATTTTTTCCCCGAGGAAGACTTCCGTACCGGGAACGCCCACGGCCTTTCCTCCGAAGTGATTGATGCGGGAGACGATCTCTGGATTGATGATGCGTGCGAGAGTTTCTTCGACAATGCGGATGGTGTCTGCATCCGTGACGCGCATGCCGCCGATGAAGTTGGCCTTCAGTCCGGCTTCTTCCATGGCCTTTGAAATGGCCTTTCCGCCGCCATGGACGATGACGGGATTGATGCCAACGGCTTCAAGAAAAACGACGTCGCGCAGGAGTTGTTCCACCAGCACTGGGTCCTCCATCGCACTGCCACCGACCTTGATGAGAAAGGTGCTACCACGGAAGGACTGCATGTAGGGCAGTGCCTCCAGGAGGACGTCGGCTTTTTGGATCTGATCTTGCATGGGTTTAAGAATGGGGGCGATGCCTCAGGCAAGGCCTTGCTGGCGGCGGGCGTGGACGGCGGCGGAGTATTCGCTGGCGTTGAAGTCCACGTATTCTTCAGAGAGGTCGCTGGTGTAAACGACGTAGTTGGCACTGCCCATGTTCAGGTCGATGGTGACGGAGAACTTGGGCTCTTTCACGATCTTTTCGAGCTCGCTGACAGGCGTGGTGGAGGTGAGCCCGCCTTTGCAAGCGAGCGATCCGCCGAAATAGATATCGATCAGTTCCTCCCGGATCCGTGCGCCGGAGTAGCCGACGGCGTGGATGACACGCCCCCAGTTGGGATCACTGCCATGCCAGGAGCACTTCACCAGCATGGACTTGGCGACGGCTTCTGCGGCTTTTTTCGCGTCGTCATGGGTCTTGGCGTTGCGCACGCGGATCTCCACGAACTTGGTGACGCGTTCGCCATCGGAGACGATCATCTTGGCCAGTTCGATCATGACCTTATGCAGGGCGCAACGGAAGAGTGTGGCCTCCTCCGATCCACGCTTGATGGCGGGTGCGTCTGCCTGACCATTGCTCATGACAATGACGGTGTCGTTCGTGCTGGTATCACCATCGATGGTGATGCAGTTGAAGCTCTGTTCGACCGCATAGCGGACGGCGCGCTTCAGTTCGTCTTTGGATACCTTGGCATCCGTGGTGATGAAGCTGAGCATGGTCGCCATATTCGGGCAGATCATGCCTGCACCTTTCGCGATACCACCTACGTGGAAGTGGCCATCACCGCAAGGGACGCGGATAGCGTACGACTTGGGCTTCGTATCGCTGGTCATGATCGCGCGCGCGGCTTCGTCTGATCCGTCATCTTTGAGGCTAGCGTTCAGTTCCCCGATGTTGGGGAGGATGCGCTGCATGGGCATCGGCATGCCGATGATGCCTGTGGAGCAAACCAGGACCTGACGCGACCGCAGGCCGAGACTTTTGGCGACGGTCGCAGCGGTGGCTTTGGCATCCTGGATGCCCTGGACACCGGTGCAGGCGTTGGCGTTCCCACTGTTGGCGATGATGGCGCGGATGTCGCTCTCTCTCCGGACGTGATCCATGGAGACACGGACACAACCTGCTCGGACCTTATTGGTGGTAAAAACGGCATCGGTGACGGCGGGTGTGTCTGAGACGATCATCGTTAAATCCAGGCGCTTCACGTCTGGATTTTTGATGCCACAAGCAATCGCACCAGCTCGGAAGCCACGCGCGGCGGTCACTCCGCCGTCGATGGTTTCGAAGGGGATTCGCACATCTTTACAGGGATCGAATTCGTCCATTGTCGGGAGGCTCTATCAAACGTACATCAGGCCAGCGGTGGCAGGGAAGCCGCAGACGAGGTTCATATTCTGAACCGCCTGACTGGCGGCCCCCTTGCCAAGATTGTCTTCGGCGCTGAGCAGGATAAGCCTGCCTGCGCGCGTATCGATGGTCCAACCGATGTCGATGAAATTGGTCCCGACGACGTTCTTGGTGTCTGGGCACTGGCCGGGGCCGAGCAGGCGCACGAAAGGCTGGTCTGCATAGGCGGCCTGCATCGCGGCGGTGATCTGGTCCAGAGTCACGCCTTCGCGGGGTGTCGCAAAGGTGGTGGTATGGATCCCTGAATGAACGGGCACGAGATGGGGGATGAACGAGATTTTTACAGTGCGGCCAGCAGCGATGTCGAGCTCCTGGCCGATCTCGCTGAGATGACGATGCTTGGGCACACTGTAGGCCCGGAGACTGCCTGTGACTTCGCAAAACAGGAAGGGAACGCTTTCTTTTCTACCGCCACCGCTGGCTCCGCTCATGCTAGAGACTGCGATGGGATCCTCTGCCAGCAAGTTGGAGCGGAGCAGGGGGATCAAAGGGAGCAGAATGCTGGTCGGGTAGCATCCAGGACATGCGATCAGCCGCGCATCGCGAATGGAATCGCTGCGGACCTCCGGCAAGGCATAGACGGCTTCTGCCAGCAGCTCTGGCGCTGCGTGGGGGTGGCCGTAGAACTCTTCGTATAGCTCGGCACTGCGGAGGCGGAAGTCTGCGCTGAGGTCGATGACGCAGATTCCTTCGGTCAAGAGCTTCGGTGCGTACTCGACCGATACCCCGTGTGGCAGGGCCAGAAAGGCGATGGTCGCGCCTGCTGCCTTCATGGCCGAAACATCGGGTTGGGAAAACTGCAGTGTGTCCGCATTACCGACCCCGCGCAGTCTGGGAAATTCAGCAGAAAGTGTGCGCCCAGCTAGGGAGCGTGAAGTCACGGCGACGAGTTCCACGCCATCGTGACGATACAGGAGGCGTAACAACTCCATTCCAGAGTATCCACTGGCACCGACGACTGCGATTTTAACTTTTGCTGACATGAGGGGGGAGGGGATTATGAAACAGAGGACCCACACCGCAACCCCGAATTGATTCTCATTTTTCGTCCATTTATTATGAGGTCTTTAGCAATCCTTGACTCTATGCACTTGGCGAGACGCCCAGCTATGTTACTGTAACGAATGGCCAAGTCCTCCCTGAATTCTCTTCGTCGTCCATTTTGTCTCATTCTCGCCGCTGCGGGCCTGCTCGCCGCCATGCCTGGACACGGGCAGGAGGCACCGATCGCGCGGGCGGTCGGGTCGGAGGGGGATATCGCCGCAGAGGAACTGGCCATGAAGTTCGTCACCGCCAAGTCTGCCGATGAGGTGCTGCCAATGATATTGAATGGAGAAAGAAATGCCGCAGCGGTGAAGGCCTTTTTTGCGGACTACAAGCCGCCAGTACTTCCCACCATTCGCCTGATTCAATCGGATGGCGGCAAGGGGGATGGTGACTCGATCTTTAACGTGTCTGCACCGGAGTGGACGGATCCGGCGGCGGTTCTCGTGGTGAAATCAAAGGAAGGTCCGAAAGTGGATTGGGGGCTCTTTGAGGAATTTTATTCGCAGGCTTTGCTGAAGTTCTTGGAAAAAGAGGAGCCAAGCACGGGGACGTTTCGCGTCCTATTGAAGCGTATCCATTACTTTGAAACGGACGTGCCGGAACTTGACCAGAAGGAATGCTTTCAGGCTGCCGCACTTTCCAACAACTGGGCCGGGAACGTCTTTGTCCGCAAGGATAACGACCTGTTGTCGAAGCTGAGCAAGCAACTGCCTTGGGGGGCTATCAGTTCAGCGGTGGTGAATCTCAAGTCGCACAAAGCGCAGGAGGGAATGTGGGTGGAGGTCGTCGGTGTGCCCAGTTTCTTCTGGACCACGACGGCCAACTAAAACACGGCTTTGCGGTGGAAGAGAAAGCTCTCCAGTAAGAGCAGCAGCACGATGGCCCAGATCAGGATCTGAGGAATCGTCCACTGCTGCAGCCATCCTGGCCGTTGGATCGCTGCGGAGGTATCGGCCTTTGCTGTGGCCGTCTCCAGCGTGTGGGTGGGCACATTTGTCTCCGTTTCGGATCCAAGGATGCAGGCTCCTTTTCGCCCATCCGCCGTCTCCCACATCCCGATGCGGAGCAAGGAGACAAATCCTGACGCAGGCTCGTCGGTGGCCGTGCGGAAGCCTCCGCCATCCCACTCCGTCCACCGCAGTGGTCCGTCGGTTGTCAGGATGGCCCCGGTGTGTCGGACCTCATAGCTGCTGAGGGTGCTGGAGGATTCTCCACACCAATAGAGCGCATTGCCTAGCACCAAAGGGAACGGGGGCAGCAGGGCTAAGTTCTCTGATCGTGAAGGCGAAAACGCACTGACAAGCAGGCGCTGTCCGTTTACTTCGCCCGCAGCCAGGAGCGGTTCCGACCCTGCCATCCAAAGCGGCTCCACGGAGGAGGGCAACGAGAGGATGGCCGTCTGAGTCAGTGAGAGGCGGCTTGACGAGACCCGAAACAAAACGGGATGGTCTGGGGCAGTCGTCCGCACTGCCGGAACGGGCACCCCTCGGGGGCCGAGGGAGCGCACGCTGATCGGGCCTGCATCGCTAACGGGGCTGAGCACCAGCGCTGGCCGATCCACGGGCCATGGGTTCGGCACCCAGTTTTCAAAGACATAGACGTCTGGCGTCTGCTTGGGCGGCCAGTCCTGTGGACGACCGCGCAGCATTTCGATGCGGCCTTGCTCGATGAGGGCCTTGAGCGCGAGCTCGATAAAGGGGTCCGGCTTTTCTGTGAACCAGGCGACGATCAGTGGCTTCCCTGCGGGCAGTGGGGCGACGATCCCATCGTCTGCGGCGAGACAATCGCCGGGAGTGGAGAGTCGAAATTCAACCTGCTGCCCATGCACGCCTTCGAGCGGAAGGAGCAGTGAGGTCGAATCCCCCGGTGAGAGGTCGAGTTCCCGCAGTTGGGCGATCCTCCCTCCCAAATGCACCTCCAGAGTACTGGTGATTTTTTGGGGATTGCTGGCGGCGGCCGTGACTTTCACAAAGCCTTCAAAACGATCCCGTGACAGCGGGGCCGGGCGGATCTGAAAGGCGGTGATGCCGACGTTTACAGCCGTGCTCAGTGCACAATCGATAAAGGTGTATGGCTGCCTAGACAGATCCGCCTCCACCGTGGTCCACGGCGTGTCGCTCGCATGCCAGACCTGGGATCGTGATTCGAGTTCTGCGAGGCGACGCGTGGTGATTTTGGCGGCCTCATCACCGCCTTCGACCGGCGCGACGACCAGGGATTCGAGCGCACGGAGGCAATCGCGCTGGTTGCGACTGCGGGAGAGGACGACGCGGGGCTTGGATTCAACGGCGACGAGAGAAAGCTGCGTTTGCGCGGGAAGATTGCGCACCTTTTCCGCCAGCAACTTTTGGGCGAGTTGGAGCCTCGATCCGCCACGCTCATCCTTGGCCGCCATGGAGGCACTGCAATCAACGACCAGGACGACGGCGTCCTCCGAATCAACGCTTGCATCCGAGGTCGGACGAGCCAGGGCAAAGACGCCCAAAAGCAAAATCAGCAGCGTCAGCAGCAGCGACAGCAGCCGCTTGAGGCGGCGGAGCCAGGCAGATTCTTGGTGCTCGCGCGAGAGCGCGCGGAAGAACAGCAGGGTGGAGACGGGCACCTTGCGCGCCCGACGCCGGAAGAGATACAAGGCCAGCGGGATGAGCGCCAGCCAAGCAAGGTGCAGCAAATGGGGAGCCAGGAAATGCATGAGCCCGATGGACCGCAGTCAAGGGCAGGTGGCACCCTGGGTCAAGGTTATTGACCGCCGGCAGCTTTTTTGACGGCCTCTTGGCTTTCGGGGGAAAGGTCAGCGACAGGGTAGGTGTAAACCGTTCCGTCTTCAGCCTTCAAGAGCACCCGGTCAGCTCCGTCCATGCCTTGGAAACTAGCCTGCAGCGATTTGCCGGCGGCGTTCGTCCAGGTGGCCATAGCTCCGGCGGTGGGAGCCCCTGGTGCTGGCGCAGGTGCTGCTGCGGGGGCTGCGGAACCATCAAAATTGGCACCCTCCGTGATCCAGGCGCTGAGCACGCCCATTTCAGCTGCAGTGAGGCGATTCTTCCCTTTGGGAGGCATGACATCTTCGTCATCGTCAGGCAGGCCGACGGTGATGACGAGACTGCTCTTGCGGGGTTCACCCGCTTTCACCTGTTTTTCGAGGTCTTCTTTGCGATCAATGGCGAAGTCTCCCTTCGTCTTGTTCTTGGCCACGCTGTGGCACTCCGCGCACTTGCGGCTGAGGATCGGGTACACGTCCTTTTTGAAGTCGGCAGCGTTGGCGGCATGGGCGACGGAGACGATCGTGAGGATGGCGAGGAGGTGGTTGATTTTCATTTGGGTGCGCGTGTTGTATCAGGGAGACGAATGTCCGTCCAGCTTTCTTAGTCTGGATTAATCAAAGCGGCGGATCACGGCACGCTTGCGCAGGCCCTTCAACCAGTTGTCGAGGCTGCCCCTGGACTTCTGCTGGTTGATCATACGCTCAATCTGTGGGCGCAGGGTTTCGAGAGGGACCGGGGTGCCGAGCTTCTTGGCCTCGCAGTAAATAATGATGAACATCGTCTCGTCATCAATCACCGGGGAGACGCCGCCATCCTTCACGAGGAAGGCCGCATCCGCGATGGACTTCTTCATCTGCTTCCGATCCATCCAGGGCCACTCGCCACCATCGTCGGAACGGCTGTCCTGGGACTCTGCCTTGGCGATCGCTGCGAAGTCTCCGCCAGCGACGACGCGGGAGCGGATGTCCTGGGCGAGGCGGCGCTGCCCATCGAGGGTGATGTTCGGGTCGCCCGTGAATTTGGGAATGGAGATCGTGCTGATCTTGATCATGTCGTTTTCCCGGTATTCGGCGATGTGCTCCTGGTAATACTGCTCCACTTCGCGTGGGGTCGGTGGGGCCTGTTCGGCGGCGTATTTGCCGCGCATCACATTCACGATGATCATGCGCTCGCGGACTTCGCGGAATTTCTTCATCGTCATTCCCGTACGGGCCAGTTCGGTGACGAATTCATCGCGGTTGCCTTTGAAGTTTTCGCGGATGATGCCGTTGATGTCGTCCTCGACATACTGCGCCTTGATGACGCCGCCGATCTTCTTGAACTCTGCCAAGATCAGTTGGCGGTCAATGAGATCGTCCAGGGCGTTGGCGCGCACTTTGGCGACTTCGGCCTGGAGGGCACCTGGATCGTTGCGGAACTGGAAGGCGGCGACTTGCTCTTGGGCCTTCACGGCATCGCGCACCTCTGACCACGTGATGACTTGGCCATTCACGACCGCCGCGATGCCGTTGGCGGAGCCGGTGAGCCCAGGGGATGCGCCCCGACGGCTGCCTGCTGCTGCGGGCGTCTCCGGTGTGCCGACGGCTGGTGGCGGCGTCGCTGCGGTTGGCTGTGGGTCATTGCTTGAACATGCCGCTGCGAAGAGGATGGACAGGCAGCAGAAAAGGCGGGCGGAAGACAAAGTCATGATGAGAGGCAATGCTTATCAGGGCAAATCCGGCAAGCAAGGGCAAAAAATTCTGGAGAATGTGGCAGATCACTTCCATGCCGCATCCTGCCATCCTGCATGGACGGGACGGTCAAAGCGATAGATTTGGCGGCGTCATCGCGAATTCACTGCTGATGATTCGTCGTAACCTTCAAGCCGAACTCCGCCAGGAATACGCCCGGCATCTCTCGCGTCGTTGGTTTTTTAAAGACTGCGGTGTCGGGCTGGCCTCCATCGCGGCCATGGATTTGCTGGGGCAGGGAGCACAGGCTGCGCCAGCACCGATCAGTCCGCTGGCGCAAAAACGTCCGCAGTATCCGGCCAAGGCGAAGAGGGTGATCTACCTTTTTATGGGTGGCGCTCCCAGCCATTTGGAGCTCTTTGACAATAAGCCGGAGCTCTCCAAGTGGGATGGCAAACTGCCACCGCCGGAACTGCTGCAAGGCTACCGCGCCGCCTTCATCAATCCAAACAGCACCCTGCTGGGCCCGAAATACAAGTTCTCTCGCCACGGCCAATCCGGCGCAGAGATCAGCGAGTTGCTCCCACACACGGCGAGTGTGGCCGATGATCTGACGATTGTGCGCTCCATGAAGACGGATGCGTTCAACCATGCCCCGGCGCAGATCTTGATGAGCACCGGATCGCAAATCTTCGGGCGGCCCAGTTTTGGGGCTTGGACGCTGTATGGCCTGGGTACGGAAAATCAGGACGTGCCTGGGTATGTGGTGATGCAGAGCGGGGCCAAGGGGCCGAGTGGTGGTCTTTCGAACTTTGGGTGCGGATTCCTGCCGACCATTTACCAGGGCGTGCCCTTCCGCAGCGCCGGGGAGCCAGTGCTGTATTTGACGAATCCAGAAGGCGTCAGCGATGCGACCCAGCGGGACACCTTGGATGTTCTCAAGACGCTGAATGAGGAGCGCCTAGCCACGGTCGGTGACCCAGAGATTGCGGCGCGCATCAATAGCTTTGAGCTGGCCTACCGCATGCAAAAGACCGCCCCCGAGCTGATGGATATCAGCCGTGAGCCGCAGCACATCCTCGATATGTATGGAGCGAAGCCGGGGGAGGCATCCTTTGCCAACAACTGCCTCTTGGCCCGCCGATTGATCGAGGGTGGGGTACGTTTTGTGCAGCTCTTCCACGAGGCCTGGGATCATCACGGCGGTTTGACGAAGGGCCTGAAGGAGCAATGCGCGCAGACGGATCAACCTTGCGCAGCGCTGGTCCGCGATTTGAAGCAGCGTGGCCTGCTGGAGGATACCATCGTGATCTGGGGCGGTGAGTTTGGTCGCACGCCGATGGTTCAGGGTGGGAATGACGGTCGGGATCATCACCCGAATTGCTTTAGCATGTGGTTTGCAGGCGGCGGGATGAAGCCGGGGCTGACGCTGGGTGGCAGCGATGAATTCGGCTTCAACGTGACAGAGGACCCTGTGCATGTGCATGATCTGCATGCGACGCTCCTGCATCTTTTGGGCTTTGACCACACAAAGCTGGCCGTGAAATTCCAGGGGCTAAATATGCGCCTCACGGGGGTGCATGGGGAACTGGTTGATAAGTTGTTGGTCTGATGCGTCGTACTCAGTTCCGTGATCCTTCGGCCCCCGACCTACCTTTTCCTCCTTCTCATTTCCCTAGCCTCCGCTGGCGCGGCGGAGCGCGTGCAGTTTAATCGCGATGTGCGGCCCATCCTGTCTGACAAGTGCTTTCACTGTCATGGCCCGGATGATAAGAAGCGCGAGGCTGGCCTGCGGCTCGATGTGCGGGCAGAGGCGCTGAAGAAGGGCGAGTCTGGCAGCACCGCCATCGTTCCAGGGAAGCCGGATTTGAGCGCCGTCATCGAGCGAATCACCACTACCTCGACGGACGACATCATGCCACCTGCCAAGATGCACAAGGCGGTGACAAAAGCGGAGATCGAGTTGCTCCAGCGGTGGATCGCTGAGGGCGCGGAGTATCAGGGCCACTGGGCCTTTGAGCCCGTCCGCGCACCGCAGGTCCCCCAGGTGGCTGGCGCAGCGATGCCTGTGGATGCCTTTATCCGGCAGCAACTCCAGAAGCAGGGGCTGGCACCTTCTCCCGAGGCGGACAAGGCCACACTAATCCGACGCGTCACCCTGGATCTGGTGGGCCTGCCTCCCACACCGGAGGATGTGCGTGCCTTCGTCGCAGACACTTCCCCACAGGCCTTTGAGGCGCTGGTTGATCGGCTGCTCGCCTCCCAACAATATGGGGAGCACATGGCCCGCCAGTGGCTGGATTTTGCGCGTTTTGCGGATAGCAATGGCTTCCAGACAGATAGCAGTCGCAGCATGTGGCCCTGGCGGGATTGGGTGATCCGGGCCTTCAACGACAACCTTCCGTATGACCAGTTCACCGTTCAGCAGATCGCAGGGGATCTCTTGCCAAATGCCGCGCAGGACCAGGTCATCGCCACCGGGTTCAATCGCAATCACCGCATCAATGGAGAGGGCGGCATCATCGCGGAGGAATGGCGCATCGAAAACATCATCGACCGTGTGGAGACGACCAGCTTCACCTGGCTGGGGCTCACGCTGAATTGCTGCCGCTGCCACGATCACAAGTATGATCCCTTCACTCAAAAGGACTTCTACAGCCTGTTCGCCTTCTTCAATAACGTCGAAGAAAGCGGCACGATCCAGGGTGCCTCCAATCGGTCTGGCGGGAATTCCGTGCCGTTTTTGAAGGTGACATCGGCAGAGCAAAAGGCCAAGCTGGACGCACTCCAGGCCGCCGCCAACGCGGCGACCAAGGCCGTGCGCACGGCGGAGAAGGACCTGCCGAAACTAGTCGCCGCCTGGGAGCCGACCTTGGCCGATAGTAAGCAGGTCGCGAAGTCTGCTTGGCAGCGGTTGGAGCCCGAAAGCGTCACGTCAAAGTTCGGTGCCACGCTGACACGGCAGGCAGACGGCAGCTACTTGGCCGGTGGCAAGAATCCGCCCAAGGACGTGTACGTTTTTGACGCCGCCATGCCCGCCGATGGTGCCAGCGCATTTCTCCTCGAGTGCTTCCCTGATCCCAGCCTGCCCAATCAGAGCCTCGGGCGTCACCCGAACGGGAATTTTGTGCTGTCAGACTTTGATGTCTTTGTACAAAAACCCGGCGGCAAGCCAGAGAAACAAGTCGTCGCCAAGGCCAGTGCGGATTATTCCCAGAAGGGCTATGAGATCGGCGGCGTGGTGGACAAAAAGTCCGGCAGAGGCTGGGCGATCGATGGCCCGACCAAGCGCGATCCACGCCGCGCGATGTTTGTTTTGAAGACGCCGCTGCCCCCACAGGCAGGTGCCAAATTGCTGCTGCGTCTCCGCCATGAGGCCATCACCAGCCACAACATCGGGCGCTTCCGCCTGTCCTGGGCTGCGGCGGATGCTGGGGAGGTCAAACTGGATGGGGATACCTCCCTGGCGGAGATCAAACTCATCGCCGCCATCCCCGCTGCCAAGCGCACGCCAGATCAGGTAAAGCGCCTCCACACCTTCTTCCGGGCCAACGTGGAGAGCCCGCTGCGGGCCGCCGACCAGGCCTTGGCGGCTGCAAGCAGTGCCCTGACAACGTTTGAGGACACCCTGCCGACCACCATGGTCATGAAGGAGGCTGCGACTCCGCGCGATGCCTTTGTGCTGACGCGCGGCGAGTATGATAAGCCCGCCGCCAAGGTCACCATGGCCACGCCTGCCGTGCTGCCCCCGATGCCTAAAGGCGCGCCACTGAATCGACTGGGCCTCGCTCAGTGGTTGGTTGCCCCAGAGAATCCGCTGACCGCCCGTGTCTGGGTGAACCGCGCCTGGGAGCGCTTTTTCGGCAATGGCCTCTGCAAGACCACGGAGAATCTGGGCAGTCAGGCGGAGTATCCATTGCATCCCGAGTTGCTCGACTGGCTGGCGGCTGAGTTCATGCGCAGTGGCTGGGACATGAAGGCCATGATGAAGTTGATCGTCATGAGCCAGACTTATCGCCAGAGCTCCGCCGTGACACCCGCCATGGTGGCGATGGATCCAGAAAATCGGTTGCTGGCGCGGGGGCCACGGTTTCGGCTCACCGGGGAGGTCGTCCGGGATCAGGCCCTGGCCCTCGGCGGGTTGCTAGTGCCCAAGATCGGCGGCCCCAGCGTGCGGCCCTACATGCCAGAGGGCGTTTGGGACGAGACCAGCAAATACGGCGACCTCCGCGGCTACAAGGCAGATGCTGGCGATGGGCTTTACCGCCGGACGCTTTACACCATCTGGAAGCGCACAGCGGCCCCACCGACGATGATGCTCTTTGATGCCCCGACGCGGGAGATCTGCACCGTGAAACGCAGCCGCACGAATACGCCGCTCCAGGCCTTAGCGCTTTTGAATGAGGTGACCTTTGTGGAGGCCGCGCGTGGGCTGGCGCAGCTCATGATCCAAAAGGGCGGCACCACGCCGGAGGAGCGCCTGCGCTATGGCTACCTGCGCGCCACCTCCCATGAGCTGGAGCCTGCCGCGATGGCCGTTTTGTTAAAGGGGCTCAAGGAGCGTCTGGCCTGGTATGCCGCGCATCCAGAGGACGCGACCAAGCTCGTCAGCCAGGGGCAGTCAAAACCAGCCGAAGGCATCGCCGTGCCGGAACTCGCGGCCTACTGCACCACCGCCAGTGTCTTGATGAACCTCGACCGCGTCGTCACCCGCCAATAAACTTTTTTTCGTCCATGAACGCCACCTCCCTTCGCCTCCAGGATCATCTGAACCGCCGCATCTTCATGGGGCGCAGCACCGCTGCACTGTCCTCCATCGCCATGGCCAGTCTCATGGAGGGCCGGGCCCAGGCCGCGCCGGTCTTTCCGAACTTTGCCCCCAAGGCAAAGCGGGTCATCTACCTTTTCCAATCCGGGGCACCCTCCCAGATGGATCTCTTTGATCCCAAGCCGCAGATGGAAAAATACCGGGGCCAGGATCTGCCTGCCAGCATCCGCCAGGGGCAGCGCCTCACGACGATGACCTCCGGTCAAAAATCCTTCCCCGTGGCCCCGTCCATGTTTAAGTTCAATCGACATGGAAAAAGCGGCACCGTCCTCAGCGAGTTGATGCCGTACATCGGCACCGTGGCGGACGAGCTCTGCGTGGTGCGCTCCATGTTTACAGAGGCGATCAATCACGATCCGGCCATCACCTTCTGCCAGACGGGCTCCCAGTTAGCTGGGCGTCCCAGCATCGGTTCGTGGCTGGGATATGGTCTTGGCAGCATGAATCAGGATCTGCCCGCCTACGTCGTGCTGACCTCCTTTGGCACCGGGCGCAAGGAAGATCAGCCGCTCTATGATCGCCTCTGGTCCAGCGGCTTTTTACCCACCCAACACCAGGGCGTAAAGTTCCGCAACGCTGGTGATCCCGTGCTTTATCTCTCCAACCCAGAGGGCCTGAATCGCGGCCTGCGGCGGCAGATGCTGGATGAACTTTCTGCCTTGAACGAGGCAGACCACGCCCAGGGCGGGGATCCCGAGACGCTGACGCGCATCGCCCAATACGAGATGGCCTTCCGCATGCAGACCAGCGTGCCCGATTTGGTGGATACCTCCAAGGAATCCCAGGCCGTCCTGGACATGTATGGGCCAGACGTCCACAAACCCGGCACCTACGCCGCCAATTGCCTTCTCGCCCGCCGCTTGGCAGAGCGTGACGTGCGCTGCATCCAGCTCTTCCACATGGGTTGGGATCACCACGGCGGTCTGCCCAACGCCATCCGGGGTCAGTGCAGTGATACGGATCAGGCCACCGCTGGTTTGATCAAGGACCTAAAGCAGCGCGGGCTGCTGGACGATACCCTGATCGTCTGGGGGGGCGAATTTGGCCGCACCATCTACAGCCAAGGCACCCTGACAGAGACCAACTACGGCCGCGACCACCACCCCCGCTGTTTCAGCCTCTTCCTGGCCGGGGCCGGCGTCAACAAAGGCACCACTTACGGGGAGACCGACGACTACTGCTACAACATCGTCCGCGATGGCGTTCACGTCCACGATCTGAACGCCACCATCATGCACCTCATGGGTGTAGATCACGAGCGCCTGACCTACCGCTTCCAAGGCCGCGACTACCGCCTCACAGACATCCACGGCACCGTGGTCAAGGGCCTGCTGGCTTGATCGGCGGGTGCGAGGTTCATATTCTATTGGCTCCGCCACTCCTCCTTGCCATTCCTGGCGGAGTTGGCTTGAATGGCACCGTCTTGACGGCTAGGGGTGCTGAAGCCGTTTTCTCGTTTCTTTTCTAGGTCAGGCTTGAAGTGCCCGCGACTTTTCCCGATTCCCAATGACTGCCCTCCAAAAGATCCTCGCCAATTACCGCGCCACCTCCCAGACCGAGCGGGAAAAGGGCAGCTACTTTGAGGAACTGATCCGCACCTACTTCCGCTTTGAGGCCAGTTACGCCGACCTCTATTCCGACGTTTGGCGCTTTGCGGATTGGGCTCGGGAGGTCGGCACTTTGGAGTTCGGCATCAGTGCGAAGGACACAGCTAGTGCCAAGGGACTGTCTCACGATCTTGCGATAGCAGCTTGAGGTGCAAGACTGTTAGTGATACAACCAAGAGAAGTGAAAACCCGCGACGATATCGCCTTTTGGCAAACAGGCCGAACCACCCCGCAGCTGGCTGCGTGCGGGTTGGTTGCGGTTGATGATTTGGCGCGGGTTTCGAAATTACCAGCAGATGCGCGTGTCATTGTCGAAAAAGCGGCGAACCAGTTTGGTGCTACACACGTCTTTTTCCGTTCGCGCCCTGGGCGCCCCACGGTGCCGGAGGCTCTAGTGTTTGATGATGCCAGCAAAGACAGCTCGCGGTCGAACGAGCAGTTCGCGGAGTTGCATCGTCGATTGTGGAGCTGGGGAGTTGTTCCCTTGGTTTATCGCCGTCTACCAGGGCGTGTGGATGTGTTTCGCTGCGCTCACAAGCCAGACTTCGATACCAAGAAAGAGCAGCCCAAGTATGCCCCTCACGATTGGATTGAATTAATCGGCACAGCGGCTGAAATCGCAGCTCAATTAGAAGAGAAGCCCTGGTGGGACATGCGGCGGCTGGCGAACGGCACGCTTTGGGATGACCGCACCATTGCTCAGCAATTTTTGTCCGACGCTTCCGCTCACAAGACGATCCTTGGGCATGTCGAAGCTCTGGATAAGCAACTGGCTAAGGAAAGCCGTCTAGCTGCGAACTTGCGCCGCCGCCTGCTCATCATCTCGCTGCTCGTTGCCTACCTGGAAGACCGTGAAGTCTTCAAACTCGAGGCTGGCTTCTTTGCGCGCTTCAAACCGGACGCAGAGAAGTTCTTCCATGTGCTCAGCGAAGCTGAAGCACTCATCAAACTGCTGCACTACCTCGAAACGGAGCGCTTCAACGGCAACGTCTTCTCCTTGGATGAGGATGAGAGGCAGCAGCTTCGGCAGACACCTTATCTCAAGAAATTCGCAGAGGTGATCGAGGGCGTGACCGAGCCCGGCGGCCAGCAGACGCTTTGGAGACTTTATTCCTTCCATGATCTGCCGGTGGAGCTGATCAGTCATATCTATCAGCTCTTCGTCGAAGACAAAACCACCTGCGTTTACACCCCGCCGTTCCTCGCCCGCCTGATGCTGGAGGAAGCGCTATCGCTGGATCGCATGGATCGGCTGGAAGCGCGCAACGAGATCGTGTTCGATCCTTCGTGCGGCTCCGGCGTCTTCCTGGTCGAAGCCTTCAAGCGTCTGGTCCTGCACTGGCGCAAAAACAATGGCTGGGAAAATCCCTCCGTGGAGGTGCTGCGGAGGCTCATGCAACGCGTCGGTGGCACGGATGTAGATCGCTACGCCGTCGAGTTGGCCGCCTTCAGTCTCTGCCTCGCGATGTGCGAGGAACTGCCCAAAGAAGCCATCTTCAAGTCGCGGAAACTCTTCCCCACGCTCAAAGGCAAGACCCTCATCGAAACCTGCTTCTTCAAGCAGGCTCGCGAAAACAAACTGCCACGGAACATCGGCGTGGCGGTGGGAAATCCCCCTTTTGGATCCGCGTCCAAGGTGGGCACCACCGAACAGGCCTACAACGAGTATCTCGCTGCACATGGAAAGAAAAGCCTGCCCGACCGTCAGTCGGCCTATCTCTTCATGCATCATTGCATGGCGGCCCTGGTGCCCGATGGTCTCATCTGCCTCATTCAGAAGGACAACTTCCTCTACAACCGCCGCAGCATCGGCTTCCGCCGGGCAATCTTCGAGCGCTGGGACGTGCGCCAGATCCTCGATTTCACGCCCATCCGTGGGATGTTTCTCAAAGACCCCAAAGTCGTCGTCGTCATGGCCGAGGCACGCCCGCCCCAGCCCAAGCGCTCCATTCTTCACGCCATCTTCCGCCGCACGGTCCATACCCAGGCCGAGCTGAGTTTCGAACTCGACTACTACGACATGCACTGGCTGCCACGCCATGTCGTAATGACTCAAGACTTCGTCTGGCGTTGCAATCTCTTCGGCGGTGGCCGGACGGTGAGTCTCGTCGAGCGGCTGAAGAAGCTGCCAACGCTGAAGGAGTATGTGAAGGCTCAGGGATGGGAATACGGCGAAGGCTATAAGATTGGAACACCTGTGAACAAAGAGGTGATTTCATTTCTCCATGGACAGCCCTTTGTATCAGCCGACGCTATTCAACCCGCTGGCACAATCGACACTACGAGGATTCAGAAACAAGCGGCTGCATGTTTCTATCGGCCAACCCGGAAGTCCCTGTATCTAGCCCCACTTGTGTTGATCCCGAAAATCGATGAGTTCGTGTCGGCATACTGGGAACAATACGACCTCACTTTTGATTCTAGGGTTGTTGGAATTTCAATGCAAGGCAGTGATGAAAACGACCAGCATGCATTTGGCAAACGATTGGCAAACCAGAAATGTTTTTTCAGGTCATGGATTGCGTTAACTAGCTGTTCCGCTGGCATTCAACATGCCACGGACATTAACAAGGCAGAGATCGACGATTTCCCATTCCCCGCCGACGAAGCCGATTTCGACCTCACCGAGAACGACCAGATCATCCTCAGCGATGCCTTTGACTACTACCGGGACTTCCAGCGCCTCGGCGATGACGCTGAGATGATGCGAGAGGCCAAAGCCAAAGATCACCAAGAGTTCGCCCGTGTCTTCACGCGACAAATCAACGCCGTTCACAAGAAACTGCGACCCCTACCGGTGAAGTCGTGGGCCGGGGTGAGTTGCCAGCCCTTTGTCTTCGGCAAAGAAGAGCCGGATTGGACGGATGCCGAGAGCCTGAACGACAAGCTCGCTAAGCTCCTGCTTGCCAAGAAGAGCCCCTCGCTCACCACGGTGCGCATCCTACGCATCTTCGACGGCCCCTTCGTCTTCCTCATCAAGCCTGACCGCCTTCGTTACTGGCTGAAGTCCATCGCCCTTCGTGATGCGGACGAGGCCTTGGCGGATCTCCGAGCCCTCGGCTTTTGAAACGAAGCTATGATCGCAGACGAACAGCACTCACATCCCTACGTCGGCGCTCCCGGTGCTGAGTTGCTGGATGCGAACGCCTTTAATCACGCCATCGTCGGTTTGATCGAAAAAGAGCTGCCTGCATGGCGGGATCGGCCGCTGAGGCCACCTTTCCAAGACGAGCCCAAGCTGAATCAAAGTCTCTGCCTTCACCTTGATAGCGCAGCAAGGCATCGTGGACTCGACTCCATCCGGTTTGTCCAAGAAGGCATTCAAGCTGGATCACGCCGGACTGACATCGGCGTCATGGTGCCCGGCACGATCACCGTGGAAGGACGCGACTATGAGGACTTTGTTCAGCTACTCCCCATCGAGTGCAAACGCCTCCCCACGCCGCCCGACAAACGCCGGAGCGACTGTGAATACGTCCATGGCCTAACAGGCCACCGCACCGGAGCCATCGAGCGCTTCAAGCACGGCCTTCACGGATCGACCAATGAACACGCGATGATCATCGCGTATGTTCAGTCGGAGTCTTTTCCGCATTGGCTGACTTTGATCAATAAGCGGCTTTCGGAACTCGCCGATGACGCGACTGACCACGGCCTTTGGTCTCCGCCGGAAGTTCTGTCCACCGATAGTGCGCCAGCCCAGCCCAATCTCTACAAGCTCCATTCGTGTCACCGGCGGCTTTGCCCGCCAAGTTCCTCGCATTGGGTCGAGGTGAGTCACCTTTGGCTGTCCATGAATTGACAGAAACAACGACAAGACCACCGTCTTCTACAACGGCCACCTCACCCTCCGCGACATCTCCGAAGCCGCCTACCACTACGTCGTCAACGGCAAACCCGCCCTCGAATGGGTCATGGAACGCCAATCCGTCAGCAAAGACAAAGACAGAGGCATCACCAACGACGCCAACCTCTGGGCCACCGAGACGATGGGGAACGCCAAGTATCCCCTCGAACTCTTCCTCCGCGTTATCGCCGTGAGCCTGGAGACGATGAAAATCGTTGAGGGGCTGCCGAAGTTGGATATTTAACACTCACACTTCCACCGCCTTTGATCAGCCATGACTGACCCTCCTGAAATACCTGAATCCGAACTGTGGGAACTCGATGCCGCATTCAATGCGATGCAGGACGAGGTGGCGCTGAATCAGAGAGTGTTTGAAGCGACGGAAAAGGCGCTCGGGGAGATCGCTCGGCGGTTTTATCCAGGAATCTCCAATTGGGAGCCTGAGCAACTGACCCGCTTGGCAGATCGCATCTGCCGGGCAGCGCACACCTACTGCATCGAGCTGGGAAATCTGGACTACGCGTCCGATCAGGCCAAAGAATGAGGAGACGATGCCGCAGCACCCCGCCTTCCCGTGGCTACTGAAGGAGGCTGTATCGGCGTCCTGGGAGGGCGCGGATTTGGCGTTTCATTTCTAGGCGCATGAGGGTGGAGGAGACGGTGGCGGGGGGGAGGCCGGAGCGGGTGAAGACTTTGATTCGCCCCCCAGGGATTGTTGCCGAGGGCGTGGCCAATGGCCTGTCGATGCCGTCGGTGATCCTCCAGATCAATGGGCTTCTGCTGGCGGCACCCGGTGCGCCCTCCTGCGTGGGGATCGTCCGCGAACAGAGGCCGATTGATGCTTGGCAAGTTGGTCCCCCCCACCCGCATGGGGATGGTCTTCACGATGCCTGTGGTCGTGACTTGTCGAGGGTATAGGAACAGACAGGAGTGTCTGTGTCACGTCCGGGGCGGTTGCTAGGGGGACTTCAAGCCGGTGGTATTGACGGCGATGACGCGGTACTGGTAGCTCTTGCCGGGCTCTGCGGTGGCGTCGGTGTAGCGCATTTCTGCGAGCGGTTGGACGGGGGTGTCGCTGTATTGCAGGCTCTGGAAAAGGGGGCGGCCAAAGGGGTTCTGGGGCTTCTCTGGCACCTGGCCGATGACGGTCCCTTCGCGCTCGATGATGAACTGGGCGATGCCGCTTTCCAGATCGGCATCGGCTTCCCAGGTGAGCTCGTTGCCCTTGATCTGGAGGTTGCGCGGGGCTGGGGGTGGGGTGGCATCGGGGATCGCAGTGTCTTTAACGTAGTGCATCCAGGCCTTGGCAATGGCTGCGTTTGGCAGCCAGAGGGCCTTTTCTTTGGCCTGTGAATACTCCGCCGCAGGCACGGCCTCGGTCCCGAGCAGTGGGGCCAGCCAGGCACCATCCTGGGGCATGGGCTTCAAGGGATCGCCGCTCTTTTCCGTGAGCCGCGCGGTGAGGCAGGCGTCCATCCAGGGAATGGTAAAATAGCGTTGGTTCCCGCATTCATGGGAGGTAAAGGGATCGACGGAAAGCCCGATGAGGCCGCCCTTGCCACGCACGGCGGTAAAGAAGGCCTCGTTGGCCGTCCAGGCCCCGGCAAAGCGGCCCTCTTTCACGGTGACGCCCTCCTTGGTGCCGAGGTTGCACATGATCGGGACGGAAACGACGGCCTCCGGCAGCGTGTGGGTCTTGATGGTGGAGCGGGCGGGATTGGCCTCCAGCAGGGGCACGCCGGAGCGCAGAACTGCAGCAGCGACGCGGTCTGGATGTAGCAGCGTCATGCCACCTGCCCAATGCCCGCCGCCACTGTGGCCCCACAGAGCCCAGGGCACGGTGGCCAGCTCTGGGTGCTTGGACTTGGCTCCGAGATCGACGAGGGCTTTTTGAAAAGCGGTATCGGAACCATTGCGCGGATCGCACCACATCTGGCAGTCGGCTTTGTCCGGTTGCTC
>Ga0209573_1000320_pt1 | contig 110444 bp, 94 predicted proteins | sample TNRBio252014_DNA_FD_185870 | JGI IMG/M metagenome (GOLD analysis project Ga0209573, IMG submission 185870) | Wastewater treatment Type I Accumulibacter community from EBPR Bioreactor in Madison, WI, USA - TNR Reactor_6/25/2014_ DNA (SPAdes)... | ecosystem: Engineered > Bioreactor > EBPR >...
CACCACAGGGCGGCGCGGACGGCGCCGCGGGCGAAGACGGTGCGCGAGGTGGCCTTGTGCGTCAGTTCGATCCGCTCGCCGTCGGCGGCGAAGATCACCGTGTGTTCGCCGACGACGTCGCCGCCGCGCAGCGTGGCGAAACCGATAGCGCCCTGCGGCCGGGCGCCGGTGTGCCCGTCCCGCGACCGGACCGCGGCCTGCTGCAGCGAAACGCCACGGCCGGCGGCCGCGGCTTCGCCCAGAGCCAGCGCCGTGCCGGAGGGGGCGTCGACCTTGTGCCGGTGGTGCATCTCGACGATCTCGATGTCGTAGTCATCGCCGAGAACCGCGGCGACGCGGCGGGTGAGGCCGAGCAGCAGGTTGACGCCGGCGCTCATGTTGGCGGCCACCACCACCGGCGCCGCGTGCGCCGCCTCGTGCAAGGCCGCGCGATGCGCGTCGGCCAGCCCGGTAGTGCCGACCACCAGCGCGGTGCCGTGCGCGGCCGCCAGCGGTGCGTACGTCAGCAGCGCCGCCGGCGAGGAAAAGTCGATCACCACTTCGGCGTCGACGAACAGCGTCGCCGGATCGTCGCCGGCGCCGAGTCCGATCGCCGGCAGCCCCACCAGCGCGCCCAGATCCTCGCCGATCGCCGGGTGCCCCTCCCGTTCGATGCCGCCCGCCAGCCGCGCGCCTTCGGTCTGCAGGACGGTCTGCACCAGCATCCGCCCCATCCGCCCGGCGCAGCCGGCTATCCCGATCCGCATATGGTGCTCCTGTTCAGGCTGGTCGATCCGGGGGACACCTCTTCCGCTGGCGCTCCTTCTCCCTCCTGAAGGGGGGCGAGGGAGAGGCCGGTCCGCCGAGGCGCCGAGCCAAGTGCCCGGCGCCGGGCCCTCACCCGCTCGCTTCGCTCGCACCCTCTCCCGGGAGGGAGAGGGTTTCTTACTCGCGGAGGTCCTGCCAGAGTTCTTTCACTTTGGCGAAGAAGCCGTGGCTTTCCGGGCTGGTGTTCTCGTCGGTGCCGTCGTCGGCGAACTCCTCCAACAGCCGGCGCTGCTTTTCGGTCAGGTTCACCGGCGTCTCGATCACCGCCTCGACGTACATGTCGCCACGTGCCTGGTTGCGCAGGATGGTCATGCCCTTGCCGCGCAGCCGGAACGTCTCGCCGGTCTGCGTGCCGGACGGGATGCTGATCCGCGCCCGCTCGCCGTTGACCGTCGCCACCTCGATGGCGCCGCCGAGCGCGGCCGTCGTCATCGGCAGCGGTACCCGGCAATGGATGTCGGCGCCGTCGCGGCGGAACATCCGGTGCGGCGCGATGGAGATGAAGATGTAGAGATCACCGGGCGGGCCACCGCGCGAGCCGGCTTCACCTTCGCCCGAAAGGCGGATGCGGGTGCCGTCCTCGACGCCCGCCGGGATGGTCACCTGCAGGGCTTTCTCCCGCTGGACGCGGCCGGCGCCACCGCAGGAGCGGCAGGGATCACGGATCGTCTGGCCGGCGCCGCCGCACGACGGGCAGGTCCGTTCGACGGTGAAGAAGCCCGACTGCGACCGAACGCGCCCCGCACCGCGGCAGGTCGAGCACGTCTCCGGTGCGGACCCGGAGGCGGCGCCGCTGCCCTTGCAGGTGTCGCAGCGCACTGCCGTCGGCACCTTCACCGTCGACTTGGAGCCGGTGAACGCGTCTTCGAGGGAGATCTCCAGATTGTAGCGAAGGTCGGATCCGCGGCCACTCTGCCGGCCACCGCCACCACCGCCGCGTCCGCCGCCGGGAAACTCATTGAATATCTGTTCGAAGATGTCGGCGAAGCCCGTGCCGAACCCGGCGCCGAAGCCGCCGTCTCCGCCCTGGCCACCATGCTCGAATGCCGCGTGGCCGAAGCGGTCGTAGGCCGCGCGTTTCTGATCGTCCTTCAGGACCTCGTACGCCTCGTTCAATTCCTTGAAGCGGCGCTCCGAATCCTTGTCGCCCGGATTACGGTCCGGATGCAGTTGCAAGGCCTTCTTGCGATAGGCCTTTTTCAAATCTTCTTTGCCCGCATCCCGCTCCACTCCGAGAACGCGGTAGTAATCCTCTTTCGACATGGCCTCTCATCCTGGGCACATGAGGCGCAGAGCGTCGGCCCGGCCCGATCGACGGGCCGGGCCATTTCAGCCCGGAAGCAGTGCCTAGCTCGCCTTCTTGTTCTTCTCGGGATCGACTTCCTCGAACTCGGCGTCGACCACTTTCTCGCCGGATGGGCCGGTCTCTGCGGCTGCCCCGGCACCAGGGGCCTGCTCCTGCGAAGCCCGGTACATCGCCTCGCCCAGCTTCATCCGAGCCTGGCCGAGCGCCTCGGTCTTCGCCGTGATGTCAGCGGCATCGTCGCTGTCCATCACCGCCTTGAGGTCGGCCGCGGCCTGCTCGATCGCGCTCTTGTCCGCCGCGGCGATCTTGTCGCCGTACTCCTTCAAGTCCTTCTCTGTGGAGTGCAGCATCGCGTCCGCCTGATTGCGGGCCTCGACCTTCTCGCGCCGCAGCTTGTCGTCGGCCGCGTGCGCCTCGGCCTCTTTCACCATCCGCTGGATGTCGGCGTCGTTCAGGCCGCCGGAGGCCTGAATGCGGATCTGCTGCTCCTTGCCGGTCGCCTTGTCCTTGGCCTGGACGTTGACGATGCCGTTGGCGTCGATGTCGAAAGTCACCTCGATCTGCGGCATGCCGCGCGGCGCCGGCGGGATGCCGATCAGGTCGAACTGGCCGAGGATCTTGTTGTCCGCCGCCATCTCGCGCTCACCCTGGAAGACGCGAATGGTGACCGCCGTCTGGCTGTCTTCGGCGGTGGAGAATACCTGGCTCTTGCGGGTGGGGATCGTCGTGTTGCGGTCGATCAGCCGGGTGAACACGCCGCCCAGCGTCTCGATGCCGAGCGACAGGGGCGTCACGTCCAGCAGCAGGACGTCCTTCACTTCGCCCTTCAGCACGCCCGCCTGGATGGCAGCACCGATGGCGACCACCTCGTCCGGGTTGACGCCCTTGTGCGGCTCGCGGCCGAAGAACTGTTTGACCTTCTCGATCACCTTCGGCATGCGGGTCATGCCGCCGACCAGCACCACCTCGTCGATCTCCGCGGCGGACAGGCCCGCATCCTTCAGCGCGTTGCGGCACGGCGCGATCGTCTTGTCGATCAGGTCCTCGACCAGCGCTTCCAGCTTCGCCCGGGTGAGCTTGATGTTCAGGTGCTTCGGCCCTGCGGCATCCGCGGTGATGAACGGGAGGTTCACTTCCGTCTGCATCGTCGAGCTCAGCTCGATCTTCGCCTTTTCGGCCGCCTCCTTGAGGCGCTGCAGGGCGAGCCGATCGGAGCGCAGGTCGATGCCCTGCTCCTTCTTGAACTCGTCCGCGAGGTAGTCGAGGATCTTCTTGTCGAAGTCTTCACCGCCGAGGAACGTATCCCCGTTGGTCGACTTCACCTCGAACACGCCTTCGCCGATCTCCAGCACCGAGATGTCGAAGGTGCCACCACCCAGGTCGTAGACGGCGATGGTGCCCGCGCCCTTCTTGTCCAGCCCGTAGGCGAGGGCGGCTGCGGTCGGCTCGTTGATGATGCGCAGCACCTCGAGGCCGGCGATCTTGCCTGCGTCCTTGGTCGCCTGGCGCTGGCTGTCGTTGAAGTACGCCGGGACGGTGATGACCGCCTGCTTGACCTCTTCACCGAGGAAGCTCTCGGCCGTCTCCTTCATCTTCTGCAGAATGAAGGCGGAGACTTGGCTGGGGCTGTACTTCTTGCCTTGCGCTTCGACCCAGGCGTCGCCGCCCGCACCCTCGACGATGCGATAGGGCACCATGCCCTTGTCCTTGTCGGTGATGGGGTCGTTGTAGCGCCGGCCGATGAGCCGCTTGATGGCGAACAGGGTGTTCTCGGGATTGGTGACCGCCTGGCGCTTGGCCGGTTGCCCGACCAGCCGCTCGCCCGAGTCGGTGAAAGCGACGATCGAGGGCGTGGTGCGCGCTCCCTCGGTGTTCTCGATGACGCGAACGTCCTTGCCTTCCATCACCGCCACGCACGAATTCGTCGTGCCGAGGTCGATGCCGATGACTTTGCCCATATGTACACCTCTACTTGCGGCAGGCCTGCGCGACCCTACCCGGCGTCGCGAAGACCCCCTGGTGGTCGTAGGATAGGATTTACCCCGGTACGCTTGTCTCGGCGCGTTATATATGCCGGGCTCAGGGGGCGCGCAACGGGCCGGCGGCGCGGTCCTGGCCTCGAAATGCGGATGCGATTACGCGACGTATCGATCGCGATCCATCGCTCCCCGCGGGGAGACGAAGCGGGTGGATCCGTCGCGGGCCGATGCCGACGCCGGATGCGGTGAGGCGACTGCAGGCGATCGACGCGAGACGTGTGATCGCCTGCCGGCGCCGTAGTACGAGTTGGCCTCAGTGAGTCTCGTCGACACGGGAGCCGGGCGTGCCCGGCCGGCTGTCGCCGGGCTTCCGGTAGGCGGCGTCCGGCTGGCGCTGGCGAAATTCGATCACGCCGTCGTCCTCGGCGATCGGCGAGGGACCCTCCGCGGACTCCGGCGAGTTGCTCGCAGCATCGGCCGCTACGCTCGCATCCGTCGCCGGCTGAGCCCCCGGCTTCGGTCCGCCGCGGGCGATGCCGACCCGTGCCGGCCGGAGAGTCCGCTCATGCAGGGTGTACCCGTCCTCCAGCACCTGCACGACGGTGCCGTGCGGCACGCTCTCGTTCGGCAACTCGAACAGCGCTTCGTGCAAGTGCGGATCGAACGGCTGGCCGTCGGCTTCGATCCGCTTGACGCCGTGCCGCTCGAGGACGGTGAGCAGATCCTTCTCCGTCATCTCGACGCCGCTGGTCAGTGCATCCAGCGCCGTGTCTCGCGCCCGTGCCTCGGCGTCGACGCTGCCGATCGCACGCCGCAGGTTGTCGGCGACCGGCAACAGGCCGCGAGCGAAGCCGGAGATGGCATACTGCCCGGCTTCCTGTCGGTCGCGCTGGGCACGCCTGCGCACGTTTTCGGTCTCCGCCAGCGCGCGGAGATATTCGTCCTTCAGGCGGGCCACTTCCGCCTCCGCGGCGATCAGCCGCTCGGCGAGAACCGTCGCATCCACCGGCTCGCCGGCGCCTACGGCGTCTGTGACATCGATGCCCGGTGCCGCAGCACCGGCCTCAGCAGTCGTCGCGCCCGGCTGCCGGGCGTCCTCGTGTTGCGGTTCCATCACTATCCGCTCCCGTCGTTGCCTGGCGTCAGCCGACCAGCCGGCCGACCAATTTCGCGGTGTAGTCCACCATGGGAATGATACGCGCATAATTGATGCGGGTTGGCCCGATCACGCCGATCGCGCCGATGATCCGCTCACGCCCGTCGCGATAGGGGCTCACGATCATCGCACAGCCGGCGACATTGAACAGCGCATTACCGGAGCCGATGAATATCTGTACGCCGTCCGCCTTATCCACCATCGAGAGCACCCGGACCAGCGTCTCCTTGGTCTCCAGGGCGGTGAACAGCGAGCGGATCTGCTCCAGCTCGCCGATCGCCTGCACGTCTTCGAGGAGATGCGCCTGGCCGCGGACGATCAGCGAGCCACCGCGCTCGCCGCCGGCCCAGATCGCCAGCCCCGACTCCACCAACTTCGTGGTGAGCTGATCCAGCTCCGCCTCGTGCGCCTGCAGTTCGGCCAGGATTTCGGCGCGCGCCTCCTCCAGGGTCCGCCCCACCAGCCGCGCCGACAGGTAATTGGACGCCTCGACCAGCGCCGACGGCGGCAGGCCGGCCGGCGTCTCGACGATCCGGTTCTCGACGACGCCGTTCTCGGTGACCAACACCACCAGCGTGCGGCCGGGGCTGAGGTTCACCAGTTCGATGTGCTTGAGCGGATAATCGGTTTTGGGCGCCATCACCAGCCCGGCGCAGCGGGACAGCCCGGAGAGGGTCTCGGTCGCGCGCTCCAGCAGGCCTTCGATACTGACGCCGGTGCCAGCACAGCGATGGGCGATCGCCAGGCGGTCTTCGTCGCCGAGATTGCCGACGCCCAGCAGGCCATCGACGAACAGCCGCAGGCCGGCTTCGGTCGGCAAGCGGCCGGCCGAGGTGTGGGGCGCGAACAACAGGCCCGCGTCCTCCAGGTCCGCCATGACGTTGCGGATCGTCGCCGGCGAGAGGGACACGGACAGCCGGCGCGAGATCGTCCGCGAGCCGATCGGTTCGCCCGTCTCCAGATAGACGTCGACGATCTGCCGGAAAATCTCGCGTGATCGTTCGTTGAGTTCCCTGATCATCCCTGATCCCGGCCTGTCGCTGCGATCCTCGCCGCCACCGCCACCGCCACCGCCACCGTCGCCGCCGACGCGGCAGCGGTGATTTAGGCGTGTCGGTGGAGACCGTCAACGCGCGCGGGAACCGGCACCGCCCGTGTGGTGCGACATGCCACGCAAAGCGGGCAACGCGACGCGCTCGCCACTAGTTCCCAGTTTGGGGTATAGATCTTCGTCGACCGGCTGTCGGCCGCACCGGCGGGCGTGTTGTGCGCTGCGGCGGGGGCCGGTATATAGCGGGCGGCTTTGCCGATCGAGGTGCCGACATGGATTTCGCCGATGCTCGCTACCGGATGGTCCAGCATCAGATAAGGACCAACCGGGTGACCGATCCGCTGGTCGTCGCGGCGATGAGCGAGCTGCCACGCGAACTCTTCGTTCCCGACGCACTGAAGGGGATCGCCTATTTCGACGAGGACGTGCCACTGGGGCGCGGGCGCTTCCTGATCGAGCCCCTGGCGACGGCGCTGCTGCTGCAGGCCGCCGCGATCGGCGAAAACGACGTCGTGCTCGATGTCGGTTGCGGACCCGGCTACGCCTCGGCGATCGCCGCCAGGATGGCGAGTGCCGTGCTGGCGCTGGAGAGCGACGCCGGCTTGGCGGCGAACGCGACGCGGACGTTGAGCGATCTCGGCTTGGAGACCGTCACCGTGGCCAATGGACCGCTGCGGGCCGGCTGGCCGCAGCAGGCACCCTACGATGTGGTCGTGTTCGGCGGTGCGATCGCCGAGGTGCCGGCGGCCATCCTCGATCAGTTGGCCGAAGGTGGGCGTGTGGTCGCCGTGATCGGCGGCGATCGCGATGTCGGCCGGGGCACGCTGATGCTCCGCAAGGGCGGCACGGTGTCGCGGCGGCCACTGTTCGACGCGTCGATCCCGATGTTACCGGAGTTCGCGCCGCTGCCGACATTTCGATTCTGACCTTTGGCGTGGCATTCCGGTCCACGAGACGACCGTCCGGGGCGAAGGCGGGCGAGCGCAGCACGCCGTAGGCAAGACGAGGATGGGAACAATGTGGAGACGGCTGGCGTGCAGCCTGAGCCTCGTGACGGTGTTCTTCGCGCAGCCGGCGGCGGCACAAACTCTGCAAGAGAGTATGGCTGCGGCCTATGAGACCAACGCGGCGCTGAACGCGGAACGCGCCCGGCTACGCCAGACCGACGAGCGGGTTCCGCAGGCTTTGTCCGGCTACCGCCCGTCCGTCACCGCCTTCGCCCGCGCCGGCCGCCGCTGGCTGGACTCTAACCGGGAAAGCATCATCGGCGAAGAGGACGACGCCCTTTTCCAGCGGCAGTATGGCGCCAGCATTCAGCAGCCGCTGTTCACCGGTGGCCAGACGGCGGCGGCGGTGCGCGGTGCCGAGAATGCCGTCCGCGCCGAACGCGCCCGTCTGGAGGCACAGGAGCAGAACGTCCTGCTCGATACGGCCACCACGTATTCCGACGTCCACCGCGATCAGGCGGTGCTGCAACTCAGGATCCAGAACGAGCAGCGCCTCGGACGGCAGCTCGAGGCCGCGCGGGATCGTTTTCAAGTGGGCGAGGTGACGCGTACCGACGTCTCCCAGGCGGAAGCCCGGCTGGCCCGCGCCACCGCCGAGCGCATCGCCGCGGAGGGAATTCTGGCGGCCTCACGCGCGGCATTCCGCAATGTCGTCGGCCAAGCGCCCGCGCTCCTCGGTCGGCCGCCGCTGCCGGAACAACTGCCGTCGAGTCTCGAAGAGGTCAATCGAATCGCGGCGGACTGGAATCCGAACGTCACCGCCGCCGGTTACGACGAGCGGAGCGCGCTCGACGGCGTCGATCAGGTGCGTGGCGAATTGTCGCCGACAGTGAGCCTGATCGGCCGGGTCCAGCGCGACCTGGATGTCAGCGAGCGGGACTCGCGCCTGGACTCCGCAGAAGCTCTGATCGACTTGCAGGTGCCGCTGTATCAGTCCGGGGCCGTCTATTCCCGCCTGAGGGCGCAGAAGCAGGCGGTCGCCGAGCGGCGCCGGCGCCTGGATCAGGCCGCGCACGATGCGGTGGAGGACGCGACCCGCGCCTGGAACCGGCTGGAGACGGCGGGGGCGGAAATCGGCTCCCTCCGCAAGCAGGTGGAAGCAAACCAGATCGCCCTCGAAGGTGTCGAACGCGAAGCCGAAGTCGGCGCGCGGACCGTTCTCGACGTCCTGGACGCGCAGCAGGAGTTGTCGGACTCGCAGGTCTCGCTGGTCCGGGCCGAAGGCGATCAGGTGACGGCAGCCTATCAGTTGAAGTCGGCGGTGGGCGAATTGACGGCCCGGCGGCTCGGCCTGTCGGTGACCTTGTACGATCCGAGCCAGCACTATCGCGAGGTCCGCGGCGCGTGGTTCGGCGGCTCCAGCAGCGGCGATATTTCGGATGACTTCCAGCGTCCGGTGCCGCAGCGGTGACTGCACCGGCAGTCGCTCGCTCCCCTCGCTGTCAGGTGGTAATTCCCTTCTGCTTGCATTACTGTTACCCGTGTGAGTGAACGGATGGGCGAGCCTCGGCGAATGGAGACGGCGACGGGCGGCAAAGCGGATTCGCAAGAGCCTTCGATGGAGGACATCCTCGCCTCGATCCGCCGCATTCTGTCGGAGGATACCGGCGGGTCCGCCGCCGACGCGGAGACACCGAAGCCCGCCGCCGCGAAACCCCGACCGGTCGAGCCGGAGCCGCCGGACGATCAGGACCTCGCAGAGTTCGACGAGCCGGACCCCGAGCCATTGGCGCCGATGGACCAGAGCAGCGTCGACGACCTGTTCGCCACTCCCGAACCGGAGCCGGAACCCGCCCCGCCGCCGCCACCGCCGCGCCGCCCGGCGATGCCGCCGGAGGACATCTTCCTCCTCTCCCCACAAATGCGCGCGGGCCACACCCTGGTCTCGGCGCAGACCGCCGGCGAGTCCACCGACGTCCTGTCGCAACTGGCACGCGCCATCCTGGATCGCCGCGACATCGCCGTCGTCACCCGCGACGTCACGCTGGAAGGGATGGTTCGCGAGATGCTGCGGCCTTTGCTGCGCGAATGGCTGGACCGCAACCTTCCGTACCTGATCGAGCGTCTGGTGAAGAAGGAGATCGACCTGATGATCAACCGCGCCGAGCGGCTGGAGGATTGACCGGGCCTGCGGCCTGCGGGTAACACGCTGATCGTCGGTGCCTCCACCGACCGCCGTCCGCGGCGCCCGCCACCACCCGGCCGGATCAATGCTCGAAAAAACCTACGCCTTCCAAGAGATCGAGAGCAGATGGTATCCGCGCTGGGAGGCCGAAGGCGCCTTCGACTGCGGTGCCCGGCCGGACGCGCCCGGGTTCACTATCGTCATCCCGCCGCCGAACGTCACCGGCAGCCTGCACATGGGCCATGCTCTCAACAATACCCTGCAGGACATCCTGATCCGCCGCGCGCGGATGCAGGGTCGCGACACCCTGTGGCAACCCGGCACCGATCATGCCGGCATCGCCACGCAGATGGTGGTCGAACGCCAGCTGGCCGGCGAGAAGCGCACCCGCCACGACCTGGGGCGCGAGCGTTTCATCGAGCGCGTCTGGACCTGGAAAGCGGAGTCCGGCGGGACGATCATCGGCCAGCTTCGCCGGCTGGGCGCGTCGTGCGATTGGTCGCGCGAGCGGTTCACCATGGACGACGGGCTGTCGGCCGCCGTCCGCAAGGTGTTCGTCGATCTGCACCGCCAGGGCCTGATCTACCGGGACAAGCGGCTGGTCAACTGGGACCCGCTGCTGCACACGGCGATCTCCGACCTCGAGGTCGAGCCGCGGGAGATTAAAGGGAAGCTGTGGACGCTGCGCTATCCCGTCGACGGTGAGCCCGGCCGCTTCCTCAGCGTCGCCACCACCCGGCCGGAGACGATGCTGGGCGACACCGCCGTCGCCGTGCACCCGGACGACCCTCGCTACGCCGACCTGATCGGCAAGTGCTGCCTCCTGCCGCTCGCCGAGCGGCCGATCCCGATCATCGCCGACGAGCACGCCGACCCGGAGAAGGGCACCGGCGCGGTGAAGATCACCCCCGCCCACGACTTCAACGACTTCGAGGTCGGCCGCCGGCACGACCTGCCGATGATCAACGTCCTGGACGCCAGCGCGGCGATGCTGGCCTGCGAGGCGGTGCCGGCGCGCTTCCAGGGTCTCGACCGCTACGAGGCCCGGGACGCGATCGTGGCCGAACTCGTAGGCCTCGGGCTGCTGGAGAAGATCGAGGACCACACGCTGATGATGCCCTACGGCGACCGCTCCGGCGTCGTCGTCGAGCCGTGGCTGATGGACCAATGGTTCGTCGATGCCAAGACGCTGGCGGAACCGGCGATCCGCGCGGTGGAGGAGGGGCGCGTCCGCTTCGTGCCGGAGCAATGGACGAAGACCTATTACGAGTGGATGCGCAACATCCAGCCGTGGTGCGTCTCGCGGCAGATCTGGTGGGGGCACCAGATCCCCGCATGGTACGGCCCGGACGGCACGATCTTCGTCGAGATGACCGAGGAAGACGCGCGCGCCGCCGCCTCCCGGCACTACGGTCACCCGGCGGAGCTTCGCCGCGACGAGGACGTGCTCGACACGTGGTTCTCTTCGGCGCTGTGGCCGTTCTCGACGCTCGGCTGGCCGGAGCAGACGCCGGAGGTGGCGCGCTACTACCCCACCGACGTGCTGGTCACCGGCTTCGACATCATCTTCTTCTGGGTCGCCCGGATGATGATGATGGGCCTGCACTTCATGGACGACGTGCCGTTCCGTACCGTCTACGTGCACGCCCTGGTCCGCGACGAGAAGGGCCAGAAGATGTCGAAGTCGAAGGGCAACGTCATCGATCCCCTTCGCCTGATCGACGCCTATGGTGCCGACGCGCTGCGCTTCACGCTGACGGCCCTCGCGGTGCAGGGCCGCGACGTCAAGCTGGCCGAGAGCCGTGTCGAGGGCTACCGCAACTTCTGCACCAAGCTGTGGAATGCGGCCCGCTTCTGCCAGATGAACGGCGCCGTTCCGGTCCCCGGCTTCAACCCGGCCGACTGCCAGGAGACGGTCAACCGCTGGCTGGTCGGCAAGATCGCCGAGCTGGTGGCCCGCGTCGACGCCTCGCTGGACGCCTACCGTTTCAACGAATACGCCGACGCAGTCTACCACTTCACCTGGGGCACCTTCTGCGACTGGTACCTGGAGTTCGCCAAGCCGGTGCTGCAGGGCGCAGCCGGCGACGCGCAGACGGAGACCCGCGCGGTGACCGCCTGGGCGCTGGAGCGGATCCTGCACTTGCTGCACCCGGTGGCGCCGTTCATCACCGAGGAGCTGTTCCAAGCGCTGGCCGATCGCGGCGGCGCGCTGCTGATCACGCAGCCTTGGCCGCCCTCCGACGACGTGTCCATCGACCCGGCGGCGGCGGCGGAGATGGATTGGGTGGTGCGGCTGATCTCGCTCGTGCGGGCCGTGCGGGTGGAAATGAACGTGCCGGCCGGGGCGAAGATCCCGCTGCTGCTGAAGGATGCCGACGCGCGGGCGCAGGCGCTGCTGGTGCGCCATCGCGAGCTGATCCTCACGCTGGCCCGCCTCGCTTCGGCCGAGGTGCTGACGGGCGAGGCGCCGCGCGGAGCGGTGCAGGACGCGGTCGAAGGTGCGACCGTCCTGCTGCCGATCGGAGGCGTGATCGACATCGCAGCGGAACGGGCGCGGCTCGGCAAGGAGATGGCCCGGCTGGACGGCGAGGTGGCCCGCGTCGACAAGAAGCTCGCCAACGAGAGCTTCGTCGCCAAGGCGCGGCCGGAGGTGGTCGAAACCGAACGCGAACGACGCGCCGAGGCCCAGGCCGCCCGCGCCCGCCTCGACGAGGCCCTGCGCCGGCTGGCGGCGCTGTAGATGGCCGGCGAGGCGCGGACGACCGATCGAAAGACGCTGAAGAAAGTGGTGCTCGCGGTGGCGATGGTCGGCGTGGTGGTGTGGATCGTCCTGCTGCTCCGCGTCCTTCTGCCGCAGGTATAGAAACGCCCAGCAAAGCGTTCTCATCGTCAACCGACTGTTAACCAGCTCCAGCTAGACTGCGGGCGTCGGCTCGCGGCCGACCTTCGTCGTGTCCGAGCTGGAGTCGATTCCATGCGCCTGCCTTCGTTGCGTCTTCGTGACGTGCCCACGCGTCTGAAGCTGATGCTGATCGTCGTCATGTCGCTGGCTGGGCTGTTGGTGCTGGGCGTGCTAGACCTGCGGTCGCTGCGCTCGGAGGTCGGTGAAGGGCACCATGAGCAGGTGCAAAACATCGTGCAGGCGAGCGTCGGCATCGCCGAATACTTCGCTGCCCGCGCCGAAAAAGGCGAGCTTCCGGTCGAGCAGGCCAAGGCGCTGGCTCTCGGCGCGATCGCCAACATGCACTATGGCGACAACGACTACGTGTTCGTCAGCGACCTGAAAGGCGTGCTCGTCGCCCACGGCGGCAATGCCTCGCGGGTCGGCATGGACCTTTCCGAGGCCAAAGACCCCAACGGCGTTCCCTACATGCGGCTGCTGATCGAGGCGGCGAAGAAGGGTGGCGGATCCGTCGACTACGTGTTTCCGAGGCCCGGCTCGACCGAGCCTCAACCCAAGGTGTCGTATGCGCGCCAGTTCCCGGCCTGGGGCTGGATCATCGCCTCCGGCATCTACACCAGCGATGTCGCGGCGGCGGTTCGGGCACAGGCCGAGATCAGCGCCGTCACCTTGCTGGTGCTCTGCGTCGTCGTCGGCGCCGTCAGCCTCTTGATCGGCGGGACGATCGTCGGGCCGATCAAGCGCCTCGTCGCCACCATCGGGCGGATCGAGGCGGGCGACGACGCGGCGGCTTTCTCCGACACGGCACGCCGCGACGAACTCGGCGTGCTGGTGCGCGCTGTCGAAGGCTTCCACAAGGTGGGCCAGGATGCCGCCCGGGCACTCGCCGAGCGCCGTCAGGCCGAGGTCGACCTGGAGAACCGGAAGCGCGAACAGTTGCAGCAGACCTTGAACACCATCGAGGAAGAGGCGAAGCTGGCCGTCGGCTTGGTGGAAGAGCAGACGTCATCGCTCGCGACGGCCGCCGACGTCACCGAACGCTCGATCGTCGGCATGACTGGCGAAGCGGACGAAGCGATGATCGCGGCCAAGACATCGCTGTCCACCGCACAGGCCGTCGCCGCCGCCGCGACCGAACTTTCTTCTTCGATCAGCGAGATCGGCCGTCAGGTTCACAACTCGACGGAGATCACACAGAACGCCGTGACGATGACCGCCGAGGCGACGACCATCGTCGCCGGCCTGGCGCAGACGGCGCAGGAGATCGGCCACGTCGTCGACATCATCACGGCGATCGCCGCCCAGACCAATCTCCTGGCGCTCAACGCCACGATCGAGTCGGCGCGGGCCGGTGAGGCGGGGAAGGGGTTCGCGGTCGTCGCCTCCGAGGTCAAGGAACTGGCGAGGCAGACGGCGACCTCGACCGAGACGATCCGAGCGCGCATCGCCGCGGTGCAGAGTGTCGCCAAGCAGGTCGCCACGGCGATCGAGGGCGTGACGTCGACCATGGGCGACCTGGGCGCCGTCGCCACCGCCATCGCGGCGGCCATCGAACAGCAGTCGGCGGCGACCGACGAGATCGCCCGCAACGTCGATGCCAGCGCCCAGGCGTCCGGCGACGTCACGCAGCGGATGCAGGTGCTCTCCTCCGAAGCGCACGGCAACCGCGAGCGTGTCAGCGCGATGCAGGGGACGACCCGGACCGTCAGCGAGGACGTGCGGACGTTGGGGGAGAGGCTGACCCGGATCGTTCGCACGGCGACGACCGAGGGTGACCGGCGGGAACACCCGCGCGTCGCCTGCGACCTCGACGGGAAGATCGAATTCGCAGGCGGTTCGTTCGACGTGCGCGTCTCGGACATTTCGCGCGGAGGTGCAAATCTGACGACAGCGACCGTGATCCCTGTCGGCAGCAAGCTCACACTCCGCGTCCCATCGGCCGGCTGGAGCCTGCCGGCGAAGTCCGTCGCTGTCGTGCGCGATCGTGTGCACCTGTGCTTCGACGGGACACCGCTGTCCGAGGCGGACATCGCCAAGGTCGCGGCAGCCGGCGGCGGAGCGAACAGTTCGATGGGGCTGGGCCGGCACCGGGCCGCCTGACGCCCGACCCCGGGCGCGAGCTACGCTCGCCCCCGCGTCCCGATGCGCCGTAATCGCAAACGCCGCGGTTCAGCGGTTCATACGAGCGGCCGGGACGAAAGGTCCAGTTCACCAGGCTAGCCGCAGCCGTGCGCGTGATCGTTGCCGGCGAAACTGGCGAGTGCCGCCACGTCGGCGATGGTGATCCCATTCCCCTGGCGGGCGACGCCCTGCGCGCGGAGCGCCAGCAGGGCGCGGGAAAAGGTCTCTGCCCGCATGCCGAGGCGCTGGGCGATCAGCGCCTTCGGCAGCGGTAGAGTCAGCAGTGCGCTGCCGCTCCGTCCGGGCACGAGGTCGACCAGAAACGCGCCGAGGCGCTGCGGCGCCGATTTCACCTGCAGGTGTTCGATCTGCTCGACCAGCCCGCGCAGCCGGCGCGACAGCGACGCCAGCATGCGCAGCGCGATGGCGTGGTCGGCGGCGATCGCCCGCTCGAACGCCGCCAACGTCAGCAGCAGGACGCGCGACGCCGCCACCGCATCGGCGCAAACCGGGTAGGAGGCGTTGGCGAACGACGCCGCCTCGGCGAAGGTCTCGCCGGGCGCGACGATGCCGACGATCGCCTCCGTTCCGTCGGGGCCCAACCGATAGAGGCGCACCCATCCGCTCAGCAGCAGGAAGAAGCGATCGGCCGGCTCGTCCTGAAGAAACAAGGTCGCACCTTGCGGCAGGGTCTGGACGGCGGCACCGGCGAGCAGCGGCCCCAGGGCGTCGTCGCCGAGACCCTGGAACAGCGGCGTCGCCCTCAGTGTCGCCGCCTCGTGCGCGTCGAGGCCGAGCCGTCTCTCCCACATGTCGTCCACTCGTCGCTTCTCCCGATGCCGAGACCACGCGTGCGTTGCTCGTCTTCGGCCACGACTTGATCGTGGTCAAGGAGCGAACCGCCGGCACCGGCTAAGTCTTCGCCCGGACGTTGCCGACGAAGGCGCCAAGCCGGCGTCGAGCGGCAACTGGAGGGCGTTGAAGGATGCTGACCTGGAGCGAGGAGTTCATCCTCGGCGACGATGCGATCGATCACGACCATCGCGAAGCGGTCGAGATGATGAACCGGATCGAAACGGCCGACGACGGCGGCGTGCCTGCCTTGTTCGCCGCGCTGGTAGAGCACATGCACGAGCATTTCGCCCGAGAGAACGCGTTGATGCTCGAGACCCATTTCCCGGCGCACGCCTGTCACGCCGGCGAGCACGAGCGCGTGCTGACGTTGCTCGACGGCATCGCCGCGGAGGTAGCGGCGGGCCGCCTCGCATCCGCGCGCGATTTTGCCGCCGCTGCCGGGCCGGCCTGGTTCGTCGATCACCGCAATACCATGGACTTCGTCACCGTCGGCTGGGCGCGCGCGCGGTCTGCGCACTGAACGCGCAGCGACCCATCGAGAACGACGAAAAGGACGAAAAGGGAGGGCGACTGATGTTTTGCTACCAGTGCGAACAGACGGCGCAGGGGACCGGATGCACGACCATCGGCGTCTGCGGCAAGACCGACGAGACGGCGACCTTGCAGGACCTGCTGGTGCACGCCGCCAAGGGCATCGCCATGTACGCGCATCGGGGGCGAGTGCTGGGGGTGCGCGACGCGGCGATCGACGGCTTCGTGCTGGACGCGCTGTTCACCACCGTCACCAACGTCAACTTCGACCCGCAGCGGCTCGCGGCGTTGTTGCACGAGGCGGCGCAGACGCGCGATCGGGCGCGTCGCCTGTACGAAACGGCCTGTGCCGGCTCGGGCCTGTCGGCGGAGGTGCTCGATGGACCCGCCGCCTGGGTGCCGGCCGACGACCGCGAAGGCTTGCTGGCGCAGGGTCGGGCGGTCGGCATCCAGGCGCGGATCGCAGCGTTGGGCGCCGATCTGGCCGGGATGCAGGAGTTACTGACCTACGGCCTGAAGGGGGCGGCCGCCTATGCCGTGCACGCTCGCACCCTGGGCCGCGAAGACGAAGCCGTGTCCGCCTTCCTGCACGAAGCGCTGGATGCCCTGACGACGGCGGTCCCGGACGCGGTCTCGCTGCTGGCGCTCAACCTGAAGTGCGGCGAGATCGGCCTGAAGGTGCTGGAACTGCTGGACGGGGCGCACACCGGCACCTTCGGTGCGCCGCAGCCGACGCCGGTGATGATGGGCCACCGCCCCGGCAAGGCGATCCTGATCTCCGGCCACGACCTGCAGGATCTGCAGGCGCTGCTGCGGCAGACCGCAGGCACCGGCATCGACGTCTACACCCACGGCGAGATGCTGCCGGCGCACGGCTATCCGGAACTGCGCGCGCATCCGCATCTGGCCGGGCACTTCGGCGGCGCCTGGATGCGGCAGAAGGCGGAATTCGCGCAGTTTCCCGGCGCCATCCTGATGACCACCAACTGCCTGCAGCAGCCGCAGCCCGCCTACCGCGACCGGCTGTTCACCTGCGGGCTGGTCGCCTGGCCCGGCATCCCGCACATCGTCGACCGTGACTTCCGGCCGGTGATCGAGGCCGCGCTCGCCGCACCGGGCTTCGCCTCCGCCTCGCCGGAGCGCAGCCATCTGGTCGGCTTCGGCCACGCAGCGGTGCTGTCGATCGCCGACAAGGTGATCAATGCGGTGCGCACCGGCGCCATCAAGCGCTTCGTGCTGATCGGCGGCTGCGACGGCGCCGAAGTCGGGCGGAACTACTACACGGAGTTGGCCGAGACCATGCCGCGCGACTGGATGGTCCTGACGCTCGGCTGCGGCAAGTTCCGTGTCATCGGCTCCGACCTGGGCGAGGTGGCCGGGCTGCCGCGCCTGCTGGACATGGGCCAGTGCAACGACGCATTCTCGGCGATCCGGGTGGCGGCGGCCCTGGCCGATGCGTTCGGCGTCGGCCTCAACGAGTTGCCGCTCGATCTCGTGGTCTCTTGGTACGAGCAGAAGGCGGTCCTCGTGCTGCTGACCTTGCTGCACCTCGGCGTCCGCAACATCCGGCTCGGGCCGAAGCTACCGGCGTTCGTCACGCCCGCGGTGCTCGACGTGCTGGTCGAGCGCTTCGCCATCCGGCCGATCGGCACCGTCGCCGATGATCTCGCCCTGATGGGGGCCGCGGCATAACGCCGGGCCTGTCCCCGCGGTCTGCGCCCAGCCTGGGCGTGACCGCGGCAAAGCCCTTCTCCGCAGTGCTCCTCTCGATCAGTCCCGGCGGAACTGTGCTCACGCGGGTCGGCTATTCTCGCCCCAGTTGAGGCACATTCGCAATTCCGGTGTTGACGCGCGACCGGCCTTCGCCTAAAAGGCCAGCAACTCGATCGAGATAAACGAATTATGCTTTCGCAGAAGGCCAAATACGCGCTCAAGGCGTTGTGTCAACTGGCAAGGTACCCTGAGGGGCAGTTGATGCTCGTCTCCGAGATCGCCGAGCGTGAGCAGGCGCCGCGAAAGTTTCTGGAGTTGATTTTGCTGGACCTGAAGCGGCATGGGCTGGTGTTCAGCCAGCGAGGCAAGCACGGCGGCTATGCGCTGGCGAAGCCGGCGTCGCAGATCATGGTCGGCGAGGTGATCCGCATCCTCGACGGTCCGCTGGCGCCATTGCCTTGCGCCAGTCTGACCGGTTACCGCCGCTGCCTGGACTGCGACGACGAGGCGACTTGCCCGGTGCGCTCGGTGATGCGCCGGGTGCGGGACGCGATGGCCGAGATCGTCGATAGCACCAGCATCGCCGACGCCGCCGCGGTCTCCATCGGGCGGGCTGTCGTATCCCTGACCGACGGCTGACTTTTTTTTGTCTTAATGTCTACTCAATGGATAGGACGTATTTTCCAGATAATAGAGATTCGAGAACAGCTGAGGAGATGCGAAAGATGCGAACGATGTTCACTTCGCTGCTGGCCGGGGCGCTCGCGTTCGCCGTGACGGCTCAGACGGCGATCGCCGCCGACCGCACCATGCTCAATGCGTCTTACGATCCAACGCGCGAGCTCTATCAGGAGTTCAACCCGGCGTTCGCCAAGAGTTGGGAAGAAAAAACCGGCGAGAAGCTGACCGTGCGGATGTCGCACGGCGGCTCGGGCAAACAGGCACGGACCGTCATCGACGGCTTGCAGGCCGACGTCGTCACCCTGGCGCTCGCCTACGACATCGACGAAATCGCCGAGAAGGGGAAGCTGCTGCCCAAGGACTGGCAGACGCGGCTGCCGTTCAACAGCGCGCCTTACACCTCGACGATCGTCTTCCTGGTTCGGGACGGCAATCCGAAGGGCATCAAGGACTGGGGCGATCTGGTGAAGGACGGCGTCTCGGTGATCACGCCGAACCCGAAGACCTCCGGCGGCGCCCGCTGGAACTTTCTCGCTGCCTGGGGGTATGCGCTTCGGGCGAATGGTGGCGATCAGGCCAAGGCGAAAGAGTTCATCTCGCGTCTGTTCAAGAACGTGCCGGTGCTTGACACGGGTGCCCGGGGGTCGACGACGACGTTTGTGCAGCGGAAGCTGGGCGACGTGCTGATCACCTGGGAGAACGAGGCGTTCCTCGCCAAAGATGAGTTCAAGACCGACAACCTGCAGATCATCGTGCCGTCGATCAGCATTCTCGCCGAGCCGCCGGTGGCGCTGGTCGACGTCAACGCCGACCGGAACAAGAACCGCGAGTTGGCCGAAGCCTACCTGCAGTACCTGTATTCGGCGGACGGCCAGCGACTCGCCGCCAAGCACTTCTATCGCCCGCGCAAGCCGGAGTTCGCCGCCCCCGAGGATGTCGCCCGCCTGCCGAAGCTGGAGCTGTTCACGATCGACGAGCAGTTCGGCGGCTGGGGCAAGGCGCAGGCCGAGTTCTTCGCCGACAACGGCGTGTTCGACCAGATCTACGCACCGGTGAGGTAGACGATGACAATCGCCTCGACGGCCGTGCCCGGTGTCCGCCGGTCGAAGGCCGCCACCCTGGGGACCCGACGCCGGATCGGCTCACTGCGCAAGGAGACCGTACTTCCCGGCTTCGGGCTGACGCTCGGGCTGACCCTCCTCTACCTCAGCCTCGTCGTGCTCGTGCCGTTGGCGGCGCTGGTGATGCGTTCGGCCGGCTTGGGTTGGGACGGGTTCGTCGATGCGGCGTTCACGCCCCGGGCGCTGGCGGCGTACCGCCTCAGCTTCGCCACCGCGTTCATCGCCGCCGCGATCAACGCGGTGGTCGGCCTGATCATCGCCTGGGTGCTGGTTCGGTACTCGTTCCCGGGCAAGCGGCTGGTCGATGCGGTGGTCGACCTGCCGTTCGCCTTGCCGACAGCGGTCGCCGGCATCGCGCTCGCCGCACTCTACGCGCAGAACGGTTGGATCGGCGCGCCACTCGCCGAACTCGGCATCCACTTGGCGTTCACGCCCGCCGGCATCGTCGTCGCGCTGATGTTCGAGGGCCTGCCGTTCGTCGTCCGCACTGTCGAGCCGGTGCTGCAGGATCTCGACAAAGACGTGGAGGAGGCGGCCGCAAGCCTCGGCGCCGGCCGCGTGCAGACGCTGACCCGCGTGATCCTGCCGTCGATCATGCCGGCGGTGCTCACCGGCTTCGCGCTGGCCTTCGCCCGCGGCCTGGGCGAATACGGCTCGGTGATCTTCATCGCCGGCAACCTGCCGATGGTCTCGGAGATCGCGCCGCTGCTGATCATCATCAAGCTGGAGCAGTTCGACTACGCGGGCGCCACGGCGATCGCCACCGTCGTGCTGGTCGCCGGCTTCTGCATGCTGTTCGTCATCAACTGGCTTCAGCGCTGGAACAAGCGGCGCAGCGGTTAGGCGGAAGGAAATCATCCCATGACCGGAGCTGCAAACCAGAAGACCCGTCTCGCCGTCACCGAGCCGATCTGGCTGCGCGTGCTGCTGACGGTGCTTGCACTGACGTTCCTCTCGCTGATCGTCCTCCTGCCGCTGGCCGGGGTGTTCGTCGAGGCGACGCGGCAGGGCATCGGCGCCTACTTCGCCTCGTTCGACGATCCGGATGTGCTCTCGGCGATCAGGCTGACGTTGATCGTCGCCGCCATCGCCGTGCCGCTCAACACCGTGTTCGGCATCGTCGCCTCGTGGTGCATCGCCAAGTTCGAGTTCGTCGGCAAGAGCCTGCTGGTGACGCTGATCGACCTGCCGTTCTCCGTCTCCCCGGTGGTCGCCGGTCTCGTCTACGTCCTGGTGTTCGGCGTGCACGGCTGGCTCGGGCCTTGGCTGGTCGCCAACGACATTCAGGTGATCTTCGCCGTACCGGGCCTGGTGCTGGCGACGATCTTCGTCACCTTCCCGTTCGTCGCCCGCGAGCTCATTCCGCTGATGGAGGAGCAGGGCCAGGAGGAGGAGGAGGCGGCGATCTCGCTGGGGGCCAGCGGTTGGCGGACGTTCTGGCGCGTCACCTTGCCGAACATCAAGTGGGGCCTGCTCTACGGCGTGCTGCTGTGCAACGCGCGGGCGATGGGGGAGTTCGGCGCGGTCTCGGTCGTCTCCGGCCACATTCGCGGCGAGACCAACACCATGCCGTTATACGTCGAAATATTGTACAATGAGTACAACTTCGTCGCCGCGTTCGCCGTCGCCTCGCTGCTGGCCATGCTGGCGCTGGTGACTCTCGTATTGAAGAAAATCATCGAGTGGCGCTTTGCCGGCGCGTCCTCGGTCGTCGGATGAGGATTGAGCGATGGACATCGAAATCAAGAACATCTCCAAGCAGTTCGGCAACTTCACCGCGCTGAACGACGTGAGCCTGACGGTGCATCCGGGCGAACTGGTCGCCTTGCTCGGGCCGTCGGGTTCGGGAAAGACGACGCTGCTGCGCATCATCGCCGGGCTGGAGCGGGCGACCAGCGGCAACGTCCTGTTCGGCGGCGAGGATGCGCTCAACCGCTCGATCCGCCAGCGGCGCGTCGGCTTCGTCTTCCAGCACTACGCGCTGTTTCGGCACATGAGCGTGTTCGAGAACGTCGCGTTCGGCCTGCGGGTCAAGGCGCGCGACCAGCGGCCGCGCGAGGCGGACATCCGCGACCGGGTGATGAAGCTGCTGTCGCTGGTGCAGCTGGACCACTTCGCCAAGCGATACCCCTCGCAGCTTTCCGGCGGCCAGCGGCAGCGGGTGGCGCTCGCACGTGCGCTGGCCATCGAGCCGGCGGTCCTTTTGCTCGACGAGCCGTTCGGCGCGCTCGATGCCAAGGTGCGCAAGGAACTCCGGCGCTGGCTGCGCGGCCTGCACGACGAGATGCAGCTCACCAGCCTGTTCGTCACCCACGACCAGGAGGAGGCGTTGGAGCTGGCGGATCGGGTTGTGCTGATGAACAACGCGGCGATCGAGCAGGTCGGCTCGCCGCAGGAGGTCTACGATCATCCGGCGACCTCCTTCGCCTACGAGTTCCTCGGCCACGTCAACCGCTTCGACTGCCGGATCGAGGACGGCAAGGTCGACGTCTGCGGTGGCGACATCGCGGTGCCGGCGGAGACCGCCAACGGCGGCGGTGCGGCGATCGCCTACGTCCGCCCGCACGACATCGAGATCTTCAACGGCTCGGTGATGGCCGGGCGGCCGGCCGTGGTGCAGTACGTCTCCGCAGCCGGTCCGGTCGCCAAGATTGAACTGTCGCTGGGCGAGGACGGTCGGCTGGTGGAAGCCGAGATCGGCCGGGCGCAACTGCACGCGCTCGACCTGAAGATCGGCCAGCCGGTCTATGTGCGTGCCCGCAAGGCCCGGGTGTTCGCGACCGACTCGGTGCATTGAGGCCGGACCCGGCGGCGGAGCGACAGCGCCACCACCGCCGCCGGGTTGCCGCACTATCCGCTCCGATTGTTATGCTGTAACGTTTCGGTCATCGAAGTCGCATCAGGGAGCCGTGCGAGGCGATGACCGACGGCGAGACGGGTATCACCACCGCCGGGGCCGGGGCAGGTACATTCCCCGTGTCCGGCCACGATCACGCGCGCTGCTTCGCCGGCCTGATGGCACACGTGGATCGGCTATGCGCCGAGACCGGCGTGCGGCTGACGGCCCAGCGCCGCCGCGTGCTGGAAATCGTCGCCGGCAGCCATGCCGCGGTCGGCGCCTACGACATTCTCGCCCGAATGAACGAGACAGGCCGGCCGGTGGCGCCGATCGCCGTTTATCGGGCGCTCGACTTCCTGCTGCAGAACGGCTTGGTGCACCGGATGGAGAGCCTCAACGCCTACGTCGTCTGCAGCCGGGCGGGCGAACGGCACCGGGCGCAGTTTCTGATCTGCCGCCGCTGCCACTGCGTCGCCGAGTTCACCTCGCCATCGATCGATATGGCCATCGCCGCCGGCGCCGAGGCCGCGGCATTCGAAGTCACCGAGCCGGTGATCGAAATCGGCGGCCTCTGCCCCGGCTGCCGCCCAGGCCTGGCTGGGTGAGCACCGGGGTGAGCGGAGAGTGCCTATAGCGCGATGTAGCGGCGGAGTGCGTCGACCTCGGCCTCGGCCTCCTCGATGCGCTTCTTGACGACGTCGCCGATGGAAACGATGCCGATCAGCCGGCCGTCGGCGACGACGGGGACGTGACGGAAGCGTTGCGCCGTCATCATCCCTTCGATGGCGCCCACCGGATCCTTGGGCGAGCAGGTGACGACCGACGCCGTCATCAGGTCGCCGACCCGCTTGTCGAACACGGCTTTGCCGTTCTTGTGCATGGCGCGCACCAGATCCCGCTCGGAAAGAATCCCGGCGATGCCGCCTGCGCTGTCGCACACCAGGACCGCGCCGATCCGGTGCTCCGCCATCAGGGCGAGGGCTTCGCCCACGGGTTGGTCGGCGGTGACGGTGACGACGCCGCCTCCCTTGCGCTTCAGTATTTCGGCAACGGACATGTATCGCCTCCCATTGGATGTGAACTCAGAGGCCGCGCACCGTTTCGGCGATCAGCATGTCGACCACGTCGCGTGCCGCATCCTCGCGGGACGCGCCCGCGGCCTGCGACTCCGCCCAGGTCGCGAGCTGCCGGTGGGCGCTTGTTCCTCTCGCGATGATCGTCCGGCAATGCAGGATTTCCGCGCGGCAATCAAGAGCGGATGCGTCTTCGGTGGTGAGTTCGATGAGTTCGTCCAGCAGATCGCCGCACGGCACCACTTCGCCCCGGCTGAAGTCGACGAGACCTTCGTCGATCCCGTAGCGCTTCGCCCGCCAGCGATTCTCCCCGATCAGCATGGGATCGTAGATGCGCCAGCGCTGGTTGCTGCGCCGTAGCCGCCACAGCATGCGGACCACGCACTGGAACAGCGCCGCGACGGCGACGGCGTCGTCGATGCGGGTGCAGACGTCGGTGATGCGCATCTCCAGCGTCGGAAAGCGAAAGGACGGCCGGAGATCCCACCAGATCATCGTCGCGTCTTCGATCAGCCCGGCTTTCACCAGCACGTCGACGTGCCGTGCGTATTCGCTCCAGGACTCGAAGCGGGACGGCAGGCCGGTACGCGGCAGTTCGTCGAACACGCTCAGCCGATACGACTTGAGCCCGGTGTCCTCGCCGCGCCAGAACGGCGACGACGTGGACAACATCAGCAGGTGCGGCAGGAAGTAACTCGCCTGGTTCATCAGGTCGATGCGCAGTTCGTCGTCGTCGATGCCGACGTGCACGTGCATCCCGCAGATCAGCATCCGCCGCGCCACCGCCTGCATGTCGCGGGCGAGCACGTGATAGCGATGCTTGTCCGTATGCTTCTGCTGTTTCCATTCGGAGAACGGGTGCGTGGAGGCGGCGATCGGCGCCAGACCGTGCTCGGCCGCGACCGCGGCGACGGTTCCGCGCAGCCGCGCCAGTTCGGACCGGGCCCCGCGGATATCGCTGCAGACGGGTGTGCCGACCTCGATCTGCGAAGTCAGGAACTCCGGGCGGACCAGATCGGCGATCCGGCGCCGGCATTCCTCCAGCATCTGCGGCGGCGGGTCGGTCACCACCTCCCGGCTGTCGCGGTCGACGAGCAGGTACTCCTCCTCGATCCCCAGCGTCAGCGGTGGCGCCCCCCCGGTCATCGTCGGCCATCCATCAGAATTTCTCGATGCGGTGGATGTTCGGCATCGCGAGTATTCGCTCCAGAGCGTCCCCGAGCAGATCGGCGAACCGGTCGAGCCCGACATCGCTCTCGCAATGGTCCTGACGGACCTCGATCGCGCAGTTGGCGAGCCCGGCGGCGCCGGCGTGCAGGTCGAGGGTGTAGGCGATCTCGCGGCCGGAATACGGCTGGTTGTCGCCGACCGAGAGGCCGCCGGCTGCACGCAGCAATTCGATCAGCGGAACGGCGACGCGCGGGTCGCGGTTCCACAGCACGCCCAGGTCCCACTGCCGGTCTTCGCCGCCCAACGACGGCGTGAACGTGTGCACCGAGAACAGCACCGGCTCCGGCCCCGCCCGCCGCAGCCGGGCGAACGCCTGGTCGACGGCATGGTGGTACGGCCAGTGGAAGGTCTCGGCGCGGGCCTCCTGTGCGGCCGCATCGAGGGCGACGTTTCCCGGCACGATCACACCGTCGCTCGCCTCGAGGATCGATTGCGGATCGCCGGGCTGGCGGTTGAGGTCGATGACCAGACGGGAGTAGCCCGCGAGCACGGCCGGGGCGCCCAGGCGGGCGGCAAGACGCAGCGTCAGTTCGGCCGCGCCGATGTCCCAGGCGATGTGCCGCCGCAGCGCCTCGGCCGGCAGGCCGAGATCGCGGAGCGGCCGAGGAATTACCCGGCTGGCGTGGTCGCACACCAGGAGGATGGGCCGGGTGGCCTCGGCGCCGACGAGCGTGTAGGCCGGCGGATCGCCGGGGTCGATCAGCGGGCAGGCCGGCTGCGGGTGAACGGGCGGAAATCCGCCGAGCGTCGCCATTCCTCCAATTGTAACCCCGCCCGCCAGGAGCGCGAAGCACTCTCGCCGCGGCCGCGCTCGACCGCACGGCGGGCCGAGAGGACGACGGCCGCAAGTCGCGGACGAACGCAAAATATTGGCCGGACAGACCAGAAATGGCGTATATCTAGGAGTTGGTGAGTCGGAGTGGCGTGCGGTGACGATCGCGGACGATGACGATACGGCCGATGGCGGCGTTCCGGACGCGGGAGCGGATATGCTGTCCCGGCTCGGCGGCAGCCGGTTCGCGACGGTGCTGGCCGACCCGCCGTGGCAGTTCGTCAACCGCACCGGCAAGATGGCGCCGGAGCACCGCCGCCTCGCCCGCTATGCCACGCTGCCGCTGGAGGCGATCGCGAAACTTCCGGTGGCCGACCTGCTGACGCCGACCGCGCACCTCTACCTGTGGGTGCCGAACGCGCTGCTGGCCGAAGGCCTGCGGGTGATGGCGGGCTGGGGCTTCACCTACAAGACCAATCTGGTCTGGTACAAGGTTCGCGCCGACGGTGGGCCGGACCGGCGCGGCGTCGGCTTCTACTTTCGCAACGTCACGGAAATGGTGCTGTTCGGCACCCGCGGGCGCAACGCGCGGACGCTGCCGCCGGGGCGCCGGGCGGCGAACCTGCTGTCGACCCGCAAACGCGAGCACAGCCGCAAGCCGGACGAGCTCTACGATCTCGTCGAGGCCTGCAGCCCCGGCCCGTGGCTGGAGCTGTTCGCCCGCCACCCGCGCGCCGGCTGGACACAATGGGGCGACGCGATCGAGCCGCCGGGCGAGCCGGCACCCACGGCGAATCACCCGCCCGCCTCGTCCTCTCCCCGTGGCCTGTTCCCGGAGGGGCTGCCGCTCCCTCCCCCGCGGGGCTGACCTTCGGCCACCTCAGCGGCGCGGCGCGACGGCCATGCGTATTTGTTTCTTCGGCGACAGCTTCGTGAACGGCACGGGGGACGACGACTGCCTGGGCTGGACCGGACGCGTGTGCGCGGCGGCGCGTCACATGCGCCATGACGTCACCCACTACAATCTCGGCATCCGGCGCGACAGCAGTGCCGACGTCGCCGCCCGCTGGCGCCGTGAAGCCGCCACCAGGCTCCCCCCCGACCAGGACGGACGGCTCGTCTTCTCGTTCGGGGCCAACGACTGCATGCCGGATGGCGCCGGTGGGATTCGCGTCGCGCACGAGCACACGCTCGCGAACGCTCGCGCGATCCTCGCGTCCTCGCTGGCCGAGTGGCCGACGTTGATGGTCGGCCCGGCGCCGGTCGGAGACGACGCGTCCACGGACCGGCGGATCAAAGCCGTATCGGTCGATCTCGGGCAGGTGTGCGCCGCGCTCGGCGTGCCCTACCTCGACGTATTCGACGCGCTGCTCGCGTCCGAGGCATGGGCGCGCGAAGCGGCGCTCGGGGACGGCAGCCACCCGAACAGCGGCGGCTATGCCGCGCTCGCCGGCATCGTCGCCTCCTGGTCCGCCTGGCGCGCCTGGTTCGGGGACACTCGATAGACAGTCCGCGTAGCCTGTGCTCGCCTCCCGTCCGCCCGTGCTCTACCATCGGCGCGTCTCAACGCTCCGCCGGATGCCCGCCCGGATGAAATGCCTGCTCGTCTCCGATCTCCACTACGCCCTCAAGCAGTTCGACTGGGCGACGGAGGTGGCGCCGGAGTTCGACGTCGTCATCGTCGCCGGTGACCATCTCGACATCTCCGGGCATGTCGATCCGCGGGCGCAGACGGTGGTGATCCTGAAGTATCTCAAGCGCCTGCACGAAAAAGTCCGGCTGCTCGTCTCGTCCGGCAACCACGACCTCGATTCCCGCGACGCGTCCGGCGAGAAGGTCGCCCGCTGGATCGGCAAGGTGAGGGATTTGGGGATTTCCACCGACGGCGATTCGCCGATGATCGGAGATACGCTGTTCACCATCTGCCCGTGGTGGGATGGCCCGGTGGCGCGGGAGCGGGTCGCGGCACAGCTCGCCCGAGACGATGCGCGGGTCAAGGCCCGCTGGATCTGGGTCTACCACGCGCCGCCCGACGGCTCGCCCACCAGCCGCGTCGGCGACCGGTTTGCCGGCGACGGGGATCTCGTGCGCTGGATCGAGACGTACGCGCCGGACTTCGTGCTGACCGGGCACATTCACGAGTCGCCGTTCTGCAAGGGCGGCTCCTGGATCGACCGGATCGGCGAGACCTGGGTGTTCAACTCGGGGCGACAGATCGGCCCGACGCCGGCGCACGTGGTCTTCGACACGGCGCGGCAGCAGGCGCTGTGGTTCTCGCTCGCCGGTGCCGAGATCACACGCTTGGACGAGCCGCTGCGCCGCCCCGTTCCCGACCTTCAGGCGATGCCGGACTGGCTCACAATGTAGGGTCGGGGTGCCGATCCGAGCCGGGGGCGAACCCCTCGTCCTGCTGGTGCATCAGCGTCACCAGCACCTCGTCGACCATCGAGAAGTGGTCGCGATGCTCCTCGAACTGCGCCTTGAGATCCGACAGGTAGGTGGTCACGCCATAGAGACGCTGCGCCAGCATCTTCGAGACGAGGTAGGCGATCTCCGGGTGCGACCGGAGGAAATCGCCGCCCGGACCCGCGACGTAAAGGCGGCTCGGCGCCACCGTCTTCACCGTCGCCGTGTGCGGAATGTCGAGCAGCGCCGAGATCTCGCCGAAGACCGCGCCCGGCTCCGAGGCAACGTAAACCTGAAAGTCGCCTTTGAGAATCTCGACCCGCCCCTCGATCAAGATGAACAGCAGGCCGGTCCGGGCACCCTCGGCGATCAGCACCTCGCCCGGCGGTAAGGTCGTTTCGGCAAGCCCCCGGCAGGCGTCGAGAATGGTCTGCACCGCTGTCGCACTCCGCGAAATGTCTCAGGCGAGGCGCGGCCGCCCCGCACGCCGGCGCGCCCGCCCCGAGGCAGACTATCGGGGTTCCCGCCGCTCGCCTAGCGCCGCTGCGCCGTGGCGCAGGGACTGGCGGCGTGACGTGGCTCAGGCCGCCAGGGTTCCGGCCAGCGCTGCGCTGACGTCACGGCAGGCGGAGCCGAACGCCGGTTCCGTGCGCAAGGCCGGGACACGCGGCTGCGGCAGATCGACGACGATGTCGGCGCGGATGCGGCCGGGCCGCTGCGTCATCACCAGCACGCGGCCGGCGAGGAACACCGCGTCGACGACGCTGCGGGTGACGAACACGATCGTCAGCCCTTCCTCGCGCCACAGCCGCAGCACGTCCTGCTCGAGCGTGAAGCGGGTGGTCTCGTCCAACGCGCCGAACGGCTCGTCCAGCAGCAGCAGCCGCGGCCGGCTGACCATCGCGCGGGCGATCGACAGCCGGGTCCGCAGACCGGACGGAAGCTGCAGCGGCGACAGGTCCGCCGCGTCCTCAAGGCCGACCATCGTCAGCGCGGCGCACACGCGCGGCATCGCCTCGGCCCTTCCGATACCGGTCATACGCAGCGGCAGGTAGACGTTGTCGAACACGGGGGCCCAAGGCAGCAGCGTCGAATCCTGGCAGACATAGCCGATGTCGCCGCGGCGCACCGGTTCGCCCAGCCGGCGCAGCATGCTGCCCTCGGTCGGGGCGACGAACTCGGCTACGATCCGTAGCAGGGTGCTCTTGCCGCAGCCGGACGGTCCGACGACCGCCAGGAAACTGCCTTCGTGCACCACCAGATCGATCGGCCCGAGCGCAGTCGATCCGCCGAAGCTCTTGAACACGCGCCTGAGTTCGAGAAGGGGTGGTTCCGTCACGGTCACGGTCGGCACCGATACCTGCACATCATCGGACGATGGCACGTTTTGGGGAACCACCGCGAGCGTTGCCGTCGTCGCACTCGGAATGCGTGTGGAGCGCCGAAGTTCGCCGCTGTCCGTTGGTGTTCTGCTCGTTTTGCGTGTTAAACCGCGACTTTCAAGAGCTTTGAGCCCACCTCAGCGTATCTCGGAGGTACGAATCGCCTGCGCTCGCTGTGCATCCATCGATGGTGACGGGGGGGCACCCTGCCCGCGGCCGGTCAGGGCAGCGAGGCACGCGCGGGTTCGAGGCGCCGGAGCGCCGCGCAGTCCATTTGCGCCCGGCACCGCCCCGTCGCCGGCGAGTTCGCGCAACAGCCACGCCAGCGACATCCCGTCATCGACGTCGTACCATTTCGGCAATCGCTCGACGGTGAGCCCCAACGTCCTCGCCCGCGCCTCGGTCACCGCGAGGACCCGCCCGGTGCTCCACGGCATCGCGTGGAAAAGCTCCGGAACGGAACGGCGCAGGCCGACAAGATAATACCCGCCATCCATCGCCGGGCCGAGCACCACGCTTCGGCCCGGCTGCCGCAAGATGTTCGCCGCCGTCTGCAGCACCTCGCCCGGCAGCGTCGGGCTGTCGCCGTTGACCAGACAAACGGCCGAAGCACCATCCGCCAGCAGGTCGTCGATGGCGTTGACGCAGCGCTCGGTCAGGTCCTCGCCGCGCTGCGCCAGCCTCGCGAAGTCGGGCGGAAGGACGGCGTCGAGCCCCGGTGAGGCCTCGGCGGGAGTGAACACCGCATAGCCGACGGCGCCGCTTTCCAGCGGAAGGGCGGCGATGGTCGCAGCCAGATCGGCGATGAAGCATCGCGAGAGTTCCGCCGCTTCGTCCGAACTCACCGCCGGCGTCAGCCGCGTCTTGCAGGCCCCGGCAATCGGAACCTTACACATGATGCCGAACGCCACCTTCGGGATGGCCCCTGTCGCTTCGTTCATCGTTCCCCGCCGCTTCACCAGCATGGGTGCCGCGACAATATGCGAGGTTGCGCCGCAAACGCCTATCATTAGATCGCAACCGCTGCCAATAACGCGTAGATGGATTCACAGTAGCCGAGGAGGGAGCGGATGAGCAGGTTGGACGAGACGGCGTGCGGTGTCTCCGACAGGGCGGCGCACCCGGCGATCGAGACGGTCGTGACCGGCAAGACGCGGGACATCGGCGGCTTCGAGGTGCGCCGCGTGCTGCCGTCGACGCGGCGGCGGATGGTCGGCCCGTTCGTCTTCTTCGATCAGATGGGGCCGGCCGATTTCCCCGCCGGGCGGGGGATCGACGTTCGCCCGCACCCGCACATCGGCCTCGCCACCGTGACCTACTTGTTCGCAGGCGAGATCGTCCACCGCGACAGCCTGGGAACGCTGCTGGCCATCCGGCCGGGAGACGTCAACTGGATGACGGCCGGGCGCGGCATCGCACATTCGGAACGGACGGGAGATGCCGTGCGGGCGGCCGGCGGCACGCTGGCCGGCATCCAGGCCTGGGTGGCACTGCCGCGCGAGGCCGAGGAGCAGGCGCCCGCCTTCGCTCACCATCCGGCCAGCGAACTGCCGGTGGCGGAACTCGACGGCTGCTCCGTCCGCCTGATCGCCGGCAGCCTGTTCGGCGTCCAGTCACCCGTGGCGACGGCCTGGGAGACGATCTATGCCGACGCCCGGATGCAGCCCGGCGCCCGGCTCGCTTTTCCCGCCGGGCACGAAGAGCGGGCCGTCTATCCGGTCGAGGGCGCGATCGAACTCGACGGCCGGCCGCTCGTGCCGGGCGAAATGTTGGTGCTGCGGCCCGGCGCCGAGGTGGTGCTGGAGGCGCAGTCTTCGGCCCGGATGATGTTGCTGGGCGGTGCGGAGATGGACGGCCCGCGCCATATCTGGTGGAACTTCGTCTCCAGCTCCCTCGATCGGATCGAGCAGGCGAAGCACGACTGGCAGGCGGGCCGCTTCGACGCGGTGCCGGGCGAGAGCGAATTCATTCCGCTGCCGGCGGATTGACACCGGCAGCGGCGGGCGTCAGGCGCCGATGTCGTTCTCCAGGACGATGCGGTAGCGAGCACGCCCGGACCGCAGGCGCTCGATCGCCTCGTCGAGCCTGCTCATCGGATACGCCTCGGTGACCGGTTTCACCCCGTGCCGCGCGGCGAACGCCAGCATCTCGGCCGTCGTCGTCGGGCTGCCGAGCGGCGAGCCGCCGATCGAGCGCTCGCCGAGGAGGAGCGGAAACACCGCCGCGGTGACGGACGGCACGGCGCCGACGAAGTGCAGCTTGCCCCGCGGCCGCAGCGCCGCGATGTAGCTGTCCCAGTCGAGCGGAACGTTGACGGTGACCAGGATCATCGCGAAGCGGCCGGCGAGTGCCGCGAGCGCTTTCGGATCGCGGGTGTCGACGAAATGATCCGCTCCCAGCGAACGCGCCTCCGCCTCCTTGTCGGCGCTGGTCGAAAACGCCGTCACCTCGCAGCCCCAGGCGTGCAGGAAGCGGAGCGCCATGTGCCCGAGGCCGCCGATGCCGACGACGCCGACCCGGTCGGTGGCGCGGATGCCGTTGCGGACGATCGGGTTGAAGACGGTGATGCCGCCGCACAGCAGCGGCCCGGCCTCCGCCGGATCGAGCCCGTCCGGTAACGGCGCCACCCAGGACGCGTGCGCGCGGACCTTGTCCGCGAAGCCGCCGTGGCGGCCGATGATCGTCGCCTCCGCCGTGGTGCAGAGATTGTGATCGCCGGACATGCACTCGTGACAGGTCATGCACGATCGCGAGTACCAACCGAGGCCGACCGTTTGCCCCGGTTGCAGCGTGGTCACGCCCTCGCCCACGGCGGCGACCGTGCCGATCACCTCGTGGCCCGGGACCAGCGGGTATTGGCTGAAGCCCCACTCGTTGTCGAGCATGCTCAGGTCACTGTGGCAGACCCCGCAGTAGCGAACCTGGATTTCCACATGCTCCCGCCCCAGGGCGCCCGCCTCGTACTCGAACGGCGCGAACCGGCCACCCGCCTGCATCACCGCATAGGCTTTCACTTTCGGCATGCGTTCCACTCCCTGCATCGCTTCGGCCGCCGGCGGGCGGGCATTTCCGTCCGCCGGCCGAAGCAGCTGGACTGCAAGTGTGGAGGAGACTTCGGCGCCGCAAGCGGGGCGCGGCAAGCCGGGGCGCGGCAGGGCCAGCGACCGGATCGCCACCGGACGCCGTGCGTTGTATGCGTGGCCCGAGGCGGCTACGGTACATGGTCCGTGGCAAGCGCCGGCCGCACGGGAGGATCGAGGGCAGGGAGATGAGTGGCATGTACCTCGCCAACTACTGGTTCGATGCGTGGTTGAAGATGATGAGCGCGTATGTCGAGCAGATGCCCGGCGGGCCGGATGCCACGGCCGCGTCGCAGCTGAGCGCCGGACTGGCGGACGCGCGGCTCGCGCTCGAGGAGGGTGAGCGGACGCTGGCCGCCGAACGCGATGCACACGCGCAGGCGCAGGCCCGGGCGGAGCAGTTTCAGGCGGAGGTGGAGCAGCTTCGCGGCGCCCTTCTGCGCGCCGAGACCGAGCACACGACGGCGAAGGCCGAGCTGACCCGGCTGGAGGCGGAGGTGCCGCGGCTTCGTGCCGAAGCGGAGCGTGAACGCGCGGCCTCGGCCGAGAAGCTCGCCACCGCCGCGCGGGGAGCCACCCAGGCCGAGCAACGCCTCGCCACCGAACAGCGCCAGCGTGCCACAGCCGAGGCGCAGGCGAAGCAGCTCCAGGAGAAGCAGGCGGCAGCCGAGGCGCAGGCCAGGCGGCTGCAGGACGAACACGCCGCGACTGAAGCCCGGCGCAAGCAGGCGGAAGCCGAAGCGGCGGCGGCGCGGGACGAGGCGACGCGACTGCAGGCCGAGCTGACCGGGGCGGCTGCGCAAGCCAAGCGCCTGCAGGACGAACGCGCGGCGCTGGATGTCCGGATCAAGGGGCTACAGGACGAACGCGCGGCCGCCGACACGACACGTTCAGCCGCGGTCGCCGCCGCCGCCCGGCTGGAGGCCGAACTGGCGGAGCTGCGCACCCAGGCCGAGCGCGAACGCAAGGCGCATGCCGAGCGCATCGGCGAACTCAGCCAGCAACTCGCGGATGCCGCCGCCGTGCGCCCGGAGCCGGTGCCACTGACGACGTCGCTGCAGGGCGAGAGCACCGAGAAAGCGGAGCGCAAGCCGGCGAAGTCGAAAAAGGCGCGGACCACCCAAGGGCCGGCCGCGGCGCGCGAGCCGGCGACGGCCGACGAAGCGCCCGAGGCTCCGGGCGCCCGCTTCGCCGTCGACGCAGCCGAGCCTCCGGCGGCGGACGAGACGCGGGAGGCGTCCCCCCGCCCTGTGGAGGCTGCCGCCGACGCGGCCGACGGCCTGACCGTCCGCTTCCGCCGCCCCGGCGACTGGGCCGAGCCGGTCTATCTACACTATTGGGACAGCGAGCCGCCGATCGACGGGCCCGCATGGCCGGGCCAGGCGATGGTGCCGGAGGCGGATGGCTGGTGGGTCGGCCGGATCGACGGTGTGCGCTCGGTCAATCTCGTCTTCAACGACAACGCCGGCAACCAGACAGCCAACCTGCAGCGCGACCACTCCGGCCGCCTGGGCGCCGACGGCAAGTGGCAGGAGGACAGCACGGACGCGGCGTCCTGAGCCGATCGCCTTGGCCCGCCACTCTCACCGCCCCAGGCAGCGCATTGCCCGGTCGAGGCCGTCGAGGGTGAGCGGGAACATGCGGTCTGAGAAGATCTGGCGGATCATCTGTACGGAGCGTGCGTAGCCCCACCACTCCTCCGGGCTGGGGTTGAGCCACACCGCCTTCGGGTAGACCGTCAGCACCCGCTGTAGCCAGGTGATTCCCGCTTCTTCGTTCCAGTGCTCGACCGAGCCGCCCTCGTTGACGATCTCGTACGGGCTCATCGCCGCGTCGCCGACGAAGATCGCCTTGTAGTCGTGCGGGTAGGTGTGCAGCACGTCCCAGGTCGGCGTCGGATCGGCGTGGCGGCGCTGGTTGTCCCGCCAGACCCGTTCGTAGACGCAGTTGTGGAAGTAGAAGTATTCCAGATGCTTGAACTCGGTGCGCGCCGCCGAGAACAACTCCTCGCAGACCTGCACGTGCGGGTCCATCGAGCCGCCGACGTCGAGGAACAGCAGCACCTTCACCGCGTTGTGCCGCTCCGGGATCATCTCCAGGTCGAGCCAGCCCTTCTTCGCCGTCGAGCGGATCGTGGCCGGCAGATCGAGCTCGGTGGCGGCACCCTGCCGGGCGAAGCGTCGCAGCCGGCGCAGCGCGACTTTGATGTTGCGGGTGCCGAGTTCGACGTCTGCGTCCAGGTTCTGGAACTCGCGCTTGTCCCAGACCTTGACCGCGCGGAAGTTGCGGTTGCCCTCCTGGCCGATGCGAATGCCTTCCGGGTTGTAGCCGTAGGCGCCGAACGGCGAGGTTCCCGCCGTGCCGATCCACTTCGAGCCGCCCTGGTGCCGGCCTTTCTGCTCGCGCAGCCGCTCGGCCAGCGTCTCCATCAGCTTTTCCCAGCCGCCGAGGCTCTCGACCAGCGCCTTCTCTTCCTCGGTCAAGGTGCGCTCGGCCAGCTTCTTCAGCCACTCCGCCGGGATCTCCACCGGCGCCCCTTCCTCCGGCGGCTCCAGGCCCTTGAAGACGCGGCCGAACACCCGATCGAACTTGTCGAGGTTGGTCTCGTCCTTCACCAGGCAGGAGCGGCTGAGATAGTAGAAGTCGTCGAGCGAATACTCGGCCAGTCCTTGGCGCATCGCCTCGAGCAACGTCAGATACTCGCGCAGGCTGACCGGCAGCTTCGCCTGCTTGAGTTCGAGGAAGAAGTCGATGAACATCCTGCCCGTCGTCCTCGCCTGTCTGGCCGCTCCGCGGAGCGTTGCCGCCTGCCCGGGTCCAGATATACGCGTCCACCGCCGCCGGCTCCAGGCCCACCACTCGCGTCCGCGTGCCGGCGACCCGGCGGCATCTCTCAGCCTTCGGTCCGGTCGTTCGGCCGAACCATCTGCACCGGTATCGGCGCCGTCGACCGCAAGTGCAAGTCGCGCTGCGGGAACGGAAACTCGATGCCGGCGTCGTGGTAGAGATGCCAGATGCGCCTGAGAACTTCGCTCCGGACGTTGTGCACGCCGTTGCGCGGGTCGCTGATCCAGAAGCGCAGGTCGAGGTCGACGGTGCTCTCGCCGAAGTCGAGGATCAGGCAGCGTGGCGGCGGCTCGTGCAACACGCGCGCGACCTCGCCGGCCGCCTGCTCGGCGAGCGCCAGCGCCCGGTCGAGGTCGGCTGTGTAGGCGATGCCGATCGGTGCGTGCAGCCGCAGCAGGTTGTTGCTGTGCGACCAGTTCTCGACGCGGCCGCCGATCAGATCCTCGTTGGGGATCAGGTGCTCGATGCCGTCGCGGGTGACGACGGAGACGTAGCGGGATCCCAGCGCGTTGATCCAGCCGTAGTGCTCGTCGACGGCGATGACGTCGCCCGGCTTCACCGAGCGGTCGAGCAGCAGGATCACGCCGCAGATCAGGTTGGAGAAAATCTTCTGCAGCCCGAAGCCGATGCCGAGGCCGACGGCGCCGGAGAACACCGCGAGCGTCGTCAGGTCGATGCCGATCGCGTGCATGGCGATGACGACGGCGAGCGTTCCCAGGCCGAAGCGGAACAGCTTGGAGAGCAGCACGCGGGCCGAGGGCGAGACCTGTGGCAGATGCTCCGCCCAGTGGTCGACGCGCCCGGCGACCAGCGTCGCCGCCCACCAGGAACAGGCGAGGATCAGCGTCGCCTCGAGGACGCCGAGAACCGACAGACGCACATTGCCGAGCGTCAGCGCCATCTGGTCGAGAATGCCGAGCGTCGCCTGCCAGAGCCCGAACGCCTTGAGTGCGATCACCGCGACGATGCCGACGGCGATCACGCGCGACCAGAACACCGAAGCGACGAACGAAGTGGCGAGCCGCACGCCCGCCCAGGCGGCGAGCAGCCCGAGCACGATCTCCAGCAACTTCGCCGGCGCCCCAGCCTCGTGCAGCGCCACCACGCCGAACCACAGCAGCGCCATCCACAGCAGCGGGAAGACGACCGGCTCCAGCCGTGCCATCAACGGCTGCTGTTCGGCCGTGCGTGTGGCGATGAAACGCCGGGTGCGCGCCGCCAGCCGGCGGCTGAACAGTCGCGCTGCCAGCAGAGCCAGCAGAAGCACCGCCAGTTGCGGCAGCACATGCGGAAGCGTCGCCGTGGCGAAGTTCGCTTGCACCCGGCCGACCAGCTGGTCGGGAAGTTGCCACAACCAGTCGAAGATGGGCCAGTCGTCGGTTGGATCGGTATCGGGCATGGGGTGCCGCCCCGTAAGGGGTCAGGACCCGGCCGTCACCGTCCTTCGCGGCGGCTGAGGAAGGCGAGGCGCTCGAACAGGTGCACGTCCTGCTCGTTCTTCAAAAGCGCGCCGTGTAGCGGCGGGATCAGGTTGCGCGCGTCGGAGCTGCGCAGCGCTTCCGGCGGCAGGTCCTCGATCATCAGCAGCTTGACCCAGTCGAGCAACTCGGAGGTGGACGGCTTCTTCTTCAGGCCCGGCACCTCGCGCATCTCGAAGAACACCGTGAGCGCCTCCTGCACCAGCCGCTTCTGTATGCCAGGATAGTGCACGTCGACGATGCGCAGCATCGTCTCGCGGTCCGGGAAGCGGATGTAGTGGAAGAAGCAGCGGCGCAGGAAGGCGTCCGGCAACTCCTTCTCGTTGTTCGAGGTGATGACGACGATCGGCCGCTGCCGGGCAACGATCGTCTTTTTCGTTTCGTAGACGTGGAACTCCATGCGGTCGAGCTCCAGCAACAGGTCGTTGGGGAACTCGATGTCCGCCTTGTCGATCTCGTCGATCAGCAGCACGGGGCGGGCGTCGGCGGCGAACGCCTCCCACAGCCGGCCCTTGACGATGTAGTTGCCGATGTCGTGCACGCGCGCCTCGCCGAGCTGGCTGTCGCGCAGCCGGGCGACGGCGTCGTACTCGTAGAGACCCTGTTGCGCCTTGGTCGTCGACTTGATGTGCCACTGGATCAGCGGCGCACCGATCGCGCGCGCGATCTCGTGGGCGAGGATGGTCTTGCCGGTGCCGGGCTCGCCCTTGATCAACAGCGGCCGCTCCAGCGCGATCGCCGCGTTGACGGCGACCATCAGGTCCTCCGTCGCCACGTAGCTGTCTGTCCCTTGGAAACGCTTGCTCATCCCGATCTCGCCGTCCATCCGTTGCGCCGCGAGCCTACGGAGCGCGGGCGATGGATTCAAGGCGCAGGGGTGGATGATGTGGTGCAGCGCGTGATGTGTCCGATTTTGGCACGCTCCGACCAGGGTTGCCGCATGTGGCAGGCCTTCGGAACTCACGCCCGCTGGTCGTCTCAACTTGCGGTTTAACCATTCGTTAGACGACCCCCGGGTACGATCGGGTCATCCGCAACGGCCAACGAAGCGGCGCAACCGTAGGCCGACCTCCATTGCCTAAGCAGCGATTCGCTGGTCCACACACGCTTTCGTTTGGCGCTCCTTGTTGAGGTTTTGACCGCGGTTTGGATGGCTTCGTCGAGATGGTCCGGGTCGCGGAAGGTTTGATGGGCGAGGAAATGCCGTTTCAGGTCGCGCCGGACGTGTTCGATGTCGTTCAGTTCGGGGGCGTACTTCGGCAGCCACTCGACGCTCAGCCAGGGGCGGGCCTGGAGCGCGGCGCGCGACGCCTTGCTGGTGTGGATCGGGCCGTTGTCGAGAACGATGACGACCGGCCTGGTCCGCCGGCCGGGACGTGGGCCGTAGAGCTCGTCGAGCCGCGCCAGCAGGGCGATGAAGTCGCTGCTCCGTTTCGTCCGGCTGGTCTCGACGACGAGGGTGCCGGCGGCGACGTCGAGCGCGCCGATCATCGCCACCTTGCGCGCCTGGCCGGGCGCTTCGACGCGCAGGTCGGCGCCTCGCCTGGCCCAGGCATGGGCGAGATAAGGGTGGGTCAGCGCTTCGAATTCGTCTTGGAACAAGCACGTGCAGTTTCCGCTCGAGCCGGCGCACCTGCAGCGGATCGAGGCCTTCCTGCAGCCGCTGCGTGCGGCGGCCGCCTGAGGCCGCGGGAAGAGGCGACCCGACTACACGCCGACGGTAGACACCTCCACCGGCGACCGGCTGCCGGGCACGACGACGACGCCTTTCTCGGTGACGTGCCAGCGCTGCCGGTCGCGGGCGGGATCGAAACCGATGCGTTCGTCGGCCGGCAGCCGGACGTTCTTGTCGAGGATCGTTCGGCGCAGATGGGCGCCCTGGCCGATCTCGCAATTGTCGAGGACGACGCACTCCTCCAGCACTGCGCCGGCGTGCACGTGGACGTTGCGTCCCAGCACCGAGTCGGCGACGCGACCGGCGACGACGCAGCCGCCTGAGATGAGAGACCGGTGCGCTTCGCCCGACGCACCGTTCGCGCCGAGGAAGCGCGCCGGCGCATCCGGATAACTCGCCGTGCGCAGCGGCCAGCGGCGGTTGTTGAGGTCGAACGGCGGGTTCTCGGAGCGGATTTCCATGTTCGCCTCGAAATAGGCGTCGACGCTGCCGACATCACGCCAATAGTTTCCCCTCTTCGCACTCTCGCCAGGGATGCGGTTGGCGCCGAAGTCGTAGGCGAAGATGCGGTCGGTCTCCAGCCGGCGCGGCAGCACGTCACGGCCGAAGTCGTGGCCGCTGCTCCGGTCGTCGGCGTCCTCGCGCAGCATGCGCAGCAGGGCGTCGCTGGAGAACACGTAGTTGCCCATCGACGCCAGCACCTTGCCAGGCTCGTCCGGGATGCCGGGCGCATCCGGATCCTTCTCGATGAAGCGGACGATGCGGCCATCGGCCATCCGCTCGACGACGCCGAACTCGGCCGCGAAACTGCGATCGACGGGCGTCGTCGCGATGGTCACATCGGCCGTGGTCTGCCGATGCTGCTCGATCATTTCGAGTACGTTCATCCGGTAGACGTGATCGGCGCCGAAGACGACGACGACATCCGGCTTCGATTGCTCGATCAGGTTGATGTTCTGCCAGATCGCATCCGCCGTGCCGCGGTACCAGGTCTCGCCCGGGGCGCGCATCTGCGCCGGCACCGGGATGATGAACTGCGAGCCCAGGATGTTGGCGAACTGCCAGCCGTCCTTCAGGTGCAGCAGCAGGGACTGGCTCTTGAACTGCACCAGCACGTAGACCGAGCAGATGCCGCTGTTGACCAGGTTGCTCAGCACGAAGTCGACGATGCGGTACTTGCCGGCGAACGAAACCGCCGGCTTGGCCCGCTCCGCCGTGAGCGGTGCGAGCCGCGTCCCCTTGCCGCCGGCAAGCACGAACGCCAAGGCGCGAAGGTTCATCTGATCTCTCCCCGAAAGTTCCTGACCCGCCTGCTGTAACGCCGGCGGCAAGGCGGGGGTTGCCGAACAGCTCAGCGACGGCGACCGCTCGTCTCAGAAGCGCTCGATGCCCAGGTCGTCCAGCGGAATCTGCGGCGGCCGGCCGGCCAGCAGGTCGGCGGCTACGCGTCCCGAGCCGGCGGCCATCGTCCAGCCGAGCGTGCCGTGGCCGGTGTTGAGGATCAGGTTCTCCAGGCCCGGGACGCGGCCGATCACCGGCACGCCGTCGGGCGTGGAGGGGCGCAGGCCGGCCCAGGCTTCGGCGCGCGCGGCATCGCCGCAATCGGGAAAGAGCGCCATCGCCGTCCGCAACAGGAACTGCGCACGGGCGGGCGTCACGCCGGCGTCCCAGCCGGCGAACTCGGCGGTGCCGGCGATGCGCAGGCGGTCGCCGAGCCGGCTGTAGACCATCTTGAACTCGTCGTCGATCAGGCTGACGGTGGGCGCACCGGCGCGGCCGCCGATCGGGATCGTCAGCGAATAGCCCTTCGCGGGATAGACCGGCAGCGTCACGCCCAGCGGTCGCAGCAGCGCCGGCGACCAACTGGCGAAGGCGAGGACGAAGGCGTCGGCTTCGATCGGCTCGCCCTGGTCGGTCACGGCGGCTTCGATCCGGCCGCGCTCGGACCGCAGGCTGGCGATCGTCGTGCTCCAGCGAAACTCCGCACCCTGGCCGGCCGCGAGGCGTGCAAGCCGCTGCGTGAACGCGTACGCATCGCCACTCTCGTCGTCGGGGCTGAAGATGCCGCCGACCAGCCTCGGCCGCGCCGAAGCCAGCGCCGGCTCCAGGGCGACGCAGGCGTCGGCGTCGACGATCCGCCGCTCGCAGCCGAGCCGATTCATCAACTCGCAGCCCGGCAGCGCTTCGGCGTAGTCCGTCTCGTTGCGGAAGATGTGCAGGATGCCGCGGGTGAGCTGGTCGTAGGCGATCCCCGTCTCCTGCCGGATGGCGGCCATCTGCCGGCGGCTGTAGAGCGCCACACGCAGCGCCCGTTCCGTGTTCCGCCTGGAGCGCGCCGGCGTGCAGTTGGCGAGGAAGCGCGCCAGCCAGCCGGCCAGATGCCGGTCCATCCGCAAGTGGAACAGCAACGGCGCGTCGATGCGGCCCAGCCACTTCAGCGCCTTCCACGGCGTGCCCGGCCCGGCCCAGGGCGTCGCGTGGTTGGCCGAAATCTGACCGCCGTTGGCGAAGCTGGTCTCCAGCCCCGGACCCGGCTGCCGATCGATGATCGTCACCGACATTCCTTCGCGGGTCAGCCACCATGCGGTCGTGACACCGACGACGCCGGCGCCGAGCACCACCACCTTCACGCCCGTACCTTCCGGGCGTCGGGCGTGCGCACGGATTGCGCGTGTGGCAGCTGCAGAAGGGGCAAGCCGATCATCGAAGATGTATAGGTCTGTCCGCCGCCTTCCGCCAGCCCGGCCGGGCGGCTATCATCGGCGTCGGCGGACCTGAGGGGGAGCCCGGAAGCGCGATGCGATCCCAGGCGTTGCTGTCGGTGAATGAGATGTACCGGGCCGACGCCGCTGCGGCTGCGGCGGGGGTGCCGTCACTGTCACTGATGGAGGCCGCCGGCCGCGCCGTCGCCGCTGCGATCCGCCGGCGCTTCCGACCACGGCCGGTGACGGTGCTGTGCGGGCCCGGCAACAACGGCGGGGACGGCTTCGTCGTCGCCCGGCTGCTGCAAGCGGAAGGCTGGCCCGTCCGCCTCGGCCTGCTGGGCGACCGCGACCGGCTGCGCGGAGACGCCGCCGCCAACGCCGCCCGGTGGCAGGGAGCCGTACGACCGCTCGATGATCCCGCCCTGCTGTGCCGCGAGCCGCTGGTGGTGGACGCCCTGTTCGGCGCCGGCCTCGCCCGTGCATTGGACGGCGCGGCGGCGGCGGTGCTGCAGGAGACGCTCCGGCGCGGGCTGGATGTCGTCGCCGTCGATGTGCCGAGCGGCGTGCATGGCGACACCGGGGCGGTGCTTTGCACGGCACCCCGCTGCCGGCTGACGGTGACGTTCTTCCGCGCCAAGCCGGGCCACCTGCTGCTGCCGGGCAAGGCGCTCTGCGGCGAGGTCGTCGTCGCCGACATCGGCATTCCGGAGCACGTGCTCGACGCCATCGCGCCCGCCACCTTCGTCGACGTGCCGGCGCTATGGGTGCAGGGCCTGCCGCGACCGGGCGCCGAAGGCAACAAGTTCGGCCGCGGGCACGCGCTCGTCTCCGCCGGCGCGGTGATGACCGGCGCGGCGCGATTGGCGGCGCAGGCGGCGCGGCGGATCGGCGCCGGCCTCGTCACCGTCGCAGCACACCCCGACAGCCTGGCGGTCGTCGCCGGCGGCAGCCCCGGCACCATCGTCGCGCCGGTCGCCGACGACGAGGCGTACGCGGCGCTGCTGGCGGATGCGCGGCTGAATGCGATGCTGGTCGGGCCGGGGGCGGGCGTGCACCCAGGCACCCGCCGCCGGGTGCTGGCAGCGCTGGGGACCGGGCGCGCCTGCGTTCTCGACGCCGACGCGCTGACGGTGTTCCGCGACGATCCCGCGGAGCTCTTCACCGCGATCGCCGGTCCATGCGTGCTGACGCCGCACGAGGGCGAGTTCGCCCGGCTGTTTCGCGACGACGGAGACAAGCTCTCCCGCGCGCGGCGTGCCGCCGCACAGAGCGGCGCCGTCGTGCTGCTGAAGGGCGCCGATACCGTCATCGCGGCGCCGGATGGGCGGGCCGCCATCAATACCGGCGCCCCGCCGGAACTGGCCACCGCGGGTAGCGGCGATGTTCTGGCCGGCATGGTGCTGGGCCTGCTGGCGCAGGGAATGCCCGCGTTCGAGGCCGCCTGCGCCGCAGCCTGGCTGCACGGCGCCTGTGCCGAGCCTGCTCCGGCCGGCCTGATCGCCGAAGATCTCGCGGAGGCGCTGCCGTCGGTGCTGCACAGCTTACGGCGGGCGGATCGCGCTTGCGCCGCCCCGGCGTTCGCCCGACTTTGAGTGATGTGAGCAGGGAGGGATCGTCGCGGTCATGGAAGTGAAGGCTCTGACGAAGACGGACGACGGCGGGCTGTTGAAACAGGCCCTGCGCACGCTTCGGTGGCGCTGGCAGAACATTGCCGGCACCGATTACGACGCCGAGGCGGCCAGCACCCGGCCGGACCTGCCGGAGGACGACCGGGAGCGGTTGCGCCGGCAGATGCGCGAATGCCTGGAGGGGCGGGGTGGCGAGGTCTCCGCCCGCGCCCGCTCGGCGGCGCTCGGCCGCGCCTACCTGGCGCTGGACACGAACGGGCGGGAGCGCTTCCTCAAGCTGCTGGCGGACGATTTCGATGTCGTCGAGCCGGATCTCGACGCGGCGATGGCGGCATTGCACGCGGCCGCCGACGTCGACGAACGGCGCAAGGCCCGGCGCCAGCTGCGCCAGGCCCTGGAATCCCCCCGATCGAAACTGCTCACGCAGTTCAACAGCCTGCCCGAGGGCGTGAAGTTCCTGGTGAACATGCGTGCCGACCTGCAGCCGATGCTGAAGCGCGACCCGTCGCTGCTGTTGCTGGAGGACGATCTCCGCGCTCTGCTGGCGACGTGGTTCGACGTGGACTTTCTCGAGCTGCGGCGGATCACTTGGGACACCGCGTCCGGCGCACTGCTGGAGAAGCTGATCGCCTACGAGGCGGTGCATCCGATCGAGAACTGGAACGACATCAAGGACCGGCTCGACTACGACCGGCGCTATTTCGCCTACTTCCATCCGCGGATGCCGAACGAACCGCTGATTTTCGTCGAGGTGGCGCTCGTCGACGGCATGGCCGACAACGTCCAGGCGCTGCTCGACCCGGCGGCGCCGGTGCAGGACCCGGAAGAGGCGAACACCGCCATCTTCTATTCGATCAACAACGCCCAGCGCGGGCTGGACGGCATCAGCTTCGGCAACTTCCTGATCAAGCGCGTCGTCGACCGCCTCAGCCACGAGTTCCCGAAGATCAAGACGTTCGCCACGCTGTCGCCGATCCCCGGCTTCGTCAATTGGCTGAAAGCCGACGTGGCGGAGGGGGACGCCGCCCTGCTGCTGCCGGCGGAGCGCAAGGCGCTGACCGCGGCCGGGATCGACAAAGGCGCGAAGGCATGGCTGAAAGACGCGGTGGAGAGCACCGCCTGGGCGGAAGACGAGGCGGTGGCGAAGGCGTTGCGGGCGCCGCTGCTGCGGCTGTGCGCCCGCTATCTCGTGCGCGAGAAGCGCCCCAGCGGCACGGCGCTCGATCCCGTCGCGCATTTCCACCTGAGCAACGGGGCGCGGATGGAGCGGCTGAACTGGATGGGCGATCGATCGCCGCGCGGCCTGCGTCAGTCCGCCGGGATCATGATCAACTACCGCTACGATCTGGCGAAGATCGACGCCCACCACGAGGGCTACCGATCGTCGGGCAAGCGCGCGATCTCGTCCGCGGTGAAGGGGCTGCTCGCCGACTGAGTTCACGCGGCAGGGGCGCCGGGCGCGCGTGGGGGCCGGCGCGCAGGGCGTCCATGTTCGAACTCCGACGTGCTCTGCCGCGGGCATGTCGGGTTCGCGACCCCGGTCCAAGCCGCATGCCCCGCCCGCAACCACTTCCAATTCCTCGGTAAAAAGCCATCGCCGCAGGCTGGCACCGATGTTGCTTGCAGCAGGGAAAGGAACCCGGCACCGGCCGGGCGCGACATCGCGCCGCCGCTGCCCGGTCACCGCAATCCACGGGGCGCGAACCCGACATTCGAGGAGAACAGCAAGCATGGCCAACCTGACCTTCCGCTCGCCGGTGATGGCGAAGGACCTCACGCTCTATGCCGTGGCGGGCGAGAGGGGCTCGCTGCTGTCACTCGCCAAGACGCACGGTATTCCGATCCCGTTCGACTGCGGCGACGGCGAGTGCGGCTCCTGCCTGGTCGAAGTGTCGTACCTCGGCGAGGGCGAGCCGATGGGCATCGCCATGCAGGAAAAAGAGAAGGAGATGCTGCGCCAACTCGGCAAGATCAGCCGCAAGGAGATCGAGGACGCCGAGGTGCACGACAAGCCGTCTCGCTTCCGGCTGGCGTGCCAGTTCATCGTCCGCAACGAAGATATCCTGGTGGAGTTCGCCGGCGACGAGGTGCTGCCGGCGAAGCGCCCGGCGATGAGCATCGCCGCCGGCAACTTCCGCGGCGGCCTGGAAATCTCCAGCATCGAGCAGTTCCTCGCTTTTTCCATCAAGGTGGAGGAGGAGGCGGCCGTTCACTTCGACGAACTCGGCGAGGCGATGGACGCGTGCGGCAACACCGAGGTGGCGAAGCTGTTCCGCCAGTTGGCCGGCTACTCGCGCCTGCACTGGAAGGAAGCGATGTCGCGTGCCGAAGGCATGGATTACGAGCGCTTCCTGCCGGGAGAGCATTCCTGGCCGCAGCTGGAGACGCCGGAGCGGACCGGCCTGTGGGCGGGCGACCCGGCGATGTCGAAGCGCGATGCGCTGAAAGCGGCGCTGGTCGGCGAGCGCAACGGCTTCGATTTCTACCACCACGTCGCCGAGACCAACCGCGACGGCGAAATCCGGGCGATGGCGAAGGAGTTCGTCAAGGAGGAGGCGGAGCACGTCGAGATCCTCGAGCGCTGGATCGCCGGCGAGGAGACGCTGCTGAAGAGCCTGGAGACCATCTGAACGCGGCTCAGGCGGTCACTCAGACATCGAACCCTCACCGTTTCGCTCAACGCCGAAACGGTGAGGACGTCGCTATGCTGGAAAGCCGCCGGGATCGCCGGGGCGGCAGCGTACCCCGCGGGATGACCTTCACGGTTGACAGGGGCGCCGGGTTCTCCCAAGTTTGGCCTCCTGCTGGAGGTGCCGCGTCCGTGCGGGCGTGGTGGAACCGGTAGACACGCGAGACTTAGGATCTCGTGACGCAAGTCGTGGGGGTTCAAATCCCTCCGCCCGCACCAACAGCCTTTGAAACGGCCAGCGCCGCAGCGGCAAGGCCGGCGACCGGCCCGGCCGCCGCCGTCACATCGTACCGGATTCCGACGAGAGCTATGCAAGTCACCGAAACACAGATCGACGAACTCACGCGGCAGTTCCACGTCGCCGTCCCGGCCGCCGACATCGAGCGCAAGGTCGAGACCAGGCTTCTGGAGCTGGCGCAGACCGTGAAGCTTCCCGGCTTCCGGCCCGGCAAGGTGCCGCTCGGCCTCCTGCGCAAGCGCTTCGGTGCTTCGGTGATCAGCGAGGTGGTCGAGCAGGCGATCAACGAGAGCTCGCAGGTGGTGATCGGCGAACGCAACATGCGCGTCGCGATGCAGCCGCGGGTCGAGCTCGCGTCCGTCCCCGAGCAAGGCGACCTGGAATACACCCTGTCCGTCGAGCTGCTTCCGGAAATCACCCCGCCGGACTACGGGCAGATTTCGCTGGAGCGGCTGGTCGCCCACATCGACGAAGCGGAGATCGAGCGTCGCCTCGGCCGATTCGCCGACGCGGTCGGTGAGGAGTCGGCGGTGGAGGAGCCGCGTCCGGTGGCGGTCGACGACATCGTCGTCCTCGACATCCACGGGCCCGAGGATCGCTGGCCGTTCGACAACGCCGAAAGCCTGGGCGTGCGCATCCGGATCGGTCTCGAAGGCCCGATTCCGGGGTTCGGCGAGCAACTCGTCGGCCTGATGCCGGGGACCAGGACGGATGTCACCGTCACCGTTCCCGCGGACGCCGCCCGCGCCGATCTGGCGGGGCAGAGCCGCACCTGGGACGTCGAGCTGAAGGAAATCCGCGTGCGCACTCCGGCGCCGCTCGACGACGAGTTGGCGAAGCGCGGCGGTTGGGAGTCGCTGGACGGTTTGCGGACGTGGCTGCGCGAGCAGCACGAGACCGAGCTGAAGTCGCTGGCGCGGCTGCGCCTGAAGCGCGCGCTGCTCGATCGTCTGGCGGAACTCTACACCTTCGCCGTGCCAAAGGGGCTGCTGGATCGTGAATACGAGGCGCTGGTCCGGCAGATGCGGCAAGCCGAACCCGGCGAGACACCGCCGGAAGCGGAAGCTCACGTCCACGACGAGACGTGCGGGCACGATCAGGCGCCTGAGAATGAACATGCTGATGATCAGGGCGCTGCCCACGCCGAAGAGGGTCACGTCCACGACGAAAACTGCGGCCATGGCCACGAGCATGCCGAGGCGGAGCCGAAGTCCGCGCTCGATGCGGACCTGCCCGAGGACAAGCGGCACGAGTATCGAGAGCTGGCGCTGCGGCGGGTCCGTCTGGGCTTGATTCTGGCGGAGATCGGCCGGGTCAACAATCTGCGGGTGGCACAGGAAGAGTTGGCGAAGGCGATGATCTCGCACGCGCGGCGGTTCCCCGGCCAGGAGCAGGCAGTCCTGGAGTTCCTGCGCAAGACGCCGGATGCGCAGGAGTCGCTGGCGGCGCCGATCCTGGAGGAGAAGGTGGTCGATTTCATCCTGGAGATGGCGAATGTCACCGAGCGGCCGGTCGACATGGCCGAACTGTTGCGGGATCCGGACGCCGGAACCACATCATAGGATGAGGGTGGGCGATCCGAGGTCCAGGCCGGTCTGCCGCCCGTCACAGACGGGTGAGCGAATTTGATGGTATTTCCATCCGCTGGGCGGCTCGGAAGCGGCGGACGTGGGTCTCGCCGATTCGGGTTCTTGCCAACGACGCGCCGCGGAACACGCGAGGAGGGATAGCGCTTTGGACACGTATATGAATACGCTGGTCCCCATGGTCGTCGAGACGACGAACCGGGGTGAGCGCGCCTACGACATCTACTCGCGGCTGCTGAAGGAACGGATCATCTTCCTCACCGGTGCGGTCAACGATCCTGTCGCCAGCCTCGTCTGCGCGCAGTTGCTGTTCCTGGAATCGGAAAATCCGAACAAGGACATCGCGTTCTACATCAACTCGCCGGGCGGGCTGGTGACGGCCGGGCTCGCGATCTACGATACAATGCAGTACATCCGGCCCGACGTGTCGACGGTGTGCATCGGCCAGGCCGCTTCGATGGGCTCGCTGCTGCTGACGGCGGGGGCCGAGGGCAAGCGGTTCGCTCTGCCGAACGCACGGATCATGGTGCACCAGCCGTCGGGCGGCGCGCAGGGCCAGGCGACGGACATCGAGATTCAGGCGCGCGAAATCCTCTCGTTGCGGGCGCGCCTCAACTCGATCTACGTGCGCCACACCAAGCAGGCTCTCGACGTGATCGAGCGCGCGGTCGAACGCGACCGGTTCATGAGTCCCGAGGATGCGCGGGAGTTCGGGCTGATCGACGAAGTGGTAGTGAGCCGGCCGCGCGGCACCGAGGAGGGCGAGCGTCCGACGACGCTGCGTCCGGCTCGCTGAGCCGCGGCGGGCGCAGGCAGGGCCGGAAAATCGCGGCCTCTGCAAGCGCCGGAGCGGGCATGGCATTTCAGCATTGTGCCAGCGGCTCGCAAGTGGATAACATAGCAGCGCTTCGGCGCGGTTACGGAAGAGGCCATGAGCAAATCCGCCGGCGGTGATTCAAAGAATACGCTCTACTGCTCGTTCTGCGGCAAGAGCCAGCACGAGGTCCGAAAGCTCATCGCGGGCCCCACCGTGTTCATCTGCGACGAATGCGTCGAGCTGTGCATGGACATCATCCGTGAAGAGCACAAGACCGGGCTGATCAAGTCCGGGGACGGTGTCCCGACGCCGCACGAGATATGCCAGGTGCTCGACGACTATGTCATCGGGCAGGGGCGGGCGAAGAAGGTCCTCTCCGTCGCCGTCCACAACCACTACAAGCGGATCAACCACTCGACCAAGAACAACGACGTCGAGTTGGCGAAATCCAACATCATGCTGATCGGCCCGACCGGCTGCGGCAAGACGCTGCTGGCGCAGACGCTGGCGCGCATCCTCGACGTGCCGTTCACCATGGCGGACGCGACGACGCTGACCGAAGCGGGCTATGTCGGCGAGGATGTCGAGAACATCATCCTCAAGCTGCTGCAGTCGGCCGATTACAACGTCGAGCGCGCGCAGCGGGGCATCGTCTACATCGACGAAGTGGATAAAATCTCGCGCAAGTCGGACAACCCGTCGATCACCCGCGACGTATCCGGCGAGGGCGTGCAGCAGGCGCTGCTGAAGATCATGGAGGGCACCGTCGCCAGCGTGCCGCCGCAGGGTGGCCGCAAGCATCCGCAGCAGGAGTTCCTGCAGGTCGACACCACCAACATCCTGTTCATCTGCGGCGGCGCTTTCTCCGGGCTCGACAAGATCATCTCGGCGCGCACCAAGGGCACCACCGTCGGCTTCGGCGCAGACGTGCGCGCGCCGGACGAGCGCCAGACCGGCGAAATCCTGAAAGAGGTCGAGCCCGAGGATCTACTGAAGTTCGGGCTGATTCCGGAGTTCATCGGCCGCCTGCCGGTGATCGCAACGCTAGGAGATCTCGACGCCCAGGCCCTGGTCGATATCCTGACGAAGCCGAAGAACGCGCTGGTCAAGCAGTATCAGCGCCTGTTCGAGATGGAAGGCGTCCGCCTGGAGTTCACGGAAGGGGCGTTGAAGAGCGTCGCCCGGCGCGCCGTGCAGCGCAAGACCGGGGCACGCGGTCTTCGTTCGATCATGGAGAGCATCCTGCTCGAGACGATGTTCGATCTTCCGGGCCTCGAGGGCGTCGAAGAGGTGGTGATCAACCGCGAGGTGGCCGACGAGCAGGCCAACCCGCTGTTCATCTACGCCGATCGACGTGGCGACGTCGGCAGCACCGCATAGCTCGCGGCACCCCGCCGCGCGCCCGCACCCCCGTGATCTTGACCGGACCGGCCGAGCGGACCACCTTACCGTTTGCCGTGGCGACGACCGGTTGAGGCGCGGCGGTAGCGAGATGCCTTTGCGGCTCCGAAAAGAATAAGGAAACCCGCGACGTGACAAGCCCGAACACTGTCTTCCCCGTTCTCCCGTTGCGCGACATCGTCGTCTTCCCGCACATGATCGTGCCGCTCTTCGTCGGCCGCGAGAAATCCGTGCGGGCGCTCGAGGACGTGATGAAGGACGACCGGCAGATCCTGCTGGTGGCGCAGAAGAACGCATCCCAGGACGATCCGAGCCCGCAGGACATCTTCGCCGTCGGCACGGTCTCGACCGTCTTGCAGTTGCTGAAGTTGCCGGACGGAACGGTCAAGGTGCTGGTCGAGGGCGGACAGCGGGCGCGGATCCAGTCGTTCACCGACCGCCAGGCGTTCTTCGAGGCGGAAGCCGTCGTGATCGGCGATCAGGGTGGTGAGCGCCAGGAACTGGAGGCTCTGTCGCGGTCGGTGGTCGGCCAGTTCGAGCAGTATATCAAGCTGAACAAGAAGATTCCGCCGGAGGTACTGGTTTCGATCAACCAGATCGAAGACCCCAGCAAGCTCGCCGATACCGTGGCCTCGCATCTGGCGCTGAAGATCGCCGACAAGCAGGAATTGCTGGAGCTGGAGACGGTCGCCGAGCGGCTGGAGCGCATCTACTCGTACATGGAATCCGAGATCGGTGTCCTGCAGGTGGAGAAGCGCATCCGCAACCGCGTCAAGCGCCAGATGGAAAAGACGCAGCGCGAATACTACCTCAACGAGCAGCTGAAGGCGATTCAGAAGGAGCTCGGCGAAGGCGAGGACGGGCGCGACGAGGCCGGCGAGTTCGAGGAGCGCATCAAGAAGACGGCGCTGAGCAAGGAAGCGCGCGAGAAGGCGATGGGCGAGCTGAAGAAGCTGCGCTCGATGAGCCCGATGTCCGCCGAGGCGACGGTGGTGCGGAATTACCTGGAATGGATGCTGACCATTCCCTGGAAAAAACGTACGCGCGTCAAGAAGGACATCAAGCTGGCGCAGACGATCCTCGATGCCGATCACTACGGTTTGGCCAAGGTCAAGGAGCGGATCCTCGAATACCTGGCCGTGCAGCAGCGCACCAACAAGCTGCGTGGTCCGATCCTCTGCCTGGTTGGCCCGCCGGGCGTCGGCAAGACGTCCCTCGGCAAGTCGATCGCGCGCGCGACCGGGCGAAACTTCGTCCGGATGTCGCTGGGCGGCGTCCGTGACGAGGCGGAAATCCGCGGCCACCGGCGCACCTACATCGGCTCGATGCCGGGCAAGGTGATCCAGGGAATGAAGAAAGCCAAGGCGTCGAACCCGCTGTTCCTCCTCGACGAGGTGGACAAGATGGGTCATGACTTCCGCGGCGACCCGGCGTCGGCGCTCTTGGAGGTGCTCGATCCGGAGCAGAACTCGACCTTCAGCGATCATTACCTCGAGGTCGATTACGATCTCTCGGACGTGCTGTTCGTGACGACGGCGAACACCATGAACATGCCGCCTCCGTTGCTGGACCGGATGGAGATCATTCGCATTTCCGGCTACACCGAAGACGAGAAGGTCGAGATCGCCAAACGCCACTTGCTGCCGAAGCAGGTCGAGGCGCACGGCTTGAAGCCGGAGGAGTGGTCGATCTCCGACGGGGCGCTGCGCGAACTGATCCGCCATTACACCCGCGAAGCGGGGGTTCGCAACCTGGAGCGCGAACTGGCGAATCTGACGCGGAAAGCGATCAAAGACATCATGATGGGCGAGCAGACGGCGATCCACGTCAATCGCCGCAACCTCGCAACGTACTCGGGCGTGAAGAAGTTCCGCTACGGCGAGATCGAAGAAGAGGACATCGTCGGCGTGACCACCGGTCTGGCCTGGACCGAGGTCGGCGGCGAGTTGCTGTCGATCGAAGCGGTGATCGTGCCGGGCAAGGGCAAGGTGACCTACACCGGCAAGCTCGGCGACGTGATGCAGGAATCCATCCAGGCGGCGAAATCGTTCGTGCAGTCCCGGGCGATCCGCTTCGGCATCTCGCCGTTGATCTTCAGCCGTCGCGACATCCACGTGCACGTTCCGGAAGGTGCGACGCCGAAGGACGGACCTTCGGCCGGCGTGGCGATGGTCACCTCGATCGTCTCCGCGCTCACCGGCATCGCGGTGCGCAAAGAGGTGGCGATGACGGGCGAGGTCACGCTGCGCGGCCGGGTGCTGCCGATCGGCGGGCTGAAGGAGAAGCTGCTGGCGGCGCATCGCGGCGGCATCAAGACCGTGCTGATCCCACGCGACAACGAGCGGGACCTCGAAGAAATTCCCGACAACATCAAGCGTGACCTGACGATCATTCCGGTCGGGGCTGTCGACGAGGTCCTGAAGAACGCGCTGGTGAAGGAATTGACGCCGATCGAGTGGGACGAGCGGGCCGACTTGGAAGAGCCCGCGGTTGCAGCGGCGGGCGAAGAAGACGACGTCGGCGGCATCCTCACGCACTGAGCATCGTCAAGTCCGGGTGCCGGTCGGCGCCCGGACGAGTTTCGGTGGTTGACGCACAGATTGCACCGGCTTTAGACTTTTTCGCTCGAATCTCCTTGGCGCCGCCACGGGCCGACCCACGATGGTCACGCCAGAAAAATCAGGGGGGAGTAACGATGAACAAGAATGATCTGATCGCGAACGTCGCAAACGAGACCGGCCTGCCGCGCCAGGACGCGGCCAAGGCCGTGGAGAGCGTGTTCGCTGTCATCGCCTCGGCCCTGAAGGAGGGCGACGAAGTCCGTCTCGTCGGCTTCGGGACCTTCACCGTCTCGGAGCGAGCAGCCTCGCAGGGCCGCGACCCGCGCACGGGCGAGAGCATCAGCATCTCAGCCTCCAAGCAGCCGAAATTCCGGGCCGGCAAGGGCCTCAAAGATTCGTTGAACTGACGCGAGGCTTGGGCCCCGCCGGCGATGGCCGTCGGCGAAACCCCGAGCCGGCCAAAGTCGGAGCGCCCGCGGCGCCTACGCGCGCCTTGCCGGGCAAAGGGCGGAATTCTCCCGGGATCACTTCTCGGGCGGTTAGCTCAGTTGGTAGAGCGCCACGTTTACACCGTGGATGTCGGCGGTTCGAGCCCGTCACCGCCCACCACCGAAGAATAGCAGGACGTCCTCCGCCGAATCGCCGCTCGCCCCGCTGCCTTCGAGGCGGCTGCGCTTGGCGCCCGTGCACGCTGCTTCCTTCGCCATCGGTTTTCGCATAGGCCCGACGGCTCCGGCATCGCCGGCGCGCGAGCCTGGGAACCCCGGGCGCGTGGCCGTGTTGGTTTCCCCGAGACAACTGCCCTGTTCGTGCTGAAGACCGCAAAAATCCGCCGCGGGCGGCTGTCAGCGTGTCCGGGTGCCAACTCTGCAAGGAGCCTCTCGCGTGATGATTCCAGAAACGCTACGTGTATGGCCGGGAACTCCGTACCCGCTTGGCGCCACCTGGGATGGCATGGGGGTGAACTTCGCCCTCTTCACCGAGCACGGCGAGTGCGTCGAGTTGTGCCTGTTCGACGAGGCGGGCGCCGTCGAGATCGCGCGCATCGAGCTGCCCGAGTACACCGACGAGGTGTGGCACGGCTATTTGCCGGACGTGCGCCCGGGTCAGCTCTACGGCTGGCGGGTGCACGGCCCCTACGATCCGGCGCGCGGCCACCGCTTCAACCCCAACAAGCTGTTGATCGACCCGTACGCCAGGGCGCTGGTCGGCGAAGTGCGTTGGGACGACGCGAACTTCGGCTACACCATCGGCGCGCCGGACGGCGACCTGGCGATGGACGAGCGGGACAGTGCTGCGTTCATGCCCAAGTGCCGGGTCGTCGACACCGCATTCACCTGGGGCGAGGATCGTCCGCCGCGCACCGAGTGGCACGACAGCATCATCTACGAGATGCATGTCCGCGGCTTCACCATGCGCCACCCGGCGATCGACGAAGGCCTGCGCGGCACGTTCGCCGGGCTTTCGGCGCAAGCCTCGGTCGATTACCTGCGCAGCCTCGGCGTCACCGCCGTCGAGTTGCTGCCGATCCAGTCCTTCCTGCACGACCGCCATCTGATCGAGCGCGGCCTCAGCAACTTCTGGGGCTACAACACGCTGGCCTACTTCGCCCCGCACCCGACCTACCTCGCCAGCGGCCACCTCGGCGAGTTCAAGACGCTGGTCCAGGTCCTGCACGCCGGCGGGATCGAGGTGATCCTCGACGTTGTCTACAACCACACCGCCGAAGGTAGCGAGATGGGGCCGACCCTGTCGTTCCGCGGGGTCGACAACGCCTCCTATTACCACCTCGTGCCGGGCAACGAACGCTACTACATGGACTTCACCGGCTGCGGCAACGCCTTCGACCTGCGACACCCCCGGGTGCTGCAACTCGTCATGGATTCGCTGCGCTACTGGGTCGAGGAGATGCACGTCGACGGCTTCCGCTTCGACCTCGCATCGACGCTGGCCCGCGAGCAGGAAGGCTTCGACCACCATTGCGGCTTCCTCGACGCCATGCGCCAGGACCCGGTGCTGTCGCGTGTCAAGCTGATCGCCGAGCCGTGGGACGTTGGCCTGGGCGGCTATCAGCTCGGCGGATTTCCCGCCGGCTGGGCCGAGTGGAACGACCGCTACCGCGACACGGTTCGGCGGTTCTGGAAGGGCGACGGCCAACAGTCGGCCGAACTCGCCACCCGGATCACCGGCTCCAGCGACATCTTCAACCAGCACGGACGCCGCCCCTGGTCGTCGGTCAACTTCATCACCGCGCATGACGGCTTCACCCTGGCGGACGCCGTCAGCTACGACGGCAAGCACAACGACGCCAACCAGGAAGGCAACCGCGACGGCACCGACAACAACAACAGCTGGAACTGCGGCACCGAGGGGCCGACCAACGATCCCGAGATCGCCCGCCTGCGGCTGAAGCAGCGCCGCAACATGATGGCGACGCTGCTGCTCTCGCAGGGACTGCCGATGCTGGTGGCCGGCGACGAGTTCGGCCGGAGCCAGGGCGGCAACAACAACGCCTATTGCCAGGACAGCGAGATCAGCTGGATCGACTGGACCGCGATCGGCGAGGACGACGTCGCCTTCCGCGAGTTCGTCAAGCGGGTGATCCGGCTGCGCCGCGAGCACATCGTCTTCCGTCGGCAGCGATTCTACTTTGCCCGCATGTTGAAGGGCACGGAGATCGTCGACATCGCCTGGTACAAGTCCGACGCGCAGGATTTGGGCCCCGACGACTGGTCCGACCCCGAAATGCACTCTCTGGCTTTCGTCGTGCGTGGCGAGGCGGGGGAGTATCACCTGACGCCGCGCGGCGAACCGCAGCCCGACGACAGCTTCTTCGTCATCCTCAACGCCTGGCACGAGGGTGTGGACTGGACGCTTCCGCCGATGTCGGCAGGTGATCGCTGGCGGCTGCTGATCGACACCGAGTCGCCGAACGGCCTGGATGGCGATCGCGTGTTCGCCGACGGCGAGGTGTTTCCGACGGCCGCCCGGTCGATGGCGGTGTTCATCCGGCACGCCGACGCTTCGCCCGCACCGGGCGTCGCCGCATGAGTTCGCGCTGTCACCAGATGCCCTTCGGCGCCCAGCCGGGTGCCGACGGCGTTCGCTTCCGCCTGTGGGCGCCCGAAGCCGAGGACGTGACCGTCCTGCTGGAAGGGGCAGGCCGCAATGCCGAGGTGCCGCTCGGCCGATGCGACGGCGACGGCTGGCGTGAGGTGATCGTGGCGGAAGCGGTGCCGGGCAATCGCTACCGCTTCCGCATCGACGGCGACATGGCCGTCCCGGATCCGGCGTCCCGCTTCCAGCCCGAGGACGTGCACGGGCCGAGCGAGGTGATCGACCCCGCGGCGTTCGACTGGACGTGCGCCGACTGGTCTGGCCGGCCCTGGGAGGAGGTCGTCCTCTATGAGCTGCACGTCGGCACGTTCACGCCGGAGGGGACCTTCCGGGCGGCGATCGGCAAGCTGCACTACCTCGCCGACCTCGGCGTCACGGCGATCGAACTGATGCCGGTGGCCGACTTCCCCGGCTGTCGCGACTGGGGCTACGACGGCGTCAGCCTGTTTGCGCCGGACGCATCCTACGGCCGTCCCGAAGACCTGAAGGCCTTCGTCGATGCCGCGCACGGTCGTGGACTGATGGTCTTCCTCGATGTCGTCTACAACCACTTCGGCCCGGAAGGAAACTACCTCGGCGTCTATGCCAGACGCTTCTTCAACGAAGAGAAGCACACGCCCTGGGGGGCCGCGATCAACTTCGAAACCGAAGGCTCGTCCGTCGTACGCCGGTTCTTCGTCGAGAACGCACTCTACTGGCTGGACGAGTTCGCCATCGACGGCCTGCGCTTCGATGCGGTGCATGCCATCGACGATCGGTCGAGTCCGGACATCCTGGAGGAGATCGCGGCCGAAGTCAGCGCCGGTCTCCCGCCCGATCGGCACGTGCACCTGATGCTGGAGAACGACCGCAACGAGGCCCGCTACCTGGGGCGAGACCGTGCCCTGTCGCCGCGTCACTACGTCGCGCAGTGGAACGACGATATCCACCACGCCATGCACGTGCTGTTGACCGGCGAGGGCAGGGGATACTACGCCGACTACGCGGATGCGCCGCTCCGGCACCTCGCCCGCTGCCTGACCGAGGGCTTCGCCTATCAGGACGATCCGTCCGCGTTCCGGGCCGGCGGCCGCCGGGGCGAGCCCAGCGCACATCTTCCGCCCACCGCGTTCATCGCCTTTCTGCAGAACCACGACCAGATCGGCAATCGGGCATTCGGCGAGCGGCTGGCTGCACTGGCGCCGCCCGCGGCGGTTCGCGCGGGCCTGGCACTGCTGCTGCTGGCGCCGTCGCCGCCGCTGCTGTTCATGGGCGAGGAGTGGGGTTCGACCCAGCCGTTCCTGTTCTTCTGCGACTTCGGCGACAGCTTGCGGGACGCCGTACGCGACGGGCGCCGCAAGGAGTTCGCGGCGTTTCCCGAGTTCGCCGATCCGGCCGCGCGCGCCCGTATCCCGGACCCCACGGCGGAGGAGGCGTTCGCGCGGAGCAAGCTCGACTGGTCGGCGCTGGACGTGCCGCCGCACCGCGAAATCCTGGCGGTGACCCGACGGCTGCTGGCTCTGCGTGCGCAGAAGATCATACCGCGCCTCGTGAGCATCGCCGGTGGCGCCGGTCGCATCCTGACACTCGAGCCCCCGGTCGCCGTGGTCGAATGGCGGTTGGGCGACGGCAGCCTGCTGGTGCTGCTCGCCAACCTCGGGCCGGATGAGGTGCAGGTTCGCACCGTCACACTCCCGCCCCGCGATCATCTCCTTTTCGCCACCCATGACCGCTACGCCGGACCCGGTGCGGATGCTCTGCCTGCCTGGAGCGTCTTCTGGCTGCTCGACGAGACACCAGCGGAGGCCTGACCTTGGCGATCATTGCCAAAATCCCGACGGCGACCTATCGGCTACAGTTCAACAAGGACTTCACCTTCGCCCAGGCGCAGGCGATCGCCGGGTATCTCGCGAGACTGGGGATCAGCCACGTCTACGCCTCGCCCTATCTCCAGGCACGGGCCGGCAGCACGCACGGCTACGACATCATCGACCACAACGCGCTCAACCCGGAGATCGGCGACACCGCCGCTTTCGAGGCCTTCAGCGACACGCTGACGGGGTACGGCATCGGCCAGATCCTCGACATCGTCCCCAACCACATGGGTATCGGCCGCGACGACAACGCCTGGTGGCTCGACGTCCTGGAGTGGGGGGAGGAGTCGTCCTACGCCGACCACTTCGACATCGACTGGGAGTCCTCGCAGGAGAGGCTTCGCGGCAAGGTCCTGGTGCCATTCCTCGGCGATCATTACGGGCGTGTGCTGGAAGCGGGCGACCTGCAGCTCCGCTTCGACGCTGCGACCGGCACCTTCAGCGTCTGGTACTACGCTCAGCGCTTCCCGATCACGCCCGGCGAGTACCAGCGAATCCTGCGGTCCGTCCTCGCCGACTACGTGCACGGGGAGAACACGGACAGTCAGGTCGTCGTCGAACTCCAGGATTTGATGGGTGGGTTCCGCGACGTTCGCAACTGGTTGCGCGAGGTGCGGCAGCGGGCGGTGCGGCGCGTGGAGGCCGAGCGGTTGAAACAGCAACTCGCCGATCTCGCGCTCCGCATCCCGGACGTCGCCAGGGTGATCGAGAACACGCTCGCCCGGTTGAACGGCACCGCCGGCGATCCGGAGACGCTGTTGTGGATGCACGAGTTGCTGGAGGCGCAATACTACCGGCTGGCCTACTGGCGGGTGGCGGCGGAGGAAATCAACTACCGGCGATTTTTCCAGATCAACGAGCTGGCGGGAATCCGCATCGAGTTGCCGGCGGTGTTCGACGCGACGCACCGGCTGGTGCTCGACCTGATCCGTCAGGGCCGCGTCCATGGGCTGCGCATCGACCACATCGATGGACTGTTCGATCCGAAGCAGTACCTCGAGCGGCTGCAGGCGGAAGCGTGCGCCGCCCTTCTCCCGACCGGCCCGCAGGACACACCGCCGGGCGAAGCCACCGCCGCTGCCCCTGACGGCCCCCACGCCAACGCTGTCACCGGGAGCCCGCAGTTCTACGTCGTCGTCGAGAAGATCCTGGCCGCCCACGAACGCCTGCGCGAAGACTGGCCCGTCGCCGGGACCACCGGCTACGAATTCCTCAACCGAGTGCACGGCCTGTTCGTCGACCCCGAGGGTGAGGCGTCTATGCTGCGAGTCTACGAGCGGTTCGTCGGCGCTCCCGTCTCGTTCGAGGAGACCGCCTACGTCAGCAAGCGGCAGGTGATGGATTTCGAGTTGGCGAGCGAACTCCGCGTGCTGGCAAGTGAGTACAATCGCCTCAGCGAGAGCAGTTGGCACACCCGTGATTACACGCTGGTCGGCCTGCGCCAGGCGCTGCGCGAGGTGGTCGCCTGCTTCCCGGTCTATCGCACCTATGTCGACGCCGCCGGTGCGACGGCGTCGGATCGCCGCGACATCGAGTGGGCGATCGCGCACGCCCGGCGCCGCAGCTTGCGGGCGGACAAGAGCGTCTTCGATTTCATTCAGGTGGCGCTGAGTACCGACCTCTCCAGAGGACCGAGCCCCTACAACCGGCGCGAGGTGCGCCGGCTGGCGATGAAGTTCCAGCAGTACACCGGCCCGGTGGCGGCGAAGGGCGTCGAGGACACCGCGTTCTACCGCTACAACCGGCTGATCTCACTCAACGAGGTGGGCGGCGAGCCGACGCGGTTCGGCACGACGGTCGCGGCGTTCCACAAGACGACGCAGGAGGCGGCGCGCCGCTGGCCACACGCCATGCTGGCGACGGCGACGCACGACACCAAGCGCGGCGAAGACGCCCGCGTTCGCATCGACGTGCTGTCGGAGATGCCGGCGGAGTGGCAGCGGCGCGTCCGCCGCTGGGCCACGCTCAACCATCGCCGGAAGGTGCTGGTCAACGACGAGCCGGTGCCGACCGCCAACGACGAGTACCTGTTCTATCAGGCGCTGGTGGGCGTCTGGCCGGCGGAGTTTCATGACGCGGACGAACTCGATCCGGCGGCGATGGACGTGCTGCGCGACCGGCTGTCCGTCTACATGACCAAAGCGGTGCGCGAGGCGAAGACACACTCGAGCTGGATCAACCCCAACGCCGAATATGAGGACGCGCTGCTGGCTCTGGTCGCTCGCAGCCTCGATGTCAGCCGCCCCAACCCGTTCCTCGCCGACTTCCGCGAGTTTCACCGGGCGATCGCGGTCGCGGGCGCGGTGAACGGGCTGACGCAGGCCGTGCTCAAGCTCACCGCGCCGGGCGTGCCCGACATCTACCAGGGGTGCGACCTGTGGGACTTCAGCCTGGTGGATCCCGACAATCGCCGGCCGGTGGATTTCGCCGATCGGCAACGACGGCTGGAGCGCCTGGAGAGCGCCTTCGCGCAACAGGGCGAGCAACTGGCGCCGACATTGCTGGAGCGCTGGCCGGACGGCGACGTGAAGCTGTTCGTGCTGTGGCGCCTGTTGTCGCTGCGCCGCCGCCACGCGGACATCTTCACCGGCGGCTCCTACACGCCCGTCGAGGTCGCAGGCGCCGTGGCCGATCGGGTGTGCGCATTCCTGCGCGCTCAGAACGGCACCCGCCTGCTCGTGGTCGTGCCCCGCCTGGTCCTCCCGCTGATCGGCGACGGCGCGCGGCGACCGATCGGCGTCGACGGCTGGGAAGACACGGCATTGACGCTGCCCGAGGCGGGACGATCGGCGGAAGGGTCCGGCGAGGCGCCGTGGCGCTGCCTGTTCACCGGCCGGACCTGCGCCACCCAGGCGAACGAGGGCGACCGCCGGCACATCCGCATCGCCGACGCGCTGTCCACCTTCCCGGTCTCGGTGCTGGTGCAGGCGCCCGGCGAGGCGTGAGGTCTGCGTCGACTGCAAAACGCATTCGGTGACAGCGAACGTCGCGAAACCGCTCCTATTGCTCGACGAACACCAAGTCCTCCGGCTGCTGCGTCATACGCACCCGCTGGCCCTCGACCTCGATGACGAAGTCGAAGCCGGTCATGTGGCCGGTGGGGACGATCAGCAGCCGGTCGTCGCGGGCTTCGACGTAGGTGCGGAAGCCATCGAGGGAGAGGTCGCCGTCGTTGAGCGCCAAGTAGTCGAGCAGGCGGCGGAACAGCTTCGGCAGCATGACGACGCGCTCGGTGATGTCCTCCAGGCTCGTCAGCTCGAAGCTTGAGTTGGTGGCGTCCTCGGCCCAGACGCCGTCGCGCCGGGCGCGGCTGGCACGCGCCGCGTCGGCCATCGCCGTTCGCAGGTCGGGGAACAGCAGAGTATAGAAGGTCGGGTAGACGAGACCCTGGTCGAGCAGCCGGAAATTCATGCTCTGGGCCAGCAGCGCCTCGTCGAGGAAGACGTCGGCGCCGTCGTCGTCGGGCGCATCGCCGGCGAAGGCGAACGACACCGGGCGGCCGTAGGTGTCGGCGAACCGGCTGAGGATGAAGCCCGGCACCTCCGCCGGCCGGGCCGCCGTCACCGTCTCGTCGGCGCGCCGCGTCACCTCCTCGAAGCCCAGCAACCGCAGCAGCTCGGCGGCGGCGCCACGGCCCAGCGCTGCCGGCTGGCGCTGTGACGGGAGCTGCGAGCGTTGCGGCTGGTAGTGGGTCTCCAGCGCGTCGATCCCCTCCAGGCGCAGCTGCGCGCCGCCGGCGCGGTTGACCCGCACGCTCCGGCCGACCGCCTGCCAGGCATCCGCATCGTCCGGGTAGAAGCGCACGGAATCCCCGTCGGGAGCGGCGTTCAGGATGCGGTACTCGCCCGTGATCAGCGTCAGCGGCATGATAGTCCCCCTCGGAAGTGCAAAGAACGGTCGATCACACTACGCACAGCGGCGCCTGCGCGGAAGAGCCGCCAAGGCCGGTGTTCGTGAACTTATCGTGGCGCGTCGACTGCCGCGCACGCCTCGATGCGCTGGAGCACGTAGGGAAAAAACGGGTTGGACGACAGCCTCAGCAGGAAATCCAGGCTGACGACCAGTGCGCCGCGCTCGCCACGCGCCGCGAGAGCCCCCAAACGGATGCCGAAGTCCTCGGCAGGGTCCGGCTCCAGCCCGTAGAGCCCGTCGCTCGTGGGAAACGGCAAGGCCACGTGCGACAGCGAATAGACGTCCGGCGGATAGGCTATCCCCAGCGGCCGTGTCACTTCGCCGACCGCGCCGGCTTCGACCACGCGTTCGACCACCTCCCCGCTGTCGGAGACGTCATTGCTGATCACCGTCGCCCGGAAGCGTCGCGGTGCGTCCGGCAGCAGGCGGGCCGGCAGGTCGTCGGCGGCGGCTCGCAGCAGCGGCTGCAGGGTCGTGTGCCGGTTCAGGTCGAACAACACGAGTTCGCTCCCGTTGGCCGGAAGGGGATCGTACAAGGCGGTGACGATCGCCCGCGTACTCACGGTAAAGTCGATGGCGGACTGGAAGGTGATGACCGGTGGCAGCTCGGTCAGGCTGCCGGAACGTGCGTGGCGGAGAAGCTCCCGCTGCAACTCGTCGGTCAGCAGAAAGGACTGCCGCGCCGACTTGACCGGAAACGAGTTGTACTTGAACGGGTTATACTCCGGCACGATGGAGATCCACGCCGCCTTGGCGAAGGCGGGAAAGATCGCCGGCAAACCGGCCAGGCCGGCGAAGCGGGCGAACGCGGTGACGCCGACCATCGGCGAGAGCAACACAAGGCGATCGGGCCGCGACAGTTGCTGGTTGTCGATCGCCTGCAGCGCGTACATCAGCGCCAACGCACCGCCATTGGAGTAGCCGACGATGTGCAGCGGTACAGTGGGGCCGGCACGCCGGCGTGCCTCGCGCACCGCCAGCCGCGCCGCCGCCAGCCACTGCTGCCAATCGACGCCGGTCAGGCCGCCGGGCACGGTGCCATGCCCCGGTAAGCGGATGGTGACCGACACCCAACCGAGATCGCGATAGAGCCGCGCCAGGTGGCGCATGCTGTAGGGTGCGTCCGTCAGGCCGTGCAGGAACACCGCGGCGCCTCGAGGCGGGCCCTCGGGTTCCAGCGCGATGGAGCGGTTCCAGTCCTGCGGGAAGTGTCCAGGGTAGACCGCGCTGCCTTCGAAGTACCGGTTGATCGGGGCCCGATCCTCCGGTTCGAGCTGGCGGGTGACGTCCGCCCGCACCTGTTCGAAGATCGTGTTCTCGGTCTTCAGGTAATCCTGCCAGTCGGCTTGGTCGAGTTCGGCCGCACTCATCTCCTCCGGCACGATGGTGTGCCACGGCTCCAGAGGCGGACCACGTTGCGTGTCGTAGACCCGCACCGACAACAGCGTGACCGCGACCACCGCGAGCAGCAGAGCCAGGCGCTTGGTGATGGTCCAGAGTCGAGAACTCACCGTCTACCCTCGCCGGAGCATTCGTGCGTGCCGGCCGGGGGGAGGGGGCAGGGACATCCGCCGCCCACGCCTCAGCCGCCCTTGGCCGTGTTCCCGCGCAAATCGTCCTGATGGATGCGGAACCATTGCAGGGCCGCCAGCGCCGCGCAATTGACGACCCGGCCCTGGTCCATCCACCCCCACACCTCGTCTGGCGAAGCGAGCAGGACGCGGATGTCCTCGTGTTCCTCCTCGAGGCCGAAGATGCCACCTGTTTCGGGAGCGTCGACCAGGCCGAGATAGAGCACCACCGTCTCCGACGATCCCCCGGGGGTGGTCAGGATCGGGCCGATCGGCCGCATCTCGCGAACGACGCAGCCCGCCTCCTCCAACGCCTCGCGCCGCGCCACCGCTTCCGCCGTCTCGCCCTCGTCGATGATGCCGGCGACGATCTCGATCAGCCACGGCGTGAACGCGCCGGCGAGGTGCGGTTCCTGGGTGGCGACCCAGGCACCCGGGCGGAACTGCTCGATCAGCACCATCTTGTCCTTGGCCGGATCATAGAGCACGACGGCGACGGCGTGGCCGCGCTCGAAGATCTCGCGGACCATCGGCTCGCTCCAGGCGCCGTCATATTTACGGTGCCGGAAGCGATAGCGATCGACTTTGAAATAGCCGGCGTAAGCCGTGTCCTGCTCGAGCAGTTCGACGTCGTCGAACCCGAGCGGCGCGCCGGCGGGCGCCCCGGTGGTGTCGGCGCTCATTCCGGCCGCCCGGGCGGCGGCGCCTGCCTCGACGCCAGGATATCGCGGATTTCCTGCAGCAGAACCACGTCCTGCGGAGGCGGAGCGACCGCGTCTTCCATGCCGGAAATCCTCTTCAGGCGGTTGACCTGCTTGACCAGCAGGAACACGGCGAACGCGACGATCAGGAAGTTGATCACGGTGTTGATGAAGCTGCCGTAAGCGATCACCGGCGCTCCGGCCGCCTTGGCGGCCGCGAGCGAGACGTAATCGGCACCGCCGATGTCGAGATCGAGGTAGAGATCACCGAAATCCACCTTGCCGAGCAGCAGGCCGATCGGCGGCATGATCACGTCGTCGACCAGCGAGGCGACGATCTTACCGAACGCAGCACCGATGATGATGCCCACGGCGAGGTCGACGACGTTGCCCTTGATGGCAAACTCGCGGAACTCCTTCAGCATGGCTCTCATGACGTTCCTCGCTGCCCATGTGTATCCCACGGCCGGCCAGGCGGCGGAGTCTGGCGGGGGCGCCTGGGCCTCATGCTGAATGTCACATTTCGTTAGCCGATCCGGGCGGCGACGGCAAGCGACGCATGTTTCGGCGCAGATCTCCCCGGTTGAAGCCGGCCGGGCAGGGTGGGACCTGCCGCCGGCGCGTGAGACACACCTTTGCGCGTCATTGCGAACCCGCAAAGCGGGTGCGGCAATCCACCGCCTCGCCACAGGCCCGGCAGTGGATCGCTTCGCTGCGCTCGCGATGACGGGGATGTGGATGCCGCTGGGTGGAGCCCGACCATCGGACGGGCCGGCGCGCTGTCCTTGCAGAGGGTTTGCGCTGCTGCGGGAACGCGCTAATGTCCGAGCGTCTTCCAACGTGCTCGGGACTTCGTAAGGGGAGGGAAGCATGCGGCGATTGATCGCGGCTCTCGTGACGCTCGTTTGCCTGATCGCGACCGCCGGCGCCTTTGCCGCGGAGCAGCGGACGATCAAGGTCTACAACTGGTCCGACTACATCGACGAGAGCGTGCTCGGCGCGTTCACGGTGGCCACCGGGATCAAGGTCGTCTACGACGTCTACGACTCCAACGACATCCTCGAGACCAAGCTGCTCGCCGGCAATATCGGCTACGACCTCGTCTTCCCCAGTGGCAACTTCCTCGCGCGGCAGATCAAGGCGGGGGTCTTCAAGCCCATCGACCGGTCGAAGCTGCCGAACTGGAAGAATCTCGATCCGGCACTGATGAAGCGGCTGGAGAGGTACGATCCGGGAAACCAGTATGGCGTTCCCTACCTGTGGGGCACGACCGGCATCGCCTACAACGTCGACATGATCGCCAAGCGTGCGCCGGGCGCGAACCTGGACTCTTGGAAGGCGATCTTCGATCCCGAAAGCCTGAAGCGCTTCGCCGACTGCGGCATCTACATGCTGGATGCTCCCGACGAGATCATCCCCGCCGCGCTCAAGTTTCTGGGCGAGGATCCGAATTCCAAGGATCCGGCGGTGCTGGCCAAGGCGGAGCCCGTGCTGAAGGCGATCCGCCCCTATATCCGCAAGTTCCACTCTTCGGAGAACATCAACGCCCTGGCCAACGGCGACATCTGCCTCGCCGTGATGTGGTCGGGCGACGCCAAGATCGCCGGCCAGCGGGCGAAGGAAGCCGGCAACAAGGTCAAGATCGAGTACCGCATCCCGCAGGAGGGGGCACAGATGTGGTTCGACATGATGGCGATGCCGCGCGACGCGCCCAACCCGGACGATGCCTTGACCTTCATCAACTACCTTCTCGAGCCGCAGGTCATCGCCAAGTCGACCAACTTCGTCACCTACGCCAACCCGAACCTCGCCTCCAAGCCGTTCGTCAACAAAGCGATCCTCGACGACCCGACGATCTACCCGCCGGCCGACGTGATGGCGAAGCTCTACCTCGTCACGCCGTACGAGCAGAAGCTGCAGCGGGTGCTGACGCGCATCTGGCAGTCGGTCAAGACCGGCAAGTGAGCCGGCCTCCGAGGGAGGAGGGGATGGAAACGCCCGCGGCTGATCCGGCGGCGCGGAACGGTGTCGTCCGCGCACAGGAAGTCCGCATGCCCGCGGCGCCGTGGCGGGACCCGGCGGCCGTCCCATTCATCAAGATCCGAGACGTCGTCAAGAAGTTCGACAGCTTCGTCGCCGTCGACGACGTCTGGCTCGACATCTACCGTGGCGAATTCTTCTCGCTGCTGGGGCCGTCCGGCTGCGGCAAGACGACGCTGCTGCGGATGCTGGCCGGCTTCGAGGAGCCGACCGCCGGCACCATCGAGATCGACGGCGTCGATATGTCCGAGGTGCCGCCGTACCGTCGCCCGGTCAACATGATGTTCCAGAGCTACGCGCTGTTCCCGCACATGAACGTGGAGCAGAACATCGCCTTCGGGCTCAAGCAGGAGAGCGTCGGCCGGGGGGAGATCGCCCGCCGGGTCGAGGAGATGCTGAACCTGGTGCAGCTCACGGAGTTCGCCCGGCGCAAGCCGCACCAGCTCTCCGGTGGGCAGAAGCAGCGCGTCGCGCTGGCGCGGGCGGTCATCAAGAAGCCGAAGGTGCTGCTCCTGGACGAGCCGCTGGGTGCGCTCGATCGCAAGCTGCGCGAGGAGACGCAGTTCGAGCTGGTGAACATCCAGGAAAGCCTGGGCCTGACGTTCGTCATCGTCACCCACGACCAGGACGAGGCGATGACCGTCTCCACCCGGATCGCCATCATGGACCGTGGGCGGACGGTGCAGGTGGGCACGCCCGGCGAGATCTACGAGTATCCGAATTCGCTGTACGTCGCCCAGTTCCTCGGCGAGGTGAACGTGTTCGAGGGCCGGGTGGTCGACGCCGGCAAGGATCACGTGTGCATCCACTCGCCGGAAAGCGGCTGCGACATCTTCGCCGACCGCGGGCTCGACGCGGTCTCCGGCCAGGAGGTGTACGCCGCCATCCGTCCAGAGAAGATCGAGATCGCCAAGGTGCCGCCGGCCGACACGCGGTTCAACTGCGTCGAGGGAACGGTCTACGACATCGGTTACCTCGGCAGCATGTCCGTCTACCACGTGCGGCTGGCGGGCGGTGCCAAGGTCAAGGTGACCGCCGCCAATCGCTCCCGTTTGGTGGAACGGCCGATCACCTGGGAGGATCGCGTCTGGGTGTTCTGGCCGCCGTCCGCCAGCGTCATCCTGCTGTCTTGAGCCTTCGATGAACGAGCCCCGAGTTCGGCCGGAGTCGACATACCCTTCCTCACCGGGGGCACGGTCCTCCTCGCTGGAAGTGCTCGATCGGATGCTGCCGCCGTTCACCGGCTGGGGCCTGCTGGCGCGCGCGGGATTTTGGCTGGAGCGGCACGGGCGCGGGCTGCTGATCCTGGTCCCGTTCGTCTGGCTGCTGCTGTTCTTCCTGGCACCGTTCCTGATCGTCCTGCTGCTGAGTTTCTCCGAGCCGATGCTGGCGCAGCCGCCGTACGCGCCCCTGCTGGCGTTCGCACAGGAGGCCGAGGGGACGTACCTGCGCATCCAGCTCAATCTCTCGAACTATCTGCTGCTGGTCTCCGACGATACCTACCTCGCGGCGTTCCTCAACTCGCTGCGGATCGCCGGGATCGCGACGCTTCTGACGCTGGCCGTAGGCCTGCCGATGGCGTACGGCATGGCGCGTGCGCCCGAGCGCTGGCGGCTGCCGCTGCTGATGCTGGTGATCCTGCCGTTCTGGACGTCGTTCCTGATCCGCGTCTACGCCTGGATCGGCATTCTGAAGAACGAAGGCCTGCTCAATGCGTTGCTGCTCTGGCTGGGCCTGATCTCCGAGCCGCTGGTGATCCTGAACACCAACGTCGCCGTCTACATCGGCATCGTCTACTCGTACCTGCCGTTCATGATCCTGCCGATCTACGCCAGCTTCGAGAAGATGGACGGCAGTCTGGTGGAGGCGGCGGTCGATCTCGGTTGCCGGCCGATCGAGGCGTTCTGGCGGATCACCGTGCCGATCGCCTTTCCCGGCATTCTCGCCGGCGCGATGCTGGTCTTCATCCCGGCGGTCGGCGAGTTCGTCATTCCGGATCTGCTGGGCGGATCGGAGACACTGATGATCGGCCGCACGCTGTGGATCGAGTTCTTCAACAATCGGGACTGGCCGCTGGCCAGCGCCGTCGCCATGCTGTTGCTGCTCATCCTGGTGTTGCCGATCATGTACTTCCAGCGGGCACAGTCGAAGACCGACGCGGAACTGGTGAAAGCATGAAGCAGGGCTTTACGCCGGTGACGCTGCTGGCCCTGGGCTTCGGCTTCACCTTCCTCTACCTGCCGATCCTGTTGCTGATCCTGTTCTCGTTCAACGAGTCGCGGCTGGTGACGGTGTGGGGTGGCTTTTCGCTGAAGTGGTACGGCGAGTTGATCCGCAATCAGTCGATGCTGGAATCCGCCTGGGTGACGCTGCGCATCGCCCTCGTCTCGGCGACCAGCGCGCTGCTGTTGGGGACGCTGGCGGCGATCACGCTGGTCCGCATCACCCGCTTTCGCGGGCGCACGGTGTTTTCCGGCATGATCATGGCGCCGCTGGTGATGCCGGAGGTGATCACCGGGCTCTCCCTGCTGCTGTTGTTCGTCAGCCTCGGCTGGGCCCGCGGCTTCTGGACGGTTGTGATCGCGCATACCACCTTCGCGACCGCGTACGTCTGCGTCGTCGTGCAGTCGCGTCTGCTCACCTTCGATACGATGCTGGAAGAGGCGGCGATGGACCTGGGCGCCACGCCGCTGAAGACGTTCTTCGTCATCACCCTGCCGGTGATCGCCCCGGCGCTCGTCTCCGGCTGGCTGCTGGGCTTCACGCTGTCGCTGGACGATCTGGTGATAGCCAGCTTCACCACAGGCCCAGGTGCCACGACTTTGCCGATGCGCATCTACAGCCAAGTCCGCATGGGTGTGACACCGGAGATCAACGCCATCTCGACGGTGCTGATCGGTCTCGTCGGCACGGGCGTCGTCGTCGCGTCGCTGCTGCAGAAGCGCCAACTCGCCCGGAAGAAACCGTAGCGCCTCGCCGCTTTCCGCCTGCCACGAACCCCGCTTCCTTTCTGCTCACTACTTTCAGTTTTATAACCGCGGGTGTTTCGCGACGTTTGCCGTCGACCGCCGTTGTGTCAGGTAGCTATACGCCAATCCACCGTTGACAAATAGGAACAAAAATGGATACTGGACCAATTAGAGGAATATAATCTCTCGTGTTGAGGTCCGATGGCCGCCGATAACGAACAAGAAAACGGCGACACGCCCCGGCCGCCGACGCGCGCGGACTTCTATCGCTACGAGGAACACCGGCGCGAGAGCGATAGCCGCAACACGGTCGTCATCGACAAGACCACGGCGATGATCGTCGGAGCGATCGCTTCGGCGGCGCTGGCCGTCGGCATCGCTGGCGGAACGGCTCTGGTGCAGAAGGTCGACGAGACGTCACGAGATGTCGATCGCGGGCGAGCCGAACGCATCGCCGATTTCGGCGAGGTCTCGAAGAACATCAGCGTCGTCGAGACCAAACTCAATCAGCTCATCGGCCAGGTCACGCAGCTCGAGCTGCGGATCGAGCGGAGGATATCCCTGGATTTGGAGGGCAGGGACAAGAAGATTGACCAGATCGAGAAGCAGGTGAACGAGATGCGAGACGACTACCTCGGGCGCCGGGCGCGGTCGAAATGAACCATCTTGGCATCGTGATCGATCTTCAGGCCGCCTGGGGAAGCTCGGCCGGGCGCCGGACCGGTAGAGAAAGGATGCCGGCCCGGGACGTGGGACGTTGGCACGACAGTGCGTCACCACTTTGTTGACAGTTTGGTGAAATCGGCGCACAGTGATGCCGGGTACAACAGAAAGTGGAGGGTGCATCAACCGCATGACTCCGCCGGATCAACACTGAATTGCCGAACTTCTGGCGCCGGCAATGTCCTGATAAGACCAGTGTAATGCTCGCCTTCGGCGAGCGCGGACGTCTCGGACGAGCCGCATAGAGGCCCTCGCATCCGCCTTCGGGCACATGGAGCGAGGGTCTTGCGTTTCCCCCTCGATGCTACTGTCTGTCTGTCTTTTCTCCCGTCCCGGCCGTGAAGTCGGGACCATGTGGAGCGACGGGACCAGTCTTGCACTCCGCCGCACGCTTCAAATCCCGTTGGGACGACTCTTCGTAGCACCCTGTGTGCGGCCACAACCTCGGCATCCTGATGCGCCAGCAGATCGGCGCCGGCACCCCGAAGGAGGCCGCCGCCCGCGGCCGGGTGCTGTTGTTCGTCGTTCACAGCGAGGAAATCCTGGCGATGCTCCTCTTCGCTGTCCCTGACGCCGACGGCCGTGCCGACTTCGGCCTCCTCACCGTCGCGGTCACCGCCAACCCGACATGATCACGACGGACACTCCGTCAACGGGCTGGTAGGCGGGCTCGTCGTCGCGTTCCGCCACAGGCGAACGCACCGGCTGATCGCGTCTCGCTATCCGACCATCGGCGTGTTCGACGGCCTCGTCGATGCGGTCGTCTCGCGGCTGACCCGTGTCGCCCTGTCGATGGCCGCACCTCCGCCGCCTTGATCGCCGGCTTCGCCCCGGTCGAAGGCCGGCGGCAGCGATTGTACGCGGACGTCGCGCTGCGGCAGCGGGATGTGGATGGCGTGGGCACGGAACAGGTCGAGGATCTCAAGGAACACCTCGCTTTCGACGTTGTGCACGCCGTTGCGGACGTCGGCGATCCAGAATCGCAGTTCCAGGTCCAGGCCGTTCTCGCCGAAGCCGATCACCAGCGGATTGGGAGCGGGCGTTTTCAGCACCCGCGGCGGCTTGTCGGCCGCCAGCCGCATCAGTCCGAGAGCCTGCCGCACGTCGGCGTCGTAGGCGACCCGCACGCGGATTTTCAGGCGCACGTTGTCGTTCTGGTGCGTCCAGTTGAATACCTGCTGGGTGATGATGTCTTCGTTGGGGATCAGGAACTGCGTGCCGTCGCGGGTCTCCACCTCGACGTAACGCGCGCCGAGTGCGGCGACCCAGCCGAAGGTCCCGCCCACCTCCAGGATGTCGCCCGGCTTGATCGACTTGTCGAGCAGCAGGACGATGCCGGCGAACAGGTTGGAAACCGTGCGCTGCAGGCCGAAGCCGATGCCGACGCCGACGGCACCGGTGAACACCGCAAGCGCGGTGAGGTCGATGCCGGCGGTGGCGAGGGCAAAGACAAAAGCGAGGCTGATCAGGACCAGCTTCACTACCTTGCCGAGCAGCACCTTCCCCGTCGCGGTCAGGTTCGCCACGGCGGCCAGCCGCCGTTCGACGAAATTGCCGGCGAGGCTGGAGAGCCACAGCAGGACCACCAGCGTCAGCAGCGCCTCGGCGATGGTCAGCAGCGAGACGCGTGAAGCGCCGAGGGCGAACGACACCTTTTGAAGGAGGGCCACGACCGGCGTCAGCAGCCCGATCACGTGCAGCGCTGCGACGCCCCAGGCGATGATCGCGACCACGCGGGAGATGGCGACGTTGGGAATCAGCGCCGAGGCGGTGCGGATCAGCAGCCACGCGGCGGCGAGGTCGACGGCGATGTCGACGATATGCCTGGGCCAGTTCATCTCGCCGGCGACGAACGCCGACAGCCACAACGCCAGCACCCAGGCCGCCGGGAACGACAGCGGCACGACGTTCTGGACGTAGAACGCCTCCTGGTATTCGTCTACGGCGACGTCGTGGGCGATGCGGCGCAGCCAGGGGTCGGCCACGCGGGCCGCCAGCCACGCGGCGAACAGCGTGACGAAGATCGCCGGCATCTGCAGCAGGTTGGCATGCGTGGTGACTCGGGTCGCCAGAAAGTCGCGGAAGACGATGAACGCGGCGAGCAGACGATCCGGGTCGACGAACGTGTCCATGGACGGGCTCCGGGTGCGCGGCAGAGCGGTCGCATCCGCTTCTCAGTCGCCATCTTAGCCCACGGAGGACCGCAGATCGTTCACCGATTGCGCACGGACTCCCGCAGGGCGTGCGCGGTCAAGCCTGCTTCCACAGTTCCAGCACTTTCACAATCGTGTCGGTCAGTTCCTGCGGCTCGGCCTCCACGTTGCCCAGCGCCTGCATCAGCGGCAGGAATTCCTGTGTGCGTTTCGGAAAGTACGTGGCGAAATCGTTCATCACCCGGTCGTACAGCTCGCCCGCCATCGAGCCGGTGGCGCCGACCGGGATCACGGCCAGACCCTTCTCTCTGCAAACCGCGAACTCTTGTTTGACGCCGTCCGACTTCACCACCGTGCCGTTCAGAAGCTTGTTGCCGAACAGGAACACGGCGGCCCCGGCGTAGTTGGCCATGTCCTCGCGATAGCGCCGCGCCACCCCGTCCCACTCGGCCGTGCCGATGATCTCGTGCGGGAACGGCCGCAGAATCAGTTGGTCCTCCATCTTGCCGCGCTTCGCCGCGTAGATGTACTCGAGCGCACCGCTGATCACCGCGCTGCCGACGCCGAAGCCGAAGCCGGAGACGACCCGGTAGCCCCGGCTGACCAGGGTCCGGCTCAGGCAGCGGACAAAACCGCGGGCGCGCTCGGTGGGCCAGCCCGGCCCCCATTCGTGCGCGGCGCCGGAGATGAACACCGAGCGGCTACGATAGCGGCGTTCGAGGTCCTGCAGAATATCGGTGATCTGCTGATAGCTGTCGAGGAGCAAGGTTTCGACGTTGAACCGCAGCAGATCGTTGATGAACAGCGCCTGCTGGAGCGCTTTGTACTGTAGCTCCTCCTTGTCCGGATAATCGTTGGCGTCGAGCCGTTTGATAAAACAATAGTGCGTACGCATGTTGATGTCGTACGTCGAGCGGATGCGGCTGAGAATGTAGTCGATATTCGGATCGGCGAAACTGAAGCCTATGAAAATGAACGTCTTCGAGACGAGATCACCCGTGAGCGCGTTGACGAATGCACCGCGAGACATATGGTAGCGCTCGTAATCGTCCTTGATCAGCACCGTCTTCGACGGCTCGGAGATGTCGCCGTGCATCTTGTAGACCACGGCGTCGCGATGCGGCACGGTGAGCGCGAGCTGCTCGACGGTGTACTTCACATCCGGGCGCTTGCCGGCGTCCTCCAGCGCTTTCTCGATGAGCTTGTCGTAGTTGGTGGTCCAGTACGTGGCGATCGGCAGGCGGGCGAGGATGCGGTGGTTGAGCGTGATCTCCGCATCCCGGGAGAAGGTGTCCAGCAGCAGTTTGTTGATGCCGCCGCGGCTGCCGAGCCGGGCGTTGCAGTAATACTGCGCCAGTGCGACCAGATTGTTCTCCTTGTCGATGTCGAGGCCCAGCGATTCCGCCACGGACCTCAGCAACTGCTTCCAGTCGACGAATCCGGCCGGGCGCGACAGGCCGGCGCCGGCGAACACCGCCGCGTTGTCGGCTTCGAGCTCTTCGGAAAATGTCGTGAGGAAGGAGTTGATCTGCGCCTGTACCATCGCGTCGCCTCGCTTTTTCATATGCTTTCGCCTCGCCGCGGCGTCCCGGTGCGCGAACGAACGCGAACCGGGACGATCGGCGATTGTCGAACAGCAGCGCGGAGACGACAAACGGTTTCGCGCAGGCCGCGGGAGCGCAGGTCAGTCCGTGGTACGCAGGGCCGGGCCGAGCCGGGCCGTGATGCGCCGGCCGAGGTTCTCGGCCTCGCCGGCCGGATAATGCCTCGGCGCGGCGTGGCCCCAGACCGGCGCCGGCCAGGCCGGATCGCTGCGGAAGCGGGCGACCACGTGCACGTGCAGTTGCGGGACGAGGTTGCCGAGCGCGGCCATGTTGATCTTGTCGGGGCGGACGGTCTCGGCCAATGCGCGCGAGACGAGCGCGATCTCTTCCATCAAAACCCCGCGGTCTGCGGCGGCCAGGTCGTAAAGTTCTCGCACCGCATCAATCTCCGGAACAAGAATCAACCATGGGTAAGCGGCATCGTTCATCAGCAGCACGTGGCTGAGCTTGAGGCGGCCAAGCGGAAGGGTATCGGCGGCGAGACGCTCGTGAAGTGTGAACATGACAGACCTCCAGGGCGCGGGCAGAGTCGGCGGTCGGCCCGCGGCATCCGCCCCAGCCGTGAAACTTTTTGCGGTCGCGGCCGCATTTGCGAAGAATTCTCGATTGCAAAGTGTTTCAGAAAACGCTGTTATACGAGCGAAGCCAATGAATTGCCATCGGGAGCCGAGAAAAAATGCATAACCCGTTCGCTGCCCTCGTGACGCTGCAGGTCAATGCCCTGAACCAGTACCTTGCGTTTACACGGAGCGTGCTGAATTTCTACCTTTCGTTGCAGCCGACTGCCATGCGGCCGATTCCGATCTCCAAGTCGACCAGCCTGGTGCCGCTCAATCATCCGGCGAACCGCCGCGCTCGCTGAGTCGAGAGGGCGCTCCGGCAATGGCCGGAGCGTTCAACCCTCCATCGAAGCCGTTTATCCGAAACCGATCTGTTCCGAAGGAAACCGCGGTGGCGGTCGACCTGCAGCATTTCGTCGACGGCGCCCCCGTCTCCGGGCGTAGTGGTCGCGTCTCCCCGGTGTTCGATCCAGCCACCGGGCACGTGCGTGCCCAGGTGCCGCTGGCGGACGCCGCCGAGGTCGATGCCGCCGTCGCCGCCGCGGCGAGGGCATTCCCAGCCTGGGCGTCGACGCCGCCGCAGACCCGCTCCCGTGTCCTCTTCCGCTTCCGCGAGTTGCTGGACCGGCATGCGGACGAACTCGCCGCGCTGATCACCGCCGAGCACGGCAAGGTGCACGCCGATGCGCGCGGCTCGCTGCAACGGGGCATCGAGGTCGTGGATTTCGCCTGCGGCATCCCGCGACAGCTCGAGGGCGAGTATTCCGCCGGCATCGGTGAGCGCATGGACTGCTGGTCGATGCGCCAGCCGCTGGGCGTCTGCGTCGGCATCACGCCGTTCAACTTTCCGGCGATGGTGCCGATGTGGATGTTCCCCGTCGCCATCGCCTGCGGCAACACCTTCGTCCTCAAACCCTCGGAACAGGTGCCGTCGTGTTCGCTGCGGCTGGCGGCGCTGCTGCACGAGGCCGGATTGCCGCCGGGCGTGTTCAACGTCCTGGGCGGCGATCGCGAAACCGTCGAGGCGCTGCTCGCCCACCCGCGGGTGCGCGCCGTGAGCTTCGTCGGCTCGACGCCGGTGGCCCGCAGCGTCTATGCCGCGGGCACGGCGGCCGGCAAGCGGGTGCAGGCTTTGGGCGGCGCGAAGAACCACATGGTGGTGATGCCGGACGCCGACCTTGATCTGACTATCGATGCGCTAATGGGCGCGGCCTACGGCTCGGCCGGGGAGCGCTGCATGGCGGTCGCGGTGGCGGTGGCGGTGGGCGGCATCGGCGATCGCCTGCGAGAGCGGCTGGCGGCGCGGGTCCGCGCCCTGCGCATCGGCCCCGGTGCCGATCCCGACGCGGAGATGGGGCCGCTGATCAGCGCCAAGCATCGCGCCAAAGTCGAGGGCTATATCGCGCTCGGCGTCCGCGAAGGTGCGGAGTTGGTCGTCGACGGCCGAGGGCTGACGCTGCAGGGACTGGAGCGCGGATTTTTCCTCGGCGGCTCGCTGTTCGACCGGGTGACGCCAACGATGCGCATCTACCAGGAGGAGATCTTCGGCCCGGTGCTCGGCATCGTCCGCGCGGACGGACTGGGCGAAGCGCTGGAGCTCGTCGAGAACCACCGCTTCGGCAACGGCGCTTGCGTCTTCACGCGGTCCGGTGCCGTGGCACGCACCTTCTGCGATCGCGTCAGCGCGGGTATGGTGGGCGTCAACGTCGCCATCCCGGTGCCGATGGCCTTCCACAGCTTCGGCGGCTGGAAACACTCGCTGTTCGGCGACCACGCGGTGCACGGCCCCGAGGGCGTCCGCTTCTACACGCGGTTGAAGACCGTGACCTCGCGCTGGCCGGGGGATGGCGACGAGACGGCACCCGGAGGTTTCGCCATGCCGACGGTGGGCTGAGACCACGCTGCGGCGAGAGACCTCGTGCCCGCGTTGCATAATAGACTCCGGCTATCCGATGTCTTCGTCGCTAAGCTCGGCGGCTTTCAGAAAGCTCATGAGCAGCCCTTTCTTTAAGGGCCTGTTTCCGTGAACCGGAATGGAGATTCGGACCACGCTCTCCGCTTTGCTGTAGATGTAATGGCTCCCGCTCACGCGTCGCAGGTTCCATCCTTTTCGTTCCAGGATGCGGCAGAGTTCCTTGCCCGATAACAATCTCATCAGCTGTCCGGCCCATGTTGTTTGGACAGCTCTTAACGTAACACCAGATATGGTCAATCGACTATGGTGGTAAACTGAGCTACCGCCGCTAGATGGCGATTTCGACGATGCGCCCGCCTTCTGCCGGAGGTGCTTGAGCGACATCGACCGAGAGGCAGCCTTCGATCGCTTCGTAGAGGTTGGCGAGCAACTCCTCGAAACTATCCCCTTGTGTTGCGCAACCGGGAATTGCCGGAACCTCCGCCCAATATCCCCCTTCCTCAGCCTCGTGAACAACAACCTTCAACTTCAATATCGCTCTCCCCTTGCCTGGAACAGCCTACCTCAGCCGTCGCGCTCGGGAAAGTCCTGGCGCGCCGTCGGCTCCCCCGGAGACGGCTCGGGGGATAACACCCTCGTGAGCCTTCGCGTTCCGCCCGACCCCGCGCTTGCCTTCCGTGAAAATCCCGGTAAGTTGCGCCGCCGCGTCCAGGGGGATCTCGGGCGCGTGGCAAGTTGAAAAGATCGGCGATGATCGCGCTCGACCGCCTGTGCAGAACATTCGGACCGGTGATCGCCGTCGACGGCGTGACGCTCGCCGTCGGCAAAGGCGAGGTGCTGGGCTTTCTCGGACCCAATGGCGCCGGCAAGACGACGACGATGCGGATGATCGCGGGATTTCTGCAGCCGACCCGTGGCCGGGCGGAGGTGTGCGGCTTCGACCTCGCGCGGCAGCCGATCGAGGCGAAGCGCCGGATCGGCTATCTGCCGGAAGGCGCACCGCTCTACGGCGACATGACCGCGCGGCGTTTCCTCGGCTTCACCGCCGAAGTCCGCGGCTTCGACAGCACCGAACGCCGGCGCCTGCTGGACCGCGTCGTCGCCATGGTCGATCTCGACGAAGTCCTCGACCGGCCGATCGAGACGTTGTCGAAGGGGTTCAAGCGGCGAGTCGGCCTCGCCCAGGCGCTGCTGCACGATCCGCCGGTGCTGATCCTCGACGAGCCGACCGACGGACTCGACCCCAACCAGAAGCATCTCGTCCGCGAACTCATCCGCGGTATGGCGCAGGAGAAGGCGATCATCGTCTCGACGCACATTCTCGAGGAGGTCGAGGCCGTGTGCACCCGTGCGGTGATCATCGCCGAGGGCCGCGTCATCGCCGACGGGACGGCGGAGGACCTGTTGCGCCGCCTGCCCGGGCACAACGCCGTCGTCATGACCGTCCCGGCTACGCAGGCAGTGGCGACGGAGACTGCACTCCAAGCGTTCAGCCGCGGCGGGCCATCGAGTGTGACCTGGTCGACCGCAGAAGGCATGGTGACTTACAGGCTCGCGACGCAGGACGGCCGCGGCGCGCCGATGAGCGAGGTCGCGAGCCTTCTGCATGCGGCCGGCGTCCGGTTCGAAGCGCTTCGCACCGAGCGCGGGCGGCTCGACGACGTGTTTCGCATGCTGACCACGGGAACCGAGGCCAGCCATGCTGCGTGAGGCGACGGCGGTCACCAAGCGGGAGCTGCACGGCTATTTCTCGACGCCGGTCGCCTACGTCTTCATCGTCATCTTCCTGGCGCTGTCCGGGGCGTTGACCTTCTACGTCGGCGGTTTCTTCGAGCGCGGGCAGGCGAGCCTGGGTTCGTTCTTCTCCTTCCATCCGTGGCTGTACCTGTTCCTGATCCCCGCCGTCGCCATGCGTCTTTGGGCGGAAGAGCGGAAGAGCGGCACGATCGAGCTGCTGATGACGATGCCGCTCTCGACCACGGCCTGCGTCCTCGGCAAGTTCGTGGCCGCGTGGATCTTCGTCATCACCGCCCTCGCGGCGACGTTTCCGCTGTGGATCACCGTCAACCTCCTGGGCGAGCCGGACAACGGCGTGATTTTCGGCGGCTACGTGGGAAGCGCGTTGATGGCCGGCGCCTTCCTCGCGGTCGGCTCGTGCATGTCGGCGGTGACGCGCAACCAGGTCGTCGCCTTCATCCTCGCCGCCGTGGTCTGCTTCCTGTTCACCATGGCGGGCCTGCAGCTGGTGCAAGATGTGCTCTTGGCGGTTTTCCCGCCGGCCGTCGCCGAGACGGTCTCCGGCTTCAGCTTCCTGGCGCGGTTCGGCGCCGTTTCGAAGGGCGTGATCGACGGCCGCGATCTCGTGTTCTTCGTCTCGATGATAGCGTTCTGGCTGTTCGCGACGGTGATCGTCGTCGACGCCGAGCGCGCGGCGTGAGCGGCGGGGGACCGGGAATGCAGTGGCTGCGCAGGCTCGAAGGATCCCGGCTGGCGATCGCCGGACTGGTCGTCGCGGCGGTGCTGTTCGTCGCCGTCAACGTGCTCGCCGGCGCCGTGCTCCGTGGCGATCAGATCGACCTGACCGAGGGCAAGCTCTACACCGTTTCCGACGGGACGCGGCGGTTGATGGCGTCGCTCGACGAGCCGGTGCAGTTGCGGCTGTATTTTTCACAAAGGATGGGTCAGGTCGCTCCGCAATTCGCCGCTTACCACGCCCGGGTCCGCGAGTTGCTGGAGCGCTACGTCTCGCTGTCCAACGGCCGTCTGGGCCTGGAACTGCTGGAGCCGGAGCCGTTTTCCGACGCCGAGGATCGCGCCGTCGCCGACGGTCTGCAGGGCGTACCGCTCAGCCAGACCGGCGAGGTGGGCTACTTCGGGCTCGCGGGCAGCAACTCGCTCGACGGACGGGCCGTGATCCCGTTCTTCAACCTCGAGCGCGAGCCGTTCCTGGAGTACGACCTGACCAAGCTGATCCACGGCCTCGCCAATACGCAGCGACCGGTGCTCGGCCTGATCTCCGCGCTGCCGGTGGCGGGGGGCACGGACGGCAGCCCGGCCGTGCCGCCACCGCTGCTGGTTCTCGACCAGCTCCGCGAATTCTTCACCGTCGAAGATATCGACCCGCAGGCTTCGTCGATCCCCGAGACTGTGAAGACGCTGATGATCATCGACTTGGCACGGCTGGGCGGCGAGATGCTGCGGGCGGTCGATCGCTTCGTCCATCAGGGCGGTCGCGCGCTGGTGTTCGCCGACCCGTACGTCGAGTCGCTGCCGATGCCCCGCCCACCGGCTGAAAACGCCGCGGCACCGGAAGACGTGGCGAAGCTGCTGCGCGCCTGGGGCGTCGTTCTCGTCGACGGGAAGGTCGCTGGCGACATCGACGGCGCGCGACGGGTCTCCTCCGGTGAGCGCGGCGGCACGGTCGGCGAGTATGTGCCGTGGATATCGCTGGGCCGGTCGAATTTCGACACGGGCGATCCGGTCATGGCCAACGTCGAGCGGCTCAACCTCGCGACCAGCGGCATCCTGGAGCCGGCGCAGCCCTCCGCCGTCACGTTCACACCGATGGTCTTCACCGGGCCACGGGCGATGGCGATCGACGTGGGCAAGGTGCAGGGGCGGCTGCCCGACATCATGGGGCTCCTCCGCGAGTACCAGCCCGGCGGCAAGCCGCTGACGCTGGCGGCGCGGATCGTCGGCCCGGCACCCGCCGCATTCGCCGTTGCCCCTCCGGCGGAGGGCAAGCCCGCGGCCGAAGCGGCGGCACCCACGGAGACCAAGCCTGTTCAGCTCATCGTCGTCGCCGACGCGGACATGCTCTACGACCGCTTCTGGGTGCAGGTGTCCGACTTCTTCGGCCAGCGTGTCGAGGTTCCGAACGCCAACAACGCCGACTTCGTGGTGAACGCCGTCGAAAATCTGGCCGAGGCCGATGCCTTGATCGGCCTGCGCGGGCGCGGCACGTCCTACCGGCCTTTCACCCTGATCGATGAACTGCGGCGCGACGCGGAAACGCTCTATCGCAGCAAGGAACAGGCGCTGCAGCAGCGGCTGAAGGATCTGGAGCAGCAGCTTCAGGGGGTGCGGCAGCGCGGCGACGCGCAAGGCGGCGAGGTGATGCTCAGCGCCGACGACAAGGCGGCGATCGAACGCTTCCGCGGCGAGATGCTGGCCGTGCGCAAGGACCTGCGCAACGTGCAGCACGCATTGCGCAGCGACATCGAGCGCCTGGAGGAGCGGATCAAGCTGGCCAACATCGCCGCTGTACCGCTGCTCTTGTGCGCTGTCGGCGGCGGGGTTGCGCTCACCCGGCGGCTTCGGCGGTCGAAGGCGAAGCGGCAGGGCGGACTCGGATGACTCCATCCGCGGATCGACGCTAGGCTGGACGAGATACGATGCGCATCCGACCCTTTCTGATCCTGAGCGCCGTCACCCTGGCCGTCACTCTGGCGGCCGGGATCGTTGTCAGCCGGCAGGAGCGGGCGCAGTCGACGATCGTCTCTGCCGGCGCGGTGTTCCCGGGACTCGTCGACCGGCTCGGCGAGGTGACCGCTGTCGTCGTTCGCTCGCAGGGACGGACACTCACTCTGCAGCGGATCGAGGGGGGCTGGGACTTGGCGGAACGCAACGGCTATCCGGTCGACACCGAGATGGTCCGCGATCTCGTGCGGTCCCTGGTGCAACTGGAAAAGGCGGAGGCGAAGACCGTCCGGCCGGAAAGCTATCCTCGTCTGGGCGTCGAAGACGTCGGGGCTCCGGGTGCCAAGTCGACCGAGGTGACGCTGCAGGCCGCGGCCGGAACGCCGATCGCCAAGCTGATCGTCGGCAACGCCGCCGTGGATGCCGGCGCCGAGGGTGCCACCTACGTCCGCATTCCGGGCGATCCACAGTCCTGGCTGGCACGCGGCACCGTCCCCGTGCGCTCGGAGGCACGGGACTGGGTGCAGCGGCGCCTGATCGAGATTCCGGCCGCCGACATCCGCGAACTCCGCGTCGTCCATCCGGACAAGTCGACCGTCACGCTGGTTCGGAGCAAGGAGGGGGGCGAGGGCGCCGAGGCGTTCGGGCTGGCGGAGGTGCCGCCCGCGAAACTCCGGCTGAAGCGTCCCGACGGCATCGAAGCGATGGCCGAAGCCCTGACCGACCTGACGATCGACGATCTCGCTGATGCCGGCACGCAGAACTTCCCGGCCGACAAGACGATCCGCGTCAAGGTGACCCGGACGGATGGTGCGGTCGTGGCCTTCGACGTGGTCGAGCAACAGAACTTCCGCTGGCTGCGATTCGCCGACGGCGCGGCGCCGGCGTCGCTGCCGGTGGCGGGTCGCGCACTGATCTACCGGGTCCCCGCGTGGAAAGTGTCGCCGCTCGAGCGAAAGCTGGCGGACCTTCTGGAAACCGCTTCGTGAGCAAGCACTTCGCGAAATCTGGCAGCGGGGGGCCATGGTGTTCTCGCTAGGCTGAGCCGGGTGGCGAGCTTTCTCGCCGTGATCAATGGTTGACAAATTTGTCGCCAGGACGATTTCTAGGCGAACGAGAACAGCTTTGCTCCCGGGTACCCAGGGGATGTGGCGCTTCGGCATGGCGGCGGCACTGCTGCTGCTGTTGACCGCTCTGGTCGTCGGAATGTTGTTCGGCGATCATGATGCTGCCGACAGCGGTGGATCGCACGCGACCGCCGTCGCCCGGGCGCCCGCAGAGCCGGCGACGCGAGCCGGATTTCCCGGCCAAGCGCAAGACGGACGCGTCGTGGCGCCCACCGCTCCTTCGCCTTCGTTCAACGTCGAGAGAGCCGGGCTGCCCGGCGGTGGCGATGCGAATATCGCCGCGTCCGACCCATCTCAACTTCCGGACTTGAGCGGTTTGCCGTCCGCTCTGCCTTCGGATGCCGCGACGTCAGGGGTGGGTACCGCCCACGAGGCACCGAAGCCGCCGGCACCTTCCCCGGCAGTGGCCGTCGCGCCTCAGCTCACCGAGCCGATCAAGCGACCCAAGCCGCCGGACCCGGCGGCGACGAAGATTGCCGAAGCGCAGCGGAAGCTGGCTGCCCTGGGCTATGCACCCGGCGCCGCCGACGGCCGGATCGGGCGTCGGACAGAAACCGCGATCCGGGAATTTCAGCGGGACAGGCGCCTGAAACCCGACGGACGCATCGACGACCGCCTGATCGCGCGCCTGGACGGAGAATTGCGGGCGCGCGCCCAACTCCGACAGCAGGAAATGGAGGTCATGGCGCCGGCTGCCCCGCGCGCACCGGAGAAGGCGCCGCAGCGGGGCATCTTCGGCTCGGTGCTGGGCGGCTTCCAGCGGTTGCTCGGTCGCGATTTCGACAGCATTCGTCGGCCTGACGAGATCGCCGCCTATTGCCGCAACAACCCGGATACCTGGATCTACGACTTCGCCAGGGAGGCGTTCGTCTACTGCGGCAACGTCGTCGCCGGCGAAGTCTCCGGTCGCGCGAGTGCGCCGATGCCGGTTCCCGCGGGAAACGCGGAGACCGCGGCGACGCGCTGAGGCGAGACGCCCCTCCGCCTGCCGGCCCAGCACGGGGAGGGGGCGGGACAGGCCCGCGAGGCGCTCACTCCGCCGCGGCCGACCGCGACCTCGGGGCCACGTAGCCGAGGCTGGCGAACGCGGCTTCGGCTTCCGGCCGCAGGCGCAGCGTGTGGCGGTCCGAGTCGCTTTCCAGCAGCGGTGCAGCCCAGTCGTCGGCAGGGACCACGGCCGGATCAGGGCGCCGCGTCTCGCACACCTGAAGGAGGTGCCGTCGCTGGCGGCACATTTCGCGAATAGGCCGCTGCCACGCGGGCTCCGCCTGCTCGCAGCGGGCGTCGCCGGCGCGCCCGACCGCGACCGCACCGGTTTCCTCATGGAGCATCCGGATGGCATCCCGCTCGCCGGCACTCGCCGGCAGGCGCCGAAATGCGTACTCGATTTGCCGGGCCGCAGGCAGCCGCGCGAGGAAGCTCGTCTCTCGGTGTTCCAACGCCTGCAATTCACGCAGGACGCGCAGAGCCTCCTGCACCACGAGACCGTCGGTCGACCGGGCGGTCGCGCGCTCACAGTTCCGACGGAGCTGCAATCTGTCTTCCGCCGTCATCGACGGGAGTTTCCCGATGATCTTCTCGCACATGTTCGCCTCGCTACCGCAACCCTTCGCTCACGTCGAAACATGCGGTGAAGCGGGTTAAGGAAACGCGAACGAAACCGGGGGGATCGCCGCCGAGGACAGGTGGGTGGCAACGGAACGAAAGTTGGAGGCGGGCGGCGATGCGCCTGTCGTATCCGGGTACGACCAGTCTACGCCAGCAGGGCGGCCAACTCGCGGGCGAGGTCACGCTGTGAATAAGGTTTCGGCAGCCAGGCGCGGTCCTTGCCGGTGTGCCCGTCGAGGGCGCTGTCACCGGCATAGCCGGTGGTGAACAGCACCTTGATGTCGGGAGCCATCGTCTCGGCGATCGTCGCGAGCTGGGCGCCGTTCATGCCGCCCGGCAGTTCGATATCGGTGAACAGAATGTCGACCCGGCGCTTGCGCAGCACCTCCAGCGCCTCCTCGGCGTTTTCCGCCTGCATGATACTGAGCCCGAGGCGATCCAGCATCTTCGCCGCCACCTTGCGGAGCTTCGGTTCGTCCTCCACCAGCAGGACGGAACGGTTGCGCAGCTCGTTGCGTACGACCGCGGCGACGGTCTCTTCTCGTTTCGCCGCTGCGGCGCGGAACCGGGGCAGGTACAGCTTGACGCAGGTCCCCTGTCCAGGGCGGCTGTAGATGCTGACGTGCCCGCCGGACTGCTTGATGAAGCCGTAGACCATGCTGAGGCCGAGGCCGCTACCCTTGCCTATGTCCTTGGTGGTGAAAAACGGCTCGAAGACGCGCTCGATCACCTCGGGTTGCATGCCGGCGCCGGTGTCGCTCACGGCGAACAGCACGTATTCGCCAGGGGCCACTTCGACGTGGCCCTCGGCGTAACTCTCGTCGAGCGTGGCGTTGCGGGTTTCCAACGTCAGCACGCCGGTTCCATCCATCGCGTCGCGCGCATTGACCGCGAGATTGACGACGGCGCGTTCCAACTCCCCGCGGTCGACATAGGCGGGCCACAGGTCTTCGGCCGGCATCTCGCGGATCTCGATGCCGCCGCCCAACGTCCGTCGCAGAAGCGCGGACAGCCCGCCGATCACCGCATTGAGGTCGAGCGTGTCGGGGTTGAGCGGTTGCCTTCGGGCGAACGCCAGCAGCCGGTGCGTGAGCTCCGCCCCGCGCTCCGCCGACCAGACGGCGTCGTCGAGAAGTTCGCGGATCTTCAGGTCGCCACCGGATCTCTCCGCCAGGAGCTGCAGATTGCCGATGATGATGGCGAGGAGGTTGTTGAAATCGTGGGCGATACCGCCGGTGAGTTGGCCCAGCGCCTGCATTTTCTGCGACTGCCGGAGCTGCTCCTCGATCTCCTTCCGCTCGGTGATGTCCTCCTTGACGCCGACGAAGTGGGTGATCCGGTCCTCGGCGTCCCGTACCGCGCCGATCGAGGCCTGCTCCCAGAACAGCTCGCCGTTCTTCCGCCGATTGTGGAACTCGCCGTGCCAGATGCCGCCCGCACGGATCGTCCGCCAGAGCAGCGCGTACTCCTCCGCCGGCGTGTGGCCCGACTTGAGAATGCGGGGGTTGCGGCCGATGACCTCGTCCAGCGGGTAGCCGGTCGCCTCGACGAACTTCGGGTTGACGTACTCGATCGAGCCTTGCGTGTCGGTGATGACCACCGAGACCGGGCTCTGCTCGATCGCCTGGAATAGCTTGCGGCGGTCGGCCTCTGCCTGGCGCATCTCGGTGACTTCGCGGGCGTAGACCGCGACTTCGGATACCTGGCCGTCGGGCCGCGGCACCGGATAGAACCAGAAGTCGAACCAGCGCGCGCGGATCTGCAGATCGTAGTGGGCGAGCGTATTCGTCGCGGCGACGCGGCGGACGGTGACCAACCGATGTTCGGCGTGTTCCTCGGGCAGCACCTCGGCCAGATTGGCGCCGACGGGCTCGCGCCCGGCGCATCGGCGTTCCAGGCGCGCACGCGCCGCCTTGTTGATCGCCAGCACCGTCCCGGTCGTCGAGACCAGCAGGATCTCGTCGCGGCTGGCATCCAGCAGCGCCCGGATGCGCAGGTCGCTCTCCCGCATACCGGCTTCGGCCCGCTTACGCTCCGACATATCCCAGAACAAGGCCACGATGTCGCCGTTCGGCAGGCGATAGACGTGATTCTCCCGCCATCCCTCGCGTGTCTCGTCCCGGTAGAGTGCCGGGGCCAAGCTCTCGGCCACGCCTGTCCGCCAGACGCGCTCCAGCACGTCCGGCAGGCCGAACTCGCGGACCCGCGGATAGACCGCCGTGAGCCGCCGGCCGACGACATCCTCGCGGCTAAGGCCCTCGCTGGCCTCGCCCGCCCGGTTGAGATCGAGAAAGACGAAGTCCCGGCCATCGTCGACGGCCCGGTAGACGGCGACGCCGGTGCCCATATTGCCGAACAGCTCGCGGTAGCGATCCTCGCTTTCACGTGCATCGCGCAAGACCGGACGGGCGAGGCGTATCGTCAGCAGCGAAGCGACGACGATCACGACTGCGAGCGTACCCATCAGCACGAGCACGAACACGACCATGCCGGACCGGGGTACGGGCCAGCCGCCGAGGCCGGCCAGCGTGACCAACGCGAGCGTCGCAGCCGCGAGGCCGGTCCCTGCCACGGCCAGGATCAGCGGGAGAAGCCGGCGACGGTCAGCCATGGTGCCTGGTTCGGTCGATTGTCTCGACTGGCCGACAGGGCGTGCGCCGCCTTTCCATCGAATCGCCCCTTCGGCCGGAGGCTCAGCCGCTTGCATGCCGACCAGATCGGGGCAATGTAACCGCGGCGGGAACAGGGCGCGAGGCATTTTCTCTCGTGTCGGCCACCGCGAGCGCGGCGTTGTCTTGTCGGCCGTTCCGCCCTATGACGGTAGACGGCTCAGGGTGCATGGGGCGTTAGCGAATGCCACGGGGCGGGCGCCAAGCGGCGGGTGCCACGCGGCGGCCGGGTCAACGGGCCGGGAGCACGGACGATGCGAGGATATGGCAAGAGAGTGGGCTTGGTTGCGTGTATGGCGCTGCTGGCCGCGGGATGCGCGGATTCGGCGAACGACTGGGCGGAGGCGAGCCCCGCGAACCAGGGCTTTCGCTGGAGCGGGCCGGGCGAGCCCGGCAACTTCGGCGCGGCCTACAGTTTCTGCCGCTCGACCATCCGCGACGCGTCCGAGGGGCAGCGGCTACAAGGCGGAGGCGGCGTGTTCGGGTCGCCGGGAGGGCCCTTGACCGTCCCAGGGTATGTGCGCTCGGCACCCGCGGCGCAGAGCGACTATGGCAATCGCCGGCAATTCTCAGGCTGCATGGAAAGCCAGGGGTGGTCGGCGAACGATCCGCTGATCCCGCCACCGCAGGCGCCGCAACCGCCCAAGCTCTGAGCCGCGGGTCACTCAGGCGCTCATTGCGCCTGCATGATGGCGGCGAGATCCAGGTTCAGCGGCTCGAAGCGGTCCGCTTGCGGCACGAAGACGTACATATTGCCTTCGTTCAGATCGAAGCGCCAGCCGTGGATGCGCAGTTGGCCGCTTTCGACACGCTCGTTGATCCACGGGAACGACAGTAGGTTGGCGAGCGAGGTTTTGATCGCTTCCTGTTCGAGGATGCGAAGCTGCTCCTTCAGCGGCAGCTGCCGGGCGACCAGCAGTGTGCGGCGGCGCGCCTCGTCGGTGATGTGCATCCAGTTGTGGATGAAGGTGTGTTCGCGATCGAGGGCAGGGTCGGCGGTCATCAGCGCCTGAATCCCTCCGCATCCCGAATGGCCCAGCACGATGATGTGCTCCACCTCGAGGGAGATGACGGCGAACTCCAGCGCGGCGCTGGTGCCATGGGCACCGGCGTCGAGCGCGCACGGCGGCACCAGATTGGCGACGTTGCGCACCATGAACAGCTCGCCCGGATCGCAGTTGGTCAGGATCGCCGGGTCCACCCGCGAGTCCGAGCACGCCACCATCATGATCTTCGGCCGCTGTCGGACAGCGAGTTGCTCGAAAAACGCCCGCTTCGGCATGAACGACTGCTGCTGAAACGCGAGGAAACCTTCGTAGAGCTTACGCAGCGGCATCGTCCTGCCCTCCTCGAGCCTGCCGGTCGGGTTAGCCGGCATATCGTGTTGCACTGCGGTAAGTAGCATGCGCTCCAGCGGTGGGGCAATGCGTCGACATGGAGACGTGTCGTCGATGCCTCCCGCACCGGCCACATGGACGTGGGCTGGCCACTCACTCGGCGCCGATGACGATCGCCCGGAAATCGTTGACGTTCGTGCGCGTCGGCCCGGTGACGATCAGATCGCCCAAAGCCTGGAAGAATCCATAGCCGTCGTTGTCGGCGAGGGCGTCGCGCGGGCGTAGCGACAGCGCCGCGGCGCGTGCGAGCGTGTCGGGGACGAGGACGGCGCCGCAGTTGTCCTCCGTGCCGTCGATGCCGTCCGTGTCGCAGGCGATCGCCGAGATCCGCGGATGGCCGTCGAGGGCGACCGCCAGGGCCAGCAGGAATTCGGCGTTGCGACCGCCGCGGCCCTTGCCACGCACGGAGACGGTCGTCTCGCCGCCGGAAAGCAGCACGCAAGGCGGCGCCACCGGCTGGCCGTACCGGGCGACCTGCCGGGCGATGCCGGCGTGCATCAGCGCCACGTCCCTGGCCTCGCCTTCGATGGCGTTGCCGAGGATCAGCGGCACCAGGCCGTGAGCCCGCGCGACGGCCGCCGCCGCCTCCAGCGCATCCTGCGGCGTCGCCAGCATGACGACCTCGGAGCGGGCGAGGGCAGGGTCGCCGGGCTTCGGGGTCTCGTCGCCGCCGGCCGCGAGGTGCGCCAGGACGGATTGCGGTTCGTGGATCCCGTAGCGCCGCAAGACGGCCAGCGCGTCGCCGAACGTCGTCGGATCGGCCACCGTCGGCCCGGAGGCGATCACCGAGGGATCGTCGCCGGGGACATCCGAGATCGACAGCGCCACCACCCGGGCCGGCCACGCCGCAGCCGCCAATCTGCCGCCCTTGATCGCGGACAGGTGTTTGCGCACGCAGTTGATCTCCGCGATGGTGGCGCCGGAGCGCAGCAGCGCCTTGTTGAGCGCCTGCTTGTCGGCGAGGGCCACGCCTTCGGCCGGCAGCGTGAGCAGCGACGAGCCCCCGCCCGAAATCAGGCACAGCACGAGGTCGTCCTCACCGAGGCCGCGGACCATCGCCAGGATTCGCGCCGCAGCATCCCGGCCGGCCGCGTCGGGAACCGGATGTGCCGCCTCGACGACCTCGATCGCGCGGCAGTCCGCGCCGTGGTCGTAGCGGGTGATCACCAATCCGGACAGCGGGCCCGGCCAATGCCGCTCGGTGGCCTGTGCCATCGCCGCCGCCGCCTTGCCCGCGCCGACGACGACGGTTCGACCCCTGGGCGGTGCCGGCAGGCAGGGCGGCAGCCGCACCGCCGGCGACGCGGCGGCGACCGCGGCGTCGAACATCTCACGAAGAGCGGGTCGGAAATCGGCGGTCGACATTCCTGACCTCCCCGGTGGCCATGTCTCGCGAGCGAAACGACAACAATATCCGAAAGGTGTCGCGCGTTCGAGGTGGCGTTCGAAAAGCCTGTCGCCGGAGTGGGTGGGCGTGCTATGTGCCCCGGCCCCGTTCGCCTTCGGCTCCGTCCGGTCCCGGCCGGGAGACGGGCGCACGGGATCAGCAAACGACCAGGAGAACCCGCTTGACGATCGGTGACGGCGCATCCGCCGGCGAGAAGCTGACGGCGTATTCGGAGCGCATTGAGCGCCTGCTCGACGACATGGACGCCCTGAAGGAGGACCTGAAGCAGCTGAAGGCGGAGATCAAGAACGACGGCTTCAATGTTCGCGCGCTGACCAAGCTGGTGACGATCCGCCGCAACAAGCGCACCGCCGAGGTGGAGGCGGAACTGATGAACGACTTGGTGCTGTACGCCCACGCCACCGGCACGCCGCTGGACTTCACGCCGATCGCCGACGACGAGCCGGCGCCGAAGCCGCGCGCGGCCGATCAGTCGCCCCCCTGGCGCAGCGATCCGAGTATCGACGACTGATCGGCCGGCGCTCTCTCGTGTGCGGCGCGCGGATCCGTTAAATTTGCGGAACGATACCGGCGTCACAGTCGGCGACTCGCGCCTGCGCTAGTGTGCTGCAGCGGGCGGCTGGAGTTCGCGCGCGGAATCGCCCATCGAAGGGAGCTCTGATCTCGGCATGACTCGGACTTATCTCGTCACCGGCGGCGCCGGCTATATCGGTAGCCACGTCGTCGTCGACCTGCTGGCGCGTGGCCATCGCGTCGTCGTGTTCGACAATCTGCAGCAGGGCCACCGCGAGGCGGTTCACCCGGACGCGACGCTGGTCGTGGGCGACCTGTGCGACCCGGCGGCGCTGCAGAGCCTGTTCCAAAGCCATCGCTTCGACGGCATCCTGCACTTCGCCGCCAACTCGCTGGTCGGCGAATCGATGAAGCTGCCGTTCCGCTATATCGGCGACAACGTCACCAACGCTCTCAACCTGGTTCGCGCCGCCATCGAGCACGACGTGCTGCGCCTCGTGCTGTCCTCCACCTGCGCCGTCTTCGGCCTGCCGTCGCGCGTGCCGATCGACGAGGACGTGGAGAAGAACCCGGCCAACCCTTACGGCGAATCCAAGCTGATGATCGAGCGCATCCTGCGCTGGGCCGACGAGGTGCACGGCCTGCGCTCGGCCGCGCTGCGCTATTTCAACGCCGCAGGCGCGCATCCGGAATTCCCGATCGGCGAGGACCATGCGCCGGAGACGCACCTGATCCCGCTCGCCTTCGAAGTGGTGCTGGGGCAACGGCCGCATCTGGAGATCTTCGGCGACGATTACGCGACGCCGGACGGCACCTGCATCCGCGACTACATCCACGTCTGCGATCTCTCGGACGCGCACGTCCGCGTCCTCGACGCGCTGGAGACCGGGAGTTGCCGCTACAACGTCGGCATCGGCAACGGCTATTCGGTGCGCGAGGTGCTGGACTCGGTGCGCCGCATCACCGGCCACCCGCTGCCGGCGCGCATCGGCCCGCGCCGCGCCGGCGATCCGCCGGTCCTGGTCGCAGCACCGGACCGCATCCGCCGCGAGTTGGGCTGGCAGCCGAAGTATCCCGAACTGGACGAGATCGTCGGCACCGCCTGGCGCTGGCGGGCGGCGCATCCGACCGGCTTCGCGCGCCACGGGGACGCGGGCTCGCGCGGCATCGGTGGCTTCGCCATGACGCCGCCGCGGGATATTCCCGAAGCGACCCCGGCTGCCCGTGTGCCTCTTGACGCGCTTGGTGCGCTTCGCTAATTATCCGAGGTAACGAGACGGGGCTCTGCGGCCCCGTGTTTTTTTTTGGAGTTCGCACCATGGCGCGGCGCTGCCCGATCACCGGCAAAGGCGTGCTGACCGGCAACAACGTCAGCCACGCCAACAACAAAACCCGCCGCCGCTTTCTGCCGAACCTGCAGCAGACCTCGGTGATGAGCGAGGCGCTCGGCAAGCCGATCCGCCTGCGCGTCACAGCCAACGGCTTGCGCACGATCGAACACCGCGGCGGTCTGGACGGTTTTCTCAAGACGGCTCGCGCCACCGAACTGACGCCGGAACTCCGGCGGTTGAAGCGGGAGATCGTCAAGGCCTCTGCACGGGTGTGACGACGGGAGCCTCGTCGCACGCATCGCGTCGGATCCAGTTGCGATCGGCGTGACGTCTGCGATACTTTCCCTCGACGACCCTTGTCTCCGTTACCTCCGCCGGCTCCCGAGCCGGCCGCACGCGCCCGTAGCTCAACGGATAGAGCATCTGACTACGGATCAGAAGGTTGGGAGTTCGAGTCTCTCCGGGCGCGCCAATTGAATTTGTGAGCTTGCGAAGGGGCGTACAGCTCTTCGTCGCGCAAAGGGTTGGTTTTTACCGACTCGATGGGAGTTCGTCGGGGGCGAAGTCCCGTGAGCGGCGCTGGCCGGGGCCGCCGGGCGGGATGGTCCTTAGTTCGACCTCGCCTCGGCCTCGCCTGCCAGCGCGGCCTTCATCGTCTGCCAGGGCAGGGTCGCGCATTTTGCCCGGATCGGAAACGCGCGGACACCGGCAAACACGCTCAGGCGGGTCAGTGGGTCGGCGCTGCCTTCGGGGAGCGCGGGTTCGGCATCGGTATGCGTGCACAGGCTGTGGAACGCCTCGAACAGCCGTTCCGCCTCCGCGCGAGTCATCCCTTTCAGGGTCTCGGTCATCAGCGAGGCCGAGGCCAGCGAAATCGCGCAGCCCTGACCCTCGAACGCCGCGTCCTCGATGACGCCGCGATCATCGAGCACCAGGAACACCGACAGCGCGTCGCCGCACATCGGATTGTTGCCCTCGGCCCGACAGGTCGGGTGAGCGGGGCGCCGGAAGTTCCGGGGCGTCCGGCCGTGGTCCAGGATCACCTTCTGATAGAGTTCGCGCAGGTCGTTCGGCATCAGTCGAACAGCTCCATGACCATGTGCAGCCCATCCACCAGCTTATCGATGTCGTCCATGGTGTTGTAGAGGCCGAACGACACCCGGGCCGTCGCCGGCAGGCCGAGCCGGTGCATCAGCGGCTGTGCACAATGATGACCGGCGCGGATGGCGACGCCCTTCTGGTCCAGAATGGTGCCGATGTCGTGTGGGTGCACCCCCTCCAGGACGAACGACACGATCGCCGCCTTGCGCTCCGCCGTGCCGACGATGCGCAGACGGGGGAGGGCGGACAGCCTCTGCGTCGCGTAGGCGAGCAGACCTTGCTCGTGGGCCTGGATGGGGCCGAGGCCGATCCCCTGCAGATAGTCGATCGCCGCTCCCAACCCGATCGCTTCGACGATCGGAGGCGTCCCGGCTTCGAAGCGGTGCGGCGCCTTCTTGTACGTCGTTCGCTCCCACGTGACCGAGAGGATCATCTCTCCGCCGCCCTGATACGGCGGCAACGCGTTCAACTCCGCCGCTCGGCCCCAAAGGACACCGATCCCGGTGGGGCCGTAGAGCTTGTGACTGGAGAACGCGTAGAAGTCCGCGCCGATCGCCTGCACGTCGACAGGCGCGTGCGGCACCGCCTGACAGCCGTCGACGAGGACCAGGGCGCCGGCGTCGTGCGCCAGGCGGATGATCTCGGCGATCGGCGTGATCGTGCCGAGCGCGTTGGATGCGTGCGTCATCGCCACCATCCGCGTCCGTGGAGACAGCAGTGCGGCGAAGCGGTCGAGCGAAAGGGTCCCGGTGTCGTCGATCGGCGCGATCTTCAGGACGATGCCGCGCTCCTCCCGCAGCATCTGCCAGGGCACGATGTTCGCATGGTGCTCCAGTTCGGACAGCACGACCTCGTCGCCCGCCCGAAGGCTTCGCCCGAACGTCGACGCGACGAGGTTGATCGCCTCGGTCGCCCCGCGCACGAAGACGATCTCGTCGGCGCTGGCGGCATTGATGAAGCGGGCGACCTTGCGCCGCGCACCTTCGAACGCCTCGGTCGCCCGCTGGCTCAGCGTGTGCACCCCCCGGTGCACGTTCGCGTAACCCGTTTCGTAGGCGTCGCGCATCGCATCCAGCACCGCGCGCGGCTTCTGGCTGCTGGCGGCACTATCCAGATAGACGAGGCGATGCCCGTTCACGCTCTGCGCGAAGATCGGGAAGTCGTCGCGCAGCCGGCGCGCGTCGAGCGCATCCGCTTTGACAGCGGGGCTCTCGAGCCGCGTGACCGGGGTTATGATGCTCATCGACGAAAGGCTCCAGCGGCCGCGGATCAAGCCGGCGCGACAAACCACCATCGCACACTTGCCGACGCCTGGGAAACGCCTGGAGGTTATGGCTCAGGGACGCCGCCGCCGCCATCCGACCCCGGCAGCCGAGATGCGCCTCGACGCACGGCCCCTGCATCGCCATGATCCGAACGTGCCGGATCGAGCGCCGCACACGCAGCGGAGAGGAAACAATGCAAGAAATCGTCCCGGATGTCCTGATGTGGTCGCGGCGCTCGGATCGCCACGGCTACGACTTCAACGGCCACTTGGTGCTCCATCCGGACGGCAACCTGTGTATCGATCCGGTCGAGCCGGACGAAGCCGATCTCGACCGTCTGATCGCCGCCGGTGCCACGCGGATCGTGCTGACGAACCGCAATCATACGCGCGCGGCCGGGCGGCTCCGCGGGTCGCTGGGGGCGCGCACGGCCATCTCGCGCCAGGACGCGGACTATGCGCGTACCCAGGACACCGAGATCGACGACCTGCTGGAGGCCGGCGATCGGCTCGGGCCGCTGCAGGTGGTGGCGATGCCGGGCAAGTCGCCGGGCGAGGTCGCCCTGTTCTGGCAGGAGCGAGGCCTGCTGATCGTCGGCGATGCGATCATCGGCAATCCGCCCGGACAGTGCGGGATGCTGCCGGAGACGGTGATGGACGATCCGGCGCAGCTTCGGCGCAGCATCGAAGCGCTGCTGGCTCTCGAATTCCAGACACTGCTGATGGGCGATGGCGTGTCGATCCTCTCAGGCGCGAAGGATCGGGTGAAGGCGTTGGTGGCGAGCTTCGCCGGCTAGCATCGCCATGATCGCGGCAACCGGGAGCCTGTTCGCAGCCGTCCCCGATAAGCCTTCGGCGGAGTGGTTCGAGACGCTGCTGGAGATGACGAACGTCCGCATCGAGCGAATCGTTTCGACCGGCCAGGCCACGCCTCCGGGAGAATGGCTCGAACAGGGATGGGACGAGTGGGTTCTACTGGTGAGCGGCGCCGCGGAGATCCTGTTGCAGGAGGAAGATGCGGCGCGTCGGCTCGAACCGGGGGACTATCTGTTCATTCCGGCCAGCGTTTGCCACCGCGTGACCTGGACGCCGCCGAACCAGCCGACCGTGTGGCTCGCTGTTCATATCGACGTGCGGTGACATAAGATGGCACGTCACGCTCCGGGAGCTTCCGCATGAGAAATTCGCCGATCGTCCTCGCAGCCGCCGCTGTGCTCGCGGTCGGCATCGCCTCGGGCGGATGGTTCGTCGGCCATGGCTTCCTGCGTGCCCGGGTCGACGACCGGTTCGTGTCGGTCAAGGGTGTGGCGGAGCGGGCGGTGACGGCGGACCTCGCCCTGTGGCCGATGCGGTTCGTCACCACCTCGAACCGGCTCGCCGATGCGCAGCTGCAACTGGCCAAGGACACGCAGAGCGTGCAGGCCTTCCTCGCCGCCAACGGCCTGCCTGGCGATGCGGTCGAGGTGCAGAGCCTGGAAGTCGCCGACCTGCTGGCCCAGGCGTATCGATCCGGCCCGATCGAGAGCCGCTTCATCGTCGCGCAGACGCTGCTGGTGCGAACTTCGGACGTGGACAAGGTCGCGCGGGCGAGCCAGAAGATCGGCGATCTGGTCGCGGCCGGGGTCGTCCTCAGCAGCGAGGGGCAGCCGTCGCCGGGGCCGATCTACCTGTTCACCCGGCTCAACGACATCAAGCCTTCGATGATCGCCGAGGCGACGAGGAGCGCCCGCGAGGGTGCCGAGCAGTTCGCCAACGACTCGGGCAGCCTGATCAGCGGGATCCGCCGGGCGAGTCAGGGATTGTTCCAGATCCTGCCGCGCGACGACACGCCCGGAACGACGCAGGAGAAGCAGATCGCCAAGACGGTTCGTGTCGTCTCCACCATCGACTACGCGCTCGCCGACTGAGTCTCTGCATGGCGCTGAAGCCCATCGCCCGCGCCCCGGTTCTCGAAGGTGACGCGTCGCGGCTGGAGTGGGCGGGTCCGGTGGAGCATACTTCATGCCGCGGCCGGTCGATTCGCCGAACGGTCGCGCAGTGGGCGGTTCGACGCCGCCGCGTCCAGGGGCGGATGTCCGCCAGCATTTTCCTGGATCCTGAATTCGGCAAGGGAGGCCTTCCATGAAGACCGTCGGCGACCTGATGATCCCGCTCGGAGATTACACGCACGTGACCATCGGCGACTCGCTGCACGACGCCATTCGGGCGCTGATGATGGCGCTGCAGACGAAGGCGGTGGACCCGTCGCGGCCGGGGGACCGGGGCGTTTTGGTGCATGCGGCGAACGGCCGCGTCGTCGGTAAGCTGTCGATGTGGGATGTGCTGGGCGGGCTGCAGCCGCAGTACGAGCCGCCGATCGATCCGTTCGGGACGATCGACGACCACTTCCTGTGGTCCGACTGGCTGCGCGCCGGTCTTGCCGAAAAGGCGAGGTCGATCAAGGTCGAAGACCTGTTGGGGGACCGGCCCAAGGTCGAGACCATAGACGAGAAGGCGCCGCTCGACCTGGCGGTGCACCGGCTGGTCCGCGGGAAATACCTCTCGCTGCTGGTGACACGCGCCGAGGCGGTGGTCGGCATCCTGCGCCTCAGCGATGCCTTCAAGGCGGTCGGTGAGCTGGTCACGGCGGCGCAGTCGGAGCACGTGCGGGTCTGACGGCGCTCGGCCGATAGCCGGCCCGCTCGCGCCCGGGCCGGCTCGCCACGACGACCAAGTCCGGCGTGGCGGAGGCGTCGCGCGGCCGGCGTGCATCACCGGCCGGAAATTCGCGGCTCGTTAACAGTCCGTTCGCATCTTTGTGGTCTGCTGATGGGGCAGACGCTGCAAGGAGCGATGACGGTGAAGAAGGAATACCTCGAGCTGACGCGGCTGATCGAACGGCTGCACCGCCGTTTTCTCGACCTGCTGCGTGCCGAACTGAACCGGCTCGGCATTCGCGAGATCAACAGCGTGCAGGCGCTGCTGCTCGCCAATATCGGCCGGGAGGAGATCGCGATCCGCGACCTCGTCGAGCGCGGCTACTATCAAGGCTCGAACGTGTCATACAACATCAAAAAGCTGGCCGAGATGGGTTACCTCGACCAGGAGCGATCGGCGCACGACCGCCGTTCGGTGAGCATCCGCCTGACCGAGAAAGCGCTGGCCATCGTCGACGACATCCGTGAGTTGGAGCAACGCATCGCCGGTCAACTGGACGCGCAGGAGGTCGGCAGTTCGGAGATCGGCGTGGTCTGCCAGGCGCTGCGCCGCGTCGAGCGGACCTGGACGGAGTACGTCCACTACGGTCGCGCCTGACCCCTGCGCCGGATTACCCGCCGGCGGATCGCTCCGTGAACAGTGGCAACAACGCCGGGGCCGAGGCGAGAGACGGGGCGGACACCGCCTGAAACCCCGTGCCATTGGAAAGAGCCGAGGCGGCGACCTGTTCGCGCCTGTCCGCGCCCCAGCTGCCGGTGAGGTGCAGCCCGCCCGCCAGTCCTGCCGCCAGACCGGCGGCCAGGTCGCTCGCGCGATCGCCGACGATCCACGAGGCGGCGAGATCGATCGGCAGCAGCGAGGCCGCCGAGCGCAGCATGCCGGGGTTCGGCTTGCGCGCGGGGTGATCCGCGTGCCGCCAGGGAGGCGCCGCGTCGGGGTGGTGCGGGCAGGCGAGGACCGCGTCGATCGAAGCCCCCTCGGTGGCCAGCAGCGCCAGTGTGCGCGCCTGGACCGCGGCGAAATCCGCCCAATCGAACAGTCCGCGGCCGATGCCCGACTGGTTGGTGACGATCACCACCGGCAGGCCGATGCGATTCGCCGAGGCGATGACCGCCGCGGCGCCGGGGATCAGCCGGACATCTTCGGCATGTCGCAGATGGCCCACCTCTTCGACGATCGTGCCGTCGCGATCGAGGAACAACGCGGGGAGGGGAGTGTCGGCCCGGCAGGGCCGCAGCACCTGCCGCCACACGCCGTCCGCGTCCACCGGAAAGGGCATGAGATCGCCGCCAGGACGTGAGGTGGCATCGACCCGGCTCATCATCCATCCGCGGAGCAGGCGCCCGGCCCGGCTCCGGGTGTATTCGAGCCGGGCTGGACGCTTCGCCGGATTACTTGCGTATCGCAGACTCCTGGTAGAACGAATCGACGTCGATCGGCCGCTGCGGAGCGGCGATGTAGGGGCTCTTGTAGTTCTGCAGGATCTTGATGTAGTTGGCGCGCTCGAAGGCTTCGGGATTGGCGACGTTCTTCTGGCTCATCGAGCCCTTCATCTGCGCGACCGAGGAATAACCGCGCCGTTCCATCCAGATCTTCATGCCGTCGATCAGCGTCGCCAGATGGCTGACGCCGTTGCGCAGCAGCGCCGAAGTGGTCATTACGGCGTCCGCGCCGGCCAACAGGTACTTGATGACCTCGGTGCCGCTCTGCACGCCGCGCGTGGCCGCCAGCGAGACCTTCAGGCGGCCGTGCAAGACGGCGATCCACAGCAGCGGCAGACGGATTTCGCTGGCCGTGCTGAGTTCCATGTCCGGGACGACCTCGAGTTCATCCAGGTCGAAGTCCGGCTGATAGAAGCGATTGAACAGGACCAATCCATCCGCCCCGGCATCGACCAGCTGGCGTGCCATGTCTCCGGTGGAACTGAAGAAGGGGCTCAGCTTTACGGAGACCGGCGCCTTGATCGACGCGCGAACCGCCTTCACCACGTCGATGTAACGCTGCTCGACGTCGCGCCCGGTGACGCTGATGTCGCCCGGAATGTAATAGATATTGAGTTCGAGCGCCTTGGCGCCGGCGTCGATGATCTCGCGGGCGTATTCCGTCCAGCCGGCGTTGGAGACGCCGTTCAGGCTGCCGATGATCGGAACGCTGCACGCCTGCGATGCCGCCCGGATCAGCTCCAGGTAGGTATCCGGCCCGACGCGGTAGTCACCGACCGAGGGAAAGTAGGTGATGGATTCGGCGAAGGCTTCGGTCCCGGCCTCCGTCAAGTAGTCGAGGGAGTCCTGTTCGTAGCGGATCTGCTCCTCGAACAGCGAGAACATGACGATCGCCGACGCGCCCGCGTCTTCCAGCCGGCGGATGCCGTCCAGGGTCCGCGACAGCGGCGATGCGGATGCGACGATCGGGTGCTTCAGCTCCAACCCCAGGTAGGTCGTCTTCAAATCCATGGGTCGTCTCCCCGTTTTTTTCTCGAGCCTTCGCTCGGGCCTCGATGGTGATCCGGATAATCGGCGCGGCCGCCGCCCGCAGGCGAATGGCCGCGCCGGGTGGTCGTGGCCTAGCCGAGCGTGGCCATGTCTTCGTACAGCTTCCACTTCCGGTCGACCTGCGCCTGCGCCATCTGCATCAGCTGGTCGGCATGCTTCGGGTTGGTGAGCCGGAGCATCCGGTAGCGCAGTTCGTTCTCGGTGTAGTCCCGGAGCTTCAGCGTCGGCCGCGGTGAGTCGAGGACGAACGGGTTCTCGCCCGACTGCCGTACACCGGGGTTGTAGCGAAGCAGCGGCCAGTAGCCCGAGTGAACTGCCCGGAACTGCTGGTCGAGGCCGTTCTGCATGTTGATGCCATGCGCGATGCAGTGGCTGTAGGCCAGGATCAGCGAGGGGCCGTCGTAGGCTTCCGCTTCGCGGAAGGCGAGGAGCGCCTGCTGCGGGTTGGCGCCCATGGCGATGCGGGCGACGTAGACGTTGCCGTAGGAGATCGCCTGCAGGCCGATGTCCTTCTTGCCCACCGCCTTGCCGGCGTTGGCGAACTTGGCGACGGCACCGATCGGCGTCGACTTGGAGGCCTGGCCGCCGGTGTTCGAGTACACCTCGGTGTCCAGCACCAGGATGTTGACGTTGCGGCCGGTGGAGAGCACGTGGTCGAGGCCGGACGAGCCGATGTCATAAGCCCAGCCGTCACCGCCGACGATCCACACCGAGCGCTTGACCAGATGGTCGGCGACCGAGAGAAGCTGCTTCGCCGCCTCCGTGCTTCGCGAGGCCAGCAGCCCCTTGAGCTCGGCGATGCGCCCCCGCTGCCGGCGGATTTCCGATTCCGTCCGCTGCGAGGCGTTGACGATTTCGCCGACCAGTTCGTCGCCGATGTCGCCGGCCATCTCCTGCAGCATCTTCAGCGCGAGCTGCATGTGACGATCCGCCGCCAGACGCATGCCGAGACCGAACTCGGCGTTGTCCTCGAACAGCGAGTTGGACCAGGACGGGCCGCGGCCTTCGGCGTTGGTCGTCCACGGGGTCGTCGGCAGGTTGCCGCCGTAGATCGACGAGCAGCCGGTGGCGTTGGCCACCATCATCCGGTCGCCGAACAGCTGGCTGATCAGCTTGACGTAAGGCGTCTCGCCGCAGCCGGCGCAGGCACCGGAGAACTCGAACATCGGCTCCAGGAACTGGGTGCCGCGCACCGTCGAGAAGTCGACGAACGAGCGGTCGTTGACCGGCAGGGTCTCGAAGAAGGCGACGTTCGCCTTCGCCTGCTCGAGGATCGGGTCTTTCCAGGCCATGTTGATGGCCTTCTTGCCGGTCTCTTCCTTGCTCTTCGCCGGGCAGACCTCGACGCAGAGCGTGCAGCCGGTGCAGTCCTCGGCATAGATCTGCAAGGTGTAGCGGGTGTCGGGGAAGCCGCGCATGTCGATCTTTGCCGACGCGAAGCCTTCCGGCGCCTTCTCCAGCAGGCTTTCGCTGTACAGCTTCGAGCGGATGACGCCGTGCGGGCAGACAAAGCTGCAGTTGCCGCACTGGATGCAGATTTCCGGCTCCCAGATCGGCACGAACTGCGAGATGTTGCGCTTTTCCCACTTGGTCGTGCCGGACGGGTAGGTGCCGTCGATCGGCAGGGCGCTGACCGGCAGCTCGTCGCCGCGGCCGGACATCATCATCGCCGTGACGTTCTGCACGAACGGAGGCGCCGCCGCCGGGACGACCGCCAGCATCTCGATGGTGCTGGTCACGTGATCCGGGACCTTCACCTCCTGCAGGTTGGCCACCGTATAGTCGACCGCCTCGAAGTTCTTGCGGACGACCTCCTCACCCTTCTTGCCGTAGGTTTTGCGGATCGAATACTTGATCTTCTCGATCGCCGTGTCCCTGGGCATCACGCCGGAAATGGCGAAGAAGCTGGTCTGCATGATGGTATTGGTGCGGGTGCCCATGCCGCTGTCGCGTGCCACCTTCGCCGCGTCGATGACGTAGAACTTGATCTTCTTGGCGATCAGGGTCCGCTGCACGTTCTTCGGCAGGTGCTGCCAGACATCTTCGGCGCTGTGCGGGCTGTTGAGCAGCAGCGTCGCTCCCGGCTTCGCAAGGGCGAGAACATCGGTGGTGTTGATGAAGTTGAACTGGTGGCAACCGACGAAGTGGGCTTCGCGGATCAGGTAGGCCGAGCGGATCGGGTTGGGGCCGAAGCGAACGTGGCTGACCGTCTGCGAACCGGACTTTTTCGAGTCGTAGACGAAGTAGCCCTGCGCGTGGAACTCGGGGTTCTCACCGATGATCTTGATCGTGTTCTTGTTGGCGCCGACGGTGCCGTCCGCACCCAGGCCGTAGAACAGCGCGCGGAAGACGTCGTCCGGTTCCGTCGAGAAGGAAGGATCCCACTCCAGGCTGGTGGCGAAGACGTCGTCGATGATGCCGATGGTGAAGTGGTTCTTCGGCTTGTCCTTCTTCAGCTCGTCGAGCACCGCCTTGACCATGCTCGGCGGGAACTCCTTCGAGGACAGGCCGTAGCGACCGCCGATGATCTTCGGCATCGCCGCGGTCGGCAACGCGCCTTCCGACGCCGCTTCCATGAAGGTGGTGAGCACCGCCTGATACATCGGCTCGCCGACGCGGCCCGGCTCCTTGGTGCGGTCGAGCACCGCGATCGCCTTGGTGGTCTTCGGCAGCACGGCGAAGAAGTGCGGTGCGGAGAAGGGGAGGAACAGGTGGACCTGGATGACGCCGACCTTCTCACCGCCGGCCTGCAGGAACTCCACCGTCTCCCGCGCCGTGTCGGCGCCGGAGCCCATGATCACCAGCACGCGCTCGGCGTCCGGGGCGCCGAAATAGTCGAACAGCTTGTATTGCCGGCCGGTCAGCCCGGCGAACTTGTTCATCGCCGCTTCGACGGTGCCCGGGACGCGGGCGTAGAACGGGTTCACCGTCTCGCGCGACTGGAAGTAGACGTCCGGGTTCTGCGCGGTGCCGCGGATGAACGGGTTGTCCGGGTTGAGGCCGCGCCGGCGGTGGGCGATCACCAGATCCTCGTCGATCATCGCGCGGATCTGATGGTCGGTCAGCATCGTCAGCTTGTTGACCTCGTGCGAGGTGCGGAAGCCGTCGAAGAAATGGATGAAGGGGACACGCGATTCCAGCGTCGCCGCCTGGGCGATCAGCGCCATGTCATGCGCTTCCTGCACCGAACTGGAGCAGAGCTGCACGAAGCCGGTCGGCAGCACCGCCATCACGTCCTGGTGGTCGCCGAAGATCGACAGGCCCTGGGTCGCCAGCGCGCGAGCGGCCACGTGGATGACGCAGGCGGTGAGTTCGCCCGCGATCTTGTACATGTTGGGGATCATCAGCATGAGCCCCTGCGACGCGGTGAACGTCGTCGTCAGCGCTCCCGCCTGCAGCGCGCCATGCACCGCGCCGGCGGCGCCGCCTTCGTGCTGCATCTCGACCACGTCGGGAATGCCGCCCCAGATGTTCAGCTTGCCTTCGCTGGCCCACTGATCGGCCAGCTCCGCCATCGTCGACGACGGCGTGATCGGGTAGATCGCACAGACCTCGTTGACGCGATAGGCGACGTACGCCGCCGCCTCGTTGCCGTCGATGGTCGCCACGTTCAGATCTTCGGCCATGGTCTCCCTCTACTTTTATCGGAGCGCGGGAGCGGACGGCACCGCGCGGTCGCAGTGCCGTCCGTCGCCCTTTGCGCGCGTCGTTTCGTTCATTCTTGGACCGCCCGGCACGAGGCCGACAGCCGTTCGGGTCAGCCCACCGGGCTCGGCTCGGGGATCATCGAAATCGCGTGGCACGGGCACTGCTCGAAGCACACCGCGCAGCCGGTGCACAGGTCGTAGTTGTACTGGTAGCGCTTGCCCGGCCCGAGCTTGATGATCGCGTCTTCCGGACAAGCCCCGAAGCACCCGTCGCACTCGAAGCAGTTGCCGCACGAAAGGCAACGCCGCGCCTCGAACACCGCTTCCTTCTCCGCCAGACCCTGCACCACCTCTTCGAAGCTGGTGCGCCTGCGCTGCAACTCGGCGTGGGATTGCGGCCGCTGCTCGACGTTGGTGTAGAACCACAGGTGCAACTTGTCGAAGGTCGCGAGGTCCTTCTTCGGCGCCTTGGCATAGCCCTCGGCGCGCAGGTAGGCGTCGATGTTGCGGGCGGCCTTCTTGCCGTGGCCGACGCCGATGGTGACGGTGCGCTCGGACGGGACCATGTCGCCGCCGGCGAACAGGCCGTCGTAGCCGGTCATCATCTGCTCGGAGACGATCACCGTGCCGTCGTCCTTGAACACCACGCCCGGCACCTTGTGCATGAACGCGGTATCGGTGTCCTGCCCGAGCGCCAGAATCAGATCGTTGGCCTCCAGCGTTTCGAGCTGTCCGGTCGGCTTCGGCCGGCCCTTCTCGTCGATTTCCATCACCTCGACGGTGACGGTGGACTGGTCGATCGACTTGATGGTGCGCAGCCAGTGGATCTTGACGCCCTCGTCCTCCGCCTCGATGGCTTCGAACTCGTGCGCCGGCATGTGCGCGCGGTCGCGGCGGTAGATGATCATCGGCTCGTGGCCGAGCCGCATGGCGACGCGGGCCGCGTCCATCGCCGTGTTGCCACCGCCGTAGATGGCGACGCGGCGGCCCATCTTCGGCGCGTTGCCCATCTCCACGTCCTTGAGGAAGCTGACGGCGTCGAGAATCTTGCCGGCGTCGCGGGCGGGGATCTCGGTCTTTTTGGAGAGGTGCGCGCCGACGGCGACGAACACCGCGTCGAAGTTGCCCTTCGCCTTTTCGGCGACGATGTCCTCGACCTTGTGGTTGAGGACGAACTTCACGCCCATCCGCTCGATCCGGGCGATCTCGCCGTCGAGGATGTTGCGCGGCAGCCGGTAGGAGGGGATGCCGAAGTGCATCATGCCGCCGGCCATCGGGCCGGCCTCGTAGATTTCGACGGTGTGTCCCATCAGCGCCAGATGATGCGCGCAGGACAGGCCGCTCGGGCCGGCGCCGACCACCAGGATGCGCTTGCCGGAAGCCGGCGCGGTGATCTCCGGCGTCCAGTTCTCTTCCAAAGCCTTGTCGCCGAGGAACCGCTCTACCGCGTGGATGGAGACGGAGCCGTCGAGCTGAGTGCGGTTACAGCTGCTCTCGCACGGATGGTAGCAGACCCGCCCGTGCACCGCCGGCATCGGGTTGTCCTTCAGGATCGTCTCCCAGGCCTCGCGGAACCGCCCCGCCGTGGCGTGCGCCAGCCAGGTCTGGATGTCCTCGCCCGCCGGACAGGCGTTGTTGCACGGCGGCAGCATGTCGAGATAGAGCGGCCGCTGCATGCGCGTCTGCGCCGTCGGGCGCTTGGCGCCGAGGTCCGGCGGTTGCGTCAGGTCGGCGGGTTGCTGACTCATCAGGAACTTCCTCCTCTTTCTTGGTCTCTTCGGCGTCGGTTCCGGGCGATCTTCCGTCGCCTCGGTGGCAGGCGGCAGGCCGGACCCGCGGCGTTCGGACGGCGAGCGAAGCTCGGCCGCAGTCGCTACGGACCCGGTGCTGGTATCGACCGGTCAAACCATGCGCAAACGAATACCATCGTCAAAATCAGGAAGCCGACGAGGCTCGACGTTGTTGTCGTTGCTTGCCCGTCGGCGCATAGACCATCTGCGGGAGCGATCACTCTCCGAGACGCTCGAAGCCCCAAAACGGCGTCACCATAGCGACGTTCTCGGGGTCAAACAAGGCTGTCGCAGCCGTCGCGAAGGCTGTGGGACGACGGCGCGAATTGCTCCGGAGCGACATTGCGCCAGGGGCGGGGAGCCGATCGGGAGGCGTCCGCACGGCAGTTCGGACTCTCGGCGAACGCCCAAGCAGAGGCGGGAAGGTGCTGTGCCGCGACAGTCCGACAGGCCGCTGGCGCAGCATGCGCCGGCGATGATAGATTCGAATCAGTCTGCGGCTGCAGCCGCGCGACGGCAAACGGGCGGCGCACGAATGTCGAGTTTGCGGATCGAGCAGATTCCGGTGCTCCGGGACAATTACATCTATCTGGCCCGCGACGACAGCGGCGAAGCCTGTGCCGCGATCGATCCGGCGGCGGCATCCCCGGTCCTGGCCGCGCTCGATCGGCTCGGCTGGACGCTGACGCACATTCTGAACACCCACCACCACCACGATCATGTCGGCGGTAATCTGGAGCTGAAGCGGGCGACCGGATGCGCGATCGTCGGCAATCGTGTCGACGCGCAGCGAATCCCCGGCATCGACGTGGCCGTAGGCGACGGTGACGAGGTTTCGCTCGGTGCGGCGACGGCCAGGGTGATCGATGTCTCCGGCCACACCATCGGCCACATCGCCTACTGGTTCGAGGCCGCGGATGCGCTGTTCTGCGGCGATACCATGTTCTCGCTCGGCTGCGGACGCCTGTTCGAAGGCAGCCCCGGCCAGATGTGGGCGAGCCTGCTGCGGCTCCGCGGCCTCTCGCCCAGCGCCCGCGTCTACTGTGCGCACGAATACACGGAGAGCAACGCGCGCTTCGCGCTGACCATCGACCCGGACAATCCCGCGCTTCGACGCCGCGCCGACGAGGTGCGCGACCTGCGTGCCCGCGGACTGCCGACGGTGCCGTCGACGTTGGCGCAGGAGAGGGCGACCAACCCCTTCCTGCGCGCCGATGATCCGGCGCTGCTCGCGGCGGCCGGCCTCGCCGGGCAGTCCGCCGTGGCGGCCTTCGCCGAAATTCGCCGGCGCAAAGACGTATTCTGAAATCATGAGGAGGGCGCCGGTCGCCGGCGCCGCGGCCTCGTCGATGATCCCGCCCAAGGGGGAATTGCAGATGAAACTCTACTACTCGGCCACATCGCCTTACGTCCGCAAGGTGACGGTGACGGCGCACGAGACCGGGCTGCACTCCCGCATCCAGCGGATCGACACCGACATTCGCGCGCCGGCCAAGGCGTTCATCGCCGACAACCCGCTCGGCAAGGTGCCGACTCTCGTCACCGACGACGGCCTGCAACTCTTCGACTCGCGGATGATCTGCGAGTTTCTGGACAGCCTGCACGAGGGCCACAGGCTGTTCCCGACCGAAGTGCCGCAACGCTGGCGGACCTTGCGGCTGGCGGCGCTGGCCGAAGGTGTCATCGACGCGGCGGTGCTGCGGCGGATGGAGATGGTCCGACCCGACAAGGAGCAGTCGGCTTCCTGGATCGAGCGGCAGCGCGGCAAGGTGGTGCGCGGCCTCGACATGCTGGAGCGCGAGGTGCCCCGCTTCAACCGGCAGGTCACCATCGGCCAGATCGGCGTCGGCTGCTGCCTGGGCTACCTCGATTTCCGCTATGGAACGAAGGAGGACTGGCGCATCGGCCGGCCGCTGCTCGGCGACTGGTACAGCATGTTCATGACGCGGCCGTCGATGGTGGCGACAGTTCCCGAGGACCCGTGATCCCCGGGGCGCTCCGACACGCACCCGGCCGGCCTCGTCAGTCGGGCGCGGCCAGTTCGCGCAGGGCGGCTTCGGCGATGATCGCGTGCGCGTCGGCGGAGGGGTGCAGCGCGTCGGCGAACAGCGCTCCGTCGCAAGCTCCGGGCGGACATCGGTCGCTTCCGTCGCGCAGGCCGGCGGCCGAGGGGTCGGCTATGACGCGCTCGGCGAGGCCGAAGACATCGAGCAGGAGGATGCGGACGCCGCGCCGGGCTTCCACGTCGCGCATGCCGCGCTCCAGCGCCATGTTGAACTCTCCGGTCAAGCGCCGTGCCGTCTGCGTGCACGCCGGTCCCTGGGCGCGGACGATCGGCGCATGGCCGACATCGGGGAGATTGGCGACGATGACGGTGCGCGCACCGGCCGCCGCGAGTTCGTCGACGCTCGCCCGCATCGCGGCCGCGGCGGTGGTCGCCGCGTCACGCCCCGGCGCGCAGCCGGCGGCCAGCAGATCGTTCGCGCCGCCCCAGACGACGAACAACACCTCCGGGTCGAGCGGCTTGGCTGAAGAATCGAGATAGCGACGCAACTGGCCGCGGATATCGGTCGCTCCGCCATGGGATCGCGCGCCGCCGACGGCGTAGTTGGACCCGCCGGCGCTGGACGCCCGCAGGTCGAGGTCGAGGCGCCGGGCGAGCACCTCCACCCAAACCGCCCCGTCGGTGAAACGCCCGGCGTTGCCGGTGTCCGAAAGGCTGTCGCCGAAGACGACGAGTTCGCTGAACGGCTTGACGGCCGGCACCCGCGTCTGTGCGTGCGCGCTGGCGGCGCCCAGGATCACGGCGATGCCGCAGATGATCGCCCGCCGCAGCATGCCCATCGAAGTCTTCATTCACGCCCTCCGGCCAACGCCTGCCGGCGGAACGTCGCGGCAAGACGGAACGATCCCGAAGGATCGGCCGCCTTCGCCGCGCAGTGCCTGGAGGCCGTCTCGTCAGCGCGCGGAGGCGCGCCGTGGCCGGCGTGGTGTGGAGCCTGCACCGGCCGTATCGTGCCCCGAACGTGGCCGTTGCGACGGCTGCGACAGGAAGCGCACGTTCGAGAGGTCGTGCCTGCCTTGCGCGGCACCGGCTGCGGCCTGCGGCGCCGGCTTGCCCGATCCTTGCGGCGAAGCCGGCTTGCCGGCACCGTGCGGCGCAGGCTTGGCGCCGGACCGCAGCGGCCGGCGCTTTTTCGCAGGCTGCCCCGAGGGCTGTGCATGAGCGGGCCTGACGGCCGCCACGGCCGGAGTCGCCACGTCGAGCGGTGCCACGGTGCCGTCGGCGCGCGTCACCGGGCGCGGGGTGCGAGGGCCGCCGCCGCGGTGGTCTTCCGCCGGCAGCCGCTGGCGGATCAGCGCTTCGATGCCGCGCAGGTGCGCCCGCTCTTCCGCGTCGCAGAAGGAGATGGCGGTGCCGGCGGCCCCGGCACGTGCCGTGCGACCGATCCGGTGCACGTAACTCTCCGGAATGTTCGGCAACTCGAAGTTGATGACATGGGTGATGCCGTCGACGTCGATGCCGCGTGCGGCGATGTCGGTCGCCACCAGCACGCGCGCACCGCCGGAGCGGAACGAGGCGAGCGCCTGCTCGCGCTGGCCCTGCGACTTGTTGCCGTGGATCGCCGCCGCGCCGACGCCCGAGGCCTCGAGATGCCGGCTGACCTTGTCGGCGCCGCGCTTGGTCCGCGTGAAGACCAGGGCGCGGGACACGGCCGTGTCGTTCAGGATGGAGGAGAGCAACGCCGGCTTGTCGCGGGCGTCGACATGGATCACCCGTTGCTCGATGCGCTCGACGGTCGATGCGACCGGCGTGACCGCGACTTCGACCGGATCGTCCAGCAGGTCGGCGGCGAGCTTGCGGATGTCCGGCGGCATGGTGGCGGAGAACACCAGCGTCTGCCGCTGCTTGGTGGTCGCCCGGACGATGCGGCGGACGGGCTGGATGAAGCCCATGTCCAGCATGCGATCGACTTCGTCGAGCACCAGGACCTCGAGGGACTCGAGCCGGATGTTGCCCTGATCCAGGTGATCCAGCAGGCGGCCCGGCGTGGCGACGACGACGTCCACCCCGGCATTGAGCGCGCGGATCTGTGGGCCGGCGCCGACACCGCCGAAGATGACGGTCGAGGAAATGTGCAGCCTGCGGCCGTAGACGCGAACGCTCTCGTTGATCTGGCTCGCCAGTTCGCGGGTCGGTGCCAGCACCAGGACGCGGCAGCCGCGGCGCGGTGCACGCACCGGCTTGGCGGCGAGGCGGTGAAGGATGGGCAGCGCGAACGCCGCGGTCTTGCCGGTGCCGGTCTGGGCGATCCCCAGAAGATCACGGCCGGCGAGGATGTGAGGGATGGCGCCCGCCTGGATCGGCGTCGGCGTGACATACTGTTCGGCGGTCAACATCTCCAGGATGGGCGCGGCGAGGCCGAGTTCAGCGAAATTCGTCAAGGACTGTTCTTTCTGTTGTTGAGAGCGGCACGGGTGCACTTCGCACCCTGTGCGTTTACACGCGCGTCGCCGCACCAAGCGAGACGGGCCGCATGTAGATCTGGAGGGAAGAGAGCACGAAATCGTTACAGGCTCGTTACCGGGAGCCTCATCCGAATTCACAAGACCACGAGGGTCCGAAGGCTCTCCCCTCTATGTGAAGCAATACCCACGCCACGTCAAGGAGAGATAACGCATCCGGCGGGACGGGAGCTCCGCGGATCGACCTGCCGTTCATCCTGTCGGGTTTGCCCGGCAACTCCGGAATCAAATCCCGCCCATGCACACGTACTTGATTTCGCAGTACTCTTCTATCCCGTAGCGGGAGCCCTCGCGGCCGATGCCGGATTCCTTGACGCCGCCGAACGGCGCCACCTCGGTGGAGATGATGCCCTCGTTGACGCCGACCATGCCGTACTCCAGCGCCTCGGCCACCCGCCAGACGCGGCCGACGTCGCGGGCGTAGAAGTAGGACGCCAGGCCGAATTCGGTGTCGTTGGCCATGGCGATCGCCTGCGCTTCCGTCTCGAAGCGGAACAGGGGTGCGACCGGGCCGAACGTCTCCTCGCGCGCCACCTTCATCTGCGTGTTCACGTCGACCAGCAGCGTCGGCTCGAAGAAGGTGCCGCCCAACGGGTGCCGGCCGCCGCCGACGACGATTCGCGCGCCCTTCGCCACCGCGTCGGCGATGTGGTCCTCGCACTTGCGCACGGCATTCTCGTCGATCAGCGGCCCCTGCTGCACACCGGGCTCGAGCCCCGGCCCGACCTTCAACTCGCGCACCGCCTCGGCCAGCTTCGCCGCGAACGCATCGTAGACGCCGTCCTGCACCAGCAGGCGGTTGGCGCAGACGCAGGTCTGGCCGGAGTTGCGGTACTTCGAGGCCATCGCGCCCTGCACCGCGGCGTCGAGGTCGGCATCGTCGAAGACGATGAACGGCGCGTTGCCGCCGAGCTCCAGCGAGACCTTCTTCACCGTGTCCGCGCTCATCCGCATCACCAGCTTGCCGATCTCGGTCGAGCCGGTGACGGAGACCTTGCGCACCAGCGGGTTGGTGCAGAGTTCCTTGCCGATGTCGGACGCCTTCGACGAGGTGACGACGTTGAGCACGCCTGCGGGAAGCCCTGCGCGCTCGGCCAGTTCGGCCAGAGCCAGCGCGGAGAGCGGCGTGAGCTTCGCCGGCTTGATCACCGAGGTGCAGCCGGCGGCGATCGCCGGCGCCACCTTCCGCGTGATCATGGCGATCGGGAAGTTCCACGGCGTGATCGCCGCGGTGACGCCGATCGGCTCCTTGAGGACGACGATGCGACGGCCGGGGGCGGTGGGCGGCACGATGTCGCCGTAGAGCCGCTTGCCCTCCTCGGCGAACCACTCGACGAAGGCGGCGCCGTACGCCACCTCGCCGCGGCTCTCCGCCAGCGACTTGCCCTGCTCGGAGGTCATCAGCACCGCCAGGTCGTCCTGGTTGGCGATGATCAGCTCGTACCACCGACGCAGGATCGCCGCCCGCTCCTTCGCCGTCTTCGCCCGCCACGCCGGAAACGCACGCGCCGCCGCCTCGATCGCGGCGCGCGTCTCGCTGACGCCGAGGTCGGCGACCTGCGCGAGCTCGGCCCCCGTGGCCGGATCGCCGACTGGGAAGAGGCCACCGTTCTCGGCCGCCGTCCAGCGGCCGTCGACGTAGGCGCAATCGCGCAGGAGGCCGGGGTCCTGCAGCCGCAGACCGCCGCGGGGTGGTTGTTCGCCGTCCATCGCAGACTCCTACGCGCGTGCCCATCGAGCGCCGCACCGCCGTTGCAAGCGCGGCGCGGACGCGGCATCACTGCACCCAGCCACTGGTATGGGAAGACGGGCCGGCGTCGTCAATCGCCGGGTGACAGGGGAGGCAAGCCGTGCGCGCGAAAGTCCGCCTGTTCGTCCAGAACGAGCTCGCCGCCGGCACCGAGGCGGTGATCGACGGCGATCGCGCGCACTATGTCGGCCGGGTGATGCGGCTGGGCGCCGGCGATCCGCTGCGCGTGTTCGACGGTCGCAGCGGCGAATGGCTGGCCTGCGTCGTCTCCAGCGGGCGAGGGGAGGTTCGGCTGCGGATCGAGACGCAGCTTCGTCCGCAGCTCGCCGAGCCGGGGCCGAGCGTGTTGTTCGCGCCGCTGAAGAAGGACGCGCAGGACTTTCTCGTCGAGAAGGCGACCGAACTCGGTGCGGAATGCTTGCTACCCGTCGCCACCCGGTTCACGTCCGTAGCCCGCGTCAACCTCGAACGGCTCCGCGCCCAGTCGATCGAGGCCGCCGAGCAGACCGGCCGCCTGACCATTCCCCAGGTGGAGCCGCTGCAGTCGCTGGAAGCGGCGCTCGCCGCGTGGTCGCCCTCCCGGCCGCTGCTGTTCCTCGACGAGCGTGGCGCAGGCGCGCCGATCGCCGAGGCGGCTGCGGCGATGGCCGCGGAGGGACAGGCGCTGCCACCACCCGGCCTGCTCGTCGGCCCGGAGGGCGGATTCGCCGCGGAGGAGGCTACGGCCATAGCGCAAATGCCGTTCGTCGTGCCGGTCTCCCTCGGGCCTCGCATCCTACGCGCCGAGACGGCCGTCATCGCCGCGCTTGCGTGCTGGCAGGCTTTGGCCGGAGACTGGCGGCCCGGCAACGACAGCGAGACCTGAGAGCATGTCCGGCCCCAGCATCGCCTCGCACGAGCCCGCGACCGACCGGAAGCGGCTGATCGAATACCTGGAGGGCGGCTGCAAGCCGAAGAGCGCCTGGCGGATCGGCACCGAGCACGAGAAGCTCGCCTACGGCCTGCAAGACTACCGGGCGCTGCCCTATGACGGGCCGCAGAGCATTCGCGCCGTGCTCGAAGGCATGCAGCGCTACGGCTGGCAGCCGGTCATCGAAGACGGCAATCCGATCGCCCTGGTGGACGACAGCGGCTGTTCGATCACCCTCGAGCCGGGCGGGCAGGTGGAGCTGTCCGGCGCGCCGTTGGAGAGCATCCACCAGACCTGCTGTGAAATCGGCCGGCACCTCAAGCAGGTCAAGGCGGTTGGCAGCGAACTGAACATCGGCTTCCTCGGCATCGGCGCCCAGCCGAAGTGGCCGACGGCGGAGCTGCCGTGGATGCCCAAGGGCCGCTACGCGATCATGCGGTCGTACATGCCGAAGAAGGGCAAGCTCGGCCTCGACATGATGCAGGCCACCTGCACCGTGCAGGTCAACCTCGACTTCGCCAGCGAGGCCTCGATGGTGCGGATGTTCCGCATCGGCCTCGCCCTGCAGCCGATCGCGACCGCACTGTTCGCCAATTCGCCGTTCCGCTGCGGCAAGCCGTCCGGCCAGCTCTCGTTCCGCAGCACCGTCTGGACCGACACCGACCCCGACCGGTGCGGCATCCTGCCGTTCGTCTTCGACGAGGGCTTCGGCTTCGAGCAATGGGTGGACTGGGTGCTCGGCGTGCCGATGTATTTCGTCTACCGCGACGGCCGCTACATCGACGTCTCCGGCCAGTCCTTCCGCGATTTCATGCAAGGCCGGCTGCCGGGCCTGCCGGGCGAAGTGCCGACGATGAGCGATTGGGCGGACCACATGACGACCGTGTTCCCGGAGGTGCGCCTGAAGCGGT
>Ga0209573_1000321_pt1 | contig 109924 bp, 111 predicted proteins | sample TNRBio252014_DNA_FD_185870 | JGI IMG/M metagenome (GOLD analysis project Ga0209573, IMG submission 185870) | Wastewater treatment Type I Accumulibacter community from EBPR Bioreactor in Madison, WI, USA - TNR Reactor_6/25/2014_ DNA (SPAdes)... | ecosystem: Engineered > Bioreactor > EBPR >...
TCCCCTCCCAGGCGCGGGGGCCGAGCAGGAGGAAGCTCGGGCCGATCTCGCGCAGATCGGCCATCATCGTCTCCTGCTCCTCGACGAAGTTGACGATCACCCGGGCGATCAGCGCCTGCGCCACGGCGTAGACCTGCTCCATGATCCACGGCAGCGGCAGCACCGAGACGTAGTCGTCGCCGGCGTGCCTGGGGTCGCGCCGGAGGTAGGCGAGGCAGTGGCCGAGAAAGGGGCCGGCCTGGAGCGTCGCGAGCTTCGGCTTCGCGGTGGTGCCCGAGGTGGTGCAGAGCACCGCTGGGTCGCTGCCGGTGCCGGCCTCGACCTCGCGGTCGTAGCGGCCGGGGTCCTCGCGCTCCGCTTCCTCACCGAGCCCGTAGAGCCCGTCGAGGCCGATCACCCGCGGGTCGTCGTACTTGCGCATGCCGCGCGGGTCGCAATAGACGATCCTGAGCACGCAGGGCGTCTGGTCGATGAGCTCCAGCAGCTTGTCGACCTGCTCCTCGTCCTCGGCGACGACGAGCCGCGCCTCGGCGTAGTTGAGCAGGTAGGTCACCTCCTCGCCCATGGAGTCCTGGTAGATGCCGAGCGAGGTGCAGCCGAGCGCGTGCGCGGCGATCTCGCCCCAGATCCACTCCGGCCGGTTGTCGCCGATCAGCGCCACGCACTGGCCGCGCGAGAGCCCGAGGCGCTGCATCCCCAAGGCCATCAGCCGGACCCGGCGCTGGTACTCGCCCCAGGTGAAGGCGTTCCAGATGCCGAACTCCTTCTCGCGCATGGCGATGGCGTTCGGGTGCGCCCGCGCGTTCTGCGCCAGCACCTTGGGGAAGGTGTCGCAGAGGCCGACGTCGGCGTAGGCGGCCTCGCTGCTCATTGCGCCGCGGCCGCCGGTCGTTGCGTCTCGGCGGCGGGCGCCTGGCCGCCCGCGGGCTCTGCATCGGCGGGCTCTGCTTCGGCGTCGGCGCCGAGGTAGGCCTTGCGCACCCCGGGGTCGCTCATCACCGCGTCCGGGTCGCCCTCGGCGATCTTGCGTCCGAAATCCAGCACCAGCACCCGGTCGGAGATGTCGACGACGACGGCCATGTCGTGCTCGATCATGACGACCGTCATCCCCCACTCCTCGTTGAGGTCGTTGATGTAGCGGGCCATGTCCTCCTTCTCTTCGAGGTTCATGCCGGCCATCGGCTCGTCGAGGAGAAGCAGCCTGGGCTTGAGCGCCACCGCCCTGGCAAGCTCGACCCGCTTGCGCAGGCCGTAGGGCAGCGTGCCGGCCGGCGCCTTGCGGATGTGGGCGATCTCGAGGAAGTCGATGATCTCCTCGACCTCGCGGCGGTGCGCCAGTTCCTCCCGCTGCGCCCCGACCAGCCAGTAGAGCGAGCCGGTGAGGACGTTGTTGCGAAGCAGGTGGTGGCGCCCGACCATGATGTTGTCGAGCACGCTCATGTGGCTGAACAGCGCCAGGTTCTGGAAGGTGCGGCCGATGCCGAGCCCGGCGCGGGCGTTCGGCTTCATCGAGGTCACGTCGCGGCCGTCGATCAGCACCCGCCCGTCCGTCGGCGTGTAGCGGCCGGAGACGCAGTTCAGCATCGAGGTCTTGCCGGCGCCGTTGGGGCCGATGATGGAGAAGAGCTCGCCGCGGTTGACGGAGAAGGTGACGTGGCTGAGCGCGCGCACGCCCCGGAAGCTCAGGGACACGTCCCGCACTTCGAGCAGCGGGGTCTCGCCCGTCACGACGCCGTCCTCCCTCGGACCCGCGCGATTTTCCGCGCTTATCGCTGTTCGTGCGGCCGCGTCGTAGCGCAACCGCCGGCGGTTCAATCCGCAGGCGACAGTGTAGCCGCGCCGATCACCCTTGGCTACTTCATCCAGTACCGCCGGTGTGGGAAGAGAGACGGAAAAGCACGTATAACTCCGGCCGCCTCGCCGCCCGCGATGCCGAGACAGGGAGACCGCCATGACGCTGACCGCCGACCAGCGCGCCGAGATCGACGCCCAGCGCGCCCAGAGCGGCACCACCCGGAGGCCCTGCGTCGCGGCGCTGGAGGAGATCCTGTTCGAGGCAATCCCCATCCTCGACCACGGCTTCGTCCGCGTCATCGACTACATGGGCGACGACGCCGCCATCGTGCAGGCGGCGCGCGTCTCCTACGGCACCGGCACCCGCCGGGTCCAGGACGACACCGGGCTCATCAACTACCTAATGCGCCACCGGCACACGACGCCGTTCGAGATGTGCGAGATCAAGTACCACGTGAAGCTGCCGATCTTCGTCGCCCGGCAGTGGATCCGCCACCGCACCGCCAGCGTCAACGAGTACTCGGCGCGCTATTCGATCCTCGACCGGGAATACTACGTGCCGGAGCCGGGCGCGCTGGCGGCGCAGTCGTCCAGCAACCGCCAGGGCCGCGGCGAGGTGCTGGAGGGCGCCGAGGCGGCGCGGGTGCTGGAGATCCTGCGGACGGACGCCGCCACCTGCTACGACCACTATGGGGAGATGCTGAACGAGGACGCCGGCGGCGAGCGCCTGGACCCCGGCCGGCTCGGCCTCGCCCGCGAGCTCGCGCGGATGAACCTGACGCTTTCGACCTACACCCAGTGGTACTGGAAGATCGACCTGCACAACCTGTTGCACTTCCTCAGCCTGCGCGCCGACCCCCACGCCCAGTACGAGATCCGTGTATACGCCGAGGCGATGCTGGAGACGGTCCGCCGCTGGGTCCCGATCACCCACGACGCCTTCGTCGACCACCGCCTCGGCGGCGCCCGGCTGTCCGCCAAGGCCCTGGACGTGGTCCGGCGGATGCTCGCCGGCGAAATTCCGGTGCAGGAGGAAAGCGGGCTCAGCAAGCGCGAATGGCGCGAGCTGATGGCGACGCTGGGGCGGTAGGGGTATAAAAGGTCGCTGGCCCAGGCATCCCTGGAGCACCGCGCCCGCACGGCTACTACTTTAACTTCCGATCGTCCACACGGGACAGGTCTTGAACAAGTCCTGCGTAACGATCCTGCTAGCGGCTGCTGGTGCATTGAGAGGGCCGGTACAGCGCGCGCGTCTTCCACTGCCGTCATCGCCGCACTTGTTGACACTTGTTGCGGCGATCCATAAAACGCCCGGGCTAGCGGTTGAGCCGGTCGTAAAGGTCCTCCCAGTCGGGGTTGGCCTCGGCAATGAGGCGGAGCTTCCATGCTCGCGGCCAGTGTTTCATCGTCTTCTCCCGCTGGATCGCCGCGGTGATCGTGTCATGTCTCTCCATCCAGACGAGCCGCTTCAGCCCATACCGCTTGGTGAAGCCCTCGACCGCTCCACGGCGGTGCTCCCACACCCGCCGGGCAATGTCGCTCGTCACGCCGACGTATAGGGTTCCGTTTCGCCGGTTGGTGATGATGTACACCCAGCCGCAGCGCATGACCGAAGACCGTTATGGATGGCCGTAACAAGTACGGCCATGACGAGAAGTGGAAAGATGGCGTCTGCCGCCGGCCTTCCTTTAGAGTCGCCGTAAAAACGCATCACGTTCTACTTATTTCGACCGCCCATCTTCCGTCACGGCCGGACTTGTTCCGGCCGTCCATTCTCCCTCCAGCGCGGGCGTGTTTCGGCGGTCGCGTCTACTGCACGACGATCCGCGGGGCCTTGGCGGCGCGGCTCTCCAGGTTCGCCTCGACCTTGGCCCAGACCCGCTCGGCGATCTCGAGGAAGGTGCGGGCGTGCGGGCCGTCGGGGTCGGCGGCGACGATGGGCTCGCCCTCGTCGGAGCGCTCGCGGATGGCGACGTCCAGCGGCACCTCGCCGAGGAAGTCCATCCCCAGCGCTTCCGCCTCGCGGCGCGCGCCGCCGTGGCCGAAGATCTCGGTGCGTTCGCCGCACTTGGGGCAAAGAAAGTAGCTCATGTTCTCGATCAGCCCGAGCACCGGGACGTCGACCTTGCGGAACATGTTGAGCCCCTTGCGGGCGTCGATCAGGGCGATGTCCTGGGGCGTCGAGACGATGACGGCGCCGGCGAGCGGCACGCGCTGGGCCATGGTGAGCTGGGTGTCGCCGGTGCCGGGCGGCATGTCGACGATGAGGATGTCGAGCTCCCCCCAGGCGACGTCGCGCATCATTTGCTCCAGCGCCGACTGAACCATCGGCCCGCGCCAGACGATCGGCGTCTCCTCCTCGACCAGGAAGGCCATGGACATGCTCTTGACGCCGTGGCGGGCCATCGGGTCGAGCTTGGCGCCGTCGGTGGACACGGGCTGGCCGGTGATGCCGAGCAGGCGGCGCATCGACGGGCCGTAGATGTCGGCGTCGAGCAGGCCGGTGCGCTTGCCGAGCCTCGCCAACGCCACCGCCAGGTTCACCGCCGTCGTCGACTTGCCGACGCCGCCCTTGCCGGAAGCGACGGCGACGATCGCCTTCACGTCGGGCAGCAGCGCCGGGCCCTGCGAGCCGCGCGCCGCGGCGGCCGGTGCCGCGGAGGCCTGCGCCGCCGGCCGCTCGGCGGTGAGCACGACGCTGGCGGAGATGACGCCCGGCAGCTTGTGGACCAGGTCCTCCACCTGCCTGCGCAACGGCTCCAGCGCCGCCCCGCGCTTGGGATCGACCTCGAGCGAGAGGGCGACGTGGCCGGCCTTGACGCGGATGCCCTGGACCATGCCGAGGCCGACGATGTCGCCATGCCGCTCCGGGTCGACGACGCAGCGAAGGGCATCGACGATCTGCTGTTCGGTCACCTCGGGCATTGCGCGGTCTCCCTGTCGTAAGCCGGGCCTTGTTCAGCCGGCCGCGTTGCTCCATGAACGGGGGTAGCCTATAAGGAAGTTCAACTCCATATAAGCGGCGCCCGCGCACATGCCAAAGCCGGCCGTTCGGCTGGTCAACCTGCGGGCAGCGGGATATCACCAACAGGAGAAGTCGAGCGGCATGGCCTGGAATCCAAACCGTGGCCCGTGGGGCGGTGGAGGTGGCGGAGGCCCTTGGGGCAGCGGTCCGAGCGGCGGGGGATCGTCGCCGCCGCCGAACATCGAGGACATGCTGCGACGCAGCCAGGAGCGCTTCAAGAGCGTGCTGCCGGGCGGCTTCGGCGGCTACCGCAGCATCCTGCTGGTTGTGCTCGGCGTGCTGGCGATCTGGCTGCTCACCGGCTTCTACCGGGTGCAGCCGGGCGAGCAAGGCGTCGAGCTGCTGTTCGGCCGGTTCGTCAAGATCACCACGCCCGGCCTGAACTACTGGTTCCCGGCGCCGATCGGCGAGGTGCTGACGCCGAACGTCGAGCAGACCAACCAGATGAACATCGGCTTTCGCGTCGCCAACGAGGCGACCCGGACCGGCGCCCGCGACGTCCCTCAGGAAAGCCTGATGCTGACCGAGGACCAGAACATCATCGACGTCGACTTCATCGTGCAGTGGCGCGTCCGCAACGCCGCCGACTTCCTGTTCAACATCCGCGACCCGGAGCAGACCATCAAGCTCGCCGCGGAAAGCGCGATCCGCGAGGTCATGGGCCAGACCCTGCTCGAGGACGCGCTGACCATCCGCCGCGAGCAGGTCGACAACCAGACCCGCGAAGTGCTCCAGTCCGTTTTGGACGTCATCGGCGCCGGCGTTTTCATCGCCGAGGTCAAGCAGCTCAAGGTCGATCCGCCGCAGGAGGTCATCGACGCCTTCAACGACGTGCAGCGCGCCCTGCAGGACAAGGAGCGCTCGGTCAACGAGGCCATGGCCTACCGCAACGACATCGTTCCGCGGGCCAACGGCGAAGCCGAGCGGATCATCCAGGCGGCCAGCGCCTACCGCGAGCAGGTCATCCGCGAGGCGGAGGGTGAAGCGAACCGGTTCAACTCGGTGCTCGAAGCATTCCGCACCGGCAAGGACGTCACCACCCGCCGGCTGTACCTCGAACGGATGCAGGACCTGCTCGGCCGGACGCAGACCTTCGTCATCGACCAGAGCGCCAACGGCCAGGGGGTCATACCTTTCCTGCCGCTCTCCGATCTGCAAAAGCGCGCCGCGGAGGCCAACCGATGAACCGCCCGTCCTTTCTCCTCATCGGCGGCCTCCTGCTCCTCGCCGCCTTCGTCGCCTTCAGCGCGCTGTTCACCGTCCATCAGACGCAGCAGGCGCTGATCCTGCAGTTCGGCAATCCCGTCCGGGTCGAACGGGAGCCGGGGCTGAAGGTCAAGGTGCCTTTCATCCAGAACGTCGAGTTCTTCGAGAGGCGGATCCTCGACCTCGACCCGCCGGTCCAGGAGGTGCTGCTCTCGGACCAGAAGCGGATCAACGTCGACGCCTTCGCCCGCTACCGCATCGTCGATCCGCTCGAGTTCAAGAAGCGGGCGGTGACGGTCACCAACTTCCAGCAGATCTTCGGCGGGCGCATGAACTCCATCATCCGCACCGAGGTCGCCCGGGTCTCGCTGGCGGACATGCTGTCGCAGAACCGGGCCGTGATCATGGGCAAGATCGCCGACGAACTTCGCCGGCAGGCTCCCGACTTCGGCGTCGAGGTGATCGACGTCCGGCTCGGCCGCACCGACCTCCCCGACGCGACCAGCCAGGCCGTCTACAACCGGATGCGCTCCGCCCGTGTCGCCCAGGCGGCACAGCTTCGCGCCCAGGGCGAGGAGCTGAAGGCGACCATTCAGGCGGAGGCCGACCGCGAGCGGACCATCATCATCGCCGAGGCAACCCGGCAGTCGCAGACGCTTCGCGGCGAAGGCGACGCCCTTCGCACCCGGGCGCTCAACGACGCCTACGGCCAGGACGTGGAATTCTTCGACTTCTTCCGCTCGCTTGAGGCGTACGCCGCCCTCGGCGGCGAGGGCCGGACCATGGTGCTTACCCCGGACTCCGACTTCTTCCGGTTCTTCCGCCAGGAGAACGGCCAGACCTCCGGAGAGGCGACGCCGTAGCAACGCAAGCGTGGGCTGACGCCGGCAGCGGCCGGCCCTATCCTGTCATCCTCGGCAGCCGCCGCAGGGGCGGCTCGCCGAGCGGTTAACCCGATCCTTTGGAACACGACGATGCAGACTGATCCTCGCCCGCGGACGCTAGGTCTAGCCGGCATCCTGGCCCCGCTGACCGTCGCCCTCGCCTTGCTGCTCGCGGTTGCGCCTTCGCAGGCGAAGTCGCCGCCCGAGAGCTTCGCCGATCTGGCCGACTCGCTCCTCCCGGCCGTCGTCAACATCTCGACGACGCAGACGCTGGAAGGGCACCCTGGGATCGAGGTTCCCGGCTTTCCCCCCGGGTCGCCGTTCGAGGAGTTCTTCAAGGAGTTCTTCGAGCGCAACCAGCCGCGCGACCAGCAGCAGCGCCGGGCGACGTCGCTGGGATCCGGGTTCATCGTCGATCCGGGCGGCTACATCGTCACCAACAACCACGTCATCCAGGACGCGGACGAGATCACCGTCATCCTTCACGACGACACCCGGCTGCCGGCGAAGCTGATCGGCCGGGACAACAAGACCGACGTCGCGGTGCTCAAGGTGGAGCCGACGATCGAGCTGCCGTCGGTGCCCTTCGGCGATTCGGACCAGTTGCGGGTGGGCGACTGGGTGGTCGCCATCGGCAACCCGTTCGGCTTCGGCGGCACGGTGACGGCCGGGATCATCTCCGCCCGCAACCGAGACATCAACTCCGGGCCCTACGACGACTTCCTGCAGACCGACGCGTCGATCAACCGCGGCAACTCCGGCGGGCCGATGTTCAACCTGGACGGCCAGGTCATCGGCGTGAACACGGCGATCTTCTCGCCCTCCGGCGGCAGCATCGGCATCGGCTTCGCCATCCCCAGCAACATCGCCGGTCCGATCGCCAAGCAGCTGATCGAGACCGGGTCGGTGCAGCGCGGCTGGATCGGCGTGCGGATCCAGGAGGTCACCAAGGAAATCGCCGACACCCTGGGGCTGAAAGAGCCGCGTGGGGCGCTGGTGGCGAGCGTCATCGACGAAGGCCCCGCAGCCGACGCCGGCATCCGCGCCGGCGACGTGATCATGGAATTCGCCGGGCGCACGGTCGAGGAGATGCGCCGGCTGCCGCGGATCGTCGCCGACACCAAGGTCGGCGAGACGGCCGAGGTGAAGGTCTGGCGCGAGAACAAGGAGCGGACGCTTTCGGTGAAGGTCGGCGCGCTCGACGAGGGCGAGGCGCAGATGGCCGCCCAGGACGAGCCGGCCAAGGGCGCCACGCCGCAGAGCCAGAAGGTCGAGGGCCTCGGCTTCTCCGTCGCCGGCATCGACGAGGCGACCCGGGAGCGGTTCGAGATCGGGCCGGAGAGCAAGGGCGCGGTCGTCACCGAGGTCGATGCGGCCGGCCCGGCGGCGGAGAAGGGCCTGCGCGTCGGCGACGTCATCGTCGAGGTGAGCCAGGAAGAGGTGACGAAGGCGTCCGACGTCACCGCCAAGATCAAGGCGGCGAAAGACGCCGGGCGCAAGTCGGTGCTGCTGCTGGTCGAAGGCGAGGGCGGCATGCGCTTCGTCGCGCTCCGCCTGCCCAATGGCTAGGGAAGTGCGTGAGGGGTCGGCGGCGTGAGCGCGCCGCTGATCCAGCCGTTCGCGGCGATCCGGCCGGCGCGCGGCCGGGCACAGGACATTATCGCCAGGCCCTACGACGTCCTTAGCCAAGCCGAGGCCGAGACAGGAGCCCGGGGGCGGCCGTGGAGCTTTCTCCACGTCTCGCGGGCGGAGATCGACCTTCCCGACGCGACGGACCCGCACGCGCCGGAGGTCTATGACCAGGCGGCAAAAGCGTTCGCCGCCATGCAGGCCGAAGGCGTGCTGGTGCGCGATCCCGCCCCGCACTACTACGCCTACCGGATGACCGCGCCGGACGGCCACGTCCAGACCGGGGTTGCGGCCGCGGGCTCGACCCGGGCCTACGAGATCAACCACATCCGCCGCCACGAGCACACCCGCCCCGACAAGGAGCTCGATCGCGCCCGGCAAATCGCCGCCGTCGGCGCCCATACCGGGCCGGTGCTGACGGCACATCCGAGCGATCCCGAGGTCGAGGCGCTGCTCGCCGCGGCGACCGCCGCGGAGCCGGCGGCCGGTGCGAAGACCGACGACGGCACCCGCCACCAGGTCTGGCCGATCGTCGATCCGGACGAGATCGACCGCATGACCGCGCGCTTCGAGGCGATGCCGGCGATTTACATCGCCGACGGCCATCACCGCTCGGCCGCGGCGCTGAGGGTTGCGGCGCAAAGCGGCGGCCGCTTCCTCATCATCAGCTTCCCCGCCGAACAGATGCGGATCCTCGGCTACAACCGGATCGTCCGCGAACTGAACGGACTGAGCCGGCAAGCCTTCCTCGACGCGGTGTCTCGCGCCTTCTCCGTGGTGCCGTCGAGCGAGCCGGTGTCGCCGAGCCAGCCGGCCACCTTCGGGCTCTACCTTGCCGGGCAGTGGTACACGCTCGGCCTCCGCGAGCCGCCCGCGCCGGACGCAGGTCCCGTCGACCGGCTCGACGTCAGCATCCTGATGGCGCGGATCCTCACCCCCGTCCTCGGCATCGTCGATCCGCGAACCGACCAGCGCATCGACTTCGTCGGCGGCGGCAGGGGCTTGGGCGACCTTGCACGCCGCGTCGACGCCGACGGCTGGGCGGTGGCCTTCTCGCTCTACCCGACCGCCATGGCCGACCTTATGGCGGTGGCCGATGCCGGGGCGGTGATGCCGCCGAAGTCGACCTGGTTCGAGCCGAAGCTGGCCGACGGCCTGCTGTCGCTGCCGATCGAGAGGTAGCCGCGGGCGCATGACGGGCGCATGACGGGCGCATGACGGGCGCATGGCTGGCGCGTGAAGCGCTTGATCCTGGCGGTGCAGCCGTTTAAAGGCTGTTGCTGCAATTGCGTTGGCGGTTCCCGCCAGCGCGCACGCGCCCGCGGGGGATAAGCCGGCGCCGATGATCCGAAACCAACCCCAGCTTTGCGACGGAGCAGCATGGACACGCCAAGACACGACGTAAAGGATCCGAACCTGGCCGAGGCCGGCGCCCGTCGAATCGAGTGGGCACTGACCGAGATGCCGGTCCTGCGGACCCTGATGGACCGGTTCACCGAAGAGCAGCCGCTGGAAGGCACCCGCATCAGCGCCTGCCTGCACGTCACCGCCGAAACGGCGAACCTCGCGCGCGTTCTCGTCGCCGGCGGCGCCGAACTGGCGCTGTGCGCCAGCAACCCGCTGAGCACCCAGGACGACGTCGCTGCGGCGCTCGCCCATCGCTACGGGATCTCGACGTTCGCCCACCGTGGCGACAACCACGAGAACTACTACAGGCGGCTGGCCGCCTCGCTCGACATCAAGCCCAACATCACCATCGACGACGGCGCCGACCTGGTCAGCCAGATCCACACCGACCGCACCGAGCTGCTCGAGGGCATTCTCGGCGGCACGGAGGAGACGACCACCGGCGTAATCCGCCTGCGCGCCATGGCCGCGGAGGGCGCGCTGCGCTACCCGGTCATCGCGGTGAACGACGCCGATACCAAGCACCTGTTCGACAACCGCTACGGCACCGGCCAAAGCACCATCGACAGCATCCTGCGGTCGACCAACGTCCTCATCGCCGGCAAGGTGTTCACCGTCTGCGGCTACGGCTGGTGCGGCCGCGGCGTCGCCATGCGGGCGCACGGGCTGGGCGCCAAGGTGATTGTCACCGAAGTCGAGCCGGTCCGGGCGCTGGAGGCCACCATGGACGGCTTCCAGGTGATGCCGCTGATCGACGCGGCGCCGCTCTCGGATATCATCATCACCGTCACCGGCAACAAGAACGTCATCGACCGCCACCACCTCGTGGCGCTGAAGGACGGCTGCATCATCGCCAACGCCGGCCACTTCGACGTCGAGATCAACCTCAAGGCGCTGCGCGAGATGGCGCTGGACCGGTTCGAGCCGCGGACCTCGGTCGAAGAGTTCCGTCTCGACGGCGGCCGCAGGGTCCGGGTGCTGGCCGAAGGCCGGCTGGTCAACCTCGGCGCCGCCGAGGGCCACCCGCCGTCGGTCATGGACATGAGCTTCGCCAACCAGGCGCTGGGCGCGGCGTACATCCGCCAGAACCACAACAGCCTGGAGAAGCAGGTCTACACGATGCCCAAGGAGCTCGATCGCGAGGTCGCCAAGCTGAAGCTTGACTCCATGGGCTCCACCATCGACGTGCTCACCGAGGAGCAGGAGAAGTACCTCGCCTCATGGCAGGAGGGCACCTGACGCTCCGACCGCACGCCAAGGCGGGGCGAGCGCGCGCCTGGCGCTGCCCGGCGCTCCTCGCCCTCGCCGTTTGCGCCGGGCTGGCTGAAGCCGCCGCCCAGCCCGGGCACGCCGCGGAGCCGCCCGCTCTCGAGCCGCTGCCGAAGCTCACGATCGAGGCTGACGGGGTCACCCTCTCCGGCGTCTCCTCGGGCGCCAACATCGCCCAGCAGGTCCACGTCGCCCACTCCTCGCGCATCAGCGGCGTCGGACTGCTGGCGGGCTCGCCCTACCACTGCGCCGGCGGCGGCTATCCGTTCAACCTGATCAGGACCACCAACACCTGCATGGACGCGCCGGACCTGGTGCCGTTTCTGGGGCCGCCAGACCTGCAGCCGAGCGTCCAGCGGACCGAGGAGGAGGCCCGCCGGGGCCGGATCGACGACCCCGCGGGCCTTCGCGACGACCGGGTGTGGATCTTCTCCGGCCGCAGCGACGAGCAGGTGCCGGCCTCCATCGCCGCCGTCGTCCGGCAGTACTACGAGCGGTTCGGCCGGGCGAACAACGTCGCGACCGTCACCGACGTGGACGCCGGCCACGCCATGGTCACAGAGGGCTTCGGCAACGCCTGCGCCACCTCGAAGGACCCGTTCATTAACGACTGCGACTTCGACGCCGCCGGCGCGATCCTCGCCCATCTCTACGGGCCGCTCAAGCCCCCGGCCCAGGGCGGCGGCCGCACCGTCCGCTTCGACCAGACCGCCTTCGATCGCGACGCGGACGACCACGGCCTCGCGTCCGAGGGCTACCTGTTCGTCCCCGACGCCTGCGCCGACGAAGCGCCCTGCCGGCTGCACGTCGTCTTCCATGGCTGCCAGCAGTCGGCCGACGCGATCGGCCGGGACTTCGTCGATCAGGCCGGCTACAACCGTTGGGCCGCAGCCAACCGCATCGCCGTCCTCTACCCGCAGGCCGCCCCGCTTCGCTACCGGTTCCTCGGCATCGTCCCCCTGCCCTGGCCCAACCCGCTCGGCTGCTGGGACTGGTGGGGCTTCACCGGCTCCGATTTCCACGTCAAGAGCGGCGCCCAGATCCGCGCCATCGACGCCATGATCGTGCGGCTCACCGGCGCGGCGTCCACCCCATAGAACGTCGAGCAGCTTTTCCTACGGCGTCGGCTCCCTGGACGGCTTGCGGGCGTGATCGGCCAGCTGCCGCTCGGCGGCGGCGAAGGCGTCGCGGATGGCGACGTAAACGTCCTTGTGGGCGTGGATGTCGCCCGGGTTCCGGCTCACCACCAGGTCCTTGCCCGGCACGCTGATCTCGATGCGAACGTGGTACAGGTTGCCCTGGCGGTGGGCGCGGTGCGGCGCCTCGATGCTGACGCTGCAGCGGATGATGCGGTCGAAATAGCGCTCCAGCTTGCCCACGCGCTCGCGAACGTTGGCCTCGATGAACTCCGACGGCTCCATGTTGTGAAAAGCGATCTCCAGCGGCACCTGCATCGCGGTTCTCCTCCTTCCGGACGTTGCAGAACGATACCAACCGCGGTTGCCGCGGCCCACATCCTGGTCTAATCTCGCGTGCTCACGACTATCGAAAGGCTGGCAGTGACGATGCGAACTTTCGCGCTCCTCATGGCCGTTGCGTGCGCCCTCCTCGCCGGCCCGGCCTCCGCGGCCGATGACGAGGCGAGCGGCGAGGCGAAGGGTGAGGCGAACGGCCGGATGGCCGCGCCCATCGAGGGCGACGCCAAGCAGGCGCGTGTATTCGATGGTGACAGCTTCACCATGGCCGGTCTGCACATCCACCTCGCCGGGATCGATGCCCCCGAGCTCGGGCAGGACTGCCCTCGCCCCAGCGAGCGCGACGCCCGCTGCGGCCTCACGGCCGCTTACGAGTTGCGCAAGCGGCTGCAGCTGGAGCCGAGGCCGCTTCGTTGCTGGCCGCAGGGCCCGCAGAAGGACGGCGCCGTGACTGCCACCTGCGCCGCCGGCGAAGACGATGTCGCGCGGCAGCTCCTCGACGCCGGTTACGCGTTCGCCCTTCCCGATGCGCAGATCGACTATCGCCTCGCGGAGGAGAAGGCGCGCACGTCCGGCCTCGGGCTTTGGGCCGGCGGCGTGACGGCGCCCTGGGACTGGCGCCGGGAGCGGGAGGCTGCAGAGGCGCAAGGCCCCGAGCAGGGCTGCGTGATCGCCGGCGTCGTCGAGAACGGCGCCCGTCTCTACTACGGCCCGCTCGACGCCGACTACGGCGCCAAGACAGGCGCGCCCGAAGCCGTCGAGCGGTGGTTCTGCAGCGAAGACGCGGCACGCGCGGCGGGCTTGCGCCGCCCCGCGGCCTGAACCGGCTCAATGCCGCCAGAAGCGCGGCGAGAACAGGGCGAGGACGGTGAAGAACTCGAGCCGGCCGAGCAGCATGGCGATCGACAGGATCCACTTCGAGACGTCCGGGAGGGTCGAGAAATTGCCGACCGGACCGATGATCGGCCCGAGGCCCGGGCCCACGTTGCCCAGCGCCGTCGCGGCGCCGGACACGCAGGTGATCAGGTCGAGGCCGGTCATCGCCAACAACACGCTGATCACCGCCGTGGTGATGAGATACAGCCCCATGAACAGCAGGACGCCGGCAAAGACGTCGCTCGCGACCGTCCGGCCGTTGTAGGTCACGGCGAAGGCGCCGTGGGGATAAACCAGGCGCTGGATGTAGACCTTCAGCGCCAGGCCCAGGATGTCGAAGCGGAACGCCTTCAGCCCCCCCGAGGTGGAGCCGGTGCAGCCGCCGACGAATGTGAGCAGGAAGAACACGACCTGCGACAGGTCGCCCCAGGTCGAGTAGTCGCTGGAGGCGAAGCCCGTCGTTGTCACCACCGAGACGACGTTGAAGACGGACAGGCGGATCGCGTCGATGAAGGCGAGCTCGCTGGTGAACCACAGCCACAGGCCGAGCGCGAGGGAAACGCTGGCGATGAAGCGAAGGAAGCTCCGAACCTGCTCGTCGCGGAACAGGAAGCCGCCGCGCCCCTGCAGGGTGCGGAGGTAGAGAAGGAACGGCAGGCTGCCCATGAGCATGAACCCGGAGATGATCCACTCGATCGACGGGCTCTGGAAGTGGGCGACGGAGCTGTCGGAGGTCGAGTAACCGCCGGTCGAAAGCGTCGTCATTGCGTGGACGGCCGCCTCCAGCCAGTTCATTCCGGCAATCCTGAGCGCGGTCATGCACACGAGCGTCAGGCCGAGGTAAATCAACACGAGCATGGCGGCGAAGCGGCCCGCCTGCGGCACGGCCTTGTCGGCACGCTCGGACGACTCCAGACGGAAAAGCTGCATCCCGCCGATCTGCAGGAACGGCAGCATGGCGAGGCCCACGGCGATGAAGCCGATGCCGCCGATGCACTGCAACAGGCCGCGCCAGAGCAGGATCCCCGGCGGAGCCGTGTCCAGCCCGGCCATCACCGTCGAGCCCGTCGTCGTCAGCCCCGACATCGCCTCGAAGAACGCGTCGGTGAAGTTCATGTCGAGGCCGGAGAACATCAGCGGCAACGCGCCGACGACGGTGGCGCACACCCAGATGCCGGTGGTGAGCAGGAAGCCCTGGCGGATGCTGAGGTGGAGCCTGGCACCACTGGTGGTGAGCAGCAGCGCGACGCCGAAAAACACGCTCACCCCGGAGGAGACCGAGAACACCTTCCAGTCGGGATTGCCGTGGGCGGCGTCGACGAGTGCCGGGACGATCATCAACGCGCCCAGCGCGGTGACGAACCAGCCGATGATGTGGATGACCGGAACCAGGGACAGGTGCTCGTGCGGACGCGCCGTCCGCCGCAACTCGACCTTGAACGTCTGCATGCCACGCACCCGTTGTTGCCCGGTGGCCGCCGCGCCGAGCCTCGTCCGGCGGCGCCGGCGGCGCCGGGCTCAGCCCTTCTTGATCATCGGCCCGAGCTGCCGGCCCGCGAAAATGTGCACGTGAAAATGCGCGACCTCCTGGTTCGCGTCGCGGCCGATGTTGGCGAGGATGCGATAGCCGCCGTCGACGACGCCCAGCGCCCGCGCGGTCTCGCCCACCGCGGCGAAAAAGCCGCCGATCTCGGCCGGCTCCGCCTGCAGGCTGAAGTCGTCGAGGGAGACGTAGGGGCCCTTGGGGATGACCAGGACGTGCACGGGGGCCTGCGGGTTGATGTCGTGGAAGGCGAGCGCGAAGTCGTCCTCGTAGACCGTCTTGCACGGGATCTCGCCCCGCAGGATCTTGGCGAAGATGTTGTCGTTGTCGTAGGCCATCGGTGCTCCCTTAATCCGGCTTGGCGTTCGGCGCTCTCGATGCCTTCTCGGCGAGGCCGGACGTGCCCTCGCGTCGGTCCAGCTCGGCCCAGACGGCCTGCGGCGTCATCCCGGCGTCCGCCCACAGCACCAGCAGGTGATATAGAAGATCGGCGCTTTCGGCGGCGAGCTTGTCCGGCTCGCCCAGCGCCGCCACCACCACCTCCACGGCCTCCTCGCCGACCTTGCGGGCGATCTTGGGCGCCCCTGCAGCAAGCAGCTTCGCCGTATACGAGGTATCCGGCGAGCCGCCCTTTCGCGCCTCGATGACCGCGAAGAGCGCGTCGAGGACCCGGGCGTCGCGATCAGCGGCCATGGCGCCCGGGCGCGGCCGCGAGGTCCTCGCGCACCGGCACCCCGGCGGCGCGCAGGTGGCTCTTGGCCTCGACGATGGTGAAGGTGCCGAAGTGGAAGATCGAGGCGGCCAGGACCGCCGAGGCATGGGCGTCGCGCACGCCCTCGACCAGATGCTCCAGCGTGCCGACCCCGCCCGAGGCGATCACCGGCACGGGGACGGCGTCGGCGATGGTGCGGGTCAAGGGGATGTCGAAGCCCACCTTGGTGCCGTCGCGGTCCATTGAGGTGACGAGCAGCTCGCCCGCGCCGTACTCCACCATCCGCTTCGACCAGGCGACGGCGTCGATGCCGGTGGCGGTTCGCCCGCCGTGGGTGAAGATCTCGAACCGGCCGGGCGCCACCGTCTTCGCGTCGACCGAGACGACGATGCACTGGCTGCCGAACTTCTCCGCCGCCTCGGCGACGAACTCCGGAACCTTCACCGCGGCGGTGTTGATCGAGACCTTGTCGGCCCCGGCCAGGAGCAGCCGGCGGATGTCGTCGATGCTGCGCACGCCGCCTCCGACCGTCAGCGGCATGAAGCACTGCTCGGCGGTGCGCCGGACGACGTCCAGGATGGTGTCGCGGTTCTCGTGGCTGGCGGTGATGTCGAGAAAGCAGAGCTCGTCGGCGCCGGCGGCGTCGTAGACCCGCGCCTGCTCGACCGGATCGCCGGCATCGACCAAGTCGACGAAGCGCACGCCCTTCACCACCCGGCCGCCCTCGACGTCGAGGCAGGGAATGATCCTGACCTTAAGCAGCGTTGCCTCCTTCGGCCGGCTGGTCCTCGCCGTCCGGCTGGAGAAGCGCCACCGCTTCCGCCGGATCGATGCGGCCGTCGTAGAGCGCCCGGCCACAGATGACGCCGGCGACCGCGTTCCCGGCGGCGGCCTTCAGCGCGCGCAGGTCCGCCATCGAGGAGACGCCGCCCGAGGCGATGATCGGGGACGCCACCGCCCGGGCCAGGGCGAGCGTGGCGGCGATGTTGGGCCCCTCCATCGCTCCGTCGCGGGCGATGTCGGTGTAGACGATGGCGGCGACGCCGGCGTCCTGGAAACGGCGGGCGAGGTCCACGGCGGCGATGCCGCCGGGCTTGGCCCAGCCCTCGATGGCCGCCTCGCCGTCGCGGGCGTCGATGCCGACGGCGATCTGCCCGGGAAAGGCGCGACAGGCCTCCTCCACCAGCTCCGGGGTCCTCACCGCCGCCGTGCCCAGCACGACCCGGCTGACCCCGCCCTCCAGCCAGCGGGCGATGGTCGCCATGTCGCGGATGCCGCCGCCGAGTTGCACCGGGATGCCGGCAGCCTCGACGATGGCGGCGACCGCCTCCGCGTTCACCGGCCTGCCGGCGAAAGCGCCGTTGAGATCGACGACGTGGATCCAGCGGCAGCCGGCGGCGGCGAACTCGCGAGCCTGCGCCGCCGGGTCGGCGTTGAACACCGTCGCCGTCGCCATCTCGCCGCGCACGAGGCGGACGCAGGCGCCGTCCTTCAGGTCGATGGCGGGATAGAAGATCATGGCCGCCAGCCGAGGAAATTGCCGATGAGACGCAGGCCGACGGCCTGGCTCTTCTCCGGATGGAACTGGGTGCCGACGATGTTGTCGCGGCCGATGATCGCGGTGATCGGCCCGCCGTAGTCGACCCGGGCGAGCACGTCCGCGCCCTGCGTGCAGACGAAGCCGTAGCTGTGGACGAAGTAGGCGTGGGCGCCCTCGCCGATGCCGGCGAGAAGCGGATGATCGGGGCGGGAGACGACGAGTTCGTTCCAGCCCATGTGCGGGATCTTCAGCGCCGGATCGGCGGGCGCGATGCGGGTGACCTCGCCCGGGACCCAGCCGAGCCCGGCGTGGTCGCCGTGCTCGCGGCCGACGTCGGCCAGAAGCTGCATCCCGACGCAGATGCCGAGGAACGGCCGGCCCTGCTCCAGGACCGCGCGGCCCAGCGCCTCGACCATTCCCGGCACGGCGTCGAGCCCCCGCCGGCAGTCGGCGAAGGCGCCGACGCCGGGCAGGATGACGCGGTCGGCGCGAAGGATGTCCGCCGGGTCCGCCGTGACCTTGACCTCGGCGCCCAGGCCGGCCTCGCCGACCGCTCGCTCGAACGCCTTGGCCGCCGAGCGCAGGTTGCCCGAGCCGTAATCGACGATGGCGACGATCACCGGGCCAGCTCCGCCGCGATCTCGGGGTGACGGTCGAAGAAGCGGCGCTCGGCGGCGTCACCGCCCTCGCCGGTGACGACGTCGCCCTCGACGTAGCCGCGGCGCCACAGGGTCCAGCGCTTCAAATCGTTGCCGACGAGGCCGATGGCCGCCGCAACGCCAACGGAAACGGCGGCCTGGGTGGGCGGGTCGGCGCCGAGCGCGGCCAGCCCCGCGTTGACCGCGACCTCGACGAGCAGGATCCCCAAGGCCACCAGCCACAGCCGACACCACAGCGCCCAGGCGACGGAAAAGAAGAAGGCGGGCCAGGAGAAGCCCTCCTTGACCAGCACGATGTCGCGGTCCGGGTCGAGCCCGCCGTAGCGGGTGTGCACGGTGAAGACCTTCATGTCGTTCCGCGTCTCAAAGCAACCGTGGTTGGGTTGGTGCACTACGATCTAAAGCAACGTCATCGCGAGCCGCGGAGCGGCGTGGCGATCCAGTGTCGAAGCGTGTGAATTGCCGCGTCGGCTTCGCCTCCTCGCAACGACGGTGCGTTCGTGTCGGTTCAACGTGTCGGTTCAGCGTGTCGGTTCAACTTGATCAGAGCTTGCTCTAAAGCGTGCCCTTGGTCGAAGGCACAGCGCCTTCCTTGCGCGGGTCGATCTCGACCGCCTCGCGCAGGGCCCGGGCCAGACCCTTGAAACAGGCCTCGCAGATGTGATGGCTGTTTTCGCCATACAGCGTTTCGACGTGCAGGGTCAAACCGGCATTCTGGGCGAAGGCCTGAAACCACTCCTTCACCATCTCGGTGTCGAGTTCGCCCAGCTTCGGCTGGTTGAAGCGGACCTTCCAGATCAGGTACGGGCGGTTGGAGGCGTCGACGACCACGCGCACCAGCGTCTCGTCCATGGCCGACAGCGCCTGGCCGTAGCGGCGGATGCCGCGGCGCTCGCCAAGGGCTTCGGCGACGGCCTGGCCGATGACGATGCCGACGTCCTCGGTGGTGTGGTGGCTGTCGATGTGCAGGTCGCCCTCGGCCTTCACCGTCAGGTCGAAGAGGCCATGGCGGGCGAGCTGCGCCAGCATGTGGTCGAGGAAGCCGATCCCCGTGGCGACGTCGTAGCGGCCGGTCCCGTCCAGATCGACCGTGACCGCCACCTTCGTCTCGCTGGTCGCCCGCTCAAGCGTCGCCGTGCGCATCGTCCCTCCGTTCGTTGCGACGGGTTTGTATCAGCATTCGTTCGCCTGCGTCACCGCTGCCGGGGGTTGCCCGGCCGCCCGCGGCGGCCCGCGGCGGCCCGAGGTTGCCCTAGCGCAAGCGCCGCTTATCGACTAGTCTACCTAACTGGTTGTTCTGGAGGGAACGATGCGCGAAGTCGGCGCCTACGAAGCCAAGACGCATTTGGCGGCTCTGCTGGAGGATGTTGCTCGCGGCGAGACCATCGTCATCACCCGCCGTGGTAGACCCGTCGCCCGCCTTGTCCCTGCCACCGACAAGGACGACGTCGCAGAAGTAATCGCCCGCATGAAAGTCGCGCGCGAGGCGCGAGCCCCGATGAGCACCGCAGAAATTCTGGAGGCCCGAGACGAAGGGCGGAGGTGATGCCTTTCGTTCTGGATGCATCCGCAACCGCTGCCTGGTGCTTTCCAGATGAGAACGCTCTGGCGGCTAATGCCGCCTTCGACCGGTTGGCCCACGAGAATGCTCTTGTCCCCGCGCTGTGGTGGGCAGAGGTTCGGAACGTCCTCATCGTCGGCGAGCGGCGGGGCCGCATCGACGCTATCGGGACGGCACGCTTTCTCGCTGATCTGCAACGTCTGCGAATTCAAATTGACCGTAATCCCACGAGCGATCTTGTCCTGGCCCTTGCACGCCGGCATCGACTGACCGCCTATGACGCGATCTACCTGGAACTGGCGGGTCGCTTTGGCATCCCGCTCGCGACTTTGGATGCTCGCCTAGCGGGCGCTGCACGAGCCGAGGGCATCCCGCTACTGGGGATGCAGCAGTAGGCCACCCGGCACGTGCTCGCCTTGACCGGCCCCGGTGTCGGCCATACATGGTCGGGGCGTGAGAGCCCCGGCGCCGACGCGCCGGCTTGGTCCCCGACTTGCGGTTCCCATGACCTCAGATCACGAACGGCTGTGGCACGGCACGACCATTCTCGCCGTGCGCAAGGATGGCAGGGTGGTCGTTGCCGGCGACGGCCAGGTGAGCCTCGGCAACACCGTCATCAAGGCGAACGCCCGCAAGGTGCGCCGCATCGGCGACGGCGGCGTGCTGGCGGGGTTCGCCGGCGCCACGGCCGACGCCTTCACCCTGTTCGAGCGCCTGGAAGCCAAGCTGGAGCAGTATCCGGGGCAGCTGACCCGTGCCTGCGTCGAGCTCGCCAAGGATTGGCGCACCGACCGCTACCTGCGCCGGCTGGAGGCGATGATGGCGGTGGCCGACGCCAACGTCTCGCTGGTCCTCACCGGCACGGGCGACGTGCTCGAACCGGAGGACGGGCTGATCGGCATCGGCTCCGGCGGCCAGTACGCGCTGGCCGCGGCCCGGGCGATGGTCGACCGCGACGACCTCGACGCCGCCACGGTGGCGCGGCGCGCCCTCGAGATCGCCGCCGACATCTGCGTCTTCACCAACCGCAACATCCTGATCGAGCAGCTATGACGAGCTTCACCCCGCGCGAGATCGTCTCCGAGCTCGACCGCTACATCGTCGGCCAGAACGACGCCAAGCGGGCGGTCGCGATCGCGCTTCGCAACCGCTGGCGCCGCCAGCAGCTCGAAGACGGCATGCGCCAGGAGGTGCTGCCGAAGAACATCCTGATGATCGGGCCGACCGGCGTCGGCAAGACCGAGATCGCCCGCCGGCTCGCCAACCTGGCGCAGGCGCCGTTCCTCAAGGTCGAGGCGACCAAGTTCACCGAGATCGGCTACGTCGGCCGCGACGTCGAGCAGATCGTCCGCGACCTGGTCGAGATCGCCTTGCACATGGCCCGCGAGCGCATGCGCAAGGAGGTGGCGGCGAAGGCCGAGCTCGCCGCCGAGGACAGGGTGCTGACGGCGCTGGTCGGCGACAAGGCGAGCCCGGAGACCCGCGACCGGTTCCGGCGGATGCTCCGCGCGGGCGAGCTCGCCGAGCGCGAGGTCGAGGTCCAGGTGACCGACAGCAGCGGCATGCAGTTGCCGACCTTCGACATCCCGGGCATGCCGGGCGCGCAGATGGGCATGCTCAACATCAACGAGATGCTGAGCAAGGCCTTCGGCGGCCCGCCGACGCGGACCAAGAAGATGTCGGTCGCGGAGTCCTACGAGGTGCTGGTCTCCCAGGAGGCAGACAAGCTCCTGGACGAGGACCGGATCGTCAAGGAGGCGATCGAGGCGGTCGAGAACAACGGCATCGTCTTCCTCGACGAGATCGACAAGATCACCGCCCGCTCCGAGCGCGTCGGCGCCGACGTCAGCCGAGAGGGCGTGCAGCGCGACCTGCTGCCGCTGATCGAGGGTACGATCGTTCCGACCAAGCGCGGCAACGTGCGCACCGACCACATCCTGTTCATCGCCTCCGGCGCCTTCCACGTCGCCAAGCCCGCGGACATGCTGCCCGAGTTGCAGGGCCGGCTGCCGATCCGCGTCGAGCTCAAGGCGCTGACCCGCGACGACTTCGTGCGCATCCTGACCGAGCCGGAAGCGAGCCTGATCAAGCAGTACAGGGCGCTGCTGGCGACCGAGGAGGTGGACATCGACTTCACCCACGACGCGATCGAGGAGATCGCGACGCTGGCCGCCGAGATCAACTCCGGCGTCGAGAACATCGGCGCGAGGCGATTGCAGACGGTGATGGAGAAGCTGGTGGAGGAGATCAGCTTCACCGCCTCGGAGCGCGGCGGAGAGCGCATCGAGATCACCGCCACGGACGTGCGTACCCGCGTCAGCGAGCTCGCCAAGAACGCCGACCTCACCAAGTTCATCCTTTAGCGTCGGCCGAGACGCATGGGGCGGAGGGAGCGGCGGGGGAGCCGCTCCCCGGAACCTTCGGCGGTGTTGCGCGTTTCCAACAGAGCCGGCGCAATCGCAACACCGCACCCCCGGCGACTACGCCGTCTCCCGCTAAAGGTTTATAGTGTTCGCGATGCAACGAACCGGTAACGGTTTGGAAAGCGACGATCTCGCAAGGTCCATGTGATGTCGGGGCGTGCCTGGGGTGGCTCGGTAGCGAAGAGCCGGTGGCGGCAGCGGTTTCGTGCCGTGGGGGTCTACCGGACAGCGCTCCAAGACATCGTCATGAACCAGTGAACCGAGGCGGTGGATGATGCGTAGAGGTGCGGGACTGGGTGGAGGTCGGTTACTTTAAGAGGCGATCACGATGGAAAAGACGGTTACAAGAGACCCCCTGCTCAAGACGATCCTCAAGGAATTCGCGGCCCCTCTGGCCATCGCTACCCTGCTTCTCGTCGTTCTGCTATACGGCACCATGCCGTTGTGACCCTGCCCTGGGCGGGGCGGACCCAGAGACAATCCGCCCGTCTCTCCCGATAGCGTCTCCGCGGGCGCCTTTCCGCACCCCCGCCCTCCGGCGGCCTAGCCGGGTTCCCGGCGATACACCCGTTCGGGTTAATCTTGTTGAGCCGGCCTGCGGCCCGCGGTACCCTGTCGCGGGTGGAACCCGGTTTCCACCGCCGCGGAAGGTCTTCCCGCCCTTGCCCTCGGTCCCCTCGCTTCGGTGCCCGTCGATCTACGGCCTCGGCCTGCTCGTCGTGACGATGGGCGGCTGCGCCGGGTCGGCTGTCGACGCCACCGCGGCGGCCGGCAGGACCCTCTCGTCGACCGCCACCGCCTACGTCGCCGTCCCCGAGGACGGGCGCTTCGGCACGAAGGTCTACGCCGGCTCGGGCCGGGACGTTGCCGCGCTCGTCGCCCGCTCCCTTTCGCCCCGCCTCGGCCACGTGGAGATTGCGGAAGCGGAAGGAGAAGGCGAGCGGTCGCCGAAGGCGGCGTTGGCCGAGGCCCGAGCGGGCGGCTTCACCTACCTCATCGTGCCCCGCATCCTCCGCTGGGAGGACCACGACGCCGCCTGGTCGGCAGGGCCGGACCGGGCGAAGATCCTGGTGGAGGTCATCCACGCGGCCAGCGGCGACGCTGCCGACGTCGCCGTCATCGATGCGCTCGGCAACGTCTCGGCGCAAGCGGCAGGAGTGGATACTCCGGCCGCGGCGCTGGAGGCGCCGTTGCGGAGCTACGCCGCCCGCCTCCTTCCGGTGCAGGCCACCGCCGCCGCACGGTAGGCGGTCCTTCAGCCCGCTGCGGCGGGGCGCAGGATCCGCGCCGGGTTGCCGGCGACGGTGGCGCCCGCCGGCACGTCGCGGGTGACGATGCTGCCGGCGCCGATGACCGCGCCCTCGCCGATGGTGACGCCGGGCAGGACGATGGCGGCCGAGCCGATCCAGGCGTTGCGGCCGATGCGGATAGGCTTGGCGAACTCCAGGCCGGCGTCGCGCAGCGCCTCCTCGCGCGGATGATCGGCGGCGACGAGTTGAACGCCCGGCCCGATCTGCGTCTTGTCGCCGATGACGACTTCGCAGACGTCGAGGATGACGCAGTTGAAGTTGAGGAAGGCGCCGGCGCCGAGGCTGATGTTGTAGCCGTAGTCGCAGTGGAACGGCGGGCGGATGACCGCCCCTTCGCCCACCGCGGCAAACCGCTTGACGAGCAGCCGCCGCCGCTCGGCCGGCGGGGCCGCGAGGCTGGCGTTGTAGCGGACCAGCCATGCCTTCGTGGCAGCCTGGTCGGCCCGGATTTCGGGATCGGCCGGGTCGTAGAGCGCCCCGGCCAGCATCTTCTCCTTCTCCGACGCCATGCCCCGGATTCGCGCCGCCGTCAGAAGCAGACCCGGCCCGGCCCTTCGCCGGAGCAATTGCGCCCCGAGCCCGGGCGGTAGAACGGGTCGCGGCCCTCGTCGAACACGGTCGGCCGCCGCCGGTCGCCCTCGAACAGCCCGCCGCCGCGACCGGGCTGCACCGGCTCGATTCGGATGAGCGGTCCCGAGCCGGCGCCGCCGCCGATGCCGCGCCCGGCCGGGTCGCCGCCGATGATGTTCTGGCCCTGGCCGGGCTCGACCGACTCCATCTGCCAAGCCGCCGCCTCTGTCGAGGCCGCGAGCGCGATCGCCAACGCCAGCGCCGCGAAGACCTTCATAGCCATCATCCTCGTTCCCAGTGCCGCGACCGTCGCCGCTGCCGGAAGCACCCTCATCCCGCACGCCTTCGCCGGCGCTGTCAACCGGATCCGCTGATCGGCGACTTGCCTCGTACATCCAAGAGACGTACACTCGCGGAGCAACAACGAGGGCCGCATGTCATCAGGCGCATCCGTCGAGAGTGAACGCCGGCTCCGGACCGGCCGCCTCGGCTTCCGCCTCGACGCGGACACCAAGGCGCTCATCGAGCGGGCAGCCGAACTCGAACACCGGAAGGTAAGCGACTTCTGCGTCAAGGCGCTGACGGATGCCGCACGGCAGACCATTGCCCAGCACGAGACGCTGATTCTGTCGGAGATTGACCGGAGCGCGTTCTTCGACGCTCTGGTCAATCCGCCCGAGCCCGACGAGCGGCTCCTTCGCGCATTCGCTCAGCACGCCCGCCGGATCGGCCGGTGAATGGCCGCGCCGTCTCCAGTCAACTCATAATCCAGCCGCTAACCAACGCCCACGACCGCGCGGGGTTCACCTGCGGCGTCGAGTCCCTTGATCGGTACTTGCGGACCCAGGCCGGGCAGGACGTGCGTAGGCGCGCGAATGGCGTCTTCGTCCTGATCGCGGAGGACGAGCCGCAGACGGTCCTCGGCTACTACACCCTGGCTGCCAGGGCGCTGTCCCCGGGCGACGTACCGGAGGCTGCGCGCCGCCACGTCCCGCGCTATCCGCTGGTCAGCGCCACGCTCATCGGCCGGCTGGCGGTGAACAACCGCGCCCAGGGGTCCGGGCTCGGCGCACTTCTGCTCGCGGACGCGCTGCGCCGCGCCCATGCCAGCGCCGGAACCGTTGGATCTTCGATGGTGGTCGTCGAGGCGCTGGACGAGCGGGCGGCGCGCTTCTACGCGGCGCACGGGTTTTTGCGGCTCCCGGACTCCCTGCGCCTCATCATGCCGATGCGGGTGATCGAGCGGTTGATCGTGGACGTCCGGGCCTGACGTCGTCACGAAGGCTCGTCCTCCCCTACGCTACCCGGTACAGCTCCCGAGGGTCGATGACCGCGTGGCGAATGGTCTGCCGGTTCCAGGTGTAGGAGACGTGGATCTGGCCGGCGGCGTCGGCGATGACCGCGGGGTAGGAGAACTCGCCGGCGTCGCGCTCCAGCACCAGCGCCGGCACCCATGACCTCCCCTCGTCGCTGCTGACGGCGACGTTGAGCGGGAAGCGCTTGCGGGCCGAGTGGTTGTAGACGACGAGGCCGCGGCCGTCGGCCAGCACCACGCCGTCGATGCCGCTGTCGGGGTTCGGCAGGGCGGTGACCTGCATCTTCGACCAGTGGAGTGCGTCCTTCGACCGGCACTCGGTGACGACGCCCTGGCGGCTGCGGCAGAGGAGCTGGTACCCGCCGGGATAAGCGAGGACACACGGCTGGATCGCGGCGAAGTCGCGCCCGGTGTTGAGCGGCTTGCCCGCGCGCCAGCTGTGGCCGCCGTCGCTTGAATACTCCAGATGCACCCGCCAACCGTCGTGCTCGCTGCTCGACGGGCTGATCAGCAAGCCGTCCGCCGTTTCCAGCGGCTTGTTCTTGATCGGCCCGAGGACGCCGTCCGCCAGGCGCTCCGGCCGGCCCCAGGTCCTTCCGCCGTCGGCCGACGCGGTGACCACGCCCCACCATCGCCTCGGGCTCGGTCCGACCTTGTAGAACAGCAGAAGCGTCCCGTCGCCCCGGCGGTGCAGCACCGGGTTCCAGCAGGAGAAGCGCTTGCCGTCGGGCTGGACGCCATCGGCGACGAGGCGGGGCTCCGACCAGCGCCGATGCGGGTCCGGCTTCTCGGCGAGCCAGATGCCGACGTCGTCGTGGCCCTCGAACGAGCCGCCGAACCAGGCGGCGACGAGGCCACCGCCCGGCGCCTCCGCAAGGGTCGAGGCGTGCACGGACGGCACCGGCGAGACATCGAAGATGAAGTCCGCTTTCATGCTCGCCCGCCCGCCGCCCGCCCGCCGTGCTCAGCCGCGGCGCTTGCGCCCGGGCGCCCGCCCGGCGCCGCGACGCACCGGCGCCGGCCGCCGCCGGGTGCTCTCCGGCATCCCGGCCAGGGCGAAGATGATCCCGCCGGTGATCGGGTTGGCGTCGAGCAGACGCACCTCGACGGCGTCGCCCAGGCGGAACTCGAGCCGGCCGCGCCGGCCGACCAGCCGGTGGCCCTTCTCGTCGTGCTCGTAGTAGTCGTCGGGCAGCGTGCTGATGGGGATGAGCCCGTCGGCGCCGATCTCGTTCAAGGTCACGAACAGGCCGAAGCGGGTCACGCCGTTGATCCGGGCGGGGAACTCGGCGCCGACCTTGTCGGCGAGGTAGGCCGCGGTGAAGCGGTCCAGCGCGTCGCGCTCGGCGGCGGCGGCCCGGCGCTCGGTGGCGGAGACGTGCTCGCCGGCCTTGCCCATGTCGACGCCGGCGGGATCGGCACCGCCCTCGCCGAGGCCGAACGCCTCGATCAGCGCGCGGTGGACCATGAGGTCGGCGTAGCGGCGGATCGGCGAGGTGAAGTGGCAGTAGCGACGAAGGGCGAGGCCGAAATGGCCGATGTTGCTGGGCGAGTAGACCGCCTGCGACTGGCTGCGCAGCACCACCTCGTTGACCAGCCTCGCCTCGGGCCGCCCCGCGGCTTTGGCGAGGATGCGGTTGAGGTCGCCGGGCCGCATGACCTGCCCGCGCGGCAGGCTGATGCCGAGCGTGTCGAGGAAATCGCGCAGAGCCTGCAGCTTGTCGTCCGGCGGCCGGTCGTGGACCCGGTACATGCAGGGCCGCTTCGCCTTCTCCAGCGCCTCGGCGGCGGCGACGTTGGCGCAGATCATGAACTCCTCGATCAGCTTGTGGCTGTCGAGGCGCTCGCGGAACTGCACCCGGTCGATCCCGCCCGCGGCCGGATCGATGACGACCCGGCGTTCCGGCACGTCGAGCTCGAGCACGCCGCGCTTCTCCCGGGCCCCGGCCATTGCCCGGTAGGCGGCGTACAGGGGCGCGATGACCCCGTCGGCCAGCGTATCGGTCGTCTCGTCGGTGCGGCCCTCCGTCGCCGCCTGCACCTGGCCGTAGGTGAGCCTCGCCGCCGATCGCATCAGCCCGCGAACGAACCGGTGCCGGCGCAGCCTGCCGTCGGCGTCGAGCCACAGGTGGGCCGCGAGGCACGGCCGGTCCTCGCCCGGAACCAACGAGCACCAGCCGTTGGAAATGTCTTCCGGCAGCATCGGCACGACCCGGTCGGGGAAGTAGACCGAGTTGCCGCGGAGGAAGGCCTCGCGGTCCAGCGGGCTGCCGGGGCGGACGTACCAGGAGACGTCGGCGATGGCGACCAGCAGGTGCCAGCCGCCGCGGTTGTCGGGATCGGCGTCCGGCTCGGCCCAGACTGCGTCGTCGAAGTCGCGGGCGTCCTCGCCGTCGATGGTGACCAGCGGAACCTGGCGCAGGTCCTCCCTGTTGCCGAGGGGCGCCGGCCCGGCGGCCGCCGCCGCGGCCAGGGCGGCGTCCGGGAAGCGCGCCGGGATGTCGTGATCCTGAATGGTGATCAGGCTGATGGAGCGCGGCCCGCGCACCGGGCCGCAGCGCTCGACGATGCGGGCATGGCGCAGACCCAGCGGCTTGCTCTGGTCCACCTCCGCCCAGACCAGCTCGCCGGGTTCGGCGCCCATGGCGTCGGTGACCTCGAACTCCTCCTTCGCCCGCCGATCCACCGGCAGCAGGCGGCCGCGGCCGCCGACGAGTTCGAAGATGCCGAGCGTGCGCACCGGTCCGGCGTGCAAGCGGCGGATGACGCGGGCCTCGTAGCCGCCGGCGGGCGCCTGGGCGAGGCGCGCGAGCACGCGGTCGCCGCGCACCAGCGCCGCCCGGCTGCGCCGGTCCGGGACCACGTAGATCCTGGGCGGCGGATCCTTCTCGGTCCACGTGGCGGGCTTGGCCGTCATCTCGCCGTCGACGTCGACATCGACGATCTCCAGCACCGCCACGGTCGGCAGCCGCCCGGACCGGCGGAACTGCCGGCCGTGGCCGCGGCTGAGGGAGCCGTCGTCCTCCAGGCCGCGGAGGAGCTCGCGAAGCTCGACCTTCTGCTCGGCGTTGAGCCGGAAGGCCCGCGCCAGTTCGCGCTTGCCGACCCGGCCGGGGCTCGACTGGATGTATTCGAGCACCTGCTCGCGGCTCGGCAGCGGCGCGTCGGTCGTCTTGGCGGCTGGCTTGGTCACGGTATGGCTATGTCCAGGGGCCGGAGAGGCGGGGCCGTTTGGGTCAAATCCACATTTTCAGCACAAGCGTGAGCAAAGCGGCGGCGGCGAATGCTGCACAGGAGATAATGGGGGACCGCCGCCGGACCAACCGCGGGCCCCGCCTTACGCAGCTCAAGTCGGATATGCGGATTCGTATCGCCGTTATGACGATTAGTTTTCCACCGCTCGTGGATATGTGGATGCCAGTTGAGCGGTGGCCCTAACCGCGTCGCCCGCCTCTGTGGCGGTTAAGCCTGCGGGGCCTGTCGCCTGGCCTTCGGCGACGCCGGCTTCTTGGCATCGTCCTTGGCGGCGCCGCGGGCGTTCGTCTTCGCCGCTCCGGCCGGCGCGGCCTTCTTGGCTCCCGCCTTGCCCCGACCGGCGGCCGGCTTCGCCGCCGCTTTCGCTTTGCCGGGCTTGGCCTTGGCGCCGCTCGCGGGCTTGCCCGAGGCGGCGGCCTTGGCCGCCAGCACCGCGACGGCCTGCTCCAGGCTCACGGCGTCCGCGTCCATGTCCTTCGGCAGCGTTGCGCGGAGCCGGTCGTGCTCCAGGTACGGGCCGTAGCGGCCGGCCTTGAGCACGATCGGCTTGCCGTCGTCCGGATGCTCGCCGACGGGCTTGCCCGGCGTGCGCCGCTTCGCCGCGTTGGCGACGAGGTCGACGGCGCGGTTGAGCCCGACGGACAGGACGTCGTCGTCGCCCCTGAGCGAGACGTAGAGGTCGCCCATCCGGATGTAGGGGCCGAACCGGCCGATGCCGGCGGTGATCGCCTCCCCGGTTTCGGGGTGGGGGCCGACCGTCCGCGGCAGGCCCAGCAGCGCGACCGCCGTGTCCAGTTCCAGGCTTTCCGGGTCCATGCCGCGCGGCACGGTGATGCGCTTGGGTTTCTCGCCGCCATTTCCAGCTTGGCCGAGCTGAATGTAGTAGCCGTACGGCCCGCGCTTGACGACGACCGACTGACCGCTCTCGGGGTCGCTGCCCAGCTCACGGCCCTGGCCCTCGATCTCCTTGGTCGCGTCGCTCTCGTCGCCGCGGATGGGGATCAGCGGCCGGGTGTGGCGGCAGTCTGGGTAGTTGGAGCAGCCGACGAAGGCGCCGAACTTGCCGAGCTTCAGGTTCAGCCGGCCGTCGGCGCAGGCCGGGCAGCGGCGCGGATCGCGGCCGTCGCCAGCGTCGCGGAAGAAATGGGGGCCGAGGATCTGGTCCAGCGCGTCCAGCACCTCCTTGACCCGCAGGTCCTTGGTGCCCTCGACGCTGGCGCTGAAGTCGCGCCAGAAGTCGCTCAGGACCGCCCGCCAGTCGATCCGCCCGCCGGAGACGTCGTCGAGCTTCTCCTCCATCGCGGCGGTAAAGCCGTAGTCGAAGTAGCGCTCGAAGAAGCTGGTCAGGAACGCGGTGACCAGCCGGCCGCGGTCCTCCGGCACGAAGCGCTTGCTCTCCAGGCGCACGTACTTGCGATCCTGCAGCACCGAGATGATGCTGGCGTAGGTGGAGGGCCGGCCGATGCCGAGCTCCTCCAGCCGCTTCACCAGGCTCGCCTCGGTGTAGCGCGGCGGCGGCTGGGTGAAGTGCTGGTCGGCCAGCACCTTCAGCCGCTCCAGCGGATCGCCCTCCTTCAGGTCGGGGAGCACCTTGCCTTCGACCTGGGCCTCGGCGTCGCGCTCGGCGTCGTCGCGATCCTCGCGGTAGAGCTTGAGGAAGCCGTCGAAGGCGATGACCGAGCCGGTGGCGCGGAGCATGACCTGGCGGTCGGGAGAGGCGATTTCGGCGGCGATCTGGTCGAGGACCGCCGACTCCATCTGGCTCGCCAGGGTGCGCTTCCAGATCAGCGCGTAGAGCCGCGCCTGGTCGTTGTCGAGAAAGCGCGTCACCTGGTCCGGCCGGCGGCGGACGTCGGTCGGGCGGATGGCCTCGTGGGCTTCCTGCGCGTTCTTCGCCTTGGTCTTGTAGATCCTGGGCTTCTCCGGGAGGTACTTCTCCCCGTATTCGCCGCCGATCAGGTCGCGGCAGGCGGCGATGGCCTCGCCCGCCATCTGCACGCCGTCGGTCCGCATGTAGGTGATGAGCCCGACCGTCTCGCCGTCGATGGCGATGCCCTCGTAGAGCCGCTGCGCCGTGCGCATCGTCTGTGTCGCCGACATCCCGAGCTTGCGCGAGGCTTCCTGCTGCAGCGTCGAGGTGATGAACGGCGGCGCCGGGTGCCGGCGGGCCTGCTTGCGCTCGACCTTGTCGACGGAATAGTCGCGGGCCTCGACGGCGCGGACCGCGGCCTCCGCCTGCTCCTGCGTGGCGATTGACATCTTGTCGAGCTTGCGCCCGTCGAGATGGGTCAGCCCCGCCTCGACGGTCTCGCCGTGCCTGGTGCGGAAGACGCCCTTGACGCTCCAGTACTCCTGGGTGCGGAAATCCTCGATCTCGTTCTCGCGGTCGCAGATCAGCCTGAGCGCGACTGACTGCACGCGTCCCGCCGACCGGCTGCCAGGGAGCTTGCGCCAAAGGACCGGCGACAGCGTGAAGCCGACGAGATAGTCGAGGGCGCGCCGTGCCAGGTAGGCGTCGACGAGCTCGCGGTTCAGGTCACGGGGATGGGCGAAGGCGTCCTCGATCGCCGTCTTGGTGATCGCGTTGAAGACGACGCGCTTGACGCCGATGCCCTTCAGCGCCTTGCGCCCGTCGAGGACCTCGCGGACGTGCCAGGAGATGGCCTCGCCCTCGCGATCCGGGTCGGTCGCCAGATACAGGTGCTCGGCGCCGCGCAGCGCGTCGGCGATGTCCTTGATCCGCGCCTTGGCCTTGGGATCGAGCTCCCAGTCCATGGAGAAGTCGGCCTCCGGACGCACGGAGCCGTCTTTTGCCGGCAGGTCGCGGATGTGGCCGTAGCTCGCCAGCACCGTGTACCCCGGCCCCAGATACTTGTTGATCGTTCTTGCCTTCGCCGGTGACTCGACGATGACGACGTTCATCGGCTGGGGGTCTTCGCGAAGGCGATCATTGCGATCCGGTTCCCGGGCAGGCGCTCGATCCGGCCGGCCAATTCCCATTCGAGCAAAATGGTGTTCACCAGGGGAGGCGACAATTGGCAGCTACGGATCAGTTCGTCAACCGTCACCGGCGCGGCCGACAGCGCCGCCGCGATCCTCCCCGCCGCATCGGGGCTGGGATCCGGCTCGGCATCGTCCGGATCGACCTCGGCCACCGGCACCGCCGGCGCCGCGACTGGCCGCGGGGCCGGCCGTGACAGCGCGTTCAGGACGTCGGCTGCGCTTTCGACCAGCGTCGCACCCTGGCGGATCAGGTCGTTGGCGCCGCGCGCGCGGGGATCGAGCGGCGAACCCGGCACCGCCAAAACCTCGCGCCCCTGCTCGAGCGCCAGGCGAGCGGTGATCAGCGATCCCGACCGCAGGCTGGCCTCCACCACCACGACGCCCCGGCACGTGCCCGAGATCAGCCGGTTGCGCCTGGGGAAGTGTCCGGCCTGCGGCCGCAGCCCCGGCGGCATCTCGGCCAAGATCAGGCCCCGCTCGGCGATGGCGGCGTAGAGATCCTGATGGTCCTGCGGGTAGACCACGTCGATCCCGCCTGCCACCACCGCGACGGTGCCCGACCCCAGCGCCGCCGCGTGGGCGGCGGCGTCGATGCCGTGGGCGAGCCCGGAGACGACGCTGCAGCCGGCGGCGCCGAGATCGCGGGCGAGATCGGCGGCCATGCGCCGGCCGTTCAGCGAGGCGTTGCGGGCGCCGACGATGGCGACGGCCGGCCGCTGCAGGATGGAGGCGCAGCCCAGCATGGCGACGAGGGGCGGCGCGTCGTCCATGTAGGCGAGAAGCGGCGGGTAGTCGGCTTCGTCGATGGCGACGAGCCGAGCCCCCCAGGCTTCGAGCGCCGCGAGCTCCGCTTCGGCCTCGGCGGCCGTGCAGATCCTCGGCGCGGCCCTGGTGCCGCCGCGCCTTGCAAGCCTCGGCAGCGCGTCGATCGCGGCCGCGGCGGAGCCGAAGCGGGCGATCAGCCGGCGGAAGGTGATGGGGCCGACGTTCTCGCTGCGGATCAACCGCAGCCGGTCGATCCGCTCCCGGTCGCTGAGAGTCGACCCTGCTTGGCCGGCCGTGGCAGGTGGCTCGGTCGTCCCGTCCGGGGGCTTCGCGTTACCGCCCACGTCTGCCCTCGCGGTTGGGCCGGCACGGCTGAACGCCGCCGGCCCTGCGGCCCATGTCACAAAATTGCAACGGCATCCCCGTTGGAGAAACAATCGTGCGTTTCTCCGCTTGCTCCGGCAACGATATTTGGAACATTCTGCGGGTGACAAGCGATATTAACCTGCCGGTCATTTGGACCTTTATGCGCAGCAACAGCCAATTCGGGAGGCACACGTGAATCCTCGAGCCGACGACCAGTTCGACAATTCCCAGACCGAGCAGGGCTCAGAGCTGACGCTCGGCCTCGACACCCGCTCGTCGGCGCCCGCCGACGACGAGCAGCCCTACAACATGGCGATGTACATCAAGTATCTGCCCGGCACCGACTGAGCCTCGCCCCTGCCGCTGGCCGGTTCGCCGGCCGGCGGCCTTGCCGGCGCAGCCGCGCCCCGTTGCGGATGCACGGCGCGGATGAACGGCGAAGCGCTGGCGATGACGAGGCGACGAACTCCCATACCCCACCAAAAGCGGCGCTACACGTCGAGGTTGGCGACCTTGAGCGCGTTTTCTTCGATGAACTCGCGCCGGGTTTCCACCGTCTCACCCATCAGCGTCGAGAACACCTCCTCGGCATCGTCGGCGTGCGACACCTTGACCTGCAGCAGCGTCCGCGCCTCCGGGTCGAGGGTGGTCTGCCAGAGCTGATCGGGGTTCATCTCGCCCAACCCCTTGTAGCGCTGGATCCCGATGCCCTTGCGGCCAACCTCCATGATCGCCTCCACCAACGACACCGGGCCCGTCATGGGGTGCACCTTGTCCTTGATGGTGAGCTTTCCGGCTCGGTCGTAGACGGCCTGCAGGTCGTCGACCTTGGCGTGCAGGCGGCGCCCCTCGCCGCTCTCCAGCCAGGACCTCTCCAGGACGTGACGCTCCGAGACGCCGCGGACGGTGCGGCGGAAAATCAGCCCCACCTCCGGCTCGAAGGTGACCACCCAGACCCCGTCGCCCAGAACCGCCATCTCGTTGAGCCGGTCCGACAGGCGCGAGCACAGGGCTTGCGCTTTCTCCGCATCGTCCAGCAGAGTGGGATCGAACGCGCCGGCGATCGCCGCCTGCTCGACCAGCGGCAGCGGAAGCCCCTGGGCAATGCGCTGCAGCCGGGTGCGCGCGAGCCGCGCCTCCTCCACCAACCGGCGCAGGTCGCGCCCGCTGATCTGCTCGCCGTCGGCGGTCTCGACCACGGCGCCGTCGTCGATGGACACGCCGAACAGGTAGTTCTCCAGCGCCGGCTCGTCCTTCAGGTAGACCTCGGAGTTGCCGCGCTTGGCCCGGTAGAGCGGCGGCTGGGCGATGTAGAGATAGCCGCGCTCGATGATTTCGCTCATCTGCCGGTAGAAGAACGTCAACAGCAGCGTGCGGATGTGGCTGCCGTCGACGTCGGCGTCGGTCATGATCACGATCTTGTGGTAGCGGCATTTGCCGACATCGAAATCCTCGCGGCCGATCCCGGTGCCGAGCGCCGTGATCAGCGTGCCGATCTCTGCGGAGCCCAGCATCTTGTCGAAGCGGGCCCGCTCGACGTTGAGGATCTTGCCGCGCAGGGGCAGAATCGCCTGGTTCGCCCGGTTGCGGGCCTGCTTCGCCGAGCCGCCGGCGGAATCGCCCTCGACGATGAAGAGCTCGCTGTTCGCCGGGTCGCGCTCCTGGCAATCGGCGAGCTTGCCCGGAAGCGACATCACGTCGAGCGCGCCCTTGCGCCGGGTCAGCTCACGCGCCTTGCGCGCCGCCTCGCGGGCCACGGCAGCCTCGAGGATCTTTCCCGCGACCTTCTTCGCCTCGGCCGGATGCTCCTCGAGCCAGCGGCCGAGCTGCTCGGCGACCACCGCCTCGACCACCGGCCGCACCTCCGACGACACCAGCTTGTCCTTGGTCTGGGAGGAGAACTTGGGGTCGGGCACCTTCACCGACAGCACGCAGGTCAGCCCCTCCCGGGCGTCGTCGCCGGTGATCGTCGCCTTCTCCTTCTTGGCCACCGCGGTCATCACGTAGGCCTGGATCGTGCGCGTCAGCGCGGCGCGGAAGCCGGCAAGGTGGGTGCCGCCGTCGCGCTGCGGGATGTTGTTGGTAAAGCACAGCATCGTCTCGTGATAGCTGTCGTTCCAGTGCAGCGCCGCCTCGACGACCAGGCCGTCGCGGTCGGCCCTGATCATCACCGGCTTGTCGATCAGCACCGTCTTCGAGCGGTCGAGGTAGCGGATGAACGCCATCAGCCCGCCCTCGTAGTGCAGGTTGACCTCGCGCGGCGGCACCGAGCGCAGGTCGGACAGCGTCAGCCGGACGCCGGAGTTGAGGAACGCCAGTTCGCGCAGCCGATGCTCCAGCGTCGAGAAGTCGAACTCGGTCATCGAGAAGGTGGCGCTCGACGGCATGAAGGTCAGCTCGGTGCCGCTCTTCGGCTTGCGGCCGGCCATGGGCGCGTCGCCGACGACGGCCAGCGGCGTCACCGCGTCGCCGTCCTTGAAGCGCATGGCGTGGGTCTTGCCGTCGCGCCAGATCCGCAGCTCCATCCAGTCCGACAGCGCGTTGACCACGGAGATGCCGACGCCGTGCAGCCCGCCGGAGACCTTGTAGGAGTTCTGGTCGAACTTCCCGCCGGCGTGCAGCCGGGTCATGATCACCTCGGCGGCGGAAACCCCCTCCTCCTTGTGGATGTCGACGGGGATGCCGCGGCCGTTGTCGGAGACCGTAACCGAGCCGTCGGCGTTGAGCTTCACGCCGATGGTGTCGCAGTAGCCGCCCAGCGCCTCGTCGATGGCGTTGTCCACGGCCTCGTAGACCATGTGGTGCAGGCCGGTGCCGTCGTCGGTGTCGCCGATGTACATGCCGGGGCGTCGCCGAACCGCCTCCAGGCCGCGCAGCACTTTGATCGAGTCGGCATCGTAGGCTTGTTCCGCGGCGGACCCCGCCGGTGCTTTGCTCATCGGACTGGTTGTTCCTTCGTCGAGATCAGCCGGACGTGTCGCCGTGTTGGGACGGCCCCTGGCCAAGGGAGATGAACTGGGCATCGCCCTCGAGCGGGGCGAAGACGGCGCGGTCGGTGCCCGCGTACCAGGCCTGGGCGCGGAGCGCGGTCACCTCGGCGAACAGCGCGGCGCGGTGGCCGGCGTCGAGATGAGCCGCGACCTCGTCGAGGAGCAGCAACGGCGGGGCGCCGCGCTCGGCCTCCTGCAGGCGGGCGGCGGCGAGCACTATGGCGATCAGCAGCGTCTTCTGCTCGCCGGTGGAGCAGGCCCGCGCCGGGCGGCCGCTGCGGGCATGGCGGACCACGAGGTCGCTCCTGTGCGGCCCGACGCTGGCGCCGCCGGCCTCGGCGTCCACCGGCCGCGCCTGCTCCAGGGCGTCGCGTAGCCGATGTTCGACATCGAGCGCGGAGCCGTCCGACGCAAGCCAGGCCTCGACGGCGCCGGCCACGTCCAGCCGAGCGCCGGGGAAGGCACCGGCGACGTCGGCCTCGACGCTCAGCCGCTCGGCAACGTCGCGTCTCGCCGCGGCAACCGCCACGCCATGCGCGGCCATCGTTTCCTCCAATGCCGAAAGCCACCCCGGATCGGCCGCGCCGTGGCGAAGGAGCCGGGCGCGCTCCTGCATGGCCGTCTCGTATGCGTTCACCCGGCGCACGTGGTCGGGGTCGAGGCCGTAGACCAGCCGGTCGAGAAAGCGCCGCCTCGCAGGCGTCCCTTCGGCGAACAGCCGGTCCATGTCCGGCGTCAGCCAGGTGACGCCGAGGACCGCCGCCAGCGCCGACTGCGCCCGCGCCGGCTGGGCGTCGATGCGCACGTGCCGGCGCTCACGCCCGGCGGCCGCAGGCGCGGCCACGAGCCCGGTGCCGACGTCGACGTCGCCGCCAGGCGTCCTCAGCCGCGCCGCCACGGCCCAGGCCCCGGCCGTCGGCGCCGTGCCTTGGCCGGCGGCAAAGTCATGGCGCTTCAACTCGTCCAGGCGGGCGCGGCGCAGCCCCCGGCCAGGAGCCAGCAGCGACAGCGCCTCCAGGATGGTCGTCTTGCCCGAGCCGTTGGCGCCGGTCAGGACGACGCTCTGCGGCCCCAGGTCGAGACGGCGATAGGCATAGCAGCGGAACGCGCTCAGCGTCAGCCGCGCCACGGAGACCCGGCACCTCACGTCCGGCCGCTTCGCGTGTTCGTAACTCAGCCCGTCCAGCTTGAACAACCCTGCGATCGTACGCCCGCCCGCGATCAAACGCGCATCGGCATCAGCACGTAGATCGCCCCGGAATCACCCAGTTCCTGCAAGATCGTCGGCGAGGAAGCGTCGGCGATGGAGAAGCGCGCCTCTTCGCCCTCGATTTGTTGCGTTATATCAAGAAGGTAGCGAGAGTTGAAGCCGATTTCCAGGGCATCGCCGCGGTATTTCACCTCGAGCTCCTCGGTGGCGCTGCCGCTGTCGGGGCTGCTTGCCGAAAGAACCAGGGTGCCGTTGGTCATCGCCATCTTCACCGCCCGGGAGCGGTCGCTGGAAATGGCGGAAACCCTGTCGACCGCGGCGGAGAACGCCTTGCAGCCGACGTCGAGGGTCTTGTCGTTGCCCGTCGGGATCACCCGCTCGTAATCGGGGAAGGTTCCGTCGATCAGCTTCGAGGTCAGCACCGCCCGCCCCGCGGCGAAGCGGATCTTGCTCGTCGAGACGCCCACCTCGACGTCCTCGTCGCCGTCGTCGACGAGCTTGCGCAACTCGCCCACGGTCTTGCGCGGAATGATAACGCCCGGCATGCCGGCCGCGCCGTCCGGCAGGTTCACCTCGACGCTGGCGAGGCGGTGGCCGTCGGTCGCTACGGCGCGCAGAACGTCGGCGCCGGCGTGGGCGATGACGTGAAGGTAGATCCCGTTGAGATAGTAGCGGGTCTCCTCGGTCGAGATGGCGAAGCGGGTGCGGTCGATCAGGCCGCGCAGCTCGCGTGGGGACAGGCGGAAGGCATGCGGCAGATCGCCGGCCGCCATCACCGGGAAGTCCTCGACCGGCAGGCAGGCCAGGGTGAAGCGCGACCGGCCGCAGCGCAGGACCATCTGCTGCCCGCCCTCGGCCGCCTCCACCTCGATCTGGCCGCCGTCCGGCAGCTTGCGCACGATCTCGTAAAGCGTATGCGCCGGCGCGGTCGCGACGCCGATGCGCGCGACAGCGGCGTCGGCGGCTTCGGAGACGTCGAGGTCCATGTCGGTCGCGGTCAGGCGGAGGACGTCGCTTTCCGCCTCCAGCTTGACGTTGGACAGGATCGGGATCGTGTTGCGCCTCTCGACGACGCTTTGGACGTGCGCCAGCGCCTTGAGCAGAGCCGCACGGTCGAGTGTGAGTTTCATCGTTGTTGCGATCCGAGCAAGTGTTCTTATGCCGCGGCCGGACGAGAGGCGCGACGGTCGCCGGCGCACTTGCGAGCTTGCCGCGCGGCCTTGCCTACTATAGCAGCCGGGTCATGAAGCGGCAGGGTTTTCGATTTCCGGGCGCGGCGGCTTCCCGGCTCAGCTCCTGAGCATGCGCCGCAGGAGCTCCAGGTCCTCGGCGAAGCCCGCGTCCTGCGTGCACAGCTCCTCGACCTTGCGCACCGCGTGCATGACGGTGGTGTGGTCGCGGCCGCCGAACTTGCGGCCGATCTCGGGCAGCGAGCGGGTGGTGAGCTGCTTGGCGAGGTACATGGCCACCTGCCGGGGCCTGGCGATCGACCGGGCCCGCCGGGCCGAGTGCATGTCCGAGACGCGGATGTTGAAGTGCTCTGCGACCCGCTTCTGGATGTCCTCGATGGACACCCGCCGGTCGTTGGAGCGAAGCAGGTCGTGGAGGACCTCCTGGGTGGTCTCCAGCGAGATGTCGCGGCCGACGAGTTGCGCGTGCGCGACGACGCGGTTCAGCGCCCCCTCCAGCTCGCGGACGTTGGACGAGATGCGGTGGGCGAGGAACTCCATCACCTTGCGCGGGATCTCGACGCCCAGGCGCTCGGCCTTGGCCTCGAGGATGCCGAGCCGGAGCTCGTAGGTGGTGGCATGGATGTCGGCGACCAGGCCGCAGCTCAGCCTCGACTTCAACCGCTCCTGCATGCCCTCCAGGTCGGACGGCGACTTGTCGGCGGACAGCACGATCTGCCGACCCTGGTCGACCAGGGTGTTGAAGGTGTGGAAGAACTCCTCCTGGGTGGAGTCCTTGCCGCTGATGAACTGCACGTCGTCGATCATCAGCATGTCGACCGAGCGGAACTGGGCCTTGAAGTCGACGGTGTTCTGCTCGCGAAGAGCGCGGATGAAGCGGTAGAGGAACTTCTCGGCGGAAAGGTAGACGACGCTGCGCGACGGCTCGCGGCGGCGAATGTGCCAGGCGATGGCGTGCATCAGGTGGGTCTTGCCGAGCCCGACCCCGCCGTAGAGGAACAGCGGGTTGAACGACACCTTGCCGGCGTCGGCAACCCGCCTGGCGGCGGCGTAGGCGAACTCGTTGGGCTTGCCGACGACGAAATTCTCGAAGGTGAAGCGGCTGTCCAGCGGCGCGCCGATGTCGCGCGGGTCCTGGTCGTCGCGCGGCTGAGCCTCGCAGGGCAACGCCGCCGTGCGGATCTCGCCGCCAGCAGCGGCGCCGGCTGCGCCGACGGCCAGGTTCAGCTCGCGGCCGTTGACGGGCGCCCGCTCCGCCTCGACGACGATGTTGATCCCCTGCACCTTGGGGTTCTCGCCGCCCCACAGGGCGCGCATGCGGTCCGCATAATGGGCCACCACCCAGTCGCGCATGAACCGGGTCGGCACCTTAAGGGTGACGCACCCGTCGCGCTCGCCGCAGACGGACATCGGCCTCAGCCAACTCCGGTAGGCGGCCTCGCCGATCTCCGCCCTGAGCAGGCCGCTGACCCGCTGCCATTGGGAGTCAAGGAACGTTCCGTTCTCCGCCACGCGTCATCATCCCGCTGCTGCTTCCGTGCGCCTCCCGACATCGGGGCAACGGGATGACTGCTGGCGACCCGCCCGGATCCTCGCTTGCCGGTCGGCCTCGGGCACGGTTGGAGTCCACGCCTGCCCGACCACGTCTGCGGTCCGGCAGGAACGGAGCCTGTCCCGCGCTCAGGTCCGCCGCCGAGGCGAGGCCTTGTTCTGGACGAACACACACATCGTCCAAGCTCATCCAGAACACCCGCATCTGCGGCTTACCCCACAATCACGTCCCGTCGCATTTTTGTTATAATTGGCGCTGTCCCGCGCGATGCCAACAATGGCTAAATGATCAGGAAGTCTTACACGGAAATGTTTGGTCCCGTTCTTCGCCTTTCGTCATGTCAATCACAAACTTGGACTGTACCGGACGACTTCTCCACAATGGTGTTATGGGCGAAGGCGAGACTGTACTGAACCGAACCGCCGGGCGCAACGTGGTCGAAAGCAGAACGACTAAAAAAAATCCCTTGACAATCTGGAGAACAACCGCCGCGCGCCGCTACCAATGGTAGCAGAATAGGGCGAGCCATACCGCCGCCGCAGCCGCTGGAATTACCACGAGCGTTCCAGGCGTTAGCGGCCGCTTGCACAGGCTGGCCCATGCAGCGGCGACCGATCTCATCCTATGATTGCATTAGACGGAAAACATGGAGCGCCAGAGGCGCCGCAGCGCCGTCGGCGCGGGCGTCGGCCGGCCGGCGATCGGATCAGGCCATCGCCTTGATGCGCGCCGACATCCGCGACAGCCGCCTGGCCACCGTGTTGCGGTGTATCACGCCGCGCTTGGCCCCGCGCATCAGCTCCGGCTGTGCCGCCTGAAACGCGGAACGCGCCTGCTCCTTGTCGCCGCTGGAGATGGCGTCCTCGACCTTGCGCAGGAAGGTCCTGATCCGGCTCATGCGCATCCGGTTCACCTCGGTGCGCCGTTCGATCTGCCGGATCCTCTTTTTAGCGGAAGCGTGATGGGCCATGAGCCGCGTAAACCCCGTGGTCGCGATGCAGTTTGTGGCTGAAGCCTGCCTGTTTATCCACGCAGCCCGCCCGCGTCAACTCTCCGCGCGGCGAAGATTGCCACGCGATCCAGCCGTCGCCGGGAGCGAAACGCCCGCGCGGCGAACCCCAGGCCGCCGGCGCGCTTCCCCTAGCGGTGCTTGAAGGCAGGCTTGCGCTTGTCGACGAAGGCGCCCATGCCCTCCTTCTGATCTTCGGTGGCGAAGATCGCGTGGAACATGCGCCGCTCGAAGCGGAGACCCTCGGCCAGCGGCGCCTCGAAGGACCGGTTGACCGCCTCCTTGGTGATCATCGCCAGCGGCCGGGACATCCTCGCGATCTTCTCGGCGGTCTTCATCGCATCGTCGAGAAGTTCGGCGGCCGGGACGACGCGGGTGACGAGGCCGCTGCGCTCGGCTTCCTCGGCGCCCATCATCCGCCCGGTCAGGCACATCTCCATCGCCTTGGACTTGCCGACGGCGCGGACCAGGCGCTGCGTGCCGCCGAGGCCGGGGATGGCGCCGATGCTGATCTCGGGCTGGCCGAACTGGGCGGTGTCGGCGGCGATGATGATGTCGCACATCATCGCCAGCTCGCAGCCGCCGCCCAACGCGTAGCCCGCGACCGCGGCGATGACCGGCTTGCGGCACGAGGCGGTGCGCTCCCAGCCGCGGGTGAGGAAGTCGGCGAGGAAGGCGTCCATGAAGGACTTGTCCTTCATCTCCTTGATGTCGGCGCCGGCGGCGAAGGCCTTCTCGCTGCCGGTGATGACGATGGAGCCGACGGCATCGTCGTCCTCCAGGCCGTCCAGCGCCGTGGAGAGCTCGGCCATGAGCGCCGCGTTCAGCGCGTTCAGCGCCTTCGGCCTGTTCAAGGTGATCAGGCCCACGGCGCCGCGGGTCTCGACGATGATGTTCTCGTAAGCCATGGCCGCTCCCCTTTGCCAACCGGCGATTTTCGCCATTTCCGCGCGAGCGCGCCTTGCCGCTATAGCATCAGCGCTGACGCTTCGGACAGTGGAAAGTCGCCCGCCCGGCGACGACGGCGCGCTGGATCCCGCCCGTGCGGGCGACGTCGCAGCGGCAATCGGGGCACGGCTCGCCGGCGCGGTCGTAGACGGCGAACGAATGCTGGAAGCAGCCGAGCTCGCCGGTCGGCCGCTGGTGGTTGCGCAGCGTGGATCCGCCCGCCTCGATCGCCTCGACGAGCACCGAGCGGATCGCGCCGACCAGCCTCTTGACGCCGGCGGCGCCGAGGCTGCCGGAGGCGCGCAGCGGCGACAGGCGGGCGCGGTAGAGCGACTCGCTGGCGTAGATGTTGCCCATCCCGGCAACCGTGCGCTGGTCCATGAGCGAGGCCTTCAGGGCCATTCCCCGGCCAGAGAGGCGCGCGCCGAGGTAGGCTCCGGTGAAGTCCTCGCCCAGCGGCTCGGGGCCGAGCCCAGCCAGCATCGGGTGGCCGGAGAGGCGGTCGGTCGCGATGAGGTCCATGTAGCCGAAGCGCCTCGGGTCGTTGAAGCGCACGCTCCAGCCGTCGTCGGTGACGAAACAGACGTGGTCGTGGAGGCAGAGCGGGCCGTTCCCGCTCGCCACCTGGAACCGCCCGGACATGCCGAGATGGACCAGCAGGGTGAGGTTGCCGTCCAGCCCGAGCAGAAGGTACTTGGCCCGCCGGCCGATGTCCTCCACCCGCCGGCCCCGCAGCCGGGCGGCGAAGCCGTCCGGCAGCGGGAAGCGCAGGTCCGGCCTGTGGGCGGCGACGTCGGCGAGCCTGCGGCCCACGAGCGCCGGCATCAGGCCGCGGCGGACGGTCTCGACCTCGGGAAGCTCGGGCATGGCCGTAAGGTAGCGCGGCGTTCGGCCATCGGCTATGGTCCGGGCCATGCCCGATCATGAACCGCCCGACAGCCCGCGTCCGCCCGGCGAAAACCCGGGCGACGGCGGCGACGCCAAAAGCGGCGACAGCGTCGATTTCGGCTTCCGCCGGGTCGCCGCGGGCGCCAAGGCCGGGCTCGTCCGCGAGGTCTTCGACAGCGTCGCCGACCGCTACGACCTGATGAACGACCTCATGAGCGGCGGCATCCACCGGCTGTGGAAGACCGCGATGATCGACTGGCTCAGGCCCCGCCCGGGGATGGAGTTGCTCGACGTCGGCGGCGGCACCGGCGACATCGCCTTCCGCTTCCTCGACGCCGGCGGCGGCCCGGTGATCGTCGCCGACATCAACCGGGAAATGCTGAAGGTCGGGCGCGACCGTGCCGAGGACGCCGGCAGGGGCTCGGGGCTCTCGTGGCTCTGCGCCGACGCCGAGAGCCTGCCGGTCGCCGACGCCAGCGTCGACGCCTACACGATCGCGTTCTGCATCCGCAACGTCACCCGCATCGACCGGGTGCTGGCCGAAGCCCGGCGGGTGCTGAAGCCCGGCGGGCGCTTCCTCTGCCTCGAGTTCAGCCGCGTCGCCCTGCCGCTCCTGGACCGGGTCTACGACGAGTACTCGTTCCGGGTCCTGCCGGCGATCGGCCGGGTCGTCACCGGCAACGCCGACGCCTACCGGTACCTCGCCGAGAGCATCCGCCGCTTCCCGCCCCAGGACAGGTTCGCGCGGATGATCGGGGACGCCGGCCTCGACATGGTCAAGTACCGCAACCTGTCGGGCGGCATTGCCGCCCTGCACTCGGCCTGGCGAACCTGACCCGGCGGCTCCGGCGGTAACGCGTCCGCCGCCGGCTCAAACCGCCTCAGCCGTCGCGCAGGCTCCACGCCTCGTCGTCCAGCCCGCCCGCCGCTTCGGCGCGGGCCCGCACATGCCCGCCGCCGTCGGCGAGCAGGCGACGGCGCATGTCGGCGGGGCCGGCGTGTTCGACGTAACGGCGGACGGCAAGGTCGATGATGGTGGCCCATTCGCCGCGCCCGGCGATCCGGTTGAGCAGGCGAACCGTCTCCTCGGGCAGCGTGACGCTGATGCCTCGGTGCATCGGATGGCCCTCCTCTGACGCCGCATCCGTTATACACCCGAGACCGGCCGGCGCATAAGCGCGACCTCGCCGCCCTCGCCGCCGGCCGACGCGAGCCCCGCGGCGAAGGGGGCCCAGAGGGGGGCGGGCGGACCCTGCGCGCTCCGCCCGCCTCGCCCCTAATGGATCTGCAGCAGGCTCCGCGCGAACCGGAACTCGCCGGGCTTGATCAGCGAGGTCGCGGCGACCGTCACGGTGTGCAGCCGGCCTTCGATGTTGTGCTGCCAGAAGCGCAGGAACCGGTGCAGCACCGGGTAATCCGGGTCGATGTCCAGTCCCTGCCAGATGAAGTTTTGCAAGACGTTCGGGTGGTCGGGCATATGATAGACGATCTCGGCCGTCGTCAGCCGGTACGGGATGATGCGTTCCTCAGACTGGACCATACGTCGTGCTCCTGACTTGCTCCGGGACACCGTGCACGCCCTTTCGACGTCACCTGCGACTTGCAATGCAAGCCGAAGGCCAATGATGACTGGCGCCGCCGGACGGGACCTTCACCGATGATCGTGCTGTTCACGGATTTTGGCGTCACACGGCTGTACACCGGCCAGGTCAAGGCGGTCTTCGCCCGTAACGCCCGCGGGGTGCCGGTCGTCGACCTGCTGGACGACGTGCCCGCCTACCGGATCCAGGGCGCGGCCTACCTCCTCGCGGCACTCGCGGAGGCCTTTCCGCCCGGCACCGTTTTCTTCAGCGTCGTCGATCCCGGCGTCGGCGGCGCCCGCCTGCCCGTGGTCGTCCGCGCCCAGCGACAATGGTTCGTCGGCCCCGACAACGGCCTGTTCGACCTCGTGCTGCGGCGAAGCGAACGGCCTCGCGCCTGGCGCATCACCTGGACGCCGCCGCGGCTGTCGGCGACGTTCCACGGCCGCGACCTGTTCGCGCCGGTTGCGGCGGCCCTGGCCCAGGGCCGGGCGGTGCCGGGGGTGGAATGCGACGTGGGCGCGCTGCGCCGGCCGGAGTGGCCGGACGACCTTGCCGAAGTTATCTATGTCGATGGCTACGGCAACGCGATCACCGGCCTCCGCCCTGCGGCGCTTCCGGCAGGCGCAGGCCTCAGCGTCGATGGGATCAGGATCTTGCGGGCACGCACGTTCTCGGACGTGCCGCAGGGAACCTTTCTCTGCTACGAGAACGCCAACGGCTTGATCGAGATCGCCGCCAACCAGGGGCGAGCCGCCAACGCGCTGGCGCTCGAGCCAGGCTCGGCCGTCGTCATCGAGCAAGTGTGATCCCGCTCACAGACGCGGCTCGAGCGAGACGCGATCATCGCCGGGGAAGCTCCAGGCGAAGCCTGAGGACAAGGGAGGACGCCGTACGGATGTTCAACGTCAGGTTCTGGGGGGTGCGCGGGAGCATCGCCTGCTCGTCCCCGAGCCATGTCCGTTACGGCGGCCACACGAGCTGCATCGAGGTTTGCGCCGGCGATCACCGCTTCGTGCTCGACGCCGGCACCGGCATCCGTTGCCTGGGCAAGGTTTTCCTGGAGGCGGACGTGCGCACCATCCACCTCCTGCTCAGCCACTCCCACTGGGATCACATCAACGGCTTTCCCTTCTTCCGGCCAGCCTACGACAGGCACCGCCGGCTGCACATCAAGGCCGGGCATCTGAAGAGCTACGGCGGCGTGCACAACGTCCTCGCCCAGCAGATGCACGAGCCGGTGTTCCCGGTGCCGCTGGAGGCGATGAAGGCGATCGTCGAGTTCGAGGACTTCGAGGCGGGCGACGGCTTCGCGCTTTATCCTGGGATCTCCGTCCGCACGGCGCCGCTGAACCATCCCAACGGCGCCACCGGCTACCGGATCGAGCACGCGGGCAAGGCCATCTGCTACGTCACCGACACCGAGCACGTGCCCGGGAAGCCGGACCAGAACATCCTCGGCCTGATCGAGGGCGCCGACCTCGTCATCTACGACAGCACCTACACCGAAGAGGAGTTTCCCAAGCACGCCGGCTGGGGGCACTCGACCTGGAACGAGGGCATGCGGCTCTGCCGGATGGCCGACGCCAAGCAGCTCGCCATCTTCCACCACGAGCCCGACCACGACGACGAGTTCATGGACCGCATCGCCGAGGAGGCCCGCGCCGCCTGGTCCGGCAACGTGGTCGTTCGCGAGCAGATGGTGCTGAGCGTCGACTGAGCCCGAGGACCGGTTGGAGCAGGTGCGGGTTCGGGAGCGGCCGGACTGCGCCGTTGCCGGGGGCGGTGCGGGCGGCTAAAGAGGGCGCGTCGTAGCACCCGAAAAGGATGGCGCCTCATGCCCGTCGCCGACATGGACATCAAGGACCACATCCGCACGATCCCCGACTTCCCCAAGCCCGGCATCCTGTTCTACGACATCTCCACCCTGCTCGCCCACGCCGACGCCTGGTCGGTGGCCATGGGCCGACTGGCCAAGATCGTCAGCCGGCACAAGCCGGACGTGCTGGCCGGCATCGAGTCGCGCGGGTTTCTCGTCGCCGCCCCGTTGGCGCTCAAACTCGGCCTCGGCTTCATCATGGTCCGCAAGCGCGGCAAGCTGCCCGGGCGGACGGTGCCGCACGAGTACGCGCTGGAGTACGGCTCCGACGTCATCGAGGTGCAGCACGACGCCTGCCTGCCGGGACAGCGCGTCGTCGTCCTCGACGACCTGCTGGCCACCGGCGGAACCATGGTCGCCGCCTGCTCCCTGCTCCGTGAACTGCAGGCGGACGTGGTCGGCGCCGCGACCATCGTCGAGCTGACCTTCCTGCAGGGTAGGGCCAGGCTCGACGTCCCCTTCGCCTCCCTCGTCGCCTACGACGAGTAGCGCTTCCCGCCCGCGGCCGGTGCCTCGCTCAGGGCATGGGCGGCGATTTTCTTCATCAGCGTCGGCAGGGCGTGCTCGCCGAGCCGGTCCGGCCGCACCCAGACGCCGTCCGCGGGTTCGCCGGCCCGGCAACGGCCGGCGAGCACCATGAGCTCCAGGTGGAAATGGGTGAAGGTGTGGCCGACGCCGCCCGGCAGCCGCAGCCAGCGCGCTGAAGCCGGCGCGGAGGCCCGTGCTTCCGTCTCGCTCCACGCCTGCGCCCGCCACTCCGTCGACGGGATCTCCATCATCCCGCCGAGGAGCCCCTTCGCCGGCCGCCGGCGCAACAGCACCGCGCCGTCGCCGCGGGTGACCCAAAAGGCGGCGCCGTGGCGCACCGGCCGGTCCTTCTTCGCGGCCTTCCGCGGGTACGTCTCGGGCTGGCCGCCGGCAAAGGCGGCGCAGGCCTCCCGCCACGGGCAGGCGGGGCAGCGCGGTAGGCGCGGAGTGCAGACGGTGGCGCCGAGGTCCATCAGCGCCTGGGCGAAATCACCGGCGCGGGCCGCGGGCGCCAGAGCCAGCGCCCGGGCCTCGATCGCCGGGCGGGCGGCCGGGAGCGGCTCCTCGATCGCGTGAAGCCGGGCGAGAACGCGGACGACGTTGCCGTCGACCGGCACCGCCGGCCGCTCGAAGGCGATGGCGGCGACCGCCGCGGCGGTGTAGGCGCCGATCCCCGGCAGCCGGCGCAACGCGTCCTCGCTGTCCGGGAAGCGGCCGCCGGACGCCGCGACGGCGCGGGCGCAGGCATGCATGTTGCGCGCCCTGGCGTAGTAGCCGAGCCCCTGCCAGGCGTGGAGCACGGCGTCGAGGTCCGCCGTCGCCAGATCCTCGACGCGCGGCCACAAGGCCATGAACCGGACGAAGTAGGGGGCGACCGCGGCGGCGGTCGTCTGCTGCAGCATGATCTCGCTGACCCAGACCCGGTACGGGTCAGAGCGCTCGCCCGGCAAGGCCCGCCAGGGAAGCGTCCGCCGCTCGCGGTCGTACCAGGCGAGCAGCCGCTCCTGCAGCGGGCGGGCGTTCGAACCCTGCGCTCGCGACGGGTCCCCCGGCCCGCCGGATACCGCCGCCGCAGGGGTCCGAACGCATCCTGAGGGCACGGGCCAGCCTTACCGTAGAAAGAGCCTTCGCCTTTAGATCAGGTTCACGCCGCGGTGTCGACGCCGGCGCCTCGCGCCTATGCCGAAGGTCGGACGAACCGACCCAGGCGTGTCTCTTGCGGCCAGCCGCGGGCGCGCTCACAATCGTTCGCAACAACAACCGCGCTCGGGGGACGCTGTGGACGCGGAGACGTTCTCGCGCTGGTTTCTCGCGATCTTCTTCGTTGCCGTCGCGCTCTTCTACACGGTCTCGATCAGCCTCAAGACCCGGAGGGCCGGCGTCTCGCCGGTGACCTTCGGCTGTTTCCCGGCGCGCCACTGGCTGATCCACACCACCTTCCGCGTCTTTCGCGCCGCCATCCTCCTGGTCTGCCTGATGCGGGTGCCCTACCCGGCGGTCGACCGCTACCTCGTCCCGATCCAGGCGCTGTGGACGCCGGCGATCCTGCTCGCCGGCAACGCGATCATGCTGGCGAGCTTCGCCGCCCTGATCTGGCTGCACCAGGCGATGGGCAGCGACTGGCGCTCGGGCATCCCCCAGGCCGACGTGCGGCCGCTGCTCACGACCGGCGCCTACGCGCTTTCCCGCAACCCGATGTTCCTGCTGATCCAGGCGGCGCAGTTCGGGTTCTTTCTCTCGCTGCCCTCGGTGTTCACGCTGGTGTGCCTGCTGGTCGGCATGGTCGCGATCCACGCCCAGGCGCGCCTCGAGGAGCGCCACCTCGAGGCCCATCACGGCGAGGCGTACGCGCGCTACCGGGAGAAGACCCCGCGCTGGCTCATCGGCCGGCGCCGGCGCTGAGCGCGCCCTATCGGGAGGACGACGCCGCGGTCGCCGCCGTGCGGGACGTGCCGGGCCGAGGGTAGAGGTTCTGGCCGCCGCTGAGCGCCGCCAAAAGGGCGTACTCCGGCTCCAGCAAGTCCCTGAGCGTCGCCCGGTCGGCGTCGCTCACCGGCAGGACGGGGGTGCTGGCCTTCTCGTGGAACAGGGCGAGGTCGAGACCCAGGCGCTGGCCGAGCAGGCCGAGGCCGTCGGCGAGCTGCTCCAGCACGAGCACGGCGTCGACCTTGGCAAGCGCCGCCTGCGCCTCGTCCACCGACAGCCGCGGCGAGAAGGTGTAGAGCTGGCGGAAGAGGTGCTCGCGCGGGATCCGGGCCAGGAAGTCGGTGAAGGATGCCCCCAGCCACGGCCCTTCCACCGCCCGCGACGGATGGCGGACGTCCTTCTTCTCCCACTCGGCGAGCAGGTTGTAGTGGGAGATGACGCGCTGGACCGGATCGCGGAGCACGGTGATGGTGAAGGTGCCGGCCGGGAGCTGCACATCGTGCGCCGGAGAATGCGAGCGGGCGAAGAAGTACTCCCCCCGCTCGATCAGGAACTTGTTGTGGGCGACGAACACCCGCCCGCCGTGGACCATCCAGCCCTGGCTCGCGAGCAGCGGCTCCTTGGCCCGGAAGCCATCGCCGCCGGTGTTGAAGAACGCGGCGTTGACGCTGGTGCCGCCGCTGCGGCGGATGTGGTGGTGATAGACGCGGAGAAAGCCCTCCGGCAGCGGCACCGGTTTCGCCGTTTTCAGCGCCGCGCGGTCGCTGGCGTAGTAGCGCAAGGCCTGCAGCCCGCGTTTGGCTCCGGTCGGCACGAGCGCCTGGACACGCTTGCTCAACTGACCCATGGCGATCCCCTCGTCCGGTGGCTTCATGCTCGATCCCTAGTAGCACGCTGCCGGACGCGGTGCATGTGCCATCGCCCCCTTGATACGCCGGTCATTGCGGCACCGGCGCCGCGGCGAACGCAGAGGTGACCGCGGACAGCCAGCCCCTCCCGGTCACCGTGACCTTGGCGAACAGGGGCAGGCTGCTCGGCTCCGACAGGGCGATGCGGACGACCTGGCCGCGCTGGCGCGGCTGAAACGTCTTCTGGAACTCCGGAGGAAGCTGGTCCGCAACGGGCAGCACCTCGGTGACCGTCCCGGTCGCCTGGGCGAAGCCGCTGGCGAGCTCGACGGGGTCTCCCGCCCGGATCTCGTAGAGGCCGCCGGTCCCGATGTAGGCCAGGACGTAGCGCTCGGGACGGTAGAGAACCATCAGCGGGTGGCCCGGGGCCACCACCTCGCCGGCGCGGGCGACCGCCAGCCCGGCGGTGCCGGCGATCGGCGCGCGGACGACGCCGCCGCCGTAGGCTTCGCGGAGATCGTCGAGCGCGGACGCGGCGTCCCTGATGGCATCGCCGACGGCGGCGAGCGTGCCCTCGGCGGTTTCCAGGGACGCGCCGAGTTCCGCCACCCGCTCGCGGGTCTCGAAGCGGTCGCGCAGGGTCTGCATCCACAGCGACAAGCCGACGTCGCCCTCGCCGCGGTAGCCCTCGATTTTCTTCAAGGCGGCCTCGGCCTCGCCGGCCCGGTGGCGGGCAACCGGGAGGACGGCGTCGGCGACCCGCGTTTGTCGCTCCAGCTCCAGGCGGCGGACGAGCAGGTCGGCGTTGCGCGCGGTCAGCACGGCGATGTCCTGGGCCAGCGCGACCGAGCTCACGCGGGCGACCGCATCGCCGGCGCTGACGGTTCCGCCGGGCGCCACCGCCGCCTCGATCACCTGGGCCGGGAACGGCACCGAGATGGAGACATGATCGGCGACGACGATGCCGTCGGCGCGCAGGCGCAGCAGCGAGCCGACGAACAGGTCGCCGAGCCAGACGAAGAAGGCGACGATCAGCGCGAGGTAGACCCACCGGCCGATGCGGCCGCGGGCGACCCGCGGGTCGCTGTGCAGGGTATCGACAGGCGGTTGGCGGCGAAGGCGGCGGATCAATAGCAGGGCGCCTTTTTGCGCGCGCGCTCGGGAACGTAGTCGTCGTCGTAGGAGCGGCGGAAGATCCACTCCTGGGAATAGGCCGCCAGCCGCACGAGGCGCAGGAGGTAGGCGTTGAACACGCCCAACAGCAGCGCGTACGGCAGCGCGCGCGTAAGCCCGGGGCGGTCGACGACGATCAGCGCGGCGATGAAGGCGAAGAGGTCGAGGACGACGTAGGCGACGGTGACGCTGCCGAGGATCGGCCAGGCCATCGCCCCGTAGGTGAAGATCAGCCAGACCACATAGAGGGGAAAGACGAGGGTGACGAGGAGGTTGGTCACCACGTAGTCGAACTGGTGGACGAGGTCGGTGGCGGTGACGCCACGGTTGCGCGGGTCGAGAATGCGCCGGTGCTTGCGCAGGCGCAGCCGCAGCGCGTCGCGCTCCCAGCGCAGCCGCTGGCGGACGAAGGCGCCGAGCGTCACCGGCACGTCCGTCAGGCACCAGGCGTCGGGGGCGAAGCGGATGCGCCAGCCGGCCTGGCGCAGGCGCAGGGTGAGGTCCAGGTCCTCGCCGGGGCCGATGTCCATGCCGCCGATGGCGACGACGGCGCTCCTGCGAAACGCGCTGAACGCGCCGGAGGCGCAGGCGACGACGTTGAGGAAGTCGAGCGCGCGTTTGCCGAGCGAGATCCCGACCAGGTACTCGACCGACTGCACCCCGGTGACGACCGACGCATCGGCGTTGCGGACGGCGATGTTGCCGGACACCGCGCCGACCCGCGGGTCGAGCAGCGGCCGAACCAGTTGCTCCACGGCGTCGCGGTCGAAGGTGCAGTCGGCGTCGACGATGACGATCACCTCGCCACAGGCGCGCGACAGCGCAAGGTTGCAGGCGCCCGACTTGCCGCTGCGGACCCTGCAGACGAGGCCGACGTCGATCAGCCCGTCCGCGCGCAGCCGGCAGATTTCCTCGGCCGTTTGGTCGGTGGAGCCGTCGTCGACGCAGATGATCTCAAGGTCGCGGATCGTCTGCTCACGCAGGGAAAGGACGCAGCGGCGAATGCTCTGTGCCTCGTTGTGGCCGGGAATGAGGACGCTGATCGACGGCAGGCGCGACAGCGCCGGCGGGCGCCGGTTGCCAACCTCCGCGACCAGGACGGCGAGGAAGCCAAACGTGTAGCGGGGGATGTCGAGCATGACGGACACCGAGAACGCCGCGATCAGCGTCGCCGCGTCCAGGCCCGCCAGGTAGTCGATGGGCTCGGCCAGCGTCATCGCCGGTCCGCCCCGTCGCCCAGCAGCGAGGCGGGGTCGAGGATCCTGGCCTCGGCGCCGACATCGGCCGCGACGACCGTCCGGACGCGGCGAAGGCTGCACTCGACACGGGCCAGCCCCACCTCGGGCTCCGTGTCCGGCATGTAGATGACGAGCCCGTCGTCGCTGTCGGCGGCGAAGTCGACGTCGCGCAAGGCGCCGCGGAGGATCTCGACGGCAAGGGCGCGGGCGCGGTCGGCGAACCGGCGGCCACGGTCTGAGGCGACGGCGGGGGCCGCGGCGAAGCTCACCCCGATCACCGCCATCGGCCGCGAGCGGCCGGCCGTCGCCAGGCCCTGGCGGAGCAGCAGGCGCAGGGCCTGCGCCTGCGCCGACGGCGTCGGGCCACCCGCAGCCAGGGCGCCGCGGGCAAGCGCCACCTCGCCGGCCGGCGTCACCGTGTAGGAGAACCAGTCGCGCAGCGAGACCGCCTGAGCGTCCTGATGGCCGCCGCAGTCCACGCAGCGAAAGCCGACGGCGGGCTCGCCGTCGACGTGGCCGCAGCCGTTGCACACGGTGGCGACGCCCGGCTTCTCGTAGTCGATGCCGAAGTGGCGCAGCCTGGCCCGGCACTTGGGGCAGACCAGGGCGTCGCCGCTGAGAAAGGCGCGCTCCAGCGCCATCTGGGCGCAGGCGAAGTGGTGGACCGTGGCCTCCTCGGCGATGCTGGCGCCGCGACAGGCGCGGCATTCCTCGCGGACGCTGAGGCGCGACGACCGGCAGCTCGCGCAGACGTGGAGGCGGTCGAAAAAGCTGCGGGCGAGCAGCCCCGCGTCGGCCAGGCCCTCCGCATGCCGGCGGACGTCGGCGATCCGGCCGGCGGCCGGGTAGGACACGAACTCCCGCGTCCCGGGATCGTAGGCCGCGGCCAATCCGCCGGCGCGGGTGGCACAGCGGGCGAGAAGCAGCAGCGCCGGCTCGGTGCTGGCGCGGACGGCCGCGGGAAGGGCAGCGACGCGCCGGGCGATCGTGGCGGTTTCGGCAAGAACGGCGGCGGGCGTCAGCAGGCCGGGCTCGCCGAGGCGAAGTTCGGAGCCGGCGCAGGGGCGGCCGGCGAGGGCGGCGACGGGCGCCAACGGCCGAAGTTCGGCGGCGGCGGATGCCTCCTCGGCGCTGCCGCCCTCGCCGACGAGGACCGCGTCGAACTCCGCCTCGGGTTCGTAGACCAGGCGGTACTGAAGTGCGCTCGGCTCTGTGGGCGGCAGGTCACCGAGAACGAGAAACCGCGGCAGCGCCGTGACGTTGGCGGCCTGCTCGAACGGGCTGATTCGCAAGACCGGACGCCTTCCTCTCAAGCCGCACGAGCGGGATGCATGGCGTGCCGGACATAATTACCCCAAATGGGTTGTCTTCGTCAAACGAGCGGGATGGGCGTCAGGTGGTGAAGTCCCCGACGGCGGCGGCGACGGCCACGACCGCGCCGGCGACGAGGACGACGAAGGTCAGCGTCATCCCGATCGTGCGGCCGGGAATGCTGTGCGCGGAGAGCGACCAGGCGTGCGCGATCCGGCCGACGAGGAGGGTCGCGCCGAGCGCGTGCAGCATCCACGCCGGAGCGCCGGCGGTCTCTGCAGCCAACATCAGGATCAGGGCGAGCGGGACGTACTCGGTGAAGTTGCCGTGGGCGCGGATGCGCCGCGCCAGCATGTCGTCGCCGGCGTCGCCGACGGCGACGCGAAGGCGGCGGCGCACGGCGATCACGCGCACGGACAGGAACACGAGGATCAGGGCGAGGGCCGCGGCGTAGAGCGCGGTGACGTTGACGATCGGCATGGGCGCACCTTGGCAACCGGAAATGAGGTCGAGACGCGCCGGACAATACAGGCGGTAAACCGCCCCGTGCATCGTTATCGCACGGCGCCGCCGCGATTTTCGTCGCCGCGGTTCCTCGCCCGGGCGAGCAGGCCGTACAGCCGCGGGACCGGCAGCAAGCTCGCCGCGAACAGGACGGCGGCGGCGACCACGATCGACGGCCCCGACGGCGTGTCGAGGCGGAGCGAGGCGAACAGGCCCAGCGCGACCGCGGCGCAGCCGGCGAGCGCGGCGAGGGCCGCCATCGCCTCCGGGGTGCGCGAATACCGGCGGGCCGCCGCGGCCGGGATGATCAGGAGCGAGGTGATCAGCAGGATGCCCACGACCTTCATCGCCAGCGCGATGACGACCGCGATCAGGACCATGAAGGCGAACCGGACCCCGGCGGCCGGTATGCCTTCGGCGCGCGCCAGATCCTCGTGAACGGTGGCTGCCAGGAGCGGCCGCCAGATCAGCGCCAGCACGGCCAGGGCGGCGAAGCCGCCGGCGTAGATGAGGGTGATGTCCGCCACCGTCACGGCCAGCACGTCCCCGAACAGGTAGCCCAGCAGATCGACCCGCAGCCACGTCATCAGGCCGATGGCGACGAGGCCCACGGAGAGGCTCGCGTGCGACAGGATCCCGAGCAGGGTGTCGGCCGCGAGCCACGGCCGGCGCTGCTGGAGCAGGACGAGGAGCCCGGCGATGGTGACGGTGACGACGACGATGCCGACCGTGAGGTCGATGGCGAGCAGGAAGCCCAGCGCGATGCCGAGCAGCGCCGAGTGGGCCATGGTGTCGCCGAAGTAGGCCATCCGCCGCCAGACGATGAAGCAGCCCAGCGGCCCGGCGACGATGGCGACGCCGACGCCGGCGGCGAACGCACGGATGATGAAGTCGTCGAGGATCATTCGCCGCAGTCCATGCGTGGCCGCGGAGGATCGGCCAGCGGATCGCCGGCGCCGCCCGCGGCGACCACCCCGCCCGCAAGATCGTGCGCGTGGTCGTGGCGATGGGCGTAGACACCGAGCGCCGCCGCCGCGCGCGGGCCGAACAGCCGGACGAACTCCGGGTCGCGGCCCACGGCGGCCGGCCGGCCGGCGCAGCAGACGTGGCGGTTGAGGCAGATCACCCGGTCGGTCGCGGCCATCACCGTGTGCAGGTCGTGGGAGACCATCAGCACGCCGCAGCCGTGCCGGTCGCGGAGCGCGCCGATGAGCTGGTACAGCGCCGCCTCGCCGGCGAAATCGACGCCCTGCACCGGCTCGTCCAGCACCAGTAGGTCGGGCTGGCGCAGCAGCGCCCGCGCGAGCAGCACCCGCTGGAACTCCCCACCCGAGAGCGTCTGCACCGGCGCGTCGACCAGCCCGGCGACGCCGGTTTCGCCCAGGGCGGCCTGGACGGCCGCCGCCGACTTGCGCGCCGTCAGCGTCATCAACCGCTTGACGCTGAGCGGCAGCACCGGGTCGATGACCAGGCGTTGCGGCACGTAGCCCAGGGAAAGGCCGAGACGGCGGTGCACCGTGCCCGACGTCGCCGGCAGGAGGCCGAGAAGAACCCGCAGCAGGCTGGTCTTGCCGGCGCCGTTGGGCCCTATCACGGTCACGATCTCGCCCGAACCGACGGCGAGGCTGACGTCGTTCAGGACCGGCGTCCGACCGAGCCTGAGGGAGATCTCCCGCCCCTCAAGAAGCGCACCAGCGGAGGTTTCCCCCGGATCGGCTGGATGAATGGCTTCGGGCACGTCGGTCAACGCCGGCTGCAGGCGCGGCATATCCCCGTGACCTCCACCACCGCGGACGAGACGGCGAAGCCGACCGCCGAGGCCGCCTCGCCGATGGCCGCGTCGACCGCGTCGCTGCGCATCTCGGCGATCTCCCGACAGCGCTGGCAGATCAGGAACTGCGCCCGGTGACTCGACCCCGGCGACGCGCAAAGGACGAAGGCGCTCAGGCTGTCGATCCGGTGGATCAGGCCGTTGGCGACGAGGAAGTCCAGAGCGCGATAAACGGAAATTGGGGCCGGCCTCGGGCCGCTGGCGGCGAGCGCGTCGATGATGTCGTAGGCGCCCACCGCGGCGTGGCCGGCGGCGATGGCTTCAAGCACGCGGCGGCGCTGCGGCGTGAGCCGAACCCCCCGCTCGCCGCAGACCTGCTCGGCCGCGGCAAGCGTGCGGGTAAGGCAAACCTCGTGATCGTGGCGGCGGTCGCCGGCCACGTCCGGCGGAAAGGCAGTTGACATGTTATAATGTTACATTTACCGCTAAGCGCCGTCCAGTCTGGCGGAGCGGCGCGATGAGCACAATCGGCAGAGCGATGGTTCTGGTCTTCGGCATCGGCCTTGCCGGTTTTCCGGGAGGCGGGCACGCCGAGGATCCGGAAGGGCCCGCCGTCGTCGCCAGCATCGGCCCGGTCCACTCGCTGGTCGCCGCGGTGATGGCCGGCGTTGGCGAGCCGACGCTGCTGGTCAAGGGCGCCGCCTCCCCCCATACCGCCAGCCTCCGCCCCTCGGAGGCGGCGGCGTTGCAGCGGGCGGACGTGGTCTTCTGGGTCGGCGAGGATCTGGAGACGTTCCTCCGCAAGCCGCTTTCGGCCCTGCCCGATCGCGCGGAGGTCGTGGCGCTGGCTTCGGCGCCCGGCGTGCGCCTGCTGCCGGCGCGGGAAGGAGACGACTGGGGCGAGCACGCCCACGCTGACGAGCACGGCCATGCTGAAGAACACGGTGACGAGCACGGCCATGACCACGGGGACGATGCCAAAGAGGATGGGGCCGGCGGCCACGGCGCCGAAGAAGCGGCCGACATGCACGTCTGGCTCGATCCGGAGAACGCCAGGGCCATGGCCGGCGCCGCCGCGGCGGCCCTGACGAAGGTGGATCCCGAGCGTGCGGAAATTTACGCCGCGAACGCGAAGGCCCTCAACCAGCGCCTGGACGGCCTCGACGCGGAGCTGCGTGGCCTTCTCGCTCCCGTGGCCGACAAGCCGTACATCGTCTTTCACGACGCCTACCAGTATTTCGAGAACCGCTACGGGCTGAGCCCGGCCGGCGCCATTACCTTCAGCCCGGAGCGTGCTCCCGGGGCGCGGACGCTGAGCGAGATCCGCGAGCGGATCAAGAGTTCCGGCGCGGTCTGCGTCTTCAGGGAGCCGCAGTTCGAGCCTGACCTGGTCAAGACCGTCGTCGCCGGCAGCTCTGCCCGCGTCGGCGTCCTCGACCCCATCGGCGCCGACATCGCGCCAGGACCCGACGCGTACCCCACGCTGCTGACCCGGCTGGGAAGCTCCCTCAGCGACTGCCTGGGGAGGTAACCGGCCCGGTCGCCGGGCGAAAGGGCCATGCCCACAAGAAACCTATGGGATTATATTGCGAATGATAATCGTTTGCGTTAAGTCTTCGCCAGCTTGGTGCGCGGGGCGTCCGCGTGCCGCTGGAAGCAGAACCGACATGATCGCTGACCAGAGACAGACACGCCGCCCGGGCCGCAGCTTTGCCGTCGCGGCGGCGGTCCTCGTCGCAGCCCAGCTTGCGGGCGCCGGGCCCGGCGCCGGGGCGGCGTGGGCGGAAGCGGACCCGCGCCTCGCGGAGGCCCTGCGGGAGGGCGGCAAGGTCATCTTTATCCGCCACGCCACGACGGAGGAAGATTATGCCGACCAGGTCAAGGCGGTGATGGGGAACTGCGCGACCCAGCGGGCGCTGAGCGAAGCCGGCTGGCATGAAGCGCAGAAGATCGGCGGCGCCATCGCCGACCTAGGCATCCCGGTCGGCAAGGTGATCTCCAGCGAGTACTGCCGGGCCTGGCAGACCGCGTCCCTTGCGTTCGGCCGGTACGAGAAAAACCCAAGCCTGAACTTCCAGCCGGCCGAGGACTATTCCGAAGCACAGATCGCCGCCATGAAGGAGGCGATGTCGCCGCTGCTGGCGGCACGGCCCGCGGACGGGACCAACACGGTCCTGGTCGGGCACGACGACCCGTTCGAGGCCGCCACCGGGATCTACCCGGAACCGATGGGCGTGGCCTACGTGGTCGAGCCCGACGGGCGCGGCGGCTTCACCGTGCTCGGCAACATCCCCCCGACCGGCTGGAGCACGCTCGCCAAGTAGCGGCGGCTCCGGCCGAACCGTCCCGGCGGGGGACGGGACGCCTAGACCTCAAGAACAAGGAACGATCATGCGAAGCCCCACCGACCCTGCCCGATCCCCAGCGCCCGTGGATGGGCGCGCCCTGCCGGCCATCGCGCTTCTGGCCGTCATGATCGCCCCGGCCGGCGCCTTTGCGCAAAACACCAAGGTGGAGGAGGCAGCGCCCGCCCCTGGGGCCGGCGTCGAACAGCTTGATGAAGCGGAGGGCGAAGCGGGCGCGGTCGCCGAGGACGATTGGCTACCGGGCGAGGTCACCGGCAGCATCGCGCTGACCTCGAACTACGTCGATCGCGGCCTCACCAACACCAGCAACGATCCGGCGATCCAGGGGGCGCTCGACTACGCCGTGCCCACCGGCCTCGGCGGCACCAAGGGCTACGTCGGCTTCTGGTCGTCCAACGTCGATCTGGAGGGGGACCGCGACACGGCGAACCTCGAGATCGACGCCTTCTTCGGCCTGCGCGGGGAGGTGGGCGACGTCGGCTGGGACGTCGGCGGCACCTACCTCTACTACCCCGGCACCCGCAGCGCCGACAACTTCAACTACTGGGAGATCCCTGTGGTTCTCAGCTATCAGGCGACGGACCGAATAGGCCTTGAGCTGACCAACCTGTTCGCCTGGGAGAACCAGTTCAACACCGGTGTCGCCAACTACACGACCGGCCAAGTCTACTACGACATTCCGGTTCGCTACGTCGGCCTGCAGCTCTTCGGAGGCGTCGGCTACCAGCACATCGAGGACGATTACAACGGCACGGATTGGCGGCTGGGCGCCACCGCGACGGTCAAGGGCGTCGATTTCACCGTCGCCTATACCGACACGAATTACCGTGCCCGCGACATCGGCAACAACCAGGGAGACGCGAAGGTCGTCTTCACCGTCGGCGCCGAGTTCTGACCGCAGGGGAGCCATCGAGGCCGTCCGGCGCCGCCGGTCGGCCTCTCGCTGGCGACGGCCGGGATGGCCGCCGCCCATATCGCCTTCCGCTCAGCGGATCGCGTCGTGGTCGGGGCCGGAACCGGGCCTGCGGCTTGCCGCCGCCTGCTCGAGCACCTGGGTCAGGGCCTGCAGCATGGCAAGCTGCCGGGCCGACGCGGGTTCGTCGTACAAACCCTGGTTGATCTCGAAAAAGTCTCTGAGGTCGACTTTGCTCAGCATGATGTCTCCAGACGTGAATGAATGCGCTGTTTTCCTGCAGGAACAGCCGCACTACGATGAAGTTCCACCCGTTGGAGGCTGGTTAACGCGCCTGTTGTCTTTTGTTTCAGTTCGTTTCAGCGGCGTTGAGGCAGATCGTACGCTCTTCGTTCGCGGGTTGACAGCATATGGATCTTTGCACCGCGCGTATTTTTCGGCGCCGATGCTTTTGCATCACACGCGATGACCGCGATGCGCATGTAGGTGTGCCCGGCCAGCCGCCGCGCCGCAACGACGGGACAACGTGACCTTCGGCGCGATCCTGGCCCTGGCCGAGGAGCCGCCGACGCTGGTCCGCGGCTGACGTCGCTGCCCCGCGGCTCTACGAGCTTTGCCCCGGCGCGTACGGGTTCTTACTGGCGCGCAGGTGCAGGCGGATCGGCAGGCCCTCGAAGCCGAAGGCGTCGCGCAAACCGTTGACGAGGTAGCGCTGGTAGCTTTCCGGCAGCGCCGAGATGCGGCTCGCGAACAGTACGAAGGTCGGCGGGCGGGTCTTCGCCTGGGTCATGTAGCGCAGGCGGATCCGCCGGCCGTCGACCAGCGGCGGCGGATGCTGCTTCTGGATCTCCTCGATCCAGCGGTTGAGCCGCGGCGTCGGCACGCGGAGGTTCCAGCGCCCGTAGGCGGCCAGCACCGCCGGCATGAGCCGATCGACACCACGCCCGGTCAGGGCGGAGAGCTGGATGACCGGGATGCCCCGCACCTGCGGCAGCGACCGCTCCAGCCGGTCGGCGATGGCGCGGCTGGCGTCCCCGGGCCGCTCGACCTTGTCCCACTTGTTCGCGGCAAGGATCAGCGCCCGCCCCTCGTCGGTGACCATCCGGGCGATGGTGAGGTCCTGCTTCTCCAGGCCGGCGGTGGCGTCGAGGACGAGCACGACGACGTGGGCGAACCGGACGGCCCGGCGGGTATCGCCGCCGGCCATGGCCTCCAGCCGGCCGGTGACGTTCGCCCTCCGCCGCAGGCCGGCGGTGTCGACCAGCTCGATCCTGCGGCCTTCGTAGGTCCAGGCGACGGCGATGGCGTCGCGGGTGATGCCGGCCTCGGGGCCGGTGAGCAGCCGCTCGGCGCCGAGCAGGCGATTGATCAGCGTGGATTTGCCGACGTTGGGCCGGCCGATGACGGCGAGCCGGAGCAGTCCGCGATCCTCGCCGGCGTCCTCGGGCTCCGCCTCTCCAGCCTCTCCAAGCTCCGGCCCGGCCTCCACCGCCTGCTCTCGGTCCGCCTCCGCCATGAGCGGGGCCAGTTCCTCGTAAAGATGGGCCAGACCCTCGCCGTGCTCCGCCGACAGCGGCAGAGGGTCGCCGAGGCCGAGGCCGTAGGCTTCGAGCAGGCCGGGCTCGCCGGCACGGCCCTCGCACTTGTTGGCGGCGAGGATGACCGGGATGGGGCCGCGGCGCAGGACCTCCGCCAGGGTGGCGTCCAGTGGAGTGATCCCGGCGCGGGCGTCGATCAGCAGCAGCGCCGCGTCCGCCTCCGCCAGCGCCGCCTCGGTCTGCGCCCGCATCCGCGCCTCGAGATGATCGCCGGGCGCGTCGTCGAAGCCGGCGGTGTCGATGACGCGAAAGCGCAGGTCGGCCACGCGCCCCTCGCCCTCGCGGCGGTCGCGGGTCACGCCCGGCTGGTCGTCGACCAAGGCCACCCGCTTGCCGACGAGGCGGTTGAACAGCGTCGACTTGCCGACGTTGGGGCGGCCGACGATGGCCAGGGTGAAGGGCGTCACGGCCGGGGGCACGGCATCGTCAGCGGTAGGCGACGAGGGTCGCGTCGTTCTGCAGAACGTAGAGCGTCTCCTCGGCCACGATCGGCGAGACCGAGGTTCCCCGCCTGAGCTGCTCGCGCCCGATGATCGAGCCGTCGTAGGGCGAAACGCTCAGCAGCCTGCCGGTCGAGCCGGCGACGATCAGCCGGTCGCCGGCGACGACGGGCCCGACCCAGAGGATCGGATCTTCCTGCTTTTTCTCGTTCTCGTAGGCCGGCAGCGTCGTCACCCAGTACACCCGGCCGTCGTTCCGCGACAGGCAGACGAGCTCGTTGTCCTTGGTGAGCTGGTAGATGAAGTTGCCGGCAATCCACGGGCGGATCAGGCCGCCCAGGTCCTGCTCCCAGACGCGGTTGCCGGTACGCAGGTCGATGGCGGCGAGGACGCCGCCGTAGCTGATGGCGAACACGCCGCCGCGGTCGATGACCGGTGCGGCGTGGATCTGCGCCAGCGTCGCCAGCTCGTCCAGGCGGCGGGTGGTGGCGAGCGAGTCGGTCCAGAGCACGCGGCCGTTTTCCTGGCGCAGGGCGACCAGCTCTCCCGACGAGAAGGGCGCCACGACCACGCCGGCGTCGACCGCCGGGCCGCCGCCGCCGATCAGTCTCGCGGTTTCGCCGATGGCCTGATGGCTCCACAGCTCGGCGCCGCTGGCGCCGTCGAGCGCGACCAGCCTGCTGTCCAGCGTGGTGGCGAACAGGCGGCCGCCGGCCGCGGTAGGGTCCGCGTGCGTCGGGCTTGCCACCCGCTTCCGCCAGAGCTCGGCCCCCGTCGCCGCGTCCAGCGCGATCACCCGGGCGAAGCCGCTGGCCACGAACAGGCGGCCGTTCTCGTAAGCGATGCCCCCGGCGATGGCGTCGCGGTCGCTTTGCCCGTCGGCGACGCTCACCCGCCACAGCCGCTCGCCGTCCGCAGTCGAGAAGGCGGAGACGAGGTGCTCGGCGTCCATCGTGTAGATCCTGCCGTCGGCCACGACCGGCGAAGGCAGGCGCGGGCGGCCGCGGCTGGCGCCGGTCCCGATGCCGGCGGTCCAGGCCGAGGTCAGGCGCTCGCCCAGTGCCAGGTGCTGCATCGAATGGCTGGACGAGCCGCCGGCCGTCGGCCATTCGAGGTTGGGCTGGGCCGGCGGAAGCTGGATCTGCGCCAGCTGCACGCCGGGGTCGGGGGCGATGTTGCGCTCATGGGCGAGGACGGAGATCCGCTCCCCCGGCAAGGGCTGCTTCTCGTCGGAGGCGCAAGCGGTGGCAAGGCCGGCCGCGGCCAAGACCAGGGCAAGACGGGCGTGCCGGCGACGCGCGCGAGGGTCTGCCATCGTCGCCTCTACTTGCCGTCGAGGCGGGCGAGCATCTCCGCCGCCCGTGCCCGGATCCCCTGGGGCGTCTCGACATCGGCCTGGAGCTTGCCCAGTAGTTCGCGCGCCCGGGCCGCCTCGCCCTTTCGCAGGGCGACCGCGGCGGCGAGTTCACGCGCCGAGAACCGCCAGGGGTTGGTGTCGCCGCCGAGCGCCGCGAGAGCCTCGCCGACCCGGGGATCCTCGGCGGCCGCGGGCTCCGCGCTCAAGCGCGCGGCCACCCAGCGCAGCCGGGCAAGATCGCGGTAGAGCGGATGATCGAGCGCCGAGGCAAGCGCCTCGTACCTGGCGGCGGCCTCGTCCGTCCGGCCCTGCTCTGCCAGCAGGGCCGCCTCGCGAAAGCCGGCAAGCATGGAGAAGCCGCCCGAACCCTCGTCGGCCACCGCCGAGAACGCGTCGGCCGCCGCGGCGGGATCGCCTGTGGCCAGACTTTCCGCGGCCAGGAAGGCCGCGCTCTGCGCCTCGCGCTGGCTCAGCTCCCAGGCCTTCCATGCCTGGTAGGCGCCCACCGCGACCACCAGCGCCACGACCGCGCCGATGAGGACGGCGCCATAGCGCTTCCACAGCTTCTCCAGTTTCTCCCGGCGAAGATCCTCCTGAATCTCCCTCAACAGGTTTTCTTGTACGGGATCGGCCAATCAATCCTCCCGCCGAAGCACGGCGCTCTCCGTCCTGATGGGGCAGTGGATACCCCGGGTTGAGTGAAGACGCAAACGATGGCGCGCTGCCGGCGCGTCACCGGCGCCCGGCAGGTGCCGGTAACGGCCCCTGGTTCAGGGGCCGGCGAAGATCCCGCTGCCGCGGATCCCGTCGAAAATGAACTGGACCGACAGCGCGGCAAGCAGGATCCCGACCACCCGGGAGATCAGGTTCTGGCCGGTGACGCCGAGGAGCCGGTGCACCTTAGTCGCGACCAGCAGCAGTCCCAGCGTCACGGCCATGACCGCGAGCATCATGGCGACCACCACGAGCTGGTGGACGAAGCTGCCCGCGGCTTCCGCGGACAGCAGCACCGCCGCACCCAACGCGCCGGGGCCGGCGATCAACGGCGTCGCCAACGGAAAGACGGCGATGTCCTCCCGGGTCCCGGCCTCGTCCGCCTCCTCCTTGGTCGCCGAGGACCAGTGCGACGGCGGCGCGGTGACCATGTCGATCGCCAGCAGCAGCAGCAGGATCCCGCCGGCGGTGCGCAAGGCGGGAAGGCTGATGCCCAGCCAGTCGAGCAGCGGCCGGCCGAAGGCGATGAACACGAGCAGGAGGCCGGTCGCGACGGCGGTGCCCTTGATGGCCATGGCACGGCGGCGGACGGGCGGCGCCGAGGCGGCAAGAACGGCGTAGAAGGCGGCGACGTCGACGGGGCCGACGGTGGCGAAAAAGGTGGTGAAGGCGCGCACGGCCGTCTCCAGCACCGCCGTCAGCCCCTCGCCATGGCCGGACCGACCGCCGGGCGCCAGGCAGCCAGCATCTTGCCGAGCCGCTCGAAGTCCTCCTCCCGCCCGGGGATGCCGAAGCGAAGCCAGCGATCGTGGTCGGCGAAGCGGCGAACCAGCACGCCGCCCGCGCACAGGTGCTCGAACAGCGCGCCCGCGCCCGCCGTCTCGACCAGGCGAAAGAGCGGCGTGCCGCCGAGGACGGAGAGCCGCGAGCGCACCAGCAGGCCGTCGAGGCGGCCGGTGGCGGCCTTCAGCCGCACGCGCGCCGCCTTGATCCAGGCCTCGTCGCTCAACATCACCGCGCCCACCGCCGCCGCCGGGCCGGATACCGCCCAAGGCCCGAGACCGTCGCGGAGCCGGCGAGACGTTTCGGCGTCGGCGACGGCGAAGCCGAGGCGCATCCCGGCCAGGCCGAACATCTTGCCGACGGAGCGCAGGACGATCAGGCGAGTGCTGGCGACCTTGCCGGCGACGCTGACCTCGGGAACGGCGTCGGCAAAGGCCTCGTCGACGACGACCAGGCGCTCGCGGGCGAGACGGAGCACGTGCTGCGGTTCGAAGACACGCCCGTCGGGGTTGTTGGGGTTGACGAGGACCACGATCTGAGCGTCACCGGCGTCGTCGAGGTCGCCGGTGCGAACCGGATGCCCCGCGTTGGCCCAGGCAATGGCGTGCTCGCGATACGTCGGAGAGACGACGAAAACTTGCTGCGGCGGAAACAGCCGCGGCAGCATCTGGATCAGGGCCTGGGTGCCGGGGGCCGGGACGATCTGCGCCGGATCGGCGACGCCGTAGCAGCGTGCGGCGGACTCCCTGAGCCAGGCGTCGAGGCCGGCGTCCGGCAGGCGGTACCAGTACTCCCGGGCCAGGTCGGGAAGAGGATAAGGATTGGCGTTGATGCCCGTCGACAGGTCGAGCCAGCGGTCGCGGGCGATCCCGTAGATCTCGGACGCCGCGTCCAGCATCCCGCCGTGGATCATCCAATCAGCCATGGCCATCGACGAGCGTGATCCTCAGGCGGGTCGGGGCGGCAATTCCGGGCGAAATCGCTGCGCCGCAAGACGGCCCGCGTTTTCCTGCGGGCAGGTTGCAGCGAAATACATGTAGCCTGCTTTTCCGCGCGGCGCGACCGCCCAGACCATGCCCAGACCACCGGCTTTACGAGCAGGAGCCAAGAAGCCGATGACTTTCGCATCTTCTTCCCGCCTCAGCCGGCGCAACCTTGGCAGGCTCGCCCTCGGCGCCGCCGTGGCCGCCGCGCATCCGGCGCTGGCAGCGGAGCCCGGGTTGCTGTCCACCGTTCCGGAGCGGCGGCTCCGGTTCGACGTGCTTGGCCTCGGCCAAACCATCGGCAGGCACGAGGTCCGGATCGAGGGTTCGGCCTCGGGCTTCGTCGTCCGCAGCGACGTCGACATCGACGTCAGCCCCCTCGGCATCACGCTGTTCTCCTACCGCCACAGCGGCACGGAGACGTGGAAGAACGACCGCCTCGTCGCCTTCGAGAGCGAAAGCCAAGGCGACGAGCGGACCGACAGCGTCGTCGGCCGGGCCGTCGAAGGCGGCTTCGAGGTGAAGGGGCGCAAGGGAACCATCGTCGCGCCGGCTGACATCATGGTCGGCAGCTACTGGACCTCCAGGATGATGTCGCGCGCCGTCCTCCTCGATCCGCAGAAGGGCGTGCTGGAGGACCAGGTCGTCCACGGCCGCGAGCGCCGGCCGTGGGAGGTGCGCGGGCACTCCCGGCCGGTCACCGTCTACAACATCAGCAGCATCCTGGACGGCGAGATCGCCTACGACGGCAGCGGCCGGTGGGTCGGCGCCCGGTTCAAGAAGAAGAGCGCGCAGATCGAATACCGGCTGCTCGGTTAGGTCGGCAACGACTGACGTCGCCCGGGACATCTGCTATAAGGCGTTGGTTAGCCCGTATGGGGGTACTCGATGCCTTCTGCCTGCGCTGGCGGCCTCGTCCGGCCGGCCTGCCTCGCGTTGCCGTTCGCTGCCCTTCTCCTGCTCTGCTCCTGTTCGACGGATGTCGCCGTCACGCTGGTCAAGCCGCCGCCCGCGGCACCGGCGCTGCTCGTCGTGGGCGACATCGAGGCGGAGGATCCGGAGGCGCGCCGGCTCGCCCGCTTCATGCGCACGGCTCTCCTGGACCGGCTGCTGCGGGCGGAAGCCTTCGCCGTGGTCTACGACCGCGACGGCCGCGGCGCCGGTGAGACGGCGCTGCTGCTGGAGGGCGCCGTGACCCGGGCCGACGCCGGCAGCGAAGCGCTGCGATTCGCCATCGGCTCCGGGTTCGGCCGGCCGCACCTCGAAGCCACGTTCAGGCTCCTGGACGGCGAAGGCGCGGCCCGCGTCGCCTTTTCCGCGGCCAGCGACGATCCGGGGCCGACCGGGCTCTCAGGGCACTGGCGGCCGTTGTCGATGGAGGATCTCGCCCGGGACCTGGGGCGCGACGCGGCCGACGCCATCGTCCGCTGGAGCGAAGGAAAAGAGCTCGCCGCGGCACCGGTGTTCTGAGGATCGGCTGCACAAAGCTGGTCGTTTTGCCTCGCAGGCGCCCCTCAACTTGACAAGCCTGCCGGCCGAGACATACCCTCGCCTGCTTGGATCAAGAAGCGTTCTCATTTACTGCAACGGTTGGGAGGGGCATCATGCACAAGCTTGCATACGCCGCCGCTATCGTCGCCGTCTTCGCGGCGGGTACCGCGTCGGCCGCGCAAAAGGATCCGAACAACGTCGGCTGCGGCCTGGGCACGATCGCCTGGGAAGGCCAGTCAGGGCAGGGTCCGCAGATTCTCGCCGCCACCACCAACGGCACCTTAGGGACGCAGACCTTCGGCATCACCTCCGGCACGTCGGGTTGCGCCCGTGGCGGCCGGGTCTACCGCCCGGATCAGCTCGCCGCCTTCATCGGCCCCAACATGGACAAGTTCGTCCAGGAAATGGCCGCCGGCCGCGGTGAGACCCTGGCTTCGGCCGCGGATCTCATGGGCATCGAGGAAGGCGACCGGGATGCCTTCTATACCGCCACCCAGCGCAACTTCAGCCGCATCGTCCCGTCCGAGACGGTGACGGCCAGCGAAGTCGCCGTGTCGCTGAACGCGGTCATCTCCGAGGACCCGCAGCTCAAGCGCTACGTCCTCTCCTGATCGTCACGTCCAGCGCCGGGTCCGCCCTGGGCCCGGCCGTTGGGCGGCCGGCGCGCCGGTACCCCGGTGCCCCAAACCCGCTTTTCTTGCTAACCGGCGCCCTGTCGCGCCACCCTGCGCTTCATGGCGACGCTTCCCGTTCGGCGGCCCGCATCGAGAGCCGCCGCGATCATCCTCACCTTCGCCCTCTTCGCCCTGGCCGGGCCGCGGCTGGCTTCGGCCGCGGACGACGGCTATGCCGCGGAGCTCGTCGCCCAAGCCCGCGCCGCCGGCCTGGCCCAGCACCGCCAATGGCACAGGCTGGTCCATTACGAGCCGCTTTCGCTGGGCGGCGTCTCCAGCCTGATCGACAGCCCGTCGTTCTTCGCCGCCCCCGACGGGAAGACGAACCCGCAGGCGGAGCTCGACGCGACGATCCGCGGCTTCTTCGCCGCCGCTTCCCCCGGGGGCCAGCCGGCGCAGTGCCTGCGCATCGCCCGCTATCGCTGGCTGAAGTCGGAGCTCCGCTTCGACCCGGCGCGCCTCCCGGAACAGCCCTGCCCCGATTTCGAGGAATGGTTCCGGACGCTGGACGCGGCGGACGTCACCCTCGCCTACCCGTCCGCGTATCTCAACAACCCGTCTTCCATGTTCGGCCATACGCTGTTGCGGATCGACCGGCCGGGTCAGGGCGAGGATACCCGGCTCCTGTCCTTCGCCATCAACTTCGCCGCCGATACCGGTGCCGACGGCGGTGCGCTGTTCGCGGTGAAGGGGCTGGCCGGCGGCTACCGGGGCTACTTCTCGGTCATGCCGTATTACGAGAAGGTTGGCGAATACAGCGAGATCGAGAACCGGGACATCTGGGAATACCACCTCAACCTCAAGCCCCACGAGGTCCGGCGCATGCTGGAGCACCTCTGGGAGCTGCAGGGACACTACGTCAACTATTACTTCCTCTCGACCAACTGCTCATACGTCCTTCTATCTCTCATCAACACCGCCCGGCCCGACCTCGACCTGGCGCGCGGCCTCGACCTCTATGCCATCCCCGTCGACACCGTTCGCGCCGTGACCCGGGGCGAAGGCCTGCTCGGCGACGTCGTGTTCCGCCCCTCCGGCATGACCCGGATCCGCGACATTCGCGACGGCCTCGGCGAGGAGGAGCAGGACCTGGCGCTCGCGCTGGCTCGTGGCGACGCCGCGCCGGGGGCGGCGGAGCTTGCCGGCTACCCGGCCGAGACCCGGAGCGCCATCCTCGAGCTCGCCCAGGCCGTGCTGCAGTACCGGCTCAACACCGGCGAGCTTGGACGCGACGTGGTCGCGCCCCGCTCGCTCGCGCTGCTCGGCGCTCGGGCGGCGATCGGCGGGGCCTCGCCGGCGCGCGGCGAGCCTCCGGCGGTGCGGCCGGACCAGGGCCACGATTCCGTCCGGCTCAGCGGCGGGTTCGGGATGACCGGCCCCAACCCCTTCCTTGAGGTGGGACTGCGTCCAGCCTTCCACGACCTGCTCGATCCGCCGCCCGGATATCCCCGGGGCGCCGAGATCGAGATCCTGGGGCCCCGGGCGCGGGCGTACGTCGGCGAACTGCCGAGGCTCGAGGATTTCACCGCCGTCGGCATCAAGTCGCTGTCGCCGCGCGACCGCTTCTTTCGGCCGATGTCGTGGCGGACGAAGCTCGGCGTCGAGCGGTTCCGCGAGGATGCCGATGACGCCGGCTGGCTGGTCGGCGTGCTCGAAGGCGCCGCCGGCGGGACCTGGGCGCTGGGGGGCGGCGGCCAGGTTTCGGCGCTGATGGGCGCCAGCCTCTTCGCCGACCGGGATTTTCCCGAAGCGAGGATCGGCGGCGCCGGGCCGGAGGTCGTGCTGTCGTGGCCGATCACGCCGTGGTGGACGACGGCCGTGGAGGCCCGGTGGCAGGCGACGGCCGGGAGCGACAGGCTGTCGGACCGCTACCGGGCGACGCTCGGCCAAGGCTTTCACCTCGACCAAAACCTTTCGTTGCGCGTCGAAGCCGGCGTCCGCAATGATGGCGGCGACCCGTTCGCCGAGTGGATGGCCAGCCTGCAATGGTACTTCTGACGCGGTGGCTTCCTCCGGCCGCTATCCTGTGCGCCCTGCTTATGCTGCTGCCCGGCTGCACCAGCCTGCTGTTCTACCCGACGCGCGACCACGTGCTGACGCCCGACGTGATCGGCCTCGACTACCGGGACGTCACCTTCGCGGTGCCTGACGGGGTCCGGCTGCACGGCTGGCTCCTGCCGGCCAAGGGTCCGGCGCAGGGCACCCTGCTCTTCGTCCACGGCAACGCCGAGAACATCAGCACCCACATCGCCAGCGTCGCCTGGCTCCCGGGCCAGGGGTACAACGTCTTCCTGTTCGACTACCGCGGGTTCGGAACGTCCGAGGGAGAGCCCGACCTCGACGGCCTGCACCGCGACACGCTCGCCGCCATCGAGCGGACCTTTACGCTGGATGGCGTCGAGCCGGCACGGGTGGCGGTCTTCGGCCAGAGCCTGGGCGGGAGCGTCGCCATCTCCAGCGTCGTCCGCTCGCCGCGGCGCGACCAGATCCGCGGCCTGATCGTCGAGGGCGCCTTCTCCAGCTACCGCCGCATCGCCCGCGAGAAGCTGGCGGAGTTCGAGCCGACCTGGCTGCTCCAGGTCCCGCTGTCGTTCACCATCGACAACCGCTACCACCCCATCGAGGACATCGCCGAGGTCTCGCCGGTGCCCGTTCTCGTCGTGCACGGCGCCGAGGACAGGATCGTTGCGCCCAGCCATGCCGAGGACCTGTTCGAGGCGGCGCGACCGCCGAAGGCGCTCTGGCTGATCCCCGAGGCGAGCCATATCCAGGCCTTCCAGATGACCGAGACGCGCGAGCGGCTGCTCGCCTACCTGCGCCAGTGCGTCTTCGCAGGGGCAGCTGGCGAGCCGCCGCCCGCCGCCTGCGACCAGCCGGTGCCGGCGCGGAGTTGACCCTCCGCGCCTGAGTGTCGCTTGCAGCACCGGGAGCGCGCCCGTACCGTAGTGCCAAGAGCGGCAGAGGGAAAAGCGCATGACCAGGAGCTTCGCGGGAACCGACACCTACGTCGCGACCAGGGACCTGATGGTCGCGGTCAACGCTGCGGTGACACTGGAGCGGCCGCTGCTCGTCAAGGGCGAGCCCGGGACGGGCAAGACGATCCTCGCCCACGAGATCGCCAAGGCCCTCGGGGTGCCCCTGATCCAGTGGCACATCAAATCGACGACCAAGGCCCAGCAGGGGCTCTACGAGTACGACGCCGTGGCGAGGCTGCGCGACAGCCAGCTCGGCGACGCCCGTGTCCACGACATCGGCAACTACATCGTCAAGGGCCGGCTGTGGGAGGGGTTCACCTGCGACGTCCGCCCGGTCCTGCTCATCGACGAGATCGACAAGGCCGACATCGAGTTCCCCAACGACCTGCTGCTCGAGCTCGACCGGATGGAGTTCCACGTCTACGAGACCAAGGAGACGGTGGTCGCCCACCACCGGCCGATCGTCGTCATCACCTCCAACAACGAGAAGGAACTGCCGGACGCGTTCCTGCGCCGCTGCTTCTTCCACTACATCCGCTTCCCCGACCGCGAGACGATGGAGCGGATCGTCGCGGTGCACTTCCCCGACGTCCACAAGCGGCTGGTCCACGAGGCGCTGACCGCGTTCTTCGAGATCCGCGACGTGCCGGGGCTAAAGAAGAAGCCGTCGACCTCGGAGCTGCTCGACTGGCTCAAGCTGCTCATGGCCGAGGACATTCCGCCTGAAACGCTGCGCTCGGGGGACGGCCGCAAGCTGATCCCGCCGCTGCACGGCGCGCTGCTGAAGAACGAGCAGGACGTCCACCTGCTGGAGCGCTTGGCCTTCATCCACCGCCGCGAGGGAAAATGAAGCGGCGGCACGGCCGGGGCTGACGCCTTGTTCATCGACTTCTTCCTCGCCCTCCGCCACGCCCGCCTGCCGGTGAGCCTGCGCGAGTACCTGACGCTGATCGAGGCGATGGACGCCGGCGTCGCCGCCTACGACGTCGACGACTTCTACTACCTGAGCCGCGCCTGCCTGGTGAAGGACGAGACCAACCTCGACAAGTTCGACCGCGTCTTCGGCACCGTCTTCAAGGGGCTGGAGCCGCCGGAGGACGGCGAGACCGTCGAGATCCCGGAGGAGTGGCTCCGCAAGCTCGCGGAAAGGGAGCTGACCGAGGAAGAGAAGGCGCTGGTCGAGGCCCTCGGCGGCTGGGACAAGCTGATGGAGACGCTGCAAAAGCGTCTCGAGGAGCAGCGTGGCCGGCACCAGGGCGGGGCCAAGTGGATCGGCACCGCCGGCACCTCGCCGTTCGGCGCCTTCGGCTACAACCCCGAAGGGATCCGCATCGGCCAGGAGAAGAACCGCCACAACCGGGCGGTCAAGGTCTGGGACAAGCGGGAGTTCCAGAACCTGTCGGGCGACGTCGAGCTCGGCACCCGCAACATCAAGGTCGCGCTGCGGCGGCTGCGCCGCTTCGCCCGCGAGGGAGCGGCGAGCGAGCTCGACCTGCCCGGGACCATCGACGCCACGGCCAGGCAGGGCTACCTCGACCTCAGGATGATGCGCGAGCGGCACAACGCGGTGAAGGTGCTGCTGTTCCTCGACGTCGGCGGCTCCATGGACCCGCACGTCAGGGTCTGCGAGGAGCTGTTTTCCGCGGCCCGCACCGAGTTCAAGCACCTGGAGTACTTCTATTTCCACAACTGCCTGTACGAGCGGGTCTGGCGCGACAACCGCAGGCGGACGAGCGAGACGACGGCGACCATCGACGTGCTCCACACCTACCCCCACGACTACAAGGTGATCTTCGTCGGCGACGCGGCGATGAGCCCCTACGAGGTCATCCATCCCGGCGGCTCGGTGGAGCATTGGAACGAGGAGCCGGGCGCCGTCTGGCTGCAGCGCCTGCTCGACGTCTACGCCCACGCCGTCTGGCTCAATCCGGTCGAGGAAGCCTGGTGGGACTACACCGCCTCGACCAAGCTCCTGCGCCAGGTGTTCGGCGGGCGGATGTTCCCGCTGACGCTGGGCGGCCTCGACCAGGCCATGCGCCGCCTGAGCAAGTGACGCCGCCGCCTCGAAGAGGCGAACACCGTCATCGCGAGCCGCGCAGCGGCGTGGCGATCCAGAAGGAGACACTGGATTGCCGCGTCGGCTTCGCCTCCTCGCAATAACCGACACCTGTCTCTACTCGCCGATGCGGGCAATGGTCCGGCTGGTCGAGTAGCCGGGTTCGAGCCGGGCCAGCAGCACTTGGCCGCCCCACCCTGTGACCAGGTCAGCGCCGACGATCTGGTCCGGACGGTAGTCGGCGCCCTTGATTAGAACGTCCGGTCGCAAGGCCTCGATGAGCCGCAGCGGCGTGTCCTCGGCGAAGCTCACGACGAGGTCGACGCTCGCCAGCGACGCCAGCACCACGGCGCGGGCGGCCTCGCTCTGCACCGGCCTGCCGGCGCCCTTGAGCCGCGCCACCGAGGCGTCGGCGTTCAGCCCGACGACGAGCCGGTCGCAGGCGCCCCTGGCCTGGGCCAGTAGCGAGACGTGCCCGGGATGGAGCAGGTCGAAGCAGCCGTTGGTGAAGCCGACGCGCAGTCCCTGCCGCCGCCACCGGCGGACCCGGTCGCCGGCCTCGTCGGCGCTGGCGATCTTGCCCTCCCCCGCCATCAGGTCGCGCCGGCGGAGCGCGCCTGCGAGTTCGTCGCGCCCGGCCACGGCGGTGCCGACCTTCGCCACCACCAGACCGGCGGCGACGTTGGCCAACGCGGCGGCGTCCGCAAGGGGCGCGCCGGCGGCCATCGCCGCGGCCAATGTCGCGGCCACCGTGTCGCCGGCGCCGGAGACGTCGAACACCTCTCGCGCCTCCGCAGGCAGCGCCAGGACCTCGCCCTCGCTCACCAGGATCATGCCGTCGCCCCCCAGCGTCGCCAGCACCGCGGCGAAGCCGAAGCGGGAGATCAGCGCCCGCGCCGCCTCGGCCTCGGCGCCCTTCGCCACCGCGCCGCCCACCGCGTCGGCGAGCTCCGCGCGGTTGGGGGCGATGACGGCCGCACCGCGGTAGATGGCATAGTCGCGGCCCTTGGGATCGACGACCGCGGGCCGCCCCTCGGCCCGGGCCCGGGCAAGCACCGCCTCGGCGGTGCCCGCCGCGAGCGCGCCCTTGCCGTAGTCCGACAGGACGGCGACGGCGCTCGCCGCAACCGCCCGTTCGGCGGCGGCGAGCAGCAGGGCGCGCACGGCCGGGGCCGGCGCCGCCAGCGTCTCCCGGTCGGCGCGGAGCATCTGCTGCGGCCCGGCGAGATAGCGGGTCTTGATCGTGGTCGGGCGGCCGGGCTCGCCGATCAGCGCCGCCTCCGCCAGCGGCAGCTCGGCCATCAGCGCGCGAAGCTCGGCTGCGGCCGCGTCCTCGCCCACCACCGCGACCAGCCGTGTCTCGGCGCCCAGCGCCAGCAGGTTGCGGGCGACGTTGCCGGAGCCGCCGGGCATGGAAGTTTCGTCTTCGACCCTGAGCACCGGGACCGGCGCCTCCGGCGAAATCCGCTCCGCCCGCCCGTGGACGAAGCGGTCGAGCATGACGTCGCCGATGCAGGCGACGCGCACGCCTGCCAGCCGTTGGACCAGCGGCAGGAGGGCCAGGCGCCCGCTCACGCGAGGCCGAGCTCGCGCTCGAGGGCGGCGCAGAGCATGTGCCCCAGCGTGATGTGCATCTCCTGAATGCGGGGGGTCGAGCGCGAAGGCACGATCAGCAGCGGCTCGGCGAGCCCGACCATCCCGCCGCCGTCGCGGCCGCCGAGGCCGGCGGCAACGCAACCGCGGGCGCGGGCGGCCACAAGTCCGGCGAGCACGTTCTCGCTTCGGCCCGAGGTGGAGATGGCGATGCAGACGTCGCCAGGACGGCACAGCGCCTCGATCTGGCGGGCGAACAGGGCGGCGAAGCCCAGGTCGTTGCCGATGGCCGTCAGCGCCGACGTGTCGGTGGTGAGCGCCAGCGCGGGAATGGGCGCGCGGTCCGCGGCGTAGCGGACGGCGAGCTCGGTCGCGATGTGCTGGGCGTCGGCGGCGCTGCCGCCGTTGCCGAACAGGACGATCTTGCCGCCGGCGCGGACGGTATCGGCGCAGGTGCCGACCAGCCGGCGGAACGGCTCACGGACCGCGGCCGAGGTCGCCGAGGCAACCGCCAGATGCTCCTCGATCTCGCGGTCGATGAAGGCGTCGAGATCCATGACGGGATCTGTATCACGGCGGCCGTCGGCAGACGAGACCGCGCCAACGACCGAAATCAGGTCTGGATGAACCGCCGCTCACAGCCCTCGAGGACGAGGCACGTCAGCCGGTCGGTGACGAACGCGCCGGTGTCGATGCCGATGCGGTTGGCGCGGATTTCGGGCTCCTCGGTGATGGTGTGGCCGTGGATCACGACCTTGCCGTGATCCTTCCGCGAGTCGAGGAACTTGTCGCGGATCCAGAGCAGGTCGGCCGGGGCCTGCGCCTCCAGATCGACGCCGGGGCGAACGCCGGCGTGGACGAAGACGTAGTCGCCGGCCACGTGCATCAGGTCGAGGCCGAGGAGAAAGCGCCTGTGCGCTGGCGGAACCGCCGCCCGCAGGTCGCGGCGGACCACGTCCAGGTCGGCCAGGTAGACGATGGGGTCGGCGGTGCCGACGCCGTAGCTCGCGAGCGTCGCGATGCCGCCGTTCACCAGCCAGTTCAGCGTCGGCGGGCCGTCGAGGAAGCGCAGCATCATGTCCTCGTGGTTGCCCATGAGGGTGACGCTGGTGAAGCCCGGCAACGGCTCGTTGATCAGGAACTCGATGACCTCGAACGAGCCCGAGCCCCTGTCGACGTAGTCGCCGAGATAGACGACCGTCGGCGCGAGCTCCGGTCGGGTGCGGGCGTCGGCCAGGATCATCGCGTGCATGCGGATGAGGAGGTCGTCGCGGCCGTGGATGTCGCCGACCGCGTAGATGCGCGTTCCATCGGGACATCGCGACGAAGGCGCGTTGCCGGCTGTCGGGGAAGTCATCATCGCCGGCTAAGAGAATGCGCACTGGCAGCGGAGCGTGCAAGGAAGGAACAGCTTCGACGCGCCGTGACGGCCGGCGTTGCACCCGGGCCGACGGCGCGGCACATAAGGCAGATGCCGCAGCCCCGACGCGTCCCGCCTGCCTGCCCATGAGAGACGACCGCGAGAGCATGGCACCGGTCATCGTCGTCGACCGGGTGACCAAGCGCTACGGCCCGGTCACGGCGCTGGACGCGGTCAGCTTCACCGCCGCCGCCGGCTCGACGCTGGCGCTGCTCGGCGGCAACGGCGCCGGCAAGACCACCACCATCTCCATCCTGCTCGGCCTGCTCCTGCCGACGTCGGGGAGCGTCACGGTGCTGGGGCACGACATGGTCCGCGAGCGCCACCGGGTGCTCGGCCGGATGAACTTCTCCTCGCCCTACGTCGACCTGCCCCGGCGGCTGTCGGTGGCGGAGAACCTGAACGTCTACGCGCACCTCTACGGGCTCGCCGACCCCAAGGGAAGGATCCGCGAGCTGGCGGCGGCGCTGGATCTCGAGGGCTTCCTCAGCCGCCCCACCGGCGACCTCTCGTCGGGGCAGAGGACGCGGGTGGCGCTGGCCAAGGCGATGCTGAACGCGCCGCGGCTGCTGCTGCTGGACGAACCGACGGCGTCGCTCGATCCCGACACCGCGGATTGGGTGCGCGGCTACCTCCAGGCCTACCAGCGAGACAGCGGCGCCACCATCGTGCTCGCGTCCCACAACATGAGCGAGGTCGAGCGCCTCTGCGACGCCGTGGTGATGATGCGCGCCGGCACGATCGTGGATCGCGGCGCGCCGGCGGAGCTGATCGCCCGCTATGGCCGCCGCACCATGGAAGAGGTGTTCCTCGATATCGCCCGCGACCGGCGCAAGCCGTTCGACGAGGCGAAGAAGCTGGCCAGCCGATGATCCCGGGGACCGTCATGGCGGCGGGCCCGCTGCGGCTCTCGGCGCGCCGGGTCGGCGCCATCATCCTGCGCCACCTCTACGTCCTCAAGCGGTCGTGGCCGCGGATCCTCGAACTCGCCTACTGGCCCACGGTACAGATGATCCTGTGGGGCTTCGTCACCTCGTTCTTCCTCCAGAACAGCTCGTGGGTCGCCCAGGCCGCCGGCGTGCTCATCTCGGCCGTGCTGCTCTGGGACGTGCTGTTCCGCTCCAACCTCGGCGTCTCGCTGTCGTTCATGGAGGAGATGTGGGCGCGCAACCTGGGCCAGCTGTTCGTAAGCCCGTTGCGGCCGATCGAGCTGGTCGCGGCGCTCACGACCATGAGCCTGATCCGCTCGCTCATCAGCGTGACCCCGGCGGCGCTCCTGGCGCTGCCGCTGTTCGACGTCTGGGTGTTCAGCCTCGGCCCGCCGCTGGCGGCGTTCTTCTTCAACCTGCTGATCTTCGGCTGGAGCATCGGCCTCGTCGTCTCGGCGCTGGTCCTGCGCCTCGGCCTCGGGGCGGAGAGCCTGGCCTGGGTCGCGGTCTTCGCCATCGCTCCGTTGAGCGGGATCTACTATCCGATCTCGAGCCTGCCGGAGTGGCTGCAGCCGGTCGCCTGGGCGCTCCCCTCCGCGCCGGTGTTCGAGGGCATGCGAGCGGTGCTGTTCGAGGATAGCTTCCGCCTCGACCTGTTCGCCGCCTCGCTGGCGCTGAACGCCGTCTACCTCACCGGCGCCATCGCTTTCTTCCTGGCGATGATCCACGTCGCCCGCAAGCGCGGCCTGCTGCTGCAGCAGGGCGAGTAACGGCGCTCATCGGCACGGGGCGCCGGCTGCTCGTGGCGACGACCCGCCGGCTGCTCGTGGCGACGACCCGCCGGCTTACCGTGCCGCGGCGCCCAGCATCTCGATCTGCTCGGGGTGCGTCGCCTCCAGTGCCGGGCCGTTGTAGGTCTCGACCCAGCCGCGCACCCGGATGCGCTGCCCGCCGAGGGCGAGCGGGTCGAGCCCGGCCTCCGCGAACAGCGGCAGCGCCCGGGTTGTGATCGTGACCGTGAAGTCGTCGCGCCAGTCCTGGCCGAAGTTCAGGTACACCCGGTCCTTGACCCGGCGGGCGGCAATCACGTTGCCCTCCACAACGGCGAAGCTGCCGATGCGGTCCCGCACGGTGGTCGGTGACGCTATGGCGTAGACCGGCGAAGCCCAGAGCCCGCGCCGCGCCGCCCGGGCCTCGGCCTCGATCGCCAGCATCTCCCGGGCCTGCGCCCGGCTGTCGAGGCTGGTTGCGACCCGGGCCAGACCGGCACGCAGGAGCTCGCCCTGGAGCCAGCGGCCGTTGGCCAGGTAGACCTGGGCGAGCAGGCGGCCGTAGCGGTCAACCCGCCGGTCGGCTTCGGCCAGGCGGATGGCCTCGCCCTGCGCCAGCTCCGTCAGCGCCTGGTTTGCCTGGAGGGCGAGCGGCCAGGGTCGATCCGCCGGACGGTCGAGCGGCGGCTTCACCCCCTGGATGCCGGCGAGGCGGACCTGGTCGACGTCGCCCAGCGGCGGATCGATACGAAGCGTGTCGCCGTCGATGACCTCGACGACCCGGCTCGCGCGGGTTTCCGCCGCGGCGGGCGCCGCCAGCACCGGCACCAGGACCAGGGCCAGGACCGCCGCCAGGAGGGGCGCCAGGGCCCGGCGGCCCAGCGAAAGAAGGGCGAGCGCGCGAGCCCGCATGCACCCTGTTGGCATCGCGGTCACCGTCTCGGCAGTTGGCATGGATGCCGCATGGTCAGGAAGGAGTTTTGTGCATCTCGCCGCCAGCTTATATTGACAGCGTCTCGCATAGGAACGGCTCACACCTCACGATGGACGTCCGCTACACCCGCCACGATCTCTTCCCGGAGATCGAACCGTACGTCACGGGCCGGCTGCGGCTGGACGACCGGCACGTGATGTACTGGGAGCAGTCGGGCAACCCGCGCGGCGTCCCCGTGCTCTTTCTTCATGGCGGCCCGGGTGCGGGCGCGGCGACCGCGCACCGGCGATTCTTCGATCCGCGCTACTACCGCGTGATCATCTTCGATCAGCGCGGCTGCGGCCGCTCTACGCCGCACGCGGACACCGTGGACAACACTACCGGCCACCTGATCGCCGACATCGAGGCGCTGCGGCGGCATCTCTCCATCGACCGCTGGATCCTGTTCGGTGGCTCGTGGGGATCGACGCTCTCGCTGGCGTACGGCATCCGCTACCCCGAGGCCTGCGCCGGGTTCGTGCTGCGCGGCATCTTCCTCGGCACGACGGCCGAAATCGACTGGTTCCTGAACGGCATGGGGACGTTCTTCCCCGAGTCGCGGCGGACGTTCGTCCAGTTCCTGCCGGAACGGGAGCGCTCCGACCTGCTCGGCAACTACTACCGCCGGCTGACGGATCCCGACCCGCTGATCCACCACCCGGCGGCGGCGGCGTGGAGCCGCTACGAGAGCGTCTGCTCCAACCTCATCCCGAGGCGGGAGGATCCGTCGACACCTGTGAACGGCAGCCAGAGCGCGGCGCTCGCCCTGGCCAGGCTGGAGGCGCACTACTTCGTCAACGACGTTTTCCTGGAGGACGGCGAGCTGCTGGACGGCATCGACCGCGTGCGCCACCTGCCGTCGATCATCATCCAGGGCCGCTATGACATGGTTTGCCCCATCGTCACCGCCGACGCGCTGGCGCGGGCTTGGCACGGCTCGCGCTACATCATCGTGCCGGATGCCGGGCATTCGGCCATGGAGCCCGGCATTCGGGCGGCGCTGGTTCGTGCCACCGAGATGATGAAGACGCGGGCCGGCTGATCCCGGCCGACTTCGGCGCTACGTCAGCAGCCGGACCAGGACCGCCAGTACCGCCAGCATCTGCACGAAGTTGATGACGACGCTGAGCCGGTGCAGGCGGGCGAACCGCCTTGCATCCGCCGAGCCGTGCTCAGGACCGCCGCCGGCGAGAGAGGCGTCGCGCGCTGCATTGATCCTCGGCATGAGCAGCAGCATGACCACGATGAAGACGGCGCCGACGGCGACCATCACGACGCCGTCGGCGCTCGGCAGCAGCGCCACGCCCGCGACGATCGCGGCAGCACCCATGACCTTGTAGTAGACCGGGAAGACCGCGCGGATGAACGCGCCCGCCGTCGCCGCCGACAGCTTGGTGAACACCAGCGGCGCGTAGACGGCGGCAAAGAACACCATCCCGCCGAAGACCGCCGCCGTCAGCACGGCGCCAAGAACGCTCAGCGCCGCGAAGATCCCCGCTTCGGCCATCTCGCGGCGCCGGCGTCAGGCGGCGTGGGCGGGTTCACGGCCCAGCCGCTTCTCCGCCCGGTGCAGCCCCTTCGCCTGTACCGTACGCGCCGACTCCCGCACGCTCCGTGACAGCTTGGCGACGGCGCCAGCCTCGATCTGGCGCACCCGTTCGCGCGAGATCCCGTACCGCTTCGCCAGCCTCTCCAGCGTCAGCGGGTTCTCCGTCAGCCGGCGCTCGGTGACGATGTCGCGCTCTCGCTGGCTCAGGCCGCGCATGGCGCCGGACAGGAGCTTGCGGCGGAAGGACCGCTCTTCCCGGGTGCCGAGGTCCGTCTCCTGGGTCTCGCTGCCGTCGACCAGCCACTCCTGCCACTCGCCCTCGCCCTCTTCACGCAGCGGCGCGTTCAGCGACTGGTCCGGGCCGCTCAACCGGCGGTTCATGTTGATGACGTCGGAGGCCGGCACGTTCAGCCGTTCGGCAATCGTCTCGACGTTCTCCGGGGAGAGGTCGCCTTCCTCGAAGGCCCGCAGCTCGCCCTTCAGCTTGCGCAGGTTGAAGAACAGCTTTTTCTGCTGCGCGGTCGTGCCGAGGCGGACGAGCGACCAGGACTGCAGGATGTATTCCTGGATGGCCGCGCGGATCCACCACATGGCGTAGGTCGCGAGGCGGAAGCCACGTTCGGGGTCGAAACGATGCACCGCCTGCATCAGGCCGACGTTGGCTTCGGAGATCAGCTCCTCGACCGGCAGGCCGTAGCCGCGGTAGCCCATGGCGATCTTCGCGGCCAGGCGGAGGTGGCTGTTGACCAGCCGGTCGGCGGCGGTGCGATCCCCGCTCGCGACCAGTTTTCGCGCGAAGTCCTGCTCTTCCTCGAGGGTGAGGAGCGGAAACGTGCGGATCCGCCGCATGTAGCGGGCGAGGTTGCCCTCGGGGCTGAAGCTCACCGGGCTCGAAACCGTCTCGTCGGTCATTGCGGCGCACTTTCCGACTGCCTGATCTGCCGGGAGGCGGAGGCCGCTGAAGCACCTGCGGCACCGCCGACTGCCGGGTCAACGATTGCGCTGACACTTCTGGCTACGTGCACCGCCCGCCACCAGATCAGGGCGCCGGGCGAGAAGGAGCGGGGGTGCCGGAGGCGATCACGCAGCCGGTGGGGGAGACGGCGACCGCCTGCCGCTTCTGTGACGCCGCGATCCGGATTCGGCTCGGCGACGACATGATTTCGGGGTCGGGCGGTCGAGGGCTACGTGCCTCGCGGCGCTGAAAGCTTCGGCGGCGCCGGCCCGGCCAGGCACCTAGCCTTTCGTGCGGACCGAGGAGCGGCCGCCGTCCACCGCCAGCACCTGACCGGTGATCCAGCCGCTGTCCGCACCGAGCAGAAACGCCGCAGCGGCGGCAATGTCGTCGGGCTCGCCCAGCCGCGGCAGCGGATGGAGGGAAGCGATGGATTTCGCCACCGGCTCGCTCGCCGTCAGGCTCGCCGCCAACGGCGTCCTCGTCAGGCTCGGGGCAACGCAGTTGACCCGAACGTCCGGCGCGAGGTCGGCCGCAAGCGAGCGGGTCAGTGCCTCGACCGCGCCCTTGGCCATGGCGATCGCGGTGTGGTTGGGGAAACCGGCACCGGCTGCCACCGTGGAGAACAGGACGACGCTGCCATGGCTGGCGCGAAGCGCCTGCTCCGCGGCCTGGACGGCAACGGCAGCGCCAACGGCGTTGAGGCGGAAGGTCGCAACCAGGTCGTCGGCCTGAATCCGCTTGAGCGGTTTCAACACGATCGAGCCGACGCAATAGGCGACGCCGGCGAGACCCCCCTTCTCGGCAATCGCTTTCACCGCCCCGGACAGGGCGTCCGGATCGGTGACGTCGCAGACCGTGAACGGCGCGCCGCCGAGACCCTGGGCGACCTCGGCCAGACGGTCGCGATCGCGTGCGAGCAGGTGAACGGCCTGACCGTCGGCGACGAGGCGGCGGGCGAGCGCGCTGCCGATCCCGCCGGATCCGCCGAGGACGAGTATCGGTGAGGGCATGGCTGGTCCTTATCCCTAAGTTGGAGATGGCTACGCCGGCCCCCGGCGTCCGGATCAAGGCCGGTGCGCTCTGCGTACGGCTCGGGCGCCCCTTGGGGGCGACCTGGGGGCGACCTGGGGCGGGGGCCATTGCTCCGCTTGGCGTTCTGCGCCAAGCTCGCGCCGAGAAACGTCACGACCGCAGGGAGGAGACGATGGCCGAAGACGACACGAAGCCGGTCAAGCCGAAGCGGCGCCAGCCCCGGAAGCGGCGGAGCGAAGAGGCACCGTTGGTCGCGGGCGAAGCGGCGACGGAGCCCGCTGCGACGGACGCCGACGTCCTCATCGAACACCAGCCCGCCGAACCCCGGCTTGCCGAACCCCAGCCCGCGCCGGCGGCCGAAGAGCCTGCGCCCGCCGCCGAGCCTCCCGCGTCAGCCGAAAGCAGGCCTCGGGTGGTCACCATCTTCGGCGGCTCCGGCTTCATCGGCGGCCGGCTCGCGGCGCGTCTGCTGGAGGCGGGTGCCACCGTGAAAATCGCGACGCGCCAGCCCAAGCCGGTCACCACGCCGGCGCCCAAAGGAGCCGGCAGTGTCGAGACGATCGCGGGCGGCATCGGCGACGAGGCGGCCGTGCGCGCCGCGGTCGCCGGCTCCACCGCCGTCGTCAACCTCGTCGGCATCCTCCACGAAGGCGGGGGACAGACGTTCGCCGACGTGCACGTCGAAGGCGCCCGCCGCATCGCCGCCGCGGCCAAGGCGGCGGGCGTTTCCCGGCTGGTGCACGTGTCGGCGCTGGGGGCTTCGGCAAGCTCGCGCTCCCAGTACGCGCGAACGAAGGCGGCCGGCGAGGCCGCCGTCCGCGAGGCCTTTCCCGAGGCCAGCATCGTCCGGCCGAGCATCGTCTTCGGCCCGGAGGACGACTTCTTCAACCGCTTCGCCGGAATGGCGAAGATCTCGCCGGCCCTGCCGCTGATCGGCGGCGGGACGACCCGCTTCCAGCCGGTCTATGTCGATGACGTCGCCGCCGCAATCGTGCAGATGATCGAGGACGAAGGGACGGCCGGGCAGACCTACGAGTTCGGCGGCCCGGCCGTCTATTCGTTCAAAGAGCTCATGGAGATGATGCTGCGGCTGAAGAAGCTCACGCGGGCGCTGGTGCCCGTCCCCTTCTTCCTCGCCGAGGTCCAGGGCACGATGTTGCAGTTGTTGCCGACGCCGCCGCTCACCCGCGACCAGGTGGAACTGCTGAAGTCCGACAACGTGCTCGGCGGCAACGCACCGGGGCTCGACGCGTTAGGAATAACTCCGACGCCGCTGGAGGCGGTGCTGCCGACGTACCTCTGAGGAAGCGACGCTCAGCGCACACCGGTTATCCCAGGACATCCTGCCGAGCCTGCTGGCACGTGATCATGTCTGCTCATGCGGAGCAAGGGAGCAGGTTGATGAAACACATGTCCATGACGGCGGTTGCGCTGGCGGCGGCTATCGCCATTGGCGTGCCGTATTCGGGCGCGTTCGCCGAGGAGAAGCTCGACCCGAGGGAAGCCTTCAACAGGGAACTCAACGACTGTGCGCAGCTCGACAACCCTGACCGCCGGCAACAGTGCCGCGATCAAGCCACCCAGCGGTTTGAACAGGCCCAGAAGTCGGGCATGAAAGAAGGCGGCATGGAGAAGCAGGAGCAGAAGCAGAAGCAGTACTAGCCTTCGCGTCTCGAGCGCCCCGGGTTCGCCCCCGGCGGCGCAGGCCACCCGGAGCGGCTCCGTCGGCCGCCCGGGCCGGCGGCGGCAGCGCCTGCCGCGTCTCGCGGCTGTAACACGTCTCGCCTTTCTCCTGTTTCACCGCTGTCGCCGCCCCCTCCGCCAGCCTGGCTAACCACTTTGATTCTCTTGCATTTCCGGATGGCACGGGCCTTGCGACGGCGCTGTCGACGCCGCTGCTGGCGTCGGGCGGATGGGGCGAGAGATGGGTGACATCGTCAGGTTCATGGGGCTCGCGACGTCGATCATGCTCGGGATCGGGGTCTTCCTGCTCATCGAGTTGTTCGCGGCCGGCTACCTCTCCGCCATCGAGGCGGTGGTCGGCGAGGTCGACGACCCGCGCTTCGTGTTCGCCGGCGGTTTGCTGCTGGGCTTCTTCCTCGCCATCCGGGGACTGGACGCGCTCTTCCGCTGGTACCGCCGCCAGGCCTGAGCCTGCGGAGCCGCCATGCCGGGGGGGCCGCGCCCGGGCAGGATCGGGGAAAGATCGCGACGAGGCAGGGCTGAAGACGCCCAGACGGGCCGCAAGCCTACTCGCAGTCGAAGGCGTAGATCGGGACGTAGACCGTTTTCGTGCCGGAGACGGCGGCGGCGCTGCCGCCCGAGGCAACCCGGCGACGTTCGAGCGTCCCCTGGTATACGGCGCGCTTCCCGTAGCGGGCGCACTCTTCCTCGGCAGTGCCCTCGACCGTGCCGAAGGCGATCAGCGGTTTTTTGACCCAGACGGCCGTCGGCGACGACTCGACGACGTCGACGCAGCCGGTGAGGAGGATCCCGGACAGCCCGAGGATCAGTAGCAGGGCGAGGTGCTTGTGCATGACGTGGGCCGGAACGTAGAGCGGACGCCGGCGGCTGTACAGTCTGCACCCGCCCTCACGTGGCCCTACCGTGGCTCCGCTGCGACGGGCTGTCCGTCGCCGGGTCTGAAGCGGCCGCAGTCGTGGCCTCGGCAAAGGCCACTGCCAGCGGCATGAAGGCGGCGGCCTCGCCACCGGAATTCAAGTGGCGCTTTGTTCACGGCTCAAGGCGCGAATCTCGCCTATACTCGGGAGGCCGTGGTCGCCCGTGCGGGTGCGCGGCCGGCGGAGGCGAGGAGCGGATGAACCTTCTCGAGGTCCTGATCAATCCTCAAGGAGAGGAGCTCGAGGCCGGGGAGAAGGCGCTGGTCTGCTCGGCCGCAAACGTCCTCCAGATTGGGGAGTTCCAGCTCCTCCAGCTTGCCTACGCCGACTGGTTCGGCCGCGATCTGCCCGAGGGTCTGGTCGACCGTCTGTTCGCCAGCTACATGCTGCGCAACGAGGTTCCCCCCTGGGCTCGCCACTTCGCTCGCGCGATCCTGACACTGGACGCGGCCGGCCGCCTCGATCCGGATCACCCCGGCTGGCATCGCTACGACCATGACTACCGCGGCAATCCTGCGCCCGGAGGCGGCGCCCTTCGTTTCGCCGTCGCAGCCGGCGTCGTCGGGGCAGCACTCACCGCCGCCATCGTCATCGCCGGTGCCGCCGTCACCGCACCGACGTCGCTGTTGCCGCCCTACTTCGAGCGCGCCCACCTGCCCGGCGACGCTCCGCCGGCGGCACCGCCCGCACAGGTGGGGCGCTGATGTTCGAGTTCGCCGGCTCGCTGGAACCGCTGGTCAACCTGGTCTTTCTCGCCGTCACCGGCTTCATCGCCTGGCACGGCATCCGCCACCGCACCGCCGAGGGCGACGGCGACTTCGTCCACCTGCTGTTCGGCTGCATCGCCGCGGTGTTCTTTTTTCTCGTCCTGTTCCAGGACGTCCTCGGCATCGCCCGTTTTTGAGAGACCCGTGCCCGCGGCTTGCCGACGCTCGCTAAGCCGCGTGGCAAGGGGGATCGTGGCGCGGTAGGATCGCGACCGAAAGGCGGGCAAAAGATGAGACTGCGCCGGCTTACGCTTGCGAGCTTCCCCGGCGCCCTGGCACTCGTGGCCTGCGCCGGCGGCGAGGTCGAGGCACCGGCCGACGTGCCCTTCGCCTGCCTCGCCCCGCCGGCGCTGATCCAGCCGCTCAGCTTCGAGGGCGCCTGTCCGGGGGATCCGGGCTTTCCCAGCGTCCTCGAGGTCGGAGGCAGGGACGTCTTCATCCGCTTGCCGTCAAACCGCGTCTGCCACCAGGCGCTCAGCGTGACCGAGGCCGGGAACGTCTGGATCCTGGGCGGCGCCTTCCTCTTCACCGACGACGAGAAGGGGGTGATCAGCATCAGCGAAACGTCCGGGACGTCGTTCATCGAGGGGGTGAGCATCGACGTCGCCGGCAAGGCGGCCGACGCGATCCGCGTCTATCGCCACACCGGGCGGCTGGTCGTGCAGAACACCTTCGCCAAGAGGATCAGCGGCGAGCCGCGAGGGACGCACGGCGATCTGGTCCATGCCCAGGGGCTCGGGCCGCTCCAGGAGCTGGTCCTGCAAAACGTCACCGGCTACACCGGCTACCAGGGGCTGTTCACCCCCTACCGCCCCGACAGCGGCCACGGCACCCGGGCGCTGCGTCTGGAGCGCGTCAACATCGCCTACGACGCCACGCTCAACCGCAACGCCGGCGCCGGCAAGCCGCTGATGCTGCTGTTCCTGGGCGACGCCCAGGACCCTCGCGACCAGCCGCCCGATAGGGGAACGTCCCTTTCCAGCGTCTACGTCGATGCCAGCTACTGGAACCAGGCCCACTTCCGCTCGATCTACCCGCGGCCGAAAACCCTGTTCGGCCGGTGCGTCAGCTTCGACGCCGCGCACGGCATCGCCGGCAGCGTCTGCGAAGGCCCTCCGCCCGAGGGCGACTTCGCGCCCGAAGCGCTCGTGGGCAGGACCTACGACCGCGCCCGCTTCTGCGGCGCGGGTGTCGGCGCGCGTTCCGGCGCGGGCGCCGCGCCGGCCGGATCCGCCTGGAGGTGAAAGCGAGGCCTCCCGTTCAGGCGCCGGGTTTGGTGATCTGGATCGGGTAGCCGCGCCGCTCGGCGAGGGCCTGGTTGATGACCTCCCAATCGAGCCTGGAGATGGCGTCGCCGGCGAAGGCCAGGATGGTGTCCGTCTGGTCGGTCAGCGGGTCGGGATCGGCCCGACCCTTTTCCTCGATCTGATCCACCTGCTTCAGCGACGGGTGGACTTCGATGAAGAGCTCGCCGTTCTTGCGGCCGAGCTTCACCGGCTGGTCGACCACCGTCACCGGCGTGCCCACAGGCGCCTGCTGGAAGACCCAGGCGATGTCCTCCGGGTAGAGGCGGATGCAGCCGCGGGTCACGCGCCGTCCGACCGCCCAGGGCTGGTTGGTGCCGTGCACCGCGTAGGTCGGCCAGCCGAGGTAGAGCGCATGCTCACCCATGGGGTTGTCCGGACCCGGCGGCACCACCGCCGGCACCTCCGGATCCTCGGCACGCTTGGCGGCCGTCGGGTACCAGGTCGGGTTCTCCTTCTTGCGGACCACCTTGGTCTGCCCGAGCGGTGTCGAAAAACCGTCGCGCCCGACGCCGATGGAGAAGGACCAAGCGCTGCCGTTCTCGGCATAGAGGTATAGGCGGAGCTCGGCCACGTTGATGACGACGCCCTTGCGGGGAGCATCGGGGAGAATGTGAGCCGTCGGCAGGATGATCCGGGTCCCCTTGCCGGGCAGCCACGGATCCACGCCTGGATTGGCCGACATCAGGTTGATGAGGCCGAGGTCCTCGCCCCGGGCAATGTCGAGCAGCGTGTCCGAGGTCCAGGTGTAGTACTCGCGCATCTCGCCGAGCACGTCGCCGACGAGAACCGGCGGGCGCGGCACCTCGTCGACTTCGGTTGCATCGTCGGCCCCGGCCGCCGGCACGTCGGGTGCGGCCCATCCCGGAAGAATGCCCGCCGGCTGGGCCGCGACCTGACCGGCCTGAACGGGCGCGCCCGCCGCGCTGCCCTCTGCGGGACCCTCTGGCGCAGGGAAGGGAGCCGCAGCCGGCATCTCGTCCGCAACCGGTGCGGGCGACGGAGGGGCGGCCGGCGCGGGCTCCGCCACCGGCCGAGGTGCCTGTCCACGTGGAAAGAGAGCCGTCGGCTCGGCGGCGCCCGCCGAAACAGGCGAGCAGGCAACCAGGAAGGCGAACCCGGCGGCGCCCATGGCGGCGGCGGCCGTCGGAAGCCGGAAGACGGCGCCGAGGACGTTGGCGCAGCCGGACGAAGGGGAAAAAGTCTGCATTCGCACAATCTGAGCGCAGCGCGCGCCGCTGTCAAAGTCCAAGCCGGCGAACGTCCCGCGTGTGTCATTGCGGTAACACCGGCGCCGGCCGCCGGCGCGGGTTAAGGAAGTTTCACGCGCGCATAAGTCCTGCGGCAACCTTCCGCAGCTAGACTCGCCAGCGTACGGAGCCGGCGGCCAGTGTGGCAGGTGGCGGCTGGGGCTGTGGCCATGAGCACAACGGGGTGTGATCTACGCCACAGTCGGCGGCCTGGCGTTCTGCTATTCATCCGCCACCGCTGCCTCCGGCTGCAACGGATGGACGTAGAGGAGATCGATGAATACGCCCGAGTGGTTCGGTACGATCGGAGTGATGAACAGCGCGCACATGCATCGCCGGGGCATCGTCGCCTCGCTTCGCCGGGCGATGAACGAGCTCCGCTTCGCCGCCCGGCTGCGTCTTCGGCGTGTGCATCGGCTCCGTGCGGAACAACACCGCCGTTTGCCGGTTCGGCGACCGGCTCAGACACTGGCGCCGTCCGCCCGCTCGTCCTGAGCGGCGCGTTCCCGCAGCGGCGCCGTTGGTCGCGCCCTTGGGACGCAGCCTCATCCCGATGGATGGGCCGGCTCATCCGGGCGCGGTGGCGGTGACGACTTATGGCCAACTTCCAAGGGTACTTGAGATCAATAATACTCGCGGGACGTGAACTGCGCTCGCCGAGGCAGCGGCCGGACTCCCCGGCGCTTTCGGCGCGCGCTCCTGATGGAGGAGATCTCGGGTGCGAACATCAGCTCTTCTTGCGGCGCTGGCCGCCTGCGCCGCGTTGTCATCGGTCGCTCCGCCTTCGGCCGGAGCGGCCGTCGTCCTCACGGAGGATGATCTCGATAGAATCAGCGCCGGTAGCGCCGCATCGGTGGCCGCCGCCGCCGCAACGGGCCTTGGCCTCCGCGGCACGCTTGCGCTCACCACGACCAGGACCTTGGCCCGCGAGCGGCTGCTTCGCCGCTTCACCGCCGGCAGCAGCAAGGCCCTGGCCGCTGGCGACGTCCTCGCGACGACCGCGACGTTCAACCAGTCGAACGTCGCCGGTGCCGGAACGGCCGCGGGAGTGGCGGTCGACGTCGGCTCGGCTGCCGCAGGCGGAACCTCGCGCAGTTCCGGAAGCACCGGCGCCCGCGGCGGACCGGTGTCGAGCGTCGCCTATGGCACCGGCGTCACCGTCGCGGTCGGCGGCCAGACGCAGCCGGCCGCCGGAGCCGGCAGCTCCGCCTCCGGCAACTTCCTCACCATCAACAACCAAGTCGTCGTTCCCGTGAATGCCGGCGCGGTCTCCGTCGGCGTCGCCGTGCCCTACGCGGTGGCGGTTTCGCTGCCGCCAGCGGTGAACGCCCTGCTCGGGCGCTGAATCGGGCGTCCGGCCGCCCGCGCCGCGCGCCGCCGTTCGGCGAACGGCGCGGAACGGGCGGGAGCGCCTTCTCGGCCCACCGGTTGTTGCGAGCAGGCGGGCCCATACGTGAACTCTTGGATACTCAGCTTTGTGGATCGGTCCGCCGCGCGAGAAGGCGGCCATCGCCGGCCGCCGCCGTGTCTGAAGTCGGCAGGCGCAAAGCACGGCCGGTGCGGATTGCACCCGTGCCCATGCCCACGGCCCCACGGCACTTCTACTCCATTTTGGTATACGCCTCGCGCAGGCGGCTCACATGGGTACCATAATCCTGCTCCAGCACCCCCCCCATGAAGGACCGCCGAAGCGCCGCCTTCGCTCACCCGCATGAGGACCAACATGACGCCCGGAGCATGCCTCCGCCACCAAGGTGCCACAATGTCGTTCTTCTGCTTCGTTGCCGTACACCAGGTCAAAGCGCATGATCCCGACCGCTCGGCTATTAATTCGGACCAGTTAATAGAGACGAGCTGAAGACAAACATATTGGAGGGAAACAGATGTCTCGTATGCTTTCCGTTCTTGCCGGTGCTTCTCTTCTCGCCCTGGCCGGCGCGGCCAACGCCAGCGAGCCGGTCACGCTAACCAGCGCCGAACTCGACGGCGTCACGGCTGGCAGCGGCTGCCGTATCTGCGCGCCGAGGCCAACCTACTTCCAGTATGACCTTGTTATCTTCAAGATGGCTAACGACCTAGAGCCGCTAGCCAAGGCCGAAGCCAGCGCAACGGCCAACGGCTACGGGGTTTTCGTTCCTGCAACCTTGACGCTGACCTCCGCGTCAATCGACCCGTATAAGGCAACATCAAAGAGCACTAGTCTTGCCGGGCTCGATTATTAACTCAACTGCGTCTTAAACCCCTCAGGCCCCGCGCACGCGGGGCCCTTTTCTTTCATTGCCTGTGCGTTATTACAAGGAGCGGCCGCTCTGCGACGGCACAGCCTTCGCCCGCGCCTTCGAGGCTGCTCTGCGGCGGATGTGGCGGACCTGGTGCACCGTTAGCGTGCCCGCTCGGCCATGAGCGCGGCCTCGGTGCGGTTGGTTGCCTTGAGCTTTTTCATGATGTGGCGCACGTGAATTTTGACGGTCGTCTCCTTGAGGTCCAAGGCGGCGGCGATGATCTTGTTGGGCTTGCCCTCGCGCAGCAGCTCGAGCACCTCGCACTCCCGCGGGGTGAGGCTTGCCCCGGCGCCGCCGTTCCCCTTGCCGACGGCGGAATCGCGGCGCGCGGTCATGGCATGGACCAGCGCGCTCGCCGGCACGAAGGTGCCGCCGGCGCTCACCAGACGCACGGCCTCCGCGACCACCCCGGGGCCAAGAGTCGTGGGAATGAAGCCGCGAACGCCGCATTGCAAGGCTTCGGCCACGTGCGCGCTATCCTCACGATCCGACAGGAATATGATCGGCACGTCGTCGAAGCAGCTTTGAAGAAACCGCACGTCGGCCGCCACCCGCTCGTCGGGCAGCCGGGTCCAGCCGATGTCGAGGATGACGACGTCGACGGGCTCGCTCCCGGGCCGAGCGGGAACCTCCGCCGGCAGGTCACGCGGACGCGCCAGGGCAGCGAACGAGCACTCCGGCGAAACCTCGCGGAGCATACGGACCACGCACTCCCGGCGAAAGGCCCGCTCGTCGATTACAACGACCCTCTTCCCGGCCGGCGCCGCTCGCTCGGACGTTACCGGCGCGGACAGCTCCGCTCCCTCCTCCCCCAGCGGACCCAACGTCGCTTCCCCACCGGCAAGGACCGGGCACCCCGCTTCGACCAGGTGACCTGGCTGTAGCGCCCCATCGCCCATCGCTCCCCCTCCTCCCGTTTAGCCCGGCCCAGCCGAAAGGATGAGCATGCGCTCGCCCCCCCTACCAAGGCGGGTTGCCGTGCTCCAAACGAGCTAATTACGAGATTATCTCCCCTTGATACACCCTGTGATAGCATACCTGCGCCTTCGGGGCCATGCCACAAAAACATCATGGTGTTGTCGCGCTACGACAGCCGCCGCGCGGCCGGCACGCAGCGGTGCGCGCCTGGGCAGCCGACCCGGGCGCGCGGGCTCGGGCGGCGTCTGCGGCGTCTGCGGGGTCTGCGGCTTAATGCGGTTCGCTTCGCCGCCGGCGGCGGTGTATAAGTCGCGCCGTTTTTTTACTCGAGGTCGCATGGACAAAAACGACGGGCCGGCCGCCCCGCTCCGCCGCGAGCACTGGGCGAGCCGCATCGGCTTCATCATGGCCGCCGCCGGCTCCGCCGTCGGCCTCGGCAACGTCTGGCGTTTTCCCTACGTGGCCGGCGAGAACGGCGGCGGCGTGTTCCTGGTCGTCTATCTCGCCTTGGTGTTCACGCTCGGACTCAGTATCATGGTCGCTGAGTTCACGATCGGGCGGGCGGCGCAGCGCAACCCCGTCGGAGCGTGCCGAACCCTCGGCGGAAGGCGCTGGGCTCCCTTGGGCTACCTCGGGCTGGTCGCCGGGTTCCTCATCCTCTCGTTTTACGTCGTCGTCGCCGGCTGGACCCTGACCTACGCCTTCAAACTCGCAACCGGAGGCCTCGGCGCCTCCGCCGGTGAGCCGGCGGAGACGTTCGCCGCCTTCGTCGCCGACCCGCTCCAGACGATCCCGGCTGCAGCCGTATTCATGGTCCTGACGGTCGCGATCGTCCTCGGCGGGGTCAAGGGCGGCATCGAGCGGGCGAACCTGGTGCTGATGCCGCTGCTCTTCGTCATCCTGGTGGGGCTTGCGGTCCGGGCGGTGACGCTGCCCGGGGCCGGCGCCGGTCTCTCGTTCTACCTCGCCCCCGATTTTTCGGCTTTGAGCATCGACACGCTGACGCGAGCACTGGGCCAGGCGTTCTTCTCTCTCTCCATCGGGCTCGGGGCGATGATCACCTACGGCTCCTACCTCGACCGGGGACAGAACATCCCGCGCGCCGCGGGCTGGGTCGCCGGGCTCGACACCCTGGCCGCGATCCTCGCCGGCTTCGCCATCCTGCCCGCGGTCTTCGCCGCTGGCCTGAACCCGGAAGCGGGACCCGGGCTCGCCTTCGTCGTCCTGCCGACGGTGTTCGCCAGCATGCCGCTCGGGGAGTTCTTCGGGACCCTGTTCTTCATCCTGCTCGCCATCGCCGCGCTGACGTCGTCGATCTCGCTGCTGGAGCCGCTCGTCGCCTACTTCATCGACGAACATGGCCTGCACCGGGGAAAGGTCACGGTCCTGGTCGCGTTCGCGGCCTTCGCGCTGTCGGTCCCTTCGGCGCTGTCGTTGGGTCCGTGGTCCGGCTTCACCGTTTTCGGCAAAAGCCTCCTCGACCTGCTGGACGCGGTCACCGCCGGGATCCTGCTGCCGGCCGGAGGCCTGCTCATCGCCATCTTCGTCGGCTGGGTCATCGGCCCGAAGGCGATCTTCGAGCTCGGGCTGGCGAAACCCGAGGCTTCCGCCGCGGCCAAGGTCTGGCTGTGGATCCTGAGGCTACCGGCCCCCGTCGCCATCGCCTGGATCCTGATCACGTGGGCGGCGGCATGACCGCAGCCCCGGTCGCGCCTCCTGCAGCGCCTGGTACCGAGGCGCCACACGGTTTCGACGACCTGCGAGTGGCCGGTTTGGCGCCGAGGATCGTCTCCGTCCGCCCCGCCCTTCTCGCCGACGTGGACGCCCTGGTGCGCATCGAGCGGAGCTCGTTCGAGACGGACCGCCTGTCCGCCCGCCGCTTCCGCTACCTTCTGTCGAAGGCGAACGCGCTGACGCTGGTGGCCGCGGGACCCGACGGCATCCAGGTCGGCTACGTCATGGTTCTGTTCAGCAGGGGCACCTCCCTCGCCCGCCTCTACTCCATCGCGGTGGAGCCGTCGATGCGCGGCATGGGGATCGGCGAGCAGTTGCTGCAGGCGGCGGAGGCGGGCGCGCGCGAGCACGATGCCGCCTGCATGCGCCTCGAGGTGCGCGTCGACGATCCGCACGCCCAGTCGTTCTATCGGAGCCACGGCTACCGGCAGTTCGCGGTGCACCACCATTATTACGAGGACCGCGCCGACGCGCTGAGGATGGAAAAATCCCTGGCGCTTCGGCCGGACCCGAGGTTGGCGCGGGTTCCTTATTATGCCCAGAGCCTGGACTTCACCTGCGGGCCGGCGTCGGCGCTGATGGCCATGCGCGCCCTGAGCGCCGAGGTGGCCGTCGATCAGACCGGCGAGCTGCGCCTGTGGCGGGAATCCACGACCGTGTTCATGACCTCGGGCGTCGGCGGCTGCAGCCCGGAAGGCCTGGCGCTTGCGGTCCATCGCCGGGGCTTCCACGTGGAGCTGTTCCTGAGCGACACCGGCATCCTGTTCATCGACTCGGTCCGCAGCCAGAAGAAGCGCGACGTCATCCGCCTGGTGCAGGAGGACTTTCGCCGCCAGCTCATCGAGACCGGCATCCCGACGACGTTCCGCCCGCTGTCGGCGGAGATGATGCGCGAGAAGTTCGAGGCTGGCGGGATCCCGCTGGTCCTGATCAGCTCCTACCGGTTCGATCGCGAAAAACAGCCTCACTGGGTAGTTGTGACCGGCTTCGACGAAAAGTACGTCTATCTGCATGACCCCAACGTGGACGAAGACTTGGACAAGACGGCGACCGACTGCATGCAAATCCCCGTGCTCCAGAGCGATTTCACCAAGATGGCGCGTTATGGTCGGTCGCAGTTGAAGGCTGCGCTGATCATCAGCAAGAGCCGCGGCTGATGCCGCAGCACATCGTCGTCGTCGATCGGCGGAGCGACTTTCCCTGGCTTCGCCGCGACGTCCGGGTCGTGGCCGCCAGGGACTTCGTCACCGAAGCCGCGCGGCGGATCCCCGCGTCGGCGCGGGTCATCAACCTGTGCCGCGACTACAGCTACATGAGCCTCGGCTACTACTGTTCGCTGCTGGCCGAAGGCCGCGGCCAGAAGGTCATCCCCTCGGTCGAGGTGATGCTCGACCTCCACTGGAAGCGCCTTCTGCGCATCGCCCTGCCGGAGGTTAACGAACTTGTCCGGCGCACCTTCCGCGCCGCGCCGGACGAGCAGCCGGGCTTCAAGGTGACGATCTTTTTCGGCGTTCCGGACGACCCGCGTCTCAGCGTCGCCTCCCGGCGCGTGTTCGAGCTGTTCCGCTGCCCGCTGCTCGAGGTCTCGCTCCGGCCGAGGAACCGCTGGGAGATCGTCGAGATCAGGCCGATGTCGATCCGCGAGGTGAGGCCCGATCAGGTCCCCCGCTTCACCGAGGCCATGGAGCGCTACACCCGCGCCGGCTGGCGGACGCAGAAGTCTCTACCGCCGCGGTACTCGGTTGCGGTTCTCCACGATCCGAAGGAGCAGTTGCCGCCGTCGAACCGCCGGGCGCTGGAGAGGTTCGTGCGCGCGGGAACCTTCCTCGGGCTGGACGTCGAGCTGATCACCCGGGCCGATTACGGGCGGCTGCTGGAGTTCGACGCGCTGCTGATCCGCGAAACCACCGCGCTCGACAACCACACCTACCGCTTTGCCCGAAAGGCGGAAAGCGAAGGCCTCGCGGTGGTCGACGACCCCGCGTCGATCCTGAAGTGCACCAACAAGATCTATCTGGCCGAGCTGCTGCAGGCGAACGGGGTGCCGGCGCCGAGGACCCTGATCCTCGACCGGCGGCGGATCGGCCGGATCGAGCGGGAACTTGGCTTCCCGGCCGTTCTCAAGATCCCGGACGGGTCGTTCTCTCGTGGCGTGTTCAAGGTCGCCAACCAGACCGAGCTCAAGGCCATCCTCGACGAGGTCTTCGACGCCTCCGACCTGATCATTGCCCAGGAGTTCATCCCGACGCCGTTCGACTGGCGGGTCGGCGTCCTCGACGGCAAGCCGCTCTACGTCTGCCAGTACTTCATGGCTCACAAGCACTGGCAGATCGTCAAGCACGGCGGCCAGAAGGGGCCCCAGGCCGGCGGCTTCAAGACCTGGGCGGTCGAAACCGCGCCGGCGGACGTGGTGGCCATCGCGACGCGGGCCGCCTCGCTCATCGGCAGCGGCCTCTACGGCGTGGACCTCAAGGAAACGGACGAGGGCGTCTTCGTCATCGAGGTCAACGACAATCCCAACATCGACGCCGGGGTCGAGGACGCCGTGCTGAAGGACGACCTCTACCGCCTCGTCATGCAGGATCTCGTTCGCCGCATCGAACACCGGGCGCAGCCGTCGGAGCGCGTTCGCAACGGCGCCGCTATGTTTCCCGGGATACCGGCCAAGGCCGGCGAAGCGGACGGTGAGGAAGCCGGGGTCCGCCGGCGCGTGGCGCGCTGATCTGAGGCGGCGCGGCCGCGCTGCTACATGGTCCGGGGCGACACACCGTCCCACGGCATCAACGGCACGCTCGAAACGGAGTTCTTCGGCGAACCGGTGAAGACGCGGTCGGAATAGGTGACGTAGACCAAAACCTTGCGCTGGGCGTCGAAGAAGCGGACGACCTGCAGCGACTTGAAGATGATCGACCTGCGCTCGTCGAAGACCCGCTCGCCGTCGCTCAGCCTCTTCTTGAAGACGATCGGGCCGATCTGCCGGCAGGCAATCGAAGCGTCGGAAGGATCCTCGGCGAAGCCAAGGCCCCCGGAGATGCCGCCCCGCTGCGCCCGGCTGATGTGGCAGGCGACCCCGGCGACGTCCGGGTCGTCGAAGCCGTCGACGACGACCTTGTCGTTGGGGCCGAGCCAGCGGAAGTTGGTCGATACCGCCCCAACGTCGCCGCCCCCGCGGCCGGCGATGAACCAGAGCGCCGCGCCGGCGACGAGCAGCAACGCGACGACTGCGGCAGCGATCTTGAGCAACATGACGGTCCCCCGGTTCGTTGGCGGCGACCGTGCCTGCCTACTCGCGCATCAGGATATCCGCAAGCCAAACCGCGCCACCAACCAGCGCCGCCGAGGCCGCCAGCGCGGTGACCGACAGACCGAACCCGGCGGCAACCGCCGCGCCGTCCCGAGAGATCAGCCCGAGGGCAACGCTCATCACCGCCATCGCCGGCAAGGTGTTTCCGAGGGGGATCGGCAGGATGATCAGCACGGCGTTGAACAGAATGACCAGCCCGATCAGCCGAACCGCCCGCGGGTGAATGAGAGCGGCGAGGCGCGGTCGGCTCAACCGCTCGAGCCGCTGGATGACCGGCCCGAGCTTCGCGGTCGCCACCCCGAGGTAGCGGCCGGGAAGGCGGCGGCGGGCGACCCACTTCGGCAGCGTGACGGGCCGGGGGCCGAAGGTCAGGTGCAGCGCCAGCAGTGCCAGCGCCGTCCCGAAGACCATCCCGAAGGGAATGCCCGGCGAAGGAACGAGGGCCGGAATGGCGAGAACCAGGAGAAGCCAACCGACGGAGGCGTCACTGCCGAAGTGACCGACGATCTCGTCCACAGTCACATGGCTCCGGTCACCGAGTCTTTGCGCCAGCGCCGCAAGTTCAGCCGACGGCTGCCGGCCGGCGGTCTCTTCGCCGGCGTAAGCGTAGGCAGGAACCAATCGACCTTCGGCCATCATCCTTTCGCGCCCGTGCGCGCTACTGGTTTACGCACGTCATTAGGTTTGCCGCGCTGGTCCGGTTTACAAGAGCGGACCGGCGGAAGACGCCTCAGCCCTCGAAGTGCTGCCGCGCCTTGCGGAACAGGGCCATCATCTCCCGCTGCAGCCGCCGGCGGGGCACGTCCTGATATTCCGGGAGGCGGCGGGACACCTCGGCGACGACGACGTCGGCGTCCGGGTTGCTGTCGAGGGTGCGGAACAGCGTCTCCATGCGTCGCGCGAGCTCCGCGTCGGAAAGGTCGGCGTACTCGACGAAGGCCTGCCGGAACGCGGCGAACCGCTCCCGGTCCGTCTCGCTCCAGCCGCTGATCTGCGCCTGGAGCGGACTGACATGGCCGAGGCAGCCCAACAGGGCGGCCACCCCTAAGGCTTGGCGTCGCGAGAGCATCGCACCGGCTCCTGTTTCCGGCCCGCCGCGGTGCCCGGAGCTTTGGCCGGCGCGCCTGGATTTCGCCGGCCCGATCATGGATAACCGAGGTTTCCAGACGCGGAGCTGCGGCGAGCCCGCGGCATCACGGTAACCGGCGCGCAGAAAGGGTGGAAGCGACAATGAGCATCAGCAAGACGGATGAGAGGCGCCTGCTTGCAGCCGACGAGCTCGAGTTGGTCGACCGGTCCCATTACCCGGACATCAGCGCGCTGGACCAAGCGGAACTCGGTCAGATGGCGAAGAGGCTGCGCGGTTTCCGGGACAAGGCCCGCGACGTCGCCCATCGGCAGCGGCGGGAGATGCGCGGCAAGAGCGAACCGCGCGGCATGCAGGCGACGCGGGACAACACCGGCACCGAGATGAAGCGGCGCATCCTCGCCAGCGCCCTGAAGCGCGTGAACCGGGAGCTGGCCCGCTTCGCCGCGGCCGAGCGTACGCCGAGCCAGGCGGAGATCGCCCGCCGCGCCCTCAACCTCAAAAGGGCGAACCGTGTCGTCCATCATCCCGGTGCCGGGCGGAGCGGGCACGGCGGCATGACGCCGAAGCCGAGCACGCGCCCGACCGTGGAAAGCGACCCCCGCGAGATCGGGCGGGTCTCGCAGTTCGTGAAGAACGCTCAGGCCAAGCGCGACGCCTGACGCAGGCTCCACGCCGTGCACGCTGGGCGGGCGTTCGGCGGCCCGGGGCAATTGCGCTCATGTCTTAGGCAGCCGGGCCACACAAGTGTATCTTTTTTGCAACCTTACCCGGGAAGTTTAAGCAACCTTTTGCGTTAAAACGCGAATTCCGGCGTAAACATGTTCAAGATGCGAAACGCGCTAATGACGGCCTTTGCGGGCATTGGCAATGAATAGAAGGAAGCGGAAGAGGTGAACATGAAACGCTTACTGATTGCGGCTTCGCTCCTGGCGCTGGCTGCGCCGGTTGCGCAAGCACAGCAGGGTGGCGCGCCGGGTATGGGCGGTACCACCGCCGACGCCGAGATGATGAGCGATAAGTTTCTGGTGTTCTTCGGCCTCAACGAATCCAGGCTTACGCCGGAAGCGGAAGACGTCGTCGCCAAGGCGGCAGAGCAGTACAAGGAAACGGGCGCGGTCCAGATCGTCGCCACCGGCCACACCGACACCACTGGGCCTGCCGACTTCAACCAGCGCCTCTCGGAGCAGAGAGCCGAAGCGGTGGCCGACGAGCTGGTCCGCCTGGGCGTGCCGGCGACGTCCATCACCACCGTCGGTGAAGGCCAGACAAACCTGCTGGTTCCGACAGGTGACGGCGTGAACGAGCCGCAGAACCGGCGCGTCGAGATCGTCTCCGAGCGGCCGGTGGCGGCGGAGCCTGCGCCGGTGGTCGAGCCGGCGCCGGTCATGGCCTCTCCCGTGCCGTTCGTCCCCCGCGGTGCCATCGCCTTCGGCCCGTGGTACGGCTACAGCATCAAGGAGAACGACGAGAGCGGCGGCGAGGATGAGAAGTCGGCGCACTTGGCCGGCGGCAACCTGATCCTCGACTTCTTCGCGACCGAGAGCCTGCCCCTGACCCTCAACCTCGTGGCGTTCAACACGATCGGCACCAGCCGGGACGACGGCATGGGCTATCGGGGCACCCTGGGTCCGTCGTGGGAGCTGAATGCGCTCGGCGCCTTCCGCCCCTACGTCGGCGTCTACGGCGGCTATGTCGTCGGCAAGGGCGTTCAGGACGGCCCGCTGGTCGGCCCCGAGCTCGGTTTCAAGGTCGGCTTCACCGACCAGATGTACATGTACACGAAGGTTGGCTACGACTACCTGTTCCGGAACGGCTGGGACGAGGGCGTCGTCAACGGCGGCCTCGGCGTCGGCTTCCGGTTCTAGTTCACGTCCGACGACGTTGCGGCGCCGGCGGCTGCGGATCCACGCAGCCGCCGGTTGCTTTTTGCCCCCGAGTGAACGTCGCCGCCTTCAGCTTGAAGGCGCTTCCGCCCGTCAGCGGCCGATGATCTGGTCAGGATGTTGTCTGACCGCTGGTGTACGACCGCTCCTCGAGACCCGCGACCAGCGTGCGAACCACCGGCGTGGCGGCGATGTCCTCGATCTTGAGATGAAGCCGGCGGCGCCAGTTCGGGCGTTCGGTGTCGGTACCGGGGAGATTGAGCTGCTCGCCCTCCTCGGTCAGGTCGTCGAGCTGGACCAGGAGCAGACGAACCGGCGAGCGCGCCAGGTACTCGTGGACTGCCGCGGACAGGGTCGGGTTCATGCCGCCCTTGGCCGCGTCGCGGCGCATCGCCTGCGACAACAGGCCTTCTTTCTCCAGCGCCGCCAGCAGCTGCTTCCGGTCGTCATCCCGGGCCGACCGCTCCCCATGCTCGGCCGCGGCATCCGGGTACAGGTCCAGTTCGTGCTTGAGGTCGATGTCCGCCTCGCTCCAGAACCCGGACAGGGTGGCGAGGTCGTGGGTTGTGACGCAGGCCAGCGCCAGCCCCGGATACTCCTCGGGCTCCTTGAACCGGTTCCCGTCCTTCTCGAAGTACAGCACCCGATAGGACAGAACGTTGGCAGCCGCCATGCGCTCGCGGAAGCCCGCCGGGACGGTGCCGAGATCCTCGCCCACGACCAGGCACTTGTTGCGGTGGCTCTCCAGGGCGAGGACCGCCAGAAGATCCTCGAAGGGATACTGGATGTAGGCCCCGCTGTCGGGCTTGCGTCCCTTCGGGATCCAGAACAGGTGCATCAGCCCCATGACGTGATCGATCCGCAAGGCCCCGGCGTGGCGCATGTTGGCCCGGACGATGTTCGCGAAGGCGGCATAACCCTGCTGGCGAAGCGCGTGCGGGTGCAGCGGCGGGGTGCCCCAGTCCTGGCCCAGCATGTTGAACGGGTCCGGCGGGCAGCCCACGGTCGCGGAGGTCACGATCACGTCCTGGGCGATCCAGGCGTCCGCGCCGTCTGCGGCGGCGCCGACGGCGAGGTCGCGATAGAGGCCGATCGGCAGGCCCAGGCTCAGGGCCCGGTCCTGTGCCGCCGCGAGTTGAACGTCGGCCTGCCACTGCAGGTACTGGACGAACTCGAGATCCTCCCGCCGCGTCCTCGCGAACTCCGCCATCGCGGGGCCGTCGCAGCGCCGGTAGGCCTCGGGCCAGTCCATCCAACTCGTGCCTTCGAAGTCCGCGGACAGGATCTCGAAGAGCGCGAAGCGCCGGAGCGGTTCGCCGCCCTCGCGGACGAAGCTCGCGAAGGCCTCTGCGCGTGCGTCGCCTTCGGCGACATGAGCGAGGTGGCGATCACGAAAGCTTTCGTAGAGGGCGCGGAAGACCGGCCGCTTGACCGCCTCCACGGCGGGGTAATCGACGAACGTCCTCGCCCGCAGCGCGGCCAGCTCCTTCGCCGCCTTTTTCGCCAGACGCTGCGCCGACCGGGACTCGGCGAAGTCCGGGACCGCCTCGGGATCGATGTAGAGCGGGTTGAGGAATAGCCGGCTGCTCGGCGAGTACGGGCTCGCCCGATCAGGATGCTGGGTGAACAGCGTATGCAGTGGGTTCAGGCCGATGACGGTTGCGCCGAGGGAGGCGGCGACGTCGACCAGATCGACCAGCCCGGTGAAGTCGCCGATCCCCCAGTCCCCGTCGCGGCGCAGGCTGTACAGGTGCGTCGACACGCCCCATTGCCGGGCGCCGCCCGCGATCGGCTCCGGGAGATAGCAACCCTCCGGGGCAACGATCAGCCGGGTCCGTGCCTCGTCCGCGCCCAGGAAGAAGTCATGGTAGCCGAGGGGCAGGGCAACGGGGACGGCAATCTCCCAGCGCTGCCGGCGCTCCCCGCCAACCTCGCGCTCGGCAAGCAGCTTGCCGCGACCGGGAACGACGGTGAAGTGGTGGCCGTGGCCGCCCTCCTCCAGGACACGACACTCGACCGGCTCAGCCTGGCGAGCCGCCGGGAGCACCAGAGGCAAGGCGATCGACTGGCCGAGACGGAAGACGGAGACGGGCGGCAGCGGGTGGGTCCACTCGGCCTCCTCGAGCGAAGCGATGCCGGCGGCGACGGCGGCATCGCCGTCCGCGGGAATGCCGAGCGCCCCCAGGATGCTCGCCTTCGCCTCGTCGCCCGTGCGATGGAGGTTCCCCCAGATGTCCCAGTACTGCGACTCGATGCCTGCAAGCCTTGCCAGGTCCTCGAGGTCGTTCTTGTCGCTGTCGGCCATTCCTGCCGTCGCCTCCTGCCACCTTCTGTTTTTTCGCGCCGTTATCGCCCCGCGCCGAGATCCTGCAATAGAACGAACGACCTGCCGGCGAGCGGGTACGCGTGGCCGCGTTCGTAGACCGCCTGGTCGCGAGCATCCCGCGACGCTTTCTTCTTTACGGGCACCGGCAGCGTCTCCGCCCTGGCGGTATCGAAGACCAGCCGCCAACGCTGCGACAACCGAGCCTCCGGCAGGGTGAAGTTCACATCGCCGCCGCCGCCGTTCATCAGCAGCATGAACAGCTCCGGCTCGCTCTTCGTGTCGTTGCCGGGCGCGAACAGCTCGGCGCCGAGGCAGTGCGAATTGGGCCGGTGCCAGTCCGCGTCGTTCATCTCGTGCCCCGCCGGCGAGAACCAGGTGACGTCCTTGAGGCCGAGACCATCGGCCGCGCGCCCGGTCAGGAACTTGGGGCGGCGGAAGACGGCGTGGTCGCGCCTGATCGCGAGCAACGCCGCCACGAACTCGATCAGCGCCAGATCGTCGTCGCTGCGCTGCTCCCAGTTCACCCAGCTGATCTCGTTGTCCTGGCAGTACGCGTTGTTGTTTCCCAGCTGGCTGCGGCCGAACTCGTCCCCGGCGGTGAGCATCGGCGTGCCCTGGGACAACAGCAGCGTTGCGAGGAAGTTCCGCCGCTGCTGCGCCCGCAAGCCGCGGATCCTCGGGTCGTCGGTCGGCCCTTCGACGCCACAGTTCCAGCTGTTGTTGTTGTCGGTGCCGTCCCGGTTGTCCTCGCAGTTGGCGAGGTTGTGCTTGTGCTGATAGCCGACCAGGTCGTTGAGGGTGAAGCCGTCGTGCGCGGTCACGAAGTTGACGCTCGACCACGGCCGCCGGCCCTGGCGCTGAAAGAGGTCGGCCGAACCGGTCAGGCGCGAGGCGAGTTCTCCGATCAGGCCGCCGTCACCCCGCCAGAAGCGTCGCACCGAGTCGCGGTAGCGGTCGTTCCACTCGGCCCAGCCCGGCGGGTAGTTTCCAAGCTGGTAGCCGCCGTAGCCGACGTCCCACGGCTCGGCGATCAGCTTGACCTGGGACAGCACCGGATCCTGCATCACCGCGTCGAAAAAGCCGGAGTTCGGGTCGAAGCCGTGGCCCTCGCGCCCCAGCGTCGTCGTTAGGTCGAAGCGGAAGCCGTCGACGTGCATCTCCTGGACCCAGAACCTGAGCGAGTCCATGACCATCTGCAGCACCCGCGGATGGGTCAGGTTCAGGCTGTTGCCGCAGCCGGTGAAGTCGAGATAGCGCCGGCGGTCGCCGTCCAGGACGTAATAGGAGGCGTTGTCGATACCGCGGAAGGACACGGTGGGACCGAACTCGTTGCCCTCGCCGGTGTGGTTGTAGACCACGTCGAGGATGACCTCGATGCCGGCCGCGTGGAGGTTGGCGACCATCGACTTGAACTCGCGCACCCGCTCCCTGCCGAAGAAACGGGACTCGGCGGCGAAGAAGTTGACGGAGCTGTAGCCCCAGTAGTTGCGCAGGTCGCGGTGGACGAGGTGCTGTTCGTCGATGATCGGATGGATGGGCAGCAGCTCGACCGCGGTCACGCCGAGCTTGACCAGGTGCTCGATAGCGGGCTCGGACCCGAGCCCGGCGAAGGTGCCCCGCTGGGCTTTGGGCACCTCCGGGTGCAGCTTGGTGAAGCCGCGAACGTGCAGTTCGTAGACGACGCTTCGCGACCAGGGGACGTTCGGCAGCCGCTCGGGGCCCCAGGTGAACGCCGTCTCGACGATCCGGCACTTCGGCGTGATCCGGGCGCTGTCGCGCCGGTCGAAGGACAGGTCGCCGCGTGAGCTGTCGCGGCGGTAGCCGAAATGGGCGTCCGACAGCAGCAACGAGCCCTCGATCGCCCGCGCGTAGGGGTCGATCAGCAGCTTGTTGGGGTTGAACCGGTGCCCGGCGCGCGGCTCGTACGGCCCGTAGACGCGGTAGCCGTAGAGCTGGCCGGGATGGAGGTCGACGATGTAGCCGTGCCAGATCTGGTTGGTGTACTCCGGCAGGGCGATCCGCTCGACCTCCTTGCGGCCGTTGGCGTCGAACAGGCAAAGCTCGACCTTCTCGGCGTGGGCGGAGAACAGGGCGAAATTGACGCCCCGTCCGTCCCAGGTCGCGCCGAGTGGTGACGGGCTGCCGGGCTCAATCCGGCTGCGGGCCATCGCCGCCAGCCTGCGCCTCTGAGGTTACGACCGCGGCCGGCTCTACCTCGGGCTCCGCTTCGATCGCCGCCGGCAGCGGCTCCGGCTTGAGGATCAGCGCCGCCAGCGGTGGAATGACGAGGTTGAGCGAGTAGGGCTGACCGTGGGCGGGTACGGGCTCGGCGTAGATCTGGCCGCCGTTGCCGACGCCGCTGCCGTTGTAGCAGCCCGCGTCGGTGTTCAGGACCTCGTGGTAGAGCCCGTCGCGCGGCACGCCGATGCGGTAGCCGTCGCGCACCACCGGCGTGAAGTTGCACAGGACGACCAGGAAGTCGTCGGGCTTCCGGGCCCGGCGCACGTAGGAGATGACGCTGTTGTCGGAGTCATGGCAGTCGATCCAGTAGAAGCCTTCTGCGAAGCAGTCGGTTTCGTACAGCGCCGGGTTGGACCGGTAGAGGTGATTGAGGTCACGCACCAGGGTGTGCACGCCGCGTTGGTAGGGATAGTCGAGAAGGTGCCAGTCGAGGCTCTTGCCGTGGTTCCACTCGTCGCCCTGGGCGATCTCGGCGCCCATGAACAGGAGCTTCTTGCCCGACATCGTGTACATGAAGGTGTAGTAGCAGCGCAGGTTGGCGAACTGCTGCCACGGGTCGCCCGGCATCTTCGACAGCAGCGAGCCCTTGCCGTGCACGACCTCGTCGTGGGACAGCGGCAGAATGAAGTTCTCGGTGAACGCATAGAGCAGGCCGAAGGTCAGCAAGTCGTGATGGTAGCGGCGGTGGATCGGCTCCTTCGTCATGTAGCGAAGGGTGTCGTTCATCCACCCCATGTTCCACTTGTAGCCGAAGCCCAGGCCGCCGAGGTACGTCGGCCGCGACACCATCGGCCACGAGGTCGACTCCTCGGCGATGGTCATGACGCCGTCGTGGTGACCATAGACGAGCTCGTTCATCCGCTTGATGAAATCGATGGCCTCGAGGTTTTCCCGACCGCCGAACATGTTCGGGATCCACTCGCCTTCCTTGCGGCTGTAGTCGAGGTACAGCATGGAGGCGACGGCGTCCACGCGAAGGCCGTCGACGTGGTACTCCTCCATCCAGTAGAGCGCGTTGGAGAGGAGGAAGTTGCTCACCTCCCGCCGGCCGTAGTTGTAGATGAGCGTGTCCCAATCCATGTGCTTGCCCTTGCGCGGATCGGAATGCTCGTAGAGGTGGGTGCCGTCGAAGTAGACGAGGCCGTGCGCGTCGCTGGGGAAGTGTCCGGCGACCCAGTCGATGAGGAGGCCGAGGCCCGCCTGGTGGCAGCGGTCGACCAGGTGGCGGAAGTCGTTGGGTTTGCCGAAGCGGCTGGTCGGCGCGAACATGCCGACGGGCTGGTAGCCCCATGAGCCGTCGAACGGGAACTCGTGGATCGGCATCAGTTCGATGTGGGTGAAGCCCAGGTCCTTGACGTAGGGCACGAGTTCGTCCGCCAGCTCCCGGTAGGTGAGGTAGCGGTCGCCTTCCTCCGGCTTGCGCCGCCACGAGCCGAGGTGGACCTCGTAGATGGAGATGGGCGCGTCGCGGTCGTGCTGGTGCTGGCGGCGCGCCATCCACTCCTGGTCGTTCCACTCGTAGGGCGCCGGATCGGGCACGAGCGAGGCCGTCTTCGGCGGCTGCTCGGACTCGATTGCGAACGGGTCGGCCTTCTCGGCGAGCAGGTTCCCGAACCGGTCCTTGATCTCGTATTTGTAGGGCGAGCCGACCTTGGCGCCGGGGACGAAAATCTCCCAGACGCCGCACTCGGGACGAACCCGCATCGGATGGCAGCGGCCATCCCAGCCGTTGAAGTCGCCGACGACGCTGACCCGCTTCGCGTTCGGCGCCCAGACCGCGAACGATGCGCCGTCGACACCGTCGATGGTCGCAACGTGCGAGCCCAGCTTCTCGAACGCCCGCAGATGCGTCCCTTCGACGAGAAGGTGAATGTCGAGTTCACCCAGGACGGGGCCGAACCCGTAGGCGTCCTCCATCTCGTAGGCTTCGCCTTGATGCGGCTCGATCCGCAGCCGGTAGCGGAAGCGCTCGCGCTTGCCCTCCACGGCGCCGATGAACATCCCCTGGTCGCGCACCTTCTCCAGGGTTGCCACCACCTTGCCGGCGTCGTCGGTCACGCTGACGCTCTGCGCCTGCGGCTGGAACGTCCGAACGACGAGCGCAGGCTTGCCCCCCTTTCCTTCCGCCTCCTCGACGTGCATGCCGAGGAAAGCGAACGGGTCGTTGTGGTCGCCGTGCAAAATCCGGTCGATGTCGGCGCTGTGCTTCTTATTTGCCATGATCTTTATGTTCCCGTGAGCAAAGACGCGTTGTTCTTGGAGGTGCGACAAAAGCCGCCGGGCGCGGCGCCCGTCATGAGCCTAGCTCGATCATCCTCCTCGACAATCGCACCCAACCGGAACCGAGCGTGTGGACGCCGCAAGCATCGTCAGGGTTCCGTGGCGAGAAAAGGCTTGCCGTTTACTTCTTTTTCCGGACCGTCTTCTTGGGCTCGCCGCCTTTGACGGCCTCCGATTTGCTGCTGCTGGCCCGCGGCTTACTCGACCGCTTCGACGCCGCCTTGGCCTCCGGTGCCGGCTCAGGCGCGGGCGCCGCTGACGCCAGCGACGCGGCGGCGCCAGCGTCCTCTTCCTCGATCTCGGCGGTCGCCAGGCGCCAGTGCTCATTAGCGCGGCCGTCGGGGCAGCCTTCCCGCTGCCATATCTCGTTGGCGCGCTTCTCGATCCTTCGTTTCTTGTCGTCGCTCATGAAGCTCGTTTCCCCCGGAACCCGTAGCAGGATTTGGATGATGGTGGGTTGCTGGACCGGCCGGATGTTAGAGCAAGGCGCGGAGCGGTTCGACAGAAAAACTGGGCGAACCACCGCACGGCGCGGCGACTTTTTGCATCCGCCAGGGCAGGGGCGGCGCCTGGATCCATAGATCAGGAGGCGGCCATTCTAAGACTCGTTCGCACGGCCAAAGAATAGCCGAAATGACTTGGGCTGACGCGGACTGGACGGCATAATGGCGCCAGAGGTTCGCTTTTGCCGCGACAGACGCGTCCACAAGGGCCCATGTCCGCTCAAGCCGCAGACGGCACTCGGTCTCGACCGGCGAATCTAACGAAAGCCGGCCTGGACGACCTCATTGCACTGCTTCGGGCGGATGGCTTCGTCGTCGTCGGGCCGCGCCTCGAAGCGGGGGCGATCACTCTCGGCACGATCATCCGGGCCGCCGACCTGGCGACGGGCGTCGGCGACCGGCAGGCGCCGGGACGCTACCGCGCGGTAGCCGGTGCGGCCATGGAGCTGGCCGCGCAGGCGGCGCCGGCGATGCCATGGAAGCGCTTTCTCTACCCGCCGGACGAACGGCTCTTCCAGGCGCGAACTCACGGAGACGACATCCTCATCGACGCGACCGAGGGGCGCGACGATGCGGCGCTCGCGCTGTTCGCCGTGCGGCCCTGCGACCTGGCCGCCACTGCCGTCCTCGACGCCGTGCTGGCGGACGAGGAGCGCACGGCCGATCCCAGGTACCGCGCGCGGCGCGAACGGACCTTCGTCATCGCCGCTGACTGCATCCGTCCGGGAGACACCTGCTTCTGCGCCTCCATGGGCACCGGGCCGAGCGCGGTTTCCGGCTTCGACCTCGTGTTGAGCGAGATCCCGAGGCAGCCGGCCGACGCGCCCGCGGACATGCTGGTGGCCGCCGGCACCCCGCGGGGAGCGGCGCTGCTGGCGAAGCTCGACCTCGCAGCGGCGTCGGCGGCCGACCGTGCGGCAGCGGAAGAGGCTACGGCTCGGGCCGCGGCGGCGATGACGCGGACGATGCCGGCCGGCATCGCCGAGATCCTGGCGCAGAACCTGGAGTCGCCCATCTGGGCGGACATCGCCGAGCGCTGCCTTGGCTGCGCCAACTGCACGATGGTCTGCCCCACCTGCTTCTGCGCCTCCGTGGAGGACAGGACCGATCTCGACGGCGAGGTCGCCGAGCGCCGGCGGGTGTGGGATTCGTGCTTTACCCTGGAGCACAGCTACATCCACGGCGGCGGCATCCGCACCTCGGCCGCCGCCCGCTACCGGCAGTGGATGTGCCACAAGCTGAGCTACTGGCACGGCCAGTTCGGAACGAGCGGCTGCGTCGGCTGCGGCCGCTGCATCACCTGGTGCCCGGTGGGGATCGACATCACCGAGGAGGCGTGGCGGTTCGCCCGCGCCGGGGAGGAGGGCTGAGCCATGGTCATCGTCGAGGGCCTGGACGCGGTGCTGCGCGAGCACCCGTTCTTCACCGAGTTCGACCAGCGCTACCGCGCCCTGGTCGCCGGCTGCGCCGCCAACCTCGTCGTGCCCGCCAACGCCTACGTCTACCGCGAGGGCGAGCCGGCCAATCACTTCTATCTGATCCGCACCGGCAGGGTGGCGATCGAGGTGTTCGTGCCGGGGAAGGCGCCGATCATCGTCGAAACGCTCACGGGCGGCGACTTGATGGGCTGGTCGTGGTTGGTGCCGCCGTTCCGCTGCAGCTTCGACGCCAGGGCAACCGAGCTGACGCGGCTGATATCGCTCGACGCCGCCTGCCTCCGCGGCAAGATGGAGGAAGATCCCGTCCTCGGCTACGAGCTCTACAAGCGGTTCTCTCCGGTGATCGCCGCCCGGGTGGCGGCGGCACGCCGGCAGATGATCGACATGTACGGGCACCCCGGCGAATGAGGGCGCCGGCCGCACGCCTGCCGGAGAGGCACGAGCAGCCCGCGCCGATGCTGCCGCGGCCCTTCCGCGTCGTGCGGATGCGCCGCGACCTGTCGGACACCTTCACGCTGGAGCTCGCCGATGCCGAGGAGCCTGGGGCTTTCCCGTTTGCTGCCGGCCAGTTCAACATGCTCTACGCGTTCGGGGCCGGCGAGGTGGCGATCAGCATCAGCGGCAATCCAGCTACCCCGGAGCGCCTGGTCCACACCATCCGCGAGGTCGGCCTAGTGACGAGCGCGCTGGCGAAGCTGAAGCCTGGGCAGACGCTGGGCGTGCGCGGCCCCTTCGGCAGCGCCTGGCCCGTGGCCGAGGCGGAGACCCGCGACGTCGTCGTCATCGCCGGCGGGATCGGCCTCGCGCCGCTGCGCCCCGCCATCTACCGGATCCTCGCCAACCGCGAGCGCTATGGCCGCTTCGTCATCCTCTATGGCGCCCGCACGCCCCGCGACATCCTTTATCGCCAGCAGCTCCAGCGCTGGAGCGCGCGGCTGGACACGTTCGTGGACGTCACCGTCGATCGTGCCGCCGGCGACTGGCGGGGCAACGTCGGCGTCGTCACCAAGCTGATCGACCGCGGCGGCTTTTCGCCGGAGCATACGCTGGCGATGATCTGCGGTCCCGAGACGATGATCCGCTTTGCCATCCAGGCGCTGGAGGACCGGGGCGTCCCGGCCGAGCGCATCTACTGCTCGCTGGAGCGCAACATGAAGTGCGCGCTCGGCTTTTGCGGCCATTGCCAGTTCGCCGACCGCTTCGTCTGCCGCGACGGGCCCGTGTTCCGCTTCGACACGATCGCCTCGATCTTCCCGGTCCGGGAGCTGTAGCCTATGAGCCCCGCCCGAAGCCGGCCGAAGCTCGCGGTGTGGAAGTTCGCCTCGTGCGACGGCTGCCAGCTCTCGCTGTTGGACTGCGAGGACGAGTTGCTCGCCATCGCCGAGCGGCTGGAGATCGCGTGCTTTCTCGAGGCGACGAGCACGCGCGTTCGCGGCCCCTATGCCCTGTCGCTGGTCGAAGGCTCGATCACGACGTCGCACGACGCGGAGCGCATCCACAAGATCCGCCGGCAGTCACAGCGGCTCATCACCATCGGCGCCTGCGCCACGGCCGGCGGCATCCAGGCCCTTCGAAACTTCGCCTCCGTCGAGGACTATGCCCGCAGTGTCTATCCGCGGCCTGAGCTGCTGCAGACGCTGGCGCAATCGACCCCGATCCATGAGCACGTCCGCGTTGATTTCGAGCTGCGCGGTTGCCCGATCAGCAAGCACCAGCTCATCGAGGTGATCGGCGCCTTCCTTACCGGCCGCCGGCCCAACATCCCCCGCTACAGCGAATGCATCGAGTGCAAGCGCAAGGGCACGGTCTGCGTCATGGTCGCCCACGGCGTTCCCTGCCTGGGCCCCGTGACCCAGGCCGGGTGCGGCAACCTGTGCCCTCCCCTCGGGCGGGGCTGTTATGGCTGCTTCGGGCCGATGGAGGCGCCCAACACGGCGAGCCTCGCCGCCTGGTTCGCACGGCTCGGCATGAGCGAAGCAGCGGTGCGCGACGCCTTCCGCAGCTACAACGCGGCGGCGGCGCCGTTCCGCAAGGAGAGCGAGGCCCATGAGCCGCGATGAGGTGCGGACCATCCGGGTCGATGCGCTCGCCCGGGTGGAGGGCGAAGGGGCGCTCTCGGTGCGCATCGCCGGCGGCAAGGTCACCGACCTCGCCTTCCGCATTTACGAGCCGCCGCGCTTCTTCGAGGCGCTGCTCCGCGGGCGGATGTTCACCGAGGCCCCCGACATCACGTCCAGGATCTGCGGCATTTGCCCGATCGCGTACATCCTCAGCGCCAGCCAGGCCATGGAGGCGGCCTGCGGTGTCCGCGTCGACGGCCCGCTTCGGGACCTCCGCCGGCTGATCTACTGCGGCGAGTGGATCGAGAGCCACGTTCTGCACGCGGCCATGCTGCATGCGCCGGACTTCCTCGGCCTTCCCGACGCCATCGCCATCGCCAAAGGCAGGCCGGAGCTGGTGACGACGGCGCTGGCGCTGAAAAAGCTCGGCAACACGCTGATCGAGACCGTCGGCGGGCGGGCGATCCACCCGGTGAACCTCCGCGTCGGCGGCTTCTACCAGGCGCCGGCGAAGGCGAAGATCCGCGCGCTGATCGAACCTCTGCGCCAGGGGCTCGAGCAGGCGGTGACGCTCGCCCGCGCCTTCGCGGGCTTCGACTTCCCCGCATTCGACGGCCGGTACACCTTCGTCTCGCTGCGCCATGACGACGAGTACGCCATCCACGAGGGCCGCGTCGTCTCCGGCCGCGGGCTCGACGTACCGGTCGAGGCCTTCCTCGATCATTTCCGCGAGGAGCAGGTCGCGCATTCGACGGCGCTTTGGGCGACCGCCGTCGACGGCTCGGCCTATCTGCTCGGTCCGCTGGCCCGCTACGCCAACAACCACGACAAGCTCACCCCGACGGCTCGGGAGGTGGCGGCGGAGATCGGCCTCGGCCCGATCTGCGACAACCCGTACCAGAGCATTCTGGTGCGCATGGTGGAGGTCGTGCTCGCATGCGAAGAGGCGATCCGGCTGGCCGAGACTTACGAGGAGCCCGACGCGCCCGCCGTCGCCGTTCAGCCGGTGGCCGGGGTCGGGCATGGTGCGACCGAGGCGCCGCGCGGGCTCTGCTACCACCGCTATCGCATCGACGGCGACGGCCGGATCCAGGAAGCGACGATCATCCCGCCGACCTCCCAGAACCAGCGGCAGATCGAAGCCGACCTTCGGGCGGCGGTCGAAGGCAACCTGCACCTCGAGAACGAGGCCCTTCGGGCGCGCTGCGAGCAGACC